>JADMIO010980187.1_pt1 | contig 86273 bp, 66 predicted proteins | sample 8958161 | NCBI WGS metagenome assembly JADMIO01 (sample SAMN16585339, study PRJNA669376) | soil metagenome | isolation source: Crop rotation soil | place: USA: Cullars Rotation, Alabama | collected 2011 | reverse complement strand
CCGCGACTTCAAGTCACGTGAATTCCAAGCTTCGGATCCCACTGTGCTGGAAATGCGGTCCGAGCTCGCCGCGCTCGACCTCGTTCTGAGTCGCCTCCCGACGAAGCACCGAATCGCGTGGATGCTGCGGCACGTGGAAGACGAACCTTTGGAGGCGGTGGCCGTCGCGTGTCAGTGCTCGCTCGCGACGGCGAAGCGCTGGATCGCCGCGGCCGACGCGCGCGTCCGCGAGCATGTCGCCATCGCCGCCGCAGAAGGGGAGGCGTCGTGACTCGCTTGCCTGCCCCCATCCACCGCGTGCTGCGCAAGACCACCAGCGCGAGCGCGGTCACGCGGATGTGGAATCGCATCGAGGCACGCACGCGAACCAAGCCGCGCCGCCGCGCCAAGCTCGCGCGAACGATCGTGATCGCGGCCGCGGTCGTCGGCTTCGTGCTGGCTGCGGTCGTCCTTTGGCGTAGGCCGGGCTTGCCCGCGGCTTCTCTTCCGGCGCGTCATGAGATCGTCGCCGGCGCTCTCGCGCTCGCTCCGTCGCAGGCCGACGATGTCGAGCGCGTGGTTTCGCTCCGCGACGGCTCGTCCATCACGCTCGCGCCGGGATCGGCTTTCGAGCCGCTCGAGAGCTCGCCGAGCGCCGTCGTGCTGAGACAGCTGCGCGGCCGAGTGCTCTACGACATTACGCCGGGCGGGCCGCGGCGTTGGACTATCGCGTGCGGCCCCGTGAGCGTCGATGTCGTCGGGACGTCGTTTCGAATCGATCGCGACGGCTCGCGTGTGCGGGTCGAGGTCACGCGCGGGATCGTGCTCGTTCGTGGCGAGCCCGTCCCCGACCATATCGTGCGGCTCGCCGCTGGGATGAGCGTCGAGGTCGGCGCCGAGGATGCCGCCAAAGTCGCGACGGGCGCGTCGCCTTCGATCGCGGTGGCTCGATCGGCGGTTCCTTCGTCGCCCTTGCCGCCGCTTGCGTCGTCGGCACCCTCGAAGTCGTCGCACGATGCATCGTGGCGACGGTTCGCGGAGCGCGGCGAGAATGAAAAAGCGTACGAGGAGCTCGGGCCGGGAGGCGTCGCGCGCGCGGCGCAGTCGGCCTCGGTCGAGCAGCTGCTTGCGCTGGCCGACGTCGCGCGCCTTTCCGATCATGCGCGCGAGGCGATCGATCCTTTGGAGCGGGTGGTGCACGAGCATTCACGTGACAGCCGCGCGTCGCTCGCGGCGTTCACGCTCGGCGAAATTCACCTCCGATCGCTCGCATCGAACGCGGCGGCGGCGCGCGCGTTCGAGCAAGCGCTGACGCTGGGGCTCCCCGAGGCTCTCGCCGAGGACGCGTATGCCCTTTGGATCGAATCGCTGTCCAAGGCCGGCGATCGCGCCCGAGCCCGAGCGGTGCTGTCGGAGTACATGGCGCGATTTCCGAACGGCGCGCGCAAGGAGGAGTTGCTGAAGTGGGGAGGGGAGCGCTGAAAGCAGCTCTCTTCGCGTCGATCGTCGTCGGCCTCGGCCTCTTTACGGCGCGTGCGCGCGGGCAGACGAGCATCGGCGTTCGCGCGTCTTCGTGCAGCGATGTTCCGTGGTCGCGCGACGCGTGGGTTTCGCTCTTACGGGTCGAGCTCACCGCCGATCGCATCGACATCACGACGTTGGCTGAAGCCTCGAACGCCGAGATGGAAGTGGCGATCGATGCGCTCCCCTGCGGCGCGGATGCCGAGACCGCGGTGCTCACGTTCACCTTCGGGGGCACAAGCCGAGAGCGCAACGTGCGCCTCGCGGACGTAGACCTCGTGGCGCGCGCGCGTGTGCTCGCCATCGCGATGGCGGAGCTCATTCGCTCGAGTCTCGCCGCGGCGAAGGCGAAAGCGCCGCCGCCGCTGCCCGCGCCTCCGCCGGCCGACGTCGCTGTGCCCGTTCGCCCTGAATTCACGGCGAACGCCCCGGCGCGCGCCCGAATGGGTTCGCATTTCGCGCTCGCTCTTTCGGGCGAGGCGCGCGCGTTCGCTCGAGTCTCGCCGGTGTTGTTCGGCGCGCGAATCGGCGCGCAAGGGCCGCTCGCTTCGTGGTGCGCGCTGAGCGTCGACGGCGGTGCGCTCTTCGGGGTTACGCACGATGCGCTCGGCGATGTCGACGAGAGGCTCGTGTCGGTCGGCGTAAACCTCATGGGCAAAGGAGGATCCGAGAGCGTCGAGTTCGGCGTCGGACCTCGCCTCGAATTAGGCGTCGCTTGGTTTCATGGCAGCGCGCGCGATCCTTCGACCATCGCGTCGAGCGCCAGCTCGCCGGTCGTTCTCTTCGCGCTCACGAGCTTTGTCTCGTTCGCGATCAAAGGCGCGATGTCGGGGCTCGTCGCGATCGACGCCGGAACGAGCCTTTTCGGCTACGGCGCGCGCGCTGACGATCGGCAAGTCGCCGCGCTCGATGGCCCGCTGCTCTCGTTGCGCATCGGCCTTGCCTGGAGCCCTCTCGGTGACTCTGCCTCTTCATCGACGAGCCGATAAGCCGACATGGCCTGCGCGGCTAAGCTGCAACATGCGCATGAGCGGAGGCGACGAGCGCGGCGTCGAGCGACCGAAGCGACGCGCCGCGGCCGCTCGTGAGCGCAGAATAACGAGGGCGGCGCGCGCGTTGACCGAGCGCGCCGGCGTCGCAGGCGGCGAGGGTTTCCGCCGGCACGCCATGCGCTTTGGCCGCAAGCTGCGCGAGCTCGAACCAGCTCACGGCCCCCTCGTTCGCGAGGTGCCAGAGGCCACGTTCGTCGTCGATGAGAAGGTCGAGCACCCACTCGACGAGCTCGGGGATGTACGTCGGCGACACGATCAAATCGTGCGCGGCGACGAAACGCTCACGCCGCGCGAGCGCGCGGACGGCTCGAATGACGAAATTGTCCTCATCCCACGGGCCGAAAAATGCGCTCGTGCGCACGACCAGTGCTTGGGGGAACGCTTCCAGCACGAGCCGCTCACATTCCGCCTTGCTCGCGCCGTACACGTTGAGTGGCGCCGGCGCATCGGTCTCGGTGTAGGGGCGGGCGCCGCGTCCATCGAAAACGAGATCGCTCGAGAACGTGGCCAATCGCAGGTTCCTTTCGGCGCACGCGACGGCGAGCGCGCGCGGGCCGCCGACGTTCGTGCGCCAGCATCGCGCGGCGTCGGCCTCCGCGTCGTCCACGCGCACGTATCCCGCGGCGTTGATGACGGCCCATGGATTGTATAGGTCGAGGGCGTTCGCAAGGCCCTTTGGGCTCGTGATATCGAGCTCCGATCGAGGCGGCGCCACACATGCGAGACCACGCTGTTCGCATAGGCGCAGCACAGCCCGCCCAAGCGTCCCCGTCCCGCCGGTGAGCAGAATCGGACGCGCGCGCTTCGTTGCACGAGGAGAGGCGGGCGGCGTCACGCCCGGGCCAAACTGAACGCGCGAAGGCCGTCGCCACCACCCATCGGTGTCGAGCACAGGGTGGTCGAATGCGCCGGTGGTCGCCGTCGAAAAGACGGCCCGCGCGATCGCCGTCGCGCGAGGTGGATCGGCGCGAACGTCGAACGCTCCGGGCTCGTAGTACCCGCTTTCGTCGACGAGCAAGCTGTTCCAATCATGCGAGCCGAAAAGAGCCCAGGCCGTGACGGCGCGTACATCGACCCCGCGAGCGCGCGTGGTGACGGCGGCATCCCACGCGTCGCGCCACCAGCGGAGCTGCTCTTCGCGCGTGCAACCAAGGTGCACCTCGGTAAGAGCGACCGGGCGTCGATAGCGCTCCCATGCGCTCGCCAATGCGCCTTCGTGACCCATGAGCGGCGGCGCAACGCGCACCGCCTCGACGTCGGCGTAAGCCTCGCGCTCATTGCCGCCGCGCGCGCGCGCAGGATAAAGCGCTAGGCGCTCGTCCAGATAGCGCTCGCTCGTTAGATAGTAGTTCAAGCCTATGACATCGGGCACCGTTCGATGCGCGCGCAGGAACGCGAAGTCACAATCTGTGACTCCATTTTCACGGAGCCACCGGTAAAGCGGATGCGTGCCGTCCACGAGCCCGGATATCAGATCGAGCGAAAGCCAGCGGCGCTCGTTTTCGAAGTCGGCTTGATACGCAAGATGGGGCGTGCTCGTGACATGCCCAAAGTCCTCCGTTTGAACGAGGCGCGCCTCTGGCCGCACGGCCCGAATCGCCTCCATCGCACAGGAGGTCGCCCGACACTCATTCACGAGCGCTCGCAAGAAAGCCTCACCCGAACGCGCGTGCGGGTACCAGTGACCATAGAGCGCCGAAAAGCGCGCAGTGGTCAGCGGCTCGTTGATCGGGGTGAAGTCCTCTATCCACGGATAGCGTCGGGCAACGGCGGCGGCATACGTCGCAAGCTTTTCGGCAAAATGCGGATCGAGTAGGTGAGTGTGCTGCGGTCCGCTTCCATGGTGCACGAGGCCTACGATCGGCCGGATGCCGTGCGCTCGTAAGGCCGCGAGCCGTGCGTCGGCCCAGCGCCAGTCGGCATGGGCGACGGATTTTGGGGCCGTGAGCTCCCAAAGGAGTGGAAAACGAACCGCCTTCACGCCGAGCGCCGCGATGCGCGCGATGTCGTCTTCGCGGTCGAGATGCCCAGAGCGGAGCATCGATGTCCGATACGCATCGCCAATTCGCACGACGCTGCATTCGACGCCGCACCAGACCTCAGGAAACATCACGCGCGCCCTTCATTCGACGAACGTTTCCATTCAATGGCGCGCGCCGTGCGCCCGTGGGAACGGCGATCCCAGAGCCTGCTCGCCCGTCGCGGTGCTGCGTTGCCGCGTCCCTAACATCGACGCCTCGATGGCCGCCGCCATTCGGCCCCAAGTCGCGTCCCACGACGTATTCCTCAAGAACGCGTCGAAGGCGCGAAGGCGCGGCGCGCGCTCCTCGCCGATCGCGGCGTCGATCTCACGCAGGAACGAATCGGGGCCGTCGGCGATGCGAACCAGCCCCTCCTCGCCGTACGGACGTACGACGTCACGTATCGACGTGGAGACGATGGGCTTGCCGGCCGCCATGTACTCGAGCGTTTTTGTCGGGCTAATGAAGCGCGTCGCATCATTGTGCGCGAATGGCATCATCGCGACGTCCCAACCCGCAATGTAGCTCGGCAGCTCGCCGTAACTCTTTTGCCCCAGATGATGCACGTTCGAGACACGTGGCAGCGCGGTTGGGTCAATCTTCGCGACAGGGCCTATCAAAACGAATTCGATATCGGGTCGCGCCCGAGCGATCGCATCCACCAGCGCTAGGTCGAGTCGCTCATCGATCACGCCGAAGTAGCCCACGCGCGGCCGGCGCAGCGTTGCCTGGTCCGATGGGTCTCGGCCGCGATCACGAGCGCAGAGGAAGTGAGGTGTGTCCACGCTGCTCGGAAACGCGTGTACATTGCCGTGCCGCGAGCGCTTCGCCTCATAGAGACTCTGCCCGCCGGTGAACACGATATCGGCGCGCTCGAAGAGCTCCTCCTCGAGCGCAACGAGCGACGGCGGCGCCCCCGCGAATGCCGAGAGCTCGTCCATGCAGTCGTAGACCGTGAGCTCTGGCGCAAGATGGCGCGCGAAGCAAAGGGCCATGGGCGTATAGAACCAGAGCACGAACTCCGAGATGCGCTCATCGCGGAGGTAGCGATCGAGCAGCGTGCGCTGGGCCCATGCCATATCAAAGGTCGACTCGCGCATGACCTCTCGGTTTACCTGCGGCGTGAGCACCCGAAGGCCGTGGGACTCGGTCACACGCAGGGCGGTCTCGTCACTTGTCTCTGGCTCTTCGACGAAGTGCACACGCGAGTCGCGTGCGCAGCGGCACATCAGGTGATTGGGCCTTTGGAATACGAAGTTCCAGCGAAGGTGCGAGAGGCAGATCACGTCAGGGCGCTTCATCGAAGGACTCCAGAAAAGGGGCTCGCGGCTGCTTTCGCTCCGCCTTTGCCCTCAACATGCAACTGCGACCGCTCGAACGGCCATGGGCGAAGACGTCGAAATCTGCACGCTCGAATCAGCCGATTTCAGCCGATTTCAACCGATTGCAACGGATATGCCCCTGGTTTTTACGGGATTGCATGTACGGCAAGGGTTGAGCGTCGAACGAGCAACGCCAGCACCTGAGCGCGTTTCGAGCGCTCGCTGGCAGCGCGCCGTCTCGTGTGGCTGATCGTCACGCACGAGCCCCCGTGTGCACCGAGCGGCGGCGATGGAGCCCGCCTTCCGAACGGGCTTCACGTACGGGCCGAGTCGCGCCCTGGTGGCTCCGTGTGTCAGTCGAATGGGCACGCACGCTGCATCGATCGCATGCGAACCGATGCGAACGGATGCGAGAGCGTGCGCAACGAGGCGCGAAGTGCGGCGACGACGGAGAGTCGCGTTCGTGTCTTGGAATCGACGGATCGCAACGGGAACGGAGAGAGGGAACCGTAATGTTCGACTACTTGGTTGTCGGTGCGGGTTTCGCAGGGAGCGTCGTCGCCGAGCGACTCGCGCAGCGGCTTGGTAAGCGTGTTTTGTTGATCGACCGACGGTCGCACGTCGGCGGGAACGCGTACGACCACTTCGACGAGGCAGGTATTCTCGTCCACCGATACGGACCGCACATCTTTCATACCAATTCGGACCGGATCTTTTCATACTTGTCGCGTTTCACGGAGTGGCGCGCCTACGAGCACCGCGTGGTGGCGTCGGTCAACGGTCGAATTCTCCCGTTTCCGATCAATATCGATACCGTCAATCGACTGTATGGAACGAACCACGACGCCGCATCGCTCGAGGCTTTCTTTCGTGATGTAGCCGAGCCCTTCGCTCACCCACGAACGTCGGAGGAAGCGGTGGTGTCGAAGGTCGGTCGGCACTTGTACGAGACGTTCTTTCGCAACTACACGCGAAAGCAGTGGGGCCTCGATCCTTCGCAACTCGATGCGTCGGTCGCGGCCCGCGTGCCGGCTCGCCTGAACCACGACGATCGCTATTTCACGGATACGCACCAGGCCATGCCGCGGTATGGATTTACGCGCATGTTCGAACGGATGCTGGCGCACGAGAATATCAAGATTCTTCTGAACGCGGAGTACCGCGATGTGATGAACGAGATCCGGTATCGAAAAGTCATTTTCACTGGACCTGTCGACGAGTACTTCGATTACCGATTCGGCAAGCTCCCGTACCGGTCGCTGGCCTTTCAGCATGAGACGCACGCTACCGAGGTATTCCAGCCGGCGCCGGTGGTGAACTACCCGAACGAGCGCGAGTATACACGCGTGACGGAGTTCAAGTATTTGACCGGGCAGCGACATCCGATGACAAGCATCGTTTATGAGTTTCCGCGCGCCGAGGGCGACCCGTATTACCCGATACCTCGCCCCGAAAACGCGGAGCTCTATCGACGTTACAAGGGGTTGGCCGACGCGACGCCGGACGTCCACTTCGTCGGGCGCCTGGCGACGTACAAATATTTCAACATGGACCAGGTCGTCGGGCAGGCGCTCGCGCTCGTCGATCGGATCGCGACTGGATCCAACGCGGCGTCCGCGGCGTAAGGCGCAACGCCGAGACGCGCTTAGACCCGCGTCTGATAGTGCACGAGCGAAGCATAGGCGCCGCCCCTCGCTAACAGATCCTCGTGGCTGCCGCACTCGACCACCGTTCCCGCGTCGAGGACGAAAATGCGATCGGCGTTCCGGATGGTGCTAAGCCGGTGCGCGATGATGAAGCATGTGCGCGAGCGCATCGCCGCCTCGAGCGCCCGCTGTACGATCGCCTCGCTGGCGGCGTCCAACGCGCTCGTGGCTTCGTCGAGAATGAGGATCCGGGGATTTTTCAGCAGCGCGCGCGCGATCGAGATGCGCTGCCTTTGACCACCCGAGAGGTTGACCCCGCGCTCGCCCAGCCTCGTCTCGTACCGGTCCGGAAGCCGCATGATGAAGTCGTGAGCGAAGGCCGCGTGCGCCGCTTCCATGACCTGCTCGAGGGACGCTTCTGGAAAGGCGTACGCGATGTTATCGCGAATAGTCCCGGTAAAAACGAACGAGTCCTGCTCGACGATGGCGATCGCCGAGCGAAGCGCGGTGAGCGAATAGTCGCGCACGTCGATGCCGTCGATCATCACGCGACCGTCGGTGACGTCGTAAAGCCGTGGAAGGAGCGAAACGAGCGTCGATTTGCCGGCGCCGGATGGGCCGACGATCGCGATCTGTTCGCCGGGTCGGGCCTCCAACATCACCCCCTGTAACACCCAGGGCGACGGACGCGAGGGTTGCTCGCGTAGCGCGTCCTCGTCCCGGTGCGTTTCTTCGTCGAGGCGGACGGAAGCCTCGTCACTCCCGTCGGCGTAGCGGAAACGAACCGCGTGGAATTCGACATGCCCTCGCGCAGGAGGGCTTCGGTGGGGGCTCGGCGATTCGACGATGCTCGGTCGTATTTTCAGCACACGAAAAACGCGCCGCATGGCAGACACGCTGGACTGATACGTGATGTTGAGCTCTGCGAAGCGCCGGACAGGCCCGTACATCACGAGCACGTAGCCGAGGAAGCGAGTCATCATTCCGGGCGTGATCTCGCCGTGGAGCGCGAGCCAGCCGCCATAGCCGACGACTACGGTCGTCCCGATATGCACGAGGACCTCGCCCGAGGAGGCGATGAGGTGCCCCTCGTGACTTTGTGCGACGACGAGCTCGTGGTGGCGTGCCGCGTCCCGCCCGAAACGTTGAGCTTCGCGCTGCTCGGCGGCGTAAGTCTTGACGAGCGTCTGCCCGGAGAGCTGCTCCGCCACGTTTCCGGAGATGTGTGACAATTGCGCGCGCATTCGCTCGCTCGCCCAGCGCACGCGTGGGTTCATGATGGCGAAGACGACGGCGTACAATGGGAACACGGCCGCGCACGCGATCGTAAGCTTCGTGCTAATCGCCGCGAGGAGCACGAAGGCGATGATGAGCTGCGCCGCATCCAGGCCGGCCACGATGAGGCCAACATAAATGAGCGACGTGGCCTCCTGCACGTCGTAGAGGACGCGCGCGAGAATCGAGCCCGTTCTTTCCTTTGTATAGAAACGCAAGCTGAGCGTTTGAAGATGCTCGAAAAGTCTTTTGCGAATGTCGGTGACGATGCCGTCGCCGAGATGAACGTTGAAATGCCCGCGACCATAGACGACGAGCGCGTGCAGAATAGCCGTCAACGCGGCGAGCTCCGTCAGGCGCGTCAGCGCAGGCCCGCGATCCGCAACGGACTTCGGTGACGCCGGCGAAATCGCGAGATCGATCACCGACCCAATAATCCAAGGGTAGGCAAACGATAGGGCGAAGCCGAGCACGCCGAAGCCAATCGTCAGCCACACGTATTTGACATGCGGTCTTGCGTATCCGAGTAACTCGAAGAGCGGATTGGATACGCGTTCGGGCTTCGCCGCGGAGAAGTCCCGAGAGCAGCGCGCGTCAGCCGTCATCGGATGGCCGGGGCGCGTCATGTCCCGAGCGCGCGCGCGCGGACCGTTCGCGCCTCCCTGCGGCTCAGCATCGCCGAGCGTGCGCTTTGAAGGCGCGACGTTTGATAGCGAAGCTCTTCGAGCAGCGGACGGTGTACGGCGCGCCTCCCGCGGGCATCGGCGTAATCCCAAAGACCGTTTTTGCAATGTCGGTCGTCTGCCCATCCAGGATGATTGAGGATGGGATAGAGCGTGATGCCGTGTAGCTCGCAATTGGCCTCGAGCGCGACGATGCACTGCTCGGCAACGTAGCGGAGCCACGGTTGACGTGCCGTCCCCTCACTCCCCGTTTCCGAGACGATCATCGGTCGACCGTAACGGGACGCGAGCTTGAGGAGCATTCGCGCGAACGGCTCGTAGCGGAGATCGTCCTGCTCGACCGTGGTGCCGTCGAGCATGAACTGGTTATTGGGATAGAAGTTGACGCCGAGGATGTCGAGGTAGCGCGGGTGACCGCCCAACGCGGGCCAAACGCGCCCGGCGAGCATGTCCCAAGCTTGGTATTGGAGTAGATTATCGGATTCGACACGTCGCCAAGTCTTAGGGTGTGCGGCGGAGGGGACGATCTGGATCAAAGGTTCGGGTTGTAGGAATCGAGCGTGTGGCAACACGCCGCGAATCGCCTCGATCGCTTCGATCGTCGCACGTACGAGCTGCACTTTCAGCTCGACGCCGCGGGCGGCCGCAAACGGATTCATGCAGCGGACGTCGCCACCGGCCCACGCCAAGTACGACATTTCGTTGATCGGAGCGATCATCGGGATCTCGGCGCTCTCGTCGCGCAGCCAGCGCGCGAACGCGCCGGCGTAGCGCGCGAACCGCGCGGGGAACGATGGCGCAAAGATATCGACATCGTCCGGCCAACCGAAATGCATCAGATCCCATAGGACACGGATGCGGCGGTTCGCGGCCGCGCGCACCATCGGGAGCACCCTCGCGAAGTCGAAGCGACCTGCGCGCTTCTCGGCGCTGACCCAAGACACTCCGTCGCGGCAGGCACTCATCCCGACGTCGTGGAGCCGCGCGTAATCGGCGTCGACGAGCTCGTCGTGACGCGTGCTCGCGAGGAGGTCGAGCCTTCGTCCGTCCTCGAGCTTTTGGCAAGAGCACTCGAATCCACCCAGAAACACGCCGCTGAAGAGCGGAGCGGAGAAAGCGGACGCGTGCCGGTCCAAATCACGCGCGACACCGCCGCGGAGCATACTCAGGCTAGCGTCGACTCGAGCTTCGGATTCGTCCATGGCCCGGCGTCGAAGCAGGTAGCGCGCCGCGCCGCACGTCATTCCAATGCAGCACGAGTCGGCCGAAGCGTGCGCGCTCGACAGCGCGCTGACCTGTTGTCAGGCCATAGTGCCTTCGCACAAGCGTGTGACCCGAGTTCTATGAACCCAGCGTGAGACCTTGGGTGCAAGGCCACGCCGGCTTCGCGCCGCGGAGCGCTGCCGCGGCACACCGCCACGCTGCGCCAATTTCTCCTTCGATACGACCGCATGTCGTAGCTCTTCTGCCGCGGGCCGCCGACAGAGCGAAGGGAGGCATAGCCAATGCACTCGTGATGAGGCTTCAGCGGAGACAACGCGGAGGATGTCATGACGAGAGGACTAGGCGGCCAATCACCGGCCAATATGCAGAGCTTTCTGAAGGGCGTTTCTTATCCGGCGCGCAAGGACGATCTGAAGAGGGCGGCCAACGCGAACGGTGCGCCCGAAGAAATTATGGACCTGATCGAAAAGCTCCCCGGCGACGAATTCGGCGGGCCCCAAGACGTGATGAAGAGCTACGGCGAGGAGCGCGCAGAGGAGAGCGGCGACGACGAGTAGGCGACCACGATAGCGGCCGGCGCGGGTGGCGCGGGTGAATGCGGGCGCGCGACTGGGAATGACAGGATCGACGTTGCGCGCGCGATGCCGCGCAACTCGCTCGCCGCGTCCGGAGCGCCGGCGTCCGTGCGTCGTAGTCGCGAGTCGCGCGGTCCGAGGCGCGTGGAGCCGACGTCCGCTTCGGGTGCTCGGGGGACCGACATGTGAATCGGCATCGTGCGCGGTGATCCGTGATCGCTTTCCCGCGTTCGATGCCACTCTACCCGTGACGTCTTAGGGTGCGGTCGCACTGCGAAATAAGCGCCGAGGGAGAGTTTGACCATGAAGAGGGAGCATCATCGGGATCACGGAGATGGCCTCGCGGACGATCTTCGGCAAATCGCAGCGCTCAACGAACGTCGACAGGTTCTGCGCTTCTTGTTCGGTGCGAGCGTTCTCCCGCTCATCGGATGCAGTAGTAACGCGTCGACGCCGGCCGGCGCCGCCGCGTCACCCGAAGGCGGAGCGGCGGACGGCGAAGCGTCGGCGTCGTCGTGCGACACGATTCCCGAGGAGACCGGCGGCCCGTATCCAGGTGATGGCACCAACGGACCGAACACGCTGACGGCGTCCGGAATCGTCCGCAGCGATATTCGCCCCAGCTTTGGCGCGATGACCGGCACGGCAGAAGGAATCTCGCTCACGGTCAAGCTTACGCTCGTCAACGTAAAGGCCGGATGCGCGGCGCTCGCCGGATATGCCATCTACCTTTGGCATTGCGATCGAGATGGGAAATACTCGCTCTATACGATCGCCGATCAAAATTACCTGCGTGGCGTTCAGGAGACCGATGCGAGCGGCACGGTGACGTTCACGACGATCTTCCCGGGCTGTTATTCGGGGCGATGGCCTCATATTCACTTCGAGATATTCGCGAGCCTCGCTACGGCCACCGCGGCCGGGGGCAAGGTCGCGACGTCCCAGCTCGCGCTGCCGATCGACGCATGCAATGCGGTTTATACGACGTCGGGATACAGCCAGAGCATCACGAATCTTTCGCAGACGAGCCTCGCGACGGACAACGTGTTTCGCGATGGCGCGACGCTCCAGCTCCCGACCGTGACAGGCAATGCCAACGATGGGTACGTGGCGACGCTGACCGTGGGCGTTTCCGTTTGAGCGCACTCTGTTGAATGCGCTCACCTCGTTGAAATAGATACGTCCGGCGGAGGCCACGAAGCAGGGATTGGCACGGCGTTCAACCTCGCGCGCTGGTCGCGCGGCTATTCTCCCTCTGCACCGTGTGACGCATGGCAATCCTCGAGCTCCGCTTCGTTGGCAATGTACGGCACGTAACGGAAGTCACGAATCGTCGTCACGCGGTCGCCCTCCCACGTCAGCAAGATGAAGTACGACGCCTTCTCCGCGCCGGCGACGAACGCGGCGAGTGCCGGCCTTCCTTCCAGCCGAACGACACGGAGTGACACGTCTTCCTTTTCGTATCGGCCGAAATACATTCCGACCTCCTTGCCGCGACGCTGCGCCTTCGACACGAGATCGAGCTGGCACTCGTCGCTGACGAGCGCGCGCACGCCGTCCCAGTCGCGCGCATTGAAGAGCGTCGCATAGCGATCGAGCTTCACGCGGGCGGCGGTCGCGGTGCTGGTGGTATTTTCCGCGTCCTGTTCGCCAAGCTTTTTGCGACCTCTCACGAGCGCGGCTTTAACGGCCATGACGGTAGTTCCCATCGTCTCCGCGGTTTCCTCGAGCGAATGGCCGAGCACGTCTTTCAAGATGACGGCGCTCCGTTGCGTCACCGGGAGCGCCACGAATCGACCGAGCGCCGCACGCACGACGCTTGGATCAGGCTCGTCGTCGAAGCTCGCGATGTCCTCGAAATCGGCCCGAGGCTCCGTGAACCTCCGACCATGACTTTTCAGAAAATCGATCGCCGCGTTGTGCGCAATCCGAAAGAGCCACGGTCGAAGCGGCAGCACTTCGAGGTTGAGGCTCATCGTGAAGAAGGCCTTCGCGAGCGTCTCTTGAACGATGTCCTCGCCTTCGATGACCGATCCGGTGAGCCGCGCGCAATAGCGATGAAGCTCCGGGCGTAGCCCTTCGACCAGCGAAAGAAATTCGTCGCGTGCGTTGGCAATCGTTGCGGACGCTTGTTTCTCAGGGCTTGCCATGCCGTCACTTTCTTCGTGCTCGCGCCGATACGCGCGCTTCTGGACTTCGGGCCCGCCGATCGGAAGCCGTTCGAGACCGTATCAACCTTCCACGAGGTTCGGCGGAGGACGCGATCACAAACCGAACGCGCCGATTTCCTTGAGCTCCACGACCTCCGGCGGCTCATCGCACCGGTCTTTGATTCGCTCGCCGAACGCTTTGAACGAAGCCATCGTATTGAGCGGGTTCGTCTCGGCCGCGATGAAGGCGACGTGAACGAAGCTCAGACCGTCCTCGCGTTTGAATGCGCCGTAACGAATTCCCGACGGCGAGGCTTCCACGAGCTCAGCGAAGACGGCGCGAATCAAAGCCTCGTGCTCGACGACTCGATCCGCTTTTACCTTGTAGCGAACCAACACTTGCCTCGCCATCACAGGCTCCCTTCCGCGGCGCGCTTCAGATCCGCGGCATACGTCTCGAAGGCGGGACCGAAGTCCGGGAGGCTCCCTTTGATCATCGGGAGCATCACACCGAAGAACACCTCGGTCATTTCGAATTCGGTCACGCCGTTGGCTTTCGGCGTCAGGCTAAAACGGCGCACGCCTTTGAACATCGGCGCCATGCCGTCGCTCCATTCCATGGCGCGGTTCTCCTCCAGCTTGGTCACTTTTGGCGTGAATGTGCGCTTCGGATCGAGCGGGACTTTGAGCGTGAGCTTTTGCCCGAGCGCGATTTCCCCTTTTAGGCTCGTGACTGTGGAGTTCCATTGAGGAAACGCGGCTGCGTTCGTGAGCAGGCCCCAAATGCGCGCCGGGCTCGCCGCGATGTCGCAGCGAACGGAGCAGTCCATCCTGAACGTCTTTTCGGTCTTCGTCGCGATGGCTCGAGTCGTCATGGTGAGTCCCCTTCGACCCAACGACGATTGAGGCGGGCGAAAGGATGCGCGGGCGGCGCTCTTTTTTTTTCGCGCATCTCCTTGGCGCGACGACTCGAGTTGTGTCGCTATGACGAGCTCGCCGCCAGCGACTGGGCAAAGCCGCGCGGCTGCAAGATCGCCGCAACCCTGCGCGAAATCGTAATACGGCCCGTCGTGCGTAAAAGCACGATCCGTTGCCGGACGGAGCCAGCTCGGCGTGAGCCCGAAGGTGCTGTCGCCTTCAGAGCGCGTGCGGTCGGTGTCGCCTCGCGTTGACCGCGTCGTCCACGATGCTCTCGAGCTCGTCGATCGTGGGTGGCTTCGCAAGATGCGCATCGAAGCCGGCCTGTGTGGCCTTCGATATATCGTCGCGGTGTGCGTACCCGCTCAAGGCGACGAGCGCGATCCGACCGAGCGCGGCGTCGGCGCGCATCGTTCGCGCCACGTCGTAACCGTCCATCCCAGGCAGGCCTATATCGCAGAGCACGACGTCCGGATCGAAGGCCCTCGCCTCCTCGATGCCTTTGGTGCCGTTGTGCGCGACGTGCACGACGTGGCCCGCGAGCTCGAGTGCCACCCGAAGGCTCTCCGCTGCGTCGACGTTGTCCTCGATGATGAGCACACGTCGACTCGGCGCGTCGTGGTCGATACGTGACGTCGCTTCTGTCGGAGCGGCTTCGACGTCGAGCGGGAGGCAGATCGTGAACATCGCGCCGGCGCCGCGGCCCGCGCTGCTTGCGGTGACTTTTCCGCCGTGCATTTCGACCAACCCCTTCACCAGCGCCAATCCGAGACCCAAGCCGCCGCTGCTGCGGTCGAGACCCGTCTCCGCCTGCGCGAACGGCTCGAACAGATGGCGCAAGAGCTCGGGGGCGATGCCGCTCCCCGTATCGGTCACGACGAGGATCGCCTCTCCTCTTTCGGTATCGGCGCGAACCGAGACCGTCGCTTTGCCTCCTCGCGGCGTGAACTTGGCTGCGTTCGTCAGTAGGTTGCCGATCACCTGAGCGAGACGCGTAGGGTCGCCGTTCACCCATACTTCGCTCGGTGCTTCGCGGAGCTCCAGCTCTACATCGCCTTCGACCAGAATCGAGCGCAGATCTTCCGCCGTACGCAGTGCCACCTCGTTGAGATCGATGCGCTGACGCTGAAGTTGGAGCTTGCCGTGCACGATCCGCGACACGTCGAGTAAGTCGTCCACGAGCCTCGTCATGTGGCTCACTTGTCGGTCGATGACCGCGCGTGCTCGTCGGGCTTGCTCGCCACCTTCCGGAGCCCGCTCGAGGACGTAGAGGCTGTTGCGGATGGGCGCGAGCGGGTTTCTTAGCTCGTGCGAGAGCATCGCCAAAAATTGGTTCTTCTGCTGGTCGGCTTCGCGCAGTGCCTGCTCGGCTTTCCGCCGCACGTCCATTTGCTCGCGCAGGATCTCGTTCGCGCGCTCCAATTCCGCAGTCCGGTCGCGCACGCGCTGCTCGAGTCGTTCGTGCGCCGTACGCAGCGCCTCGGCGGCGGCTTTGTGCTCGGTGATGTCCTCGGAGATCCCGAGCAGGTGCTTCGGATCACCGTGCTCGTCGAAGATGGGAACTTTACGCGTGTGGAGCCAACGCTCTCCTTTGGCCGTTTGGATGGGCTCCTCCAAGATGTCGACGACTTTGCCGAGCTTGAGCGTCTCGCGGTCGCGCGACGTGAAGAAGTCTGCCTGCGCTTTTGGGAAGAAGGCGTAGTCGTTTCTGCCGATCATCTCTTCGCGCTTCATGCCCAAAAGCGCCTCGCCGGCCCGATTGAGTCGCTCGAAGCGAAGCTCGCTCGCCTCCTTGACGAAGATCATCAGCGGCACATGCTCGACAATCGATTCGAGAAACCGCCGGTGCTTCTGCAAGTCCTCTGCGACCGCGCGGCGCGGGCCTATGTCGTGGAAGACGACCACGGCGCCGAGCCGTTTCGAATCGCGCGCCCGCCACGCGCGGCCACTAACGCTTAGGTGGCGCCCCTCGGTGATGACGCGGTTTTTAATGTACATGGGGACGTCGTCGGTGGCCTCGCCGCGCAGCGCACGCACCGCCGGCAACTCGGCCGCGGGGAACGGCGTCACCGTGTCCGGCCGGAACAAACCGTAGATCTGCGGCCACGCTTCGGGCTGGTCATCGCTCGGCCCGAGACCCACCAGCTGTACGGCCACGGGGTTGAAGAGCACGATGCGTCCGCCAGCGTCAATGATGGCGACGCCTTCGCTCATGCACTCCAGTACGCAGCGCAACGTGGCTTCATCCATACCCGTGGTGGCTCCTCCAACGATGTTCAGTGGGGGCAATAGACGTACCGCAACAGCGCCGAACCGCAGTTCGCATCGCGAAGCGCATCGGCGGTCTGGGCCACGCGGGAGCCGCGCGTTCGATGTTCGATGGTGGTGTGCTCGGGTGACGGCGATCACGTCACTTATCCAATCGCGTAAGCATGCGCGCGGCCGGTCGGTCGAATCTGAAACAATTGCTCGAATCGGACGCGAAGGAGACTCACGCTCACGGCCGTCAGCAGCGCATCGCTCGCCGCGGGAGCCAGAGCTCGACAGCGAGCTTCGGCCGCGAAAAACACGCGGAAACAAGCGAGGAACACCGGCGGCGCGCGGTGGCTTTTCGGGGCTCCGGACGTTCGACGGGTTGGCGTTCTTGCGTGCAGCTATTTTTAGTGCGGCCTGATATCGATGTCGGACACCGATGCGCATAGCTCGCTCTTCCTTCGTCCTCGTCCTCGTCTCCATCGCGATCGCGTCTCCGTTGTCATGCGCTGACTCCTCTGTCAGTCATGAAACGGATAGTCCGAACCCGCCCGCGACGTCGCGCGACGCCGGCAAAGACGCCGACGTCGTGCTTGGCTTCGACGCGACTGTTCCTGATGCGAGCAGTGACGCAAGCGACGCGAGTGACGCACGCGACGCGAGTGACGCGAGCGACGCGAGTGACGCACGCGACGCGAGCGACGCGGGTGCGAGTGACGCAGGTGACGCGAGCGCGGGCGATTCCGGCGACGCGAGTGACGCCGCCGAGGCCGGTCCCGCGCGAGGCATCGCCATCGGTTACACAGCGAGCGGCGCGACGAAGGGCGGGGCCAGCGGGAATGGCGCATTGAACATCGGGCGTGAGTTCCACGTCACTGAAGCGGGCATCACGATCGTCGATTTGGGCATTTGGGACGAAGGCGCGAACGGGCTGAACGACGCGCACACCGTGACGCTCTTTCGGCTCGATAAAACCGGTCCAGGTGGCGTCCCGACGCCGGTGCCGGGCGGCTCGGTCACGGTTCCAGCAGGGACGGCGGCGGCTCTCCAAAATGGTTTCCGGTTCGCACCGTTGCTCGCCCCCATCGACGTCACCACGGGCGACTATGCGATCGTGGCCTATGGGATGAGCGCTCAAGACCCCTATGGCGACAATGGCAACATCCCGCTCTCCACGACTGGAATCGTCGATGCGCAATTCGACCCTTATCAGTTCGTGACGGCCGCGAGCCCTTCGTTTCCGACGGCGGGTGATGGCAACAATCATTCGAGCGCATCGCTTCGATACAAGACGACGCACCCGCAATTCGCCCGCATCCTGCCGTTCGGTGACTCGATCACGCTCGGCACGGGCGGCACGAACGCTGGCTATCGCGCGGCTCTCGGCGCGCTTCTGGACGGACGCGGGTTTGCGCATCAATTCGTCGGCGTCGCGGCGGACAACCCCGGCAATTTGAGCCGCGATCAGAGTCATCACGAGGGGCATTCGGGGTTCGTCATCCGCGGAGGGAACGGCGCTCCGCGCGACGGCATCGCCGATTTCGTCGATTCGTGGTTCGGTCCGACCGGTGTAGAGCCCGACATCATTCTCCTCATGATCGGGACGAACGACGTCGATACGAATTACGATCTCGCCAACGCCGGAGCGCGCCTCGACGCGCTCGTTACGAAGATTTCAGACAAGACGACCGGCCTCCGCCCTAGCGCCCGCCTCATCGTCGCGCAACTCGTACCCGTGAATGACACGGCAGAAGACAACCTCGCCAAGGCCTACAACGCACAAGTCGCGACCGTCGTGGCGCAGCACGCGGCCGCGGGCGAAAGTGTTTCGCTCGTCGACATGCACTCCGCCCTCGGCGCCGCGGATTTGTTCGACAAGCTTCACCCGAACGATTCGGGATACGGGAAAATGGCCGACGTTTGGTGTAAGGCGATCGTCGGCCCCTAGTGTTTGGGTCGCGCGCCGCGCTCAGCCCCCAGCGTCGACGCATGCCTTCGTCGTACAGCCGACGGCGCCGCTCGCATCGCAATGGCAGGTGTTGCAGCCGTCGACCGACGGAAAGCTCGCGCCTTCCGCGTATCGTGTGCCGCCGTACGTGCACGTGACGCCCGCGCCAGCGTCGTTCGTGCACGTGCCGGTCGTGCATGGCACCGCGCCGTCCGCCGCGCACGTGCACGTGTTGCAGGCGTCGGTCGAGGGGAAGCTTTCGCCCGGGACGTGGGCCTCGCCGTTGTAATGGCATGTTGGCGCCGCCGCATCGGGCGCGCATGCGCGCAGGGTGCACGCGACGGCTTTGCCATCCTCCGTGCAGCTGCAGGTGTTGCACCCGTCCGTGGAGGGGAAGTTCGTCCCCGGCGCGTGCGAGGTGCCGTTATAGATGCAGCCGCCGCCACCATCGGCGCCCGCGTCATCGTTCGCCCCGGCGCCGCCGTCGGGAGAAACCACCGTAGATTCCGAGCTGCAGGCCGCGATCATTGCGAACGTAAAGGGGAGTAGGAAAGGGAAGTTGTTCATGACGAGAGCCTAATCCAGCGCCTCGCATGCCAAGGTCTCGGTCGCGTCCGTTTGGAATCGTTGACCCGCGAAGGTTCGCGCTCATCCGTTGATAGCGCTGGGCATGCGTCCCAGTCCGAATCGTTTTTCAGAAGCCGATCCGGGTGAAGACCTCTACCGGATCACCCTTATCGAAGTTGAGCGGAACGAAGAGCTTTAGAGGCTCGCGACTCTTCTGTGTCGAGAACCGAACCGAGATCTGCGGGGCCCCGTCGGCGATGGGCTCCAGGCTGAGAAACCGCCGTTTGCCCTGATACGCCAGCGCAAAACGAAGAGTCCGAAACTGTATCTCGAGCTTGCCCCCTTTGGTCCGGACCGTGAGCATTCCATACGCAGGATGGTTGTATCTCCCCAGTACCGTTTCGATAGGAAAGTCGAGCGCCGCCTCCCGGATATGCTGAACCGGCGTCGGTGTTTCCTTTAGCCTCCCCTCCCAGTCGAGCGGCTCGAGCCGGAGGAGTCGATCATAGGCGCTATAGGCAAGCGCCATCAGTGCCGCGCGCGCGAGATCCCGGTTCATGAGGAGAATGAGTCCTTGTCCGGTCTCGGGAAGAAAGCCGAGATGAACCGTGAATCCGTCGATGGCGCCGTTGTGGACCACCAAGGGATGGCCACGGTAGGTTTCGTGAATCCAGCCCAGAGCGTAATAGGGGTTTTGTACCTCGGGTTCGTCCGGCGCCGGCATTTGTGCTTGAGGGCGATGCAGCTCACGCCACATGCGCTCCCCCAGAAGCGCGGGCGATCGCGTTGCCTGAAACGTGATCCAGCGCGCGAGATCACGCACGCTCGCCTGGACAGCTCCCGCCGGCGCGATCGCGCTCGCGCCCTTCAGCATCGGTATCTTTTTTACCCGGCCCTCGCGCAGCGCGTAGGGAGAGGCATGATCGGAGTCGGCCTCCATCGCTTCGGCCGAAAGGAGGGTGCGATGCATGTCGAGGGGCGACAGCATCCGAGTTTGCACGAAGCTCTCCCAGCTCTCCCCCGAGACATTCTCGACGATTCGACCGGCGACGACGTACATCAGGCTGTTGTATCGCCACTGCGTGCGGGGCGGGCCGGCGGGTTCGAGGAATCGTAGGCGGTGGTAGAGATCCTCCCGCGAGAATGGGGCCTCGTACCAAAATAAATCATGGCGAGGTAATCCGCTTTTGTGGGTGAGAACGTCGCGCGTCGTCAATGTCTCTGACGCCACGGGGTCTTCGAGGGAAAAGTCGGGAAGGTAAGTGCGTATGGGCGCGTCGAGCGCAAGCCTCCCCTCGTCGGCAAGTAGAGCGACCGCCGTCGCCGTGAACGCCTTCGAGCAGGACCCGAGAGCGAAGAGCGTGTCGAGTGTGACCGGTAGTTGATTTTCGATATCGCGGTATCCGAACCCGCGGGCGAACACGATGTGTCCCCGCTCGACGACGGCCACGGCCAGGCCCGGGATTTGGTCGCGTGCCATGAGGCGGTCGACAAGGGGCGCGAAATCGTCGGAGAGCCGCGCTTCGCCGATGGCTTCACTTCGAATTGCACCGCTCGTCTCGCCGCTGGCTTCGCACCCGAGCTGCGAAAGACAAGGGACCACGAACAGCGCCGTGACGACCGGCCCGTGCTTCAGTGCCACGGTGCGCTTCATTACTTCCTCAGGAATCAGAAAGAGACAGACTGTAAGGAGAATCATCACGCTCGAGAAAAAGGCGAGCCCCATGAACACGCCAATGCCCAGGTGCAATCCGAGCGTCGCAATGAACCACAGCTTCCGGGTGCGGCGCGGCCAGATGAGACACCCATAACCGATCTCCACCAGCAGTGTGCCCCAACCTGCGAGCGTGGGGATCCAGGGATATCCCGCCATCCATGTCAGATCGAAAGTACCAAAGGCAGGCTGCGAAACGGCCTGCCAGATGGCCTCACCGTTCCACCACTGACTTCCCATTGCCTTATCCAAACCGGCGGCAAAATAAATCACGCAAAGGTGAATTTGCATGACCCTCAGACAACCGATCGGAATCGTGTCCGCTCGGCGGGAGGAAGCCGGACGAGACGCGAACGTCCAGGCGCGCCCGGACGGAAACAGAACTAGATAGAAGAGGAACGTATTGGCTAGGCGATCCACGCCATAGAAAGAAGCAAAGCCGCTCGTAACGAGACTAAGGTGAAGCGCCCATGCCAGAAACGCGGACACGCGCGTGTAAAATCCCATCGCGAGCGAGAGTAGGCTCCCCGCATAGACCGAGAGCAGAAGGGTGATGGCGGCGTGCTCCCTGAGCCCGAAGGGCAGGAAGGCCTTAGCCACGGTTGGAAGACCAGGCACCCACGGATCGCGCAGCAGGTCCGTGAGCTCCCAAGGAATGATTCCCCGACTGCCATGCAGTGAGAGGACATCGTTGGAGAGCCAAACCAGGTGAAAAAGCAGGAGCAGCGGCAGCCCCACCCGGAGTCCCGCCAGCGGGCGAGCCGACACCGGCCTAAACCAGGTATCTATCCATCTATATCGGTATCTCACTGGCCGCACGGATCGCTCTTCGACGTGCGCACGAACGCGGCCTCGTCTAGCGAGCGCCAACGCGGCCGCGCGCCGAGGCGGTACTCTGCCGTCGTGGGCATCACCCACTCCTCGATCGTCACCTGCACGACGTTCGCTTCCGGATGGGCAGCGAGGCGATTCGCCGCGAGCGCGCCAAGAAACGCCCGTCGCAAGTCGGTGCGTTGGGCCGCGATATGGACCGTGCCGGCAAGATTCCCAAGGCGAAAGCCGACCTCGCGACTCTTCCCGGCTTCGAGTGTCTCGTCGGAGCGCTCGCCCTCTGGAGTCGAAAGGGTAAACCGCGCCCGCAACTGGGGACCTACGGCCGGAGCGAAGAACGAATAGGAGTCCCCAGCTCCCGATAGTGCATCATAAAAGCGAAGTCCCCGCCCGACAGGCCCATGCGCGTGCGAAGTGAGATGCGCTGCGCCTGCGACGACGAGCGCAAGGTGGCAACCAAAGGCTCCCACCAACAGCAAGCGCATCATGCGTGGTTCGCATGGCACCCGAGCTCCCAGCACAGTGGCCCTCTCGCAGTTAGTCTATTCGGCGACCAGCGCGACTTGCGGGACCTCGCGAGCCGTCGCCCGAATATCGCCCTCGAAATCGTTGGGACTCAAGCGAATGCGAATTCCTGCCAATGCCTTGCTCGCGCCAGGTTGCGAGTGCTCAGAATGCTGGATGACATTGATGTGCTGCAGCCCCGTCGATGTCTCGGGGTGGCGCGCGAGCAGCCATCCCGTGCCCGTCACCACCGCGAGAATGGAAAGACATGCCGCAATCTGCCGTTTCATGGAGTGCTCCTTCACGATTCGAGTTTAGCAAGTGCTGTTCCCGTCCTGCGCGAGTCCGCTCAACGAACGGCCCGCAGCGACAGGCGAGTCCAAGTGCGAACGGCTGCTGTCTGCCTGCCGCGAGGACTGCCGGGCGGCTGCTGGGAGCTACGAGTGGCGGTCTCCGTCGGAGTCGATCCTGGAACGGGCGTTGCCACGCGGTCAGGAGGTGCGAAAGGACGGGAGAGCGAGCCTAAGGGCCGCTCATCCGGCCTCGATCCGCGAGAAAAAGGAGAGACTCATGTTAATCAAGCGACTCACAGCCATGGTCGTGCCCGTCTTCTTGATCGCCACGGGAATCACCGGAGCGGCGCTCGCCGGCGCCCAGGGCTCGGGGCGACCCGACACCTCCGAAAAGGCGGGCAACAAGTTGGGCGAGACGTTCTCGGTCCTGCACGCGGTTGGCCAGTGGGGCATCAACCTCAGTGAGATGGCGGATAAAAAGGCAAAGTCGGATCTCGTAAAAAGCTATGCCCGCGAGGTCGTGACTTCCAATACGAACTCGGACGCAAAGCTCCTGCGCATCGCGAAGAAAGAGGGAATCGACGTCGCACCGCTCGACCCTCAAACCGAGGAGGGTAAGAGCCTGCTCGATCGCATGAACGCCGAAACGGTGCTACTCGGCTCTCTCGACGGGGATGCCTTCGATAAGGAGTACATGACCCTCGTTACCAATACTCAGCAAAGCGTCATTCATGTTCTGGACGCGGGAAAAGCGATGGCTGGGGATCAGGAGGCGAAGCAATTTCTCGGTGAATTGTCGACCACTGTCCAGAATCGTCTGAAGACGGCCCAAGACATCATGGCAAAGGTCTACGGCGACAAAATCTAGATAGCATCGCGCAGCCGGCGACATCATCGGCGAATGTCGCGATCCCTCAGCGGCGCGAAGCTCGTTCGGATAACTGGCTGCGAACGCTACGGCTATCTACGAGTGAGTGCGCGACGCGCATCGCCCAGTCTGCGAGCGCGACGCGCGCACAAATGTCATTTGCGAGGCAACTGTGATGCGCTCCACTGGGCCCAATCGCATTCGCGACAGGTGCGATCACCGAGCGCTTCAGCGAAAAGCGAACGTCGTCCAAACGCCGCGCGTACGACTCGCTTCCAGAACAACAGGCTGCGACTGCTAGTGCGCGCGCTTGAAGGTGCGTTGGGGAGCGACCCTTACGATGACAGCCGATGTGCCAACGTGACGCCTCGCTCGTTGAGGCTCTGCGCCGCGGAGAAGATCGCGGGCCACGCCTCGAGGAGCCCGCCGAATCGCCGAAAAAGTCGCTGCATGAGCGCGCGCGCGTCGTCGACGGACCGAGTCGCACGAAGGCTTTCGGGGAGTGCAATATCCGAATTCCCGATGCTGTGGAGTAGAACGTCGGCGTAGGCCTGAGCGTCGTGCGCCCAAGGCGAGGACGCGTCGGCCGCGCTCAAGCGCTTTCGTAGGAGGCGCAATTCGTTGGCGCTCGCCTGCCAGACGCGGCGCGCGAGCAAGCGCTCGAAGTCAGGCCATGGGAGCGTTCCAAGCTCCGTCAAATGGCGCCCGAGCATTCGCATTCGGGGCGCGCCGGGGGAGGAGTGATCGAGGGACGCGAGCTGGATCGCGTGGAACACGAACGCGGCGAGCTTCGGCTTGCCGGTGCCCCAAAGGGCTTTGGGATCGGACGCGTGCGTGCGTTGCTCGACGGGGAGATGTCCTATCGCATAAGGCACGAACCCGAAGAAGCGGCCCTCGAAGCAGCGCCGCAAGATCGTACCGAAGATTAAATCTTGCGCGCGTCGCGTAGGGAAAAAGGGCGCAGAGAGAGTGCGAAGGTCCATTCCCAAATTGACGGCCATCAGCGTCGCGCCGGCGCTGATCGTGGGCCTTTGTGCCATGCGCACTATTTGACGACTCGATACGAGCTTTCGATAGCTCGTCGGGTCACGCGGGAAATCGCTGGGCGGCGGCCCTTCGCAGAAAAGATAGTAGGCCGGCGACGTCGCCGCGCAATCGCCCCAAAAGCCGCCCATCGTTGCGCTGACGTTCGCGCGACCTTCGAGGATCGCCTCGAGCGCGTCGTCCGAGAGAGTTTCGGCGATGACGCCCGAAGCTTCGAGCCCACGCAAGCAGGCATCGACGCTACGTCCGAGGAGCGCCTCGTGTGCGTCGAGGAGGCTCACGTTCGCGCTCGGAAGCGAGGCGCGTGCGTCGTCCGCGCTCTCGAACAGCCGCACCTCGGGGTTGTGAAATGCGGTGAGCTCGATCGCGCGGGCTCGCGCATCGCTAACCCCGCCGTTCGCGCCCCGCACGTCGCACACGGCGTCGTCATCGACGCTGAGGAGCATCTGACCGGCGTGCGCGAGCAAAAGCGCATTCCGATTCGCGCCCGTGTCGTGCCCCATCGCTTCGACATCGAACAGCGCGAAACGAACGATCTCGGGATCGACGCCGGCTTCGGCCGCGAGCGCGGCCCCATACGCCTCTTTCTCGGCCACGCTTGCGTAGGACAAGGCGATGCCTTCACGTGCGAGTGGCTCGAGACCTTCGCGCGTGCGCGCGCGGGCCGCAGGATCGGGTGACGAGTCGAGCACCGTCCACGAAGGCGCCCGGCCAAACGCGCGCATATGGGTCGCGTAACTGCGAATAGCGCGCTGCACAGCCTCGGGGCGATTGCGCGTCGTCATACAAACCGAATCGATCCGCCCGTGCGAAGGCGCGGCGCTCGCGTCGTGGGCTCGTTCGAGCAGCGCGTTCTTCGACACCAAGAGCCCGCGCTTCGAAAGCTCCTCGAGGGCGGCGCGAATGTCGCCTACGGCTGCGGGAGGGAGGCTTCGCGCCGAAGCGATGCGCACGGCATGATCCTGCAGCGTTCGGAACGCGTTGCACTCGCTCACCACGTCGACCGCCGTGCGCGCCACGGGGAGGCACGCGGCGTCCCCTGCGAGGTGCCCGGCACGCTGAACGATGGAGAGTTCTCGGTCGAGGTGCACCGCGAAGAGGCGACGTCGTCGATATTCGGGATCCATGAGAAGCCTCTCGCCATTGAAGCGCCGCGGACGCGCGAGCGCACCCATCGAAACGGCGCGCGCCCGTGCGAAGGTCAGCCTACACGGGAAAATTTCGGCCGTGAGGTGACTTACGCATGGCCGGCGCGCGCGTCGTCGAGCGACGAGTCAAGTCGCCGGCGAGCGATTCGCCGCGACGCGATTGGCTTCGTGCCGATGCGAAACGTCATCGCGATGTGCCGGCGCGGTCCGGACGGCAATGGCCTCGATGTTTGGCTTCCGCGTCCCAGCCGGCTCGTTGCGCGCAGGCCGAGACGCGAACGCCTTCGACAGATCGTGGTCGATTAGAGGCCCAAGTCGCCCGCCTTCCAACCACCGCCCGCCGAGCTCAGATAGAGCTCGCGAACGTGTCCGTTCGCGCCGAGATAGACGATGGAGTTGTACCCATCCGAACGGAGGTACGCGGAGGGCTTGCCGGTAGCTGCGGGCGCCCCGGTGATCGCCGAAAGATCGTTCACCTCCCATCCCGACGTCGTCTTTGCCAGCTCGCGAATATGGTTATCGGTGCTGCGATAAACGACGGTGTCGACGGCATCGCCACGCGCGTACCCAGCCGGATCGCTGTCCGCCGAAGGCGCGTTCGTGAGGGCCGTGAGGTCACTGGCTGCCCATCCCGATCCGGTTAATGCAAGCTCGTAAATGTGATGGTTCGTGCTCCGATAAAGTACGGCGGTGGAGCCGTCGGTGCGAACGTAGGCGGTGGGATCACCAGCGGCTGCAACGGCGCCGGCGAGCAAGTTCAAATCGCTCACGACCCAATTCGACCCGACCCTCGCCACCTCGCGAATGTGACCGTCGTTGCCGCGATAGAGAACGGTGCTCACATGATCGCCTCGGACGTAACCCACCGGGTCGCCTTCGGCGGGGGCGGAGCCGGCGAAAACCGAAAGGTCACTGTGGCTCCACACGCCGGCCGTCAACGAGAGCTCGCGAATATGATTGTCCGCGCTTCGGTAGACGACGGCGCTGGTGTTGTCGCTGCGCCGGTAGCCGGCCGGCCCGCCGGCTGCGGCAGGGGCGCCGGTCACCGCCGTCAAATCGTTCTGAATCCAACCTTTGCCCGTCAGCGCGAGCTCGCGCACGTGGCTATCGGCGCTTCGATAGACGACAGTCGAGATCGCATCCGCACGGACGTAAGGCGACGGCGCGCTGGCGGCAGCGGGGGCTCCGGTGATCGTCGAGAGATCGCCTGTCGCCCACCCGCCGCTGCCGAGCGCGATCTCGCGGATGTGGTTGCTCGCGTTTCGAAAGACGACCGCATTGATGGAGTCTTCGCGGACGTAACCCGATGGGCTGTTCGCGGGCGGCGTCACTTGATCGCGCAACCACGTGGCCCCGGCGAAGGCGCTGAGGGAGGCGCCCTGGGAGCTGAATTGTGGGCTTTGGAGCCACGACCATTTTTGATCTCCGATGTTGAATGTATTGCCCCGCATCACTGCGGCGCGCGCGTTCAAGTTGGGAATATTTCCGAAGTAGTAGGCATAGGATCCGTCCTCGGAGAGCTGGTTACCGAGCGATCCGTCCGCGACGATCCAACCGAACCCCGGAAGCCAAAACTCGGTCCAGCAGTGCCCGGCATCGAACCCGAGCCACACACCACAGGACGTGCGCGAGGCGATTCCGATGTGCCGATAGAGCGCGACCAGAAGCATGCTGAAGCCGCCGCAGTCACCCAACCCCGTGTCGAGCACGGCGACCGCAGTTTGGCCGCGCAGATCGGGCGAACCATTGGCCGGATAGGTGTAGGTGACGCGCGCGAGCACCGCTTGAAAGAGCTTTCGCGCCGCATCGTACGGCGTCATCTTCGTGCGGTAATCGGAGCCGAGTACTTGAGTCACGAACGCGGCGATCTTCGGATCGTTCGACTCGATCACGGTCTCGGGAGCCAAATAGTGATTCCAAATATTGAAGGATTTGTAGGAGTCGAGTTGGCCCCACGTCGTCGTTCGGAGCTTGTCGGCGTTGACGCGTTGGTTGCTAACGTCCAATCGGAATTGTTGATACAGGTGAACGGGCCCGTTGGGGACGTTCGGCTTGTCCCAAAAATAGACGTGGTATGCGCCCGTGTTTTCGACCGGCTTCGCCGTCAGAAGGTCGGTACCGAAGCTGGTCGTCACTTTCGCCGACGCGCTCTTCACCGTTTGCCATGCATCGCTCGAAGGCTGACCCATCATCATCGCGAGGCGATTCGAGCCGGACGCCGCAGAGTCGAAGCTCAGCATTTGACCGCCGGTGACGGCACGCGGCTCGTAGTAATCGATACCGGACGTCGGCGGGATCGGCGTAAACGAGCCGTTCAACGTCTTGAGCGGGGAAGCGGGGAGGGCGCCGTCCGAATCGAGCACCACTCGGAAGGGAATTACGCCGTCCAGCGGGCTGCCGAATTCTGCCGCGGCGTAATGCGTCCCCGCACCGACCGGACCGCTCGCCACGATCCTCTCCTGGCCCGCCATCGTGAAGCGGATCTTGAAAGACTGGCTCGCGTTTCCTTCGTACTTGACCGCAATTCGATAGGTCTCGCCAATCGCGGGCGTGTACGGCTGCTCGATTCCATTAACGCGTTTGCTTGGGTAGGCAGTGACGCCGGTGAGGTCGGCCGATGCCACGGCGGGCCACGAAGCCGCGCAGAGCGCCGCGACGCCGGCAAGATGGGACGGGCGGACGCCGGATGCGAGCGAGCGAATCGAGAACATGATGATCCTCCAATCAAAGTGAGATTGCGATGAAGTGATCGCGTGGAGCGCGACCTTTTGGGCGCTTTCGCACAGGCCATGCCGCCGAAAGCGGCGACCAGGATCGTTTTCATCGCCATCGCACTTAGGACGCGATTCGTTCGATGAATGCGCGGCCGAAATCGAAGGTGGCGAGCTTGCGGACGCGCGCCTCGATGGGCCATCGGCGACGCCGCTTGGCCCCGCGAGCAGGGCGTTCGTCACGACACATTTGTGTGTATCGAAACGCCATGCCAAGGACGACATCCGATGCGCCTGTCCAAGCGCGTTCGATCGTTCACGCGCGACGACGTGGCCATCGTCACCACGTTCGCCGTGACCACCTATGGCGCTCGCCGCCTTGCGCTCGATCGGCCGAGACCGCGTGTGGGTCTACCAGCCGTGCGGGTTTCAAAAGTACAGCAGCGTCAATACAGCGAGCTTCGAGCTCGCGAACGCGCTCCTAAACGCGTTGTGGTTAGAGCGCGCCTCGCGTGATGCGATTCGCATCGATCGCGCCACCGAATTCAGCGATCGCCGCGGTCGTCCAGTGGTCTGTTTCGGGACCAGGATCCACGGCAACCCGGCTGCCTGGGCGGTGCTTTTGCGCCACAGGCACACGATGCGACGCGCGGGCCAGGTCGCGCCCGAAGCGGACGGATTGCGACTTGCTCACGACGTACGCTGACATCCCATCGGCCAGATCTCGACCGACGGGAGCACGTGGAAACTGCGGTCAGTCACATAGAGCACATAAATCGCGAGCCCCGCGTACGCGTACGCGACGTCGGCGTTCAGCGGCGCACCCATCACCTGCACCCGCGATGTTCGTGTGATCGGGTCAGTGAACACCGAGGGCAAGTCGCGGTGGGCGGACCCCAAGGTGTGATGGTGTTCAGCCGCGAAAGGGGCGATGCGAAACGCATCGCTGGCGGTGGGGCCGGCGTCGCGCCCTTTGAACACGCGATCCCCGCAAAAACCCGGGCGCTACGACGCTTTGTGCGAGCCCTGGCACGGCGCGCGCACCAAAGCGCTGCGACAAACCACCGGAGGTTCGACATGAGACGGTACCGGCTCATCCTTGCGATCGCGCTCGGCGCGGCTGCCCTGCATTGCGGTGATAGTGGCAGCGTGGACAACGGCGACGGGCCCGGCAAATCGGACTCGGGCCCTGGGACCACCGGAGGCGACGCCGGTGATGCATCGACAGGCCCGATCACCGAGGGCGACGGCGGGCCCGGTCCGATCACCGAGAGCGACGGCGGGCCCGGCCCAGGAAAGGATGGACCGTGGGCCGGACTACGCGTGTCGGGGACGAGCATCGTCGATGCGGCCGGAAAGGAGATCATCCTCCGTGGGCTCGGCATAGGTGAGCTCTACAACATGGAATCTTACTTCCTCGATATCGACACGCCGGATCAAGGCGGCATGGGTCAAACGAAATTCCACGACGCACTCGTCACGGCGATGGGGCAGGCTGGAGCCGAGAAGTTCTTCGCGACCTGGGAAGCCAATATCGTGAACGACGACGATGCCACTCTATGGGAGTCGTGGGGCGTCAATTCGATAAGGTTGCCGATCAACTATCATTCGATATCGACTGCAGATGGCGCTTATATCGAAGAAGGATTCAAGAAAATCGATAAGTTCGTCGCCCTTTGCAAAGCGCACAAGATCTACACGATTCTCGATCTCCACGCCGCGCCGGGCGCGCAAAACTGCGAACAAATGAGCGACTCGTTGGACGGCGTCGCACATCTTTGGAAGGAGCCCGCCAAATACCGACAGTGGACGATCAACCTCTGGAAAGAGATCGCCAAGCGGTACGCGAACGAACCGTACGTCGGCGCCCTCGACATCTTCGACGAGCCCTACGACACCGAGAGCGGCGGCGATTTCTCGACCGGAATGACGACGCTCCGGAAAATGTACGTCGATATCACGGCCGCGATTCGCACCGTGGATCCCAACCACATTTTGTTCTTCGAAGGGACGAACTGGTCGTCGATCGACAAAGATACGAACGGCTTCGACGGTCTCTTGCCGGCCTGGGATCCTCAGATGGGTTGGGCGTTTCACAAATATTGGGACGACAACACCGCCGCCTCCGTAAAGCCGTATTTCGATTTGAGGACGAACAGCCAACGCCCAGTCTGGAATGGCGAGACGGGCGAGGACAACGAAGCCGGCTGGTCGGGCGCGATGATCGCGCTGTTGGAAGCGGGCAAGGTTGGCTGGAACGAGTGGACGTACAAGAAATTGGGCGCTCAGGACACGAATCCGTACTCGATCAACGCGCCGGCCAACTGGAGCACGATGGCGAGCTACCTCGCGAAGGGAGGCACGCCGCCCGCGAACGCGTCGACGATCATGATGGCGCTCGCGGATAACGCGGCGACCAGTAAGTGCAAGCTGAACGCGGCGTGGGTGAAGGAAGTGTTCAATAAGTAATTCGCAGACGCACGCGCGCGCCCGCCCTCGCGCAGGACAAGCCGAACTTGCTCCTGCTCGAGGCGCGGATGGGAAAAGCCTCTCGACGGCTCTCGACACGATGTCGCCGTGATCTCGCGGATGTGGTCGCTCGTTGCTTGCACACTTCGTTAGCCGTCGGTCTTAGGCGACGTGAATGGGGGCCCGCTCGTGCGCTGGGGAATTCGGCCCTCGCTGCCGATGAAGCGCGAGGTTCGGCATCGCGTGCTTCAAGACGCCGAGTGGCACGGGACGAACGGCTCTTAAGATGCGACCATCATCCGCGTCGGCTCCTGCGGAGAGCGTGAACTTCGAGCGAGCGACGACGATGGTCAAAATGTTGACCGTGGTCGCGCCGTCGATGACGAGGATCTGATCGCCGCGTTGGGATGACGCTGGCGCCATCCCTCGAGCGACTGTTTCGATCGAAACAGGTGTTTCGATCGAAACACGCGCCAAAAAGATGCGTGCCTCGATCCGAGCAGGCACTCCACACGAAAAAACCGATGGGCGATTCGCGGGCGAGGTGCTCCTGCACGCGCGCACGTGCGGGCTCTGAACACGTCTGACTAAGCCGATTTGAGGCCCAATCGCGTCGAGGACAGTGACTACGAAAGGCCAACAGTCACACTCGCGTGCGACACCTTGAATTATCGCGTCGCCAATCGAGCGCGCGCGCTGGGGCTGGTCCGAAGTCTGCACTGGCGGACCTGCACGCTCGGCCTTTCGTTCCGCGATGATGGGCACGGAGCTACACCGGAAGCGCCGCTATCGAGCAGCTCCCTCCTTCGACAACTATCTAAGCCGCATTGGGGCCACGATCAACGCAGCGAATCTTAAAGTAAATACTTATCCGGGATAGGCCTTCATCGCGTTCCCGGAGTGCCGCGACCCGCAAGTGTGCCCGACGTTCGCGCAAGCGGCGCCGAGGGCGCGACCCCATCACGTGGCGGGCGGTTCGCTACGACCTGCCGACGTATTGACGCAGGCAGTCAGCTTTACGACTGCGCTCTTATTAACTCAGACAGGAGACGTTCATGAGAAAGCAAGCTATCGCGACGATGATGATCTGTGGCGCCGTCGGCGTGGGCGGGTGCGGTGCCGGCGCGGACGCGAAGGGAGCGCCGAGCGAGTCGGACGTTGCCGAGACAATCGAGACGACCACCTCCGCGCTGGGCGCGGGCGCGGCTCCCGACAGCATGTGGGAAGGGCGGTTTGGGGGGTTGGAAACGTGGCTTTTTGCGGGACAGGGCCTCAGGGCGAGCCATTGCTACTACACCCTCAGAATGCAGGCCGACGGGAATCTCGTCACCTACACACCCGGCAACGCGCAGGTCGTCTGGACGACGAACACCGAGGGGGGGCCCAAGTACGTACGCTTCCAGTGGGACGGAAACTTCGTGATCTACGACTTCGCAGGCAGAGTGGCCTGGGCGACCAACAACTGGGCTGAGGATGATACGCATATCATCATGCAAGATGATGGGAACTTGGTGCAGTACGCCGGTGACTGGGCGTTTTGGTATTCGGACACCGAGCGGGGACAGCGTTCGGCCGTATGTCCCAACGAGACCCTCTACAAGACCGTAGTCTACACTCGAACGAACCTTCCGGGATCCGACTACAAGTACTGGAACAACGTGAAGGACGCTTATGCCTGCGGTGCGATCTGCGCCGACGAGAGTCCGACGAAAGGCGGTCAGTGCCGTGCCTTTACTTACGTGGAAAGCACGAAGCAGTGCTGGTTGAAGAACACGACCAACATCACGGCTTCGAGCTACACCGGGGCGACCTCGGGCAAGCTGGTCACCAGGTAGTAGTCGACTCTAAGTGTGTGACCGCTTCACGCGGCGGCCGCTTCGAGTTCGAGGGCGTTGAACCTTCAGACAGGAGCGGCCGAGCTTCGCGAGCCTTATCGATGCTGAGCATCCACCGGCACTGGCCTGGCACAACGCCGGCGAGTGCGCTCGCTCACACGCCCGGGCGCCAGCGCGTGACGTAGGCACATTCGACATCCCCTTCGCCGCGGCAGCGAATCCGCTCGGTGCGCGCCGCGGTGCATCCCATCATCTCGTACAGGATGGGGTTGCCTGCGACGATGATGTCGCAAATAAACGGATGATGCGCGTACCACCCGCGAATATGCCCCTCGTGCTCATGATCGGAGAGCGCCACGATATCGGCTTGGCCCGTGTCGTGGGACGCTTGCCAGAAGCGTTGCACATAGCGCCGGTAGCGATCGGGCGTGGCGATCGCGGAGAAGAGCGGGCGATAGATTCCTTTGAGCGTCCCGTCGATCGTCGCCTTCGCCGCGGCGCGCGCGAGGCGCGCATGCAAGGGCCGAGGGACGTCGCGAAGCATTGCGTCCAACATCGCGTGGATGAATTCGGCCGGATACCAAGTGGCCGGGAGCAGACCGAATGCATCCTTCCCGGGCTCGAGCTTCGCGCGGATGGCGGGGGGCAGCGCCTCGAACATCGCGGCGATGCGTGTCGGATGCTCGCGCGCGTACCAGCGAAAGACCTCCGCTGCCCACGCGCCTTTGATGTGCGCCGTCGTGTCCGTCAACATATCCCGCTGCCATCGGCGACTGGGCCGATCCGCAGGATATCACCACGAGGATCGCTGCGTCTCCGGTCACTTCCCCGGCAACTGCTCGCATGGCGCATGCGCTACGCCCGCGCGCCAAACGCCCTCCATGCACGTCGCGACGGCCCAAAAGCAGCCCTCCGAGCACGCGTCCGCCCAACTGCATGAGGAATACACGCAGTCGATATCGTTCTCGTTGCACGATTCACCGATGGCGGGCCGCACCTTCGGGCAACCGCTTGCGGAGGGCGGCACTTGAAGCTGGAGAACCGCTTGGCATCGCACCGGGTTGGAGCCGTACGGAGCGAAATCGGTGCTCCACACCCGATCGGCATTCGATCGTTCGCAGTCCTCGATACCGTCGCACGAGCCTCTTCTTGAAACACACTGGAGGATCGTGTTGCAGGCCGGGTTGGCGCTCGTCGATCCGTACTCGCACGCGGTGCTTCCAGTGCAGCTCGTTCCGCCGATTGCCGCGCCGCCGGGCGACGTCGGAAGCGCAGGAAGCGTCGGGATGTTGCGTGGACAGGTCGGATCGTTCGACAGCAGATGGACTCCGCCGGCGTCGGTCGTTGGCGGCGCGACGCCGCTGTCGTTCGTCGGCGCGTTGCCGTTGCCGTTGTTGCCGTCGCCGGGCAACGGCGCGACCGCTCCGCCGCACGAGCCTACGGCGATCGCAATGGCTCCGGCAGTCGCCGCAGCCTTTACGAATGAGAACGTGGCGCGCGTCGCCTTCGACTCGATCGGAAGGTTCATAGCGACCCGCGGAGGGCAACCCTCGTGCCTATGCGAGAGAGGCGTTTCTACCGATTATTAAGCGTCGTGGCGTGTGCCGCTCGGTGCCAACACCCGACGCGCCGGCCAGAGGAAGGCCACAGATCGCGTGCGAAGGTGTTGCGCCTTGAAGTTTGTCGGGACTTGGAGCTCCGCGGTTCGGATTGGGGTCGCCGCCGCGACGGTCGTCGTAGACCGCCTCTGGCAATGCGTGGACACCAAACGTGCAGCGGGCCGAAGCGCAGGGACCTTTAGTCGCCATGGGTGAAGCTCGTCGCGGCGAGGTGCGTTCGCCCGCCGCGACGTCTCCGACGGCTCGTCGTGTTCACTCACGGATCGATCCGGCAAACTGCACGGCCTCGCCCGATGGCGGAGCGATGAACGAGAGCCACATCGGCAGCCCGCCCCCCACGGGCCGCCGAAGCGGATTACCCCCAAAGCATGGCTAGCGTGGTCCACAAAGCAAAGCTCGGCGAAGCGACGTAATAGCCAAAGTCGTCGTTGTTCGGGGGCCCACTGCTGAGCACGCCCATCGGCTTGCCCGCGCTGGTGAAACACGTACTGCCTGAATCCCCGTGCGCCATGGCTTGGTTCCATGCATTTCGGGCGACCGTGAACGTGGAGCTCGTCTTCGCCCAGACGGGCATCTTTGCATAGCGAAGCGTACCGACCGTGTTGATATTCGTTTTGTCGATCCCGGTACCGAAGCAGTCGACGGACTGGCCGACGACAATCTCGTTCGCGGCCGCAAGGGCGATTGAATATCCAGTCGTCGAACCTTTCATCCTGAGCGGTTGCGCCAGATGCAAGAGCGAAACGTCGAGCGTGGGGTGGTTCACGTGACGGTCGGCGGTGACCTGCTGCGTGCCCATTCTCACGGTCGTAAACGTGCGGGGGTTATCGAGCACGAGCCCGCGGTCGTCGGGCCCACTGAGTGGCGCGGTGCCGTCCGCGAAGCAGTGCTGTGCGGTAAGGACCCACTGATTCGCGATGACGGTCCCCGTGCAGCTCTCGGTCCCGCCCGTGCTCGTAGGCGAGAGGATCCAGACCACGCCCCAACCCTCGGCGAAGTTGGCGCCCAAGACGGTGCCATTGTCGATGGCCGATGCGCCGCTCGCGACCGCCTCGTCGCCATCGGATGCAGGAACGGAACAGCCTGCGAACATCGCCGCAGACAGAATCGTCGATGTGGTGAGTGCGAGAGCAAGTGAACGGCGGGGGCGTGCACTGGCAGCGGCGGTAACCTTCGTCGAGGTACCGGTCGATAGATGATCAAGCATAGTCTCTCCGTCTTGTTAGTGAGTTAGTGAGTTATGAATGGCGCAACGCGGAAGCGAACTTTGATTCGCCGGAATTCCGCGAAGCTCGTTAAGGTGTTGGACGACTCGGTATCGAATCTGACGAAGGCGCCTCGCGCGGTCACTCCGGCCCGACCGGCTTCGCGCCGGCCTGCGTCGCGAGGGTCGGGAGAATGTCCATCGCCTTGCTGATCGCGGTGAACGTTCCGTTGCCATTCGATTGTGCGATCTGGACGACGCTCCATCCGACGTGCCCGGTTAGCCCAATGTCGGCCAGACCGTCGGAATTGAAGTCACCCACGATGGGCCTTGCACCGCTCGATGCGGCGAGCGGAGCGAAGACGGGCGCGGGGAGGTTCTTCACCTCGAAGTGCCCGTCGCTCTTCGACAAGGCGACCGGGATCGATCCCCACCCGATACCTCCGGTGAGCGCGATGTCGTCGATGCCGTCGCCGTCGAAGTCCCCGGCAACCGGCTTGGCCCCGGCGTGCGCCGCGAACGTGGGGAAGAGGTCTGCGCCGAAGTTCGTGACGGTGAAGGTTCCATCGCCTTTCGAGAACGCGACTGGGACCGAGCCCCAGCCGATGCCTCCTGTGAGCGCGATGTCAGCGAGGCCGTCGCCGTTGAAGTCGCCCGCAACCGGCTTCGCGCCCGCTTGGCGCGCGAACGCTCCGAAGGGACCGGAGACGAGATTCGTGAACCTGAACGTGCCGTCCCCATTCGACATCGCGATCGGGACCGCGTCGGTGTTCGCGCCGACGAGCGCGATGTCGCTGAGCGCATCTCCGTCGAAGTCGCCCGTGACCGGCTTCGCGTTCGCCTGGAGCGCCAGAACGCCGAACGAAAGGAGCGGCGCATCGGACACGGTGAAAGTGCCGTCGCCGACCGACGTTGCGAGCGTGATCCCGCCGATGTTTCCGCCGACGAGGGCCAGGTCGGTGCGGAAGTCGCCGTCGAAGTCACCATAGACCGGCCTTGCATTGCCGATCGTGGCCGCGAAAGGGAAGGTAGGCGATACGAGGTTGGTCAGCGTGAACGTTCCATCTGCCTTCGCCGTTGCGACCGGAATACGCTGCCAGCCTTTGCCTCCTGTTAGTGTCACATCCGATCTGCGGTCGCCGTCGATGTCACCTATGACTTTAATCTTGTTCACCACCCACGCATCGAGGGCATTGTAGAGCGCGAAGGAATCGCCATCCCCCATGTCGGTGGTGCCGACGACGCGACCGTCGCAGAAGAGCGGCCCGCCGGAGTCGCCGTGATCGATGATGCCGGGCGGGTGTCCGTCCACGGCGTTCGCCGCGCGGCCCGTCGTAATCGTCGGGAATTCGGCTGCGTTGACGATTTCCGTGTCGATGCGCTTCCGCGATTTCACATCGACGCCGCCTTCGGTATGCCGTCCAAAGCCGACTGCATGGCAGATCGTGTTCACGTCTGGGAACGGACCGAGGTCCACGGGCACGATGTCGTTGATCGGAAGCTCGAGACGAAGGAGCGCCATGTCGCGCGTCGGGTGAAGGTAGACCTTTCGCACGTGGCGAATCGACAGCAGGCCAACGATCGAGCCGGTCGAGAACGTGGTGCCCCTCGCGAGCTCCTCTGGGGTGTGGTCCCGCCCGAAGTCGTCACTGAAGCAGTGCGCCTCGGTGAGAACCAGACTGGGTGCGACGAGCGAGCCGGTGCAACCCCCCGGATTGCCGGCGAAGAGCACGAATCCAACGGCAGGAAACCCGTTTTCATCTGCGCCTGCCTGAATGCCTTCTTGGACGACGTCGACGTCCGAGTCGCGCACGGCGGGGGCCGCGCAAGCGAGCAGCGCGAGGGGGGTTACGAGCGAAACGAGCAGCGAGCGACGAAAGCAAGATCTCATGATTGAAAGCTCCGGTGGTGGGTTGAGGTGTAGTTGGCCGCCGAGCGTCGCCATCTGACATGACTCCCGTGAGAGTCGCGCGGGCGCCGCGCGTGTCCGATCGCACGCCGACGACCCACAGTCTTCGACGCGAAGGCCGCATCCACGTTCGGTTGCACCAGGTCGCAGACATAGAGCTGCGCGCCCGACGTTCGAGTCGCTCGTTCCTCGACGCTTGAGCACGTGTCATGCCGGTCGGCGCTTGGCGGTGAACACACCCTTCGTCGGTCAATCGCGCGGAATTTCCCGTCGCCTCGGGGGAGCTGCGCGCGTTCCCCGCGGGGCCGGTCGCTGTAACGGTACACACACACACACGTGCGTCGATACATGGCTGCGAGGCGGGCGGGCGATGTGGCGCGCGGGCGCGCCGATGGGTCGACGCAGGTGACCGAATCCAGCGCGTACGCCTTCAAATCACCCTCGAGAACCAACGCTCAGTATCGGCGAGTCGAGAGCGAGCGCGGGCCTCGATGATCGACGCGCAGCCCGTGATCGAAAAACGCCGCCGACGCGCCCCGCCGGTTAACTCGCGGTCAATTGATCCGATGCGCGCACGATTCGAAGTGCTCCCCGGCTCAGTGGTTTTACCAACTCCGTTTTGGGCGGCTCTTAATGGCTTAATCGGATTTCGTTTTGCATACTTCGATATCTCGCACTCTTAAGGCGGGCACGGGACGAAGGGCTCTCGCTGTTGCGCGCGCGGTTCACGTCGTCGAGCGCAGCATTCCCTGGGCGATGGCATCCATCAGCGCTTCGAAATGCGCGTCGTCGAACTGCGACCCGCTCATGAGCCAATCGTGGTGGCGGAGCTCCAGGCGTTTCTCGGGTGTCTCATCGTGATAGTGGCCGAGCACGTCGAGATGATCGCCGAGGCCCGCCCAAACGACGTCGCCCCATACCTGAGAGCGGATCGGGACGCACCCGTCGTTGGCGTGAAGGGTGGGTGACGCACCAAAGACGCGCGCGAGCATCGCCTCGGCGGCGTTCGCCCGTGTCGCTGCATCGGCATCCGACGGCGAGGTGGCGCACCTTCCCGGATCGGCCGGAAATGACCCGCATGGATAGCGTTCATCGAAGCTCGCCGTGATCGCGTGGAGCGCGCTGAAGAGCGCGAGCGACACGGTCTGCCAGGGATGACCGAGCGAGTGAATCCACTTCCTCGCCGAAGCGCTGGGGGTCATCGACACCGTCGATTGGTAAGTGACGCCGGCTCGATCTTCGAAGCCGGCGATCATCAGGTCCATCGCCTCGGGACTCAGCTGCAACATCGCGCCTTGATCTTCTTCGATGCCCTTCAGATACGTGCACACATCGGGGCTGCGCACATCGTCGACGAGCGCGAGCAGCGAGGCGACGCTCTTGTCGAGCACGGGGATCGCGATCCCGGATGCGCGACCGCCGCGTCCGATGACGCCGATGAGCAAGCTCGCGAGCGCCAGCGGCCTTGCGCCCATCGAGAGCCCGATGACCGTGAACGCCGACAGCGCGTAGAGCACGCGCTGGCCTTTCGACGTGGCGAAAAAACTCGCCAGCGGCGTCCCATAGTGCGGCGTATTCATGGTGGTGACGCTGCGAAGCTGCGGCAGCCAGCGCATCGTTTCGGCGGACACCGGAAGTCGCGCCGACTTCGATGCGACCAAGCGCGCATCGAGGCCCCCCGTCGAGTGGCCGAGCAGATGAACCGGTCCATCCGACGTCGCCGTTCGTGCGACCAGCTCAGCGAGCTTCGCGGCACGAAAGCGCACCGAGGCCGTCGGCAGCACGTCCGAGACGCGCGTCTCCATCGCTTGGCCCGCGCGGTCGAAGCGCACGCGCAGCGCTCGCTCGACGTGGGCGAAATAATCGTACGACGCAAGCCGCGTGAACCCGAACATGCCGGGCGCGAGATAGACGTGGTGCGTCAACGTCGGCGAGCCTCGCGCTTCATGCGCGTTTGAGGAGTCGCACGATGACGAGCAGGATGACGGCGCCGACGAAGGCCGTGACGATCGATCCGAGGATGCCTGCGCCGGAGAACACGCCGAATCGCCCGGACAGCCACCCGCCGATCACTCCGCCGACGAGGCCGACGACGATGTCGCCGATCATTCCCAATCCGCCGCCCCGTACGACCTTGCTGGCGAGAAAACCGGCGACGAGGCCGACGACGAGATAGACGATCAACGTCTCCATGGACGTGGTCAAAGATTGCACCCGACGGAGCCGACGTCGTCCTTGCCGTGGGAGTTGGTGACGACGCGCGGGAGGGGAGTCATGTTCAGCGTGCTCGACATAAGCTGCGGCTGAGCAGCAAGCGTGCCGGAGCGCGAGCGTTCGGAAAGGTGCGTGAATTCGATCGGTCCATCCAGCGCGCCGTGGCGTTTCGGCGTGCCGTGAGTCAAACGCGTGCACATTGCAGTCGCCGCCCTCGCGCGCGCGACCCGGAACGACACGCCTTCGGGGGTCCCGCCTGAGCGCATATACCCCTGAGGATTCAGGCCTTCGGAGTTGCGACCCCGGACATGAGATATCTAAATGACGCACTCGTTATCGTCGGCAATGATCGCGTCAGACCGGGTTCAAGCGTTCCAAAATGAATATGGGGGTGAATCGCTTGCACGATCACTGGGTCGAAAAGCTGGCGGCGCATCCATGTCGATACGCGTCCGTGTACTGGACGACTTCGCCGACGAGCTCTACGCCGCGCTTGCGGAGTCGCGCGAGTGTTTCGTCGATGTCCTCCACGGTGAACATGACGCGTAGGTAGCCGAGGGCGTTCACCGCGGCGTTCCGGACGCACCTTGACGAAGTCCTGCCCCCGCTCTGGTGACCACTCGTCGGTCGCTCCGGACTAATCCGGCTGGCTCGCCACCGTAAGGCGCGAGTGCTGTAGTCGAGGGCAAATCACCGAGGCGAGTCGCCGCTGGCGCTTGGACCGCGTGCGAACGACGCGCTCGTCGATGGCGCGGGTCCTCGACTGGATCGACGAAGTGAAAGCCGACATCCCCTGACACGCAAGGCTCGCCGGGGGCATGCGACCGGCGCCCTGCCCGGGCACACGCTGGCACACGTGCCCGGCGCCGACCCCGCCATTTTCCCGCTCAATCCGAGTTGCGCAATTTGGCCCTCGACGTGCGTAAGGGGCGGGCATGAGAAGATCCCACGTCAGCCTCCTTGGCCTCGCGTTGTTAGGCACCTCGCTCGGCGCGCTCGTGGCGTGCGGCTCCGGTAATGGCGTCGAAGCCGTTGGCTCTCAGCGTCAGAAGCTCGCGAGCTTGTACCCGATCGCCGACTGCAACGGCGTCGAGAAGGCCATCCGCGATAAGGCGCTCGCCGAGATGAATCGGCAGCTCGACACCGGCCTCGAGTCGGCGCTCAAGAATGGCTGCTCGTTTGGACGCGGCATGGACGAAGGGATGGCCGGTCCGAGCCCGAATGCCGGCAACACCTCGCCACCGTCCCCCAGCGCCCCGCACGACTCGAGCGGCGGTGCGACGGAGGTGTCGAAGACGAACAACCAGATCGCCGGAGTCGACGAGGCCGACTTCATCAAGAACGACAACAAGTACATCTACGTCGTCAACGGCGGCACGTTCCAAATCGTCGAGGCGTGGCCCGCAGCGCAGGCGCACGAGATTGCCAAAGTCAGCGTCGCCGGGACCGCGAAGAAGCTCTTCGTCGAAGGGGACCGCGCCGTCGTCTATTCGTCGATCCCGCGCGACGCTGCGGGCTCGGGGAGCGGCGGGTACCCCGGCTACGGCGCATCGAAGGAGTGTACCTACGGCTACGACTGCGACTTCACCGGCGACGGGACGCGGACTCAGATCGCGGTCTACGACATCTCCGATCGCACGGCGCCGCGCGTGGTGCGAACGCTCCAGCTCTCGGGTTCGTACATCGGCGCGCGTCGGATCGGCAACGCGGTTCACACGGTCGTCGCCAGCCCCGAGCAATCGAGCTGGTTCACCGGCGTCAGCTATTACCCCGACCTGAGCAACGCGTGCGGGACAAACAACTACGGCGCGCTGACGACGGCCGTCGAGATTCAAGCGGTTCGTCTGGCCTACGCCAAGCTCCGCGCGAAAAACACCGAGATCATCCAGAGCACCGATGTGCGCGGCTATTTCCCGTCTTTGACCGACAGCGCGGCCGCGGCGGGCGGTGCGGAATGCTCCGGCTACTACGGCTCGGGATTCCAGGACGGGACGAGCTTCACGTCGCTCGTCACGTTCGATCTCTCGAACAACGCGTCCACGTCGAGCACGACGATCATCAGCCGCCCCGGCGCCATCTTCGCGTCGGCCGAAGCGCTCTACATGGCCGTGCCGCACCAGCGCAGTGACAGCTACGGTTGGTTCGACGACATGAAGACCGAAGACGAGGCGAGCACCATTCACAAGTTCGCCCTCGGCCCGGCCGCGTCGGACACGCACTACAACGGAAGCGGCGCGACCAAGGGGCGCGTCCTCAATCAGTTCTCGATGGACGAATACGAAGGCAACCTTCGTATCGCGACGACCACCGGGCACGTACCGCAAGACGGGGTCCACAGCACGCTCACCGTCCTCGCCCAGGGGGACGCCGGCCTCAATCAGGTCGGTCAGATCGACCACATCGCTCCGAAAGAGGACATCCGATCCGTCCGCTTCGCCGGGCCGCGCGGATACATCGTCACGTTCAAGAAGACCGACCCGCTCTTCCTCCTCGACCTGGCCGACGCGACGCACCCGCGCATCCTGAGCGAGCTCAAGATCCCCGGATTTTCGACGTACATGCACATGATGGATGACACCCATCTCCTGACGATCGGTTACGACGCGAACGACCACGGCGACTTTGCCTTCTTCGCCGGCGTCATCCTCCAGATCTTCGACGTGTCCGATCCAGAAAACCCGATCCTCGCCCATAAAGAGACGATCGGAACGCGCGGGTCGAGCTCCGAAGCGCTGGCCGATCACCTTGCGTTCAACTACTTCGCGCCGAAGAACCTCCTCGCGCTCCCGATGACGATCTGCGAAGGCGGCGGCGACGGGACGTACGGCACAGACATGACGTTCAGCGGCCTCTTGGTTTACGACACGACGGCCGCATCGGGCTTCCATCTCCGCGGCCGCGTCGCGCATCCGCAGACGTCGACCGGGGGCTACGATAACGGCGCTTGCTCGAACTGGTGGACGCAGGCGAGCTCCGAGGTCAAGCGGAGTATCTTCATGGACGACTACGTCTTTTCGATCTCGGAAAAGACGATCAAAGCCAATCAGCTCGACCACCTCGAGACCGATGTGAGCGCCGTCTCGATCATCCCCTGACGGCTCGCGTGTTCGCGTTCCGCGGCTGAAGCCAACCCGTCGCTTTTCTTCGAGCGTTCTTCTTTGCCGCGGGCCCGATTGGCCCCGACTCGTCTTCGGCTTCCTTTCGTTTCACGCCTTTCTTCACGGTGGAATCACCACTCACCATTCGTAATACGACCGCGACAGGGGCCCGTCGGTGGCCTCCGTCGGCCGGCGGCGGTCGCGGGCGCGCTCTTCGGCTTCTCGACCGCGAACCCGCCTTCCAGAGCGGGTTCGGCTTCGGCCTCGAGCCGTCCGGTTATCCCGAGCGATGTCTTGTTCCGCTGGTAAATCTCAGGAGAGGCGACAACTACCCTGCCAATGGGGATGGACGGAGCTTGAACGACCGGGCGCCTTGGTGACGTTTTAGACCGGGACCTCCGGTTATAGATCGCACGCCATCTGCATCACTATCCGGCACCGTGCGCTACCAAGTCCGGAAGCCTCTGAACGCGGACCGGGCGAGATGCGATCGCGCGATGCTCAGCATCGTGGTTCCAGTCCAGGGTGAGCTGCTCGTCGATGGTGACGGCCGCGAGGCCGCGAAATCGGCTCACCAAATTTCAATCGTTTGGCCGAACCTATTAACCGCTGCGTTAACCCCGACAACGCGTCTTGCCCCGTTCTGGTCCAACGACGCCAGACGGCGGAGCAAAGCGGCCGTTCGTGACGCCCATCGGAGCGCGTGCTCGCGTCCAACGAGACGCTGCATTCGATCGCGCTGTCGCGCGTCCCCCACGAAAAAAGCCGGAGCGTCGCTCATCGCGTCGTCCGGCTCCCTCTCTTAACCACCGCGCGAACGCGGTTGATCTACGATTCGAATTGCTCCGACTGCAGGACTCGAACCTGCGACCCGGCGGTTAACAGCCGCCTGCTCTACCAACTGAGCTAAGTCGGAATGCGAGGCGGTCGGTTTAGTAGCCAGGCTTCACCTCGTCAAGCCCGCTTCAAGTTTCGCTCACGATTTCCGCTTGAATCTCAATGATTCAAGCGTGTGCCACACCGGCGAGCCGACGCTTTTTCCCGTCCCACCGGTTGCCCGCACACGCAACCACCTACCGCCGCCGCGCTTACCGCTTCGGCGCGCCTCCCGCAGCCGGCTTCGTTGCCCCCGCGTCGCGCTCCACGCGCGGGGCGCCCACGCCCGCGTCCGCGTGCGCCGCCGCCATGCGCGCCGTCTCGTCCGTCACCTCGGCCAGCTTTCGCAAGGTCACGTTCGCCGTCGCCGCGTCGATCGCATCGAGCCGCGCATCGAGCGCCGCCCTCGGCTTCCCGGTCATTTTCATCGCGCCCGCGTGCAGCGCGCGCGCCACGTCCTTCCAGAGCGCCAGCGCCCCTTCCGTCGCGCGCCAAGTGCCGTTCCCATACGTGCCTCCAGGCCCATCGGCGCGCCCGAGATCCTTCTGCACACACGGCGAATGGTCGGCGCTGAGCTCCGGAGCCAGCGTCGCGTCGTCGATGCCCGCGCCGAGGCGCGCATACGTCACGCACGCGCCCGGCATCGCGGCGCTCACCTCGCGCATCAACGCGAGCGCATCGCTCTCCACGGTGCACGCGTGCCCGATCCGCTTCGCCGCATCGGCCATCTTGCGCGCGACCGATAGCCGCAGCGCATCGGGCCCTGGACCTTCGCCCGTTCGCATCGAGCCGAGCCACGCATCGGCCGGTGCATACCGCTCGCCGTGCGCATCGCGTGCGAGCAGCGTCGCAATCGCGGCGGCCGACGCTTGATCGGGCGGCGTCGCATGAAAGCCGCTTTTCGAGCCGAAATAGCGCGCCGCTTCGTCGAGGCATCCGGGCGATCCCGGCGGCATGCATCCGGAAAGCGGGTGGGTCGCGGCCGACAAACGTGCGCCATCCTCATCGGCCAGCGCGTCGCGCAGCGCCTCGATCTTCGCCATCGGCGACGGCTTGCAACCACCGCCGAGCATCGACAAGAGCAGCGCCCCAACGAACCTTGCGCGCATTGGATACGAGAATACCAAGCGGGCGAACGTGCGTGCGATCCCATGCGATCGCCCGAAATCACGCGCGGACGACAGAATAGGGGAGGGCAAACGCAAAAACGCGCGCCCGGGCATTGCCCAAGCGCGCGCCAATGCAACTCCGGCTCACGCCGAAGCTTCGTGCTCGATCACACCGTCGCGAACGCCGCGTCCGGAATATCGAGCGCCGTACGATCCTCTTCGCCCATCTGGCGCGCCTTCTCTTCGACGCCCGGGAGCACCGTGCGCGCGAAGAAATTCGCGGCGAAGATCTTCCCTTCGTAGAAAGCGTGGTCCGGGTGCTTCGCCTCGGTCTTCGCCAGCTTCTCGTCGGCGATCGCGGCCCCTTCGAGCAGCATCCACGCGACGGCCACTTCGCTCATCATCTCGAGATAACGATTCGCGAAGAGCGGAACGAGCGCGAGGCTCCCCGTCTGGAACCACATGAGGAGCTTCATCGCGCAGCCGCCGAGCACTTCGGCGCTGCTGCCAAGCTTCTTGACCGCCGCGCCCAGCTTCGGGTGCGCCGAGTTCGCCGCGACGAATTTTTGAATGTCACCGAGGAAGGCTTGCAGGTTCGCGCCGCCGGCCTGACCGAGCTTGCGCCCGACGAGGTCCATCGCCTGAATGTGATTCGTCCCCTCGTAAATCGAGAAGATCTTCGCATCGCGGCAGTACTGCTCGACGGGATAATCGCGCGTGTAACCGGCGCCGCCGTACGTTTGGATCGCCGTCTCGCAAACGCGGAAGCCTTGATCCGAGCCGTACGCCTTCACCAGCGGAACGAGCAAGTCGACTTGCCCCTGGTGATAGGCGACTTGCGCTTCGTCCTTGCCGCCGAACGCGCGCACGCAGTCCTGATGGTGCGTCAGCTTGATGGCGAGGGCGCGGATGCCTTCGACCTTGGCTTTCATGTCGAGCAGCATCCGGCGAATGTCGGCGTGCTCGATGATCGCCGCGCGCGGCGCGGTCGCGTCTTTCCAATGGTCGATCGACGCGCCTTGCTTCCGCTCTTTCGCGTAATCGAGCGCGTTCAAGAACGCCGACGACGCGACGCTGATCCCCTGAACGCCGACCGCGATGCGCGCGCCGTTCATCATCTTGAACATCTGCGACATGCCCTGATTCAGCTTCGCGTCGCCGCCGACGGGGATGCCGACGCAGTTGCCGCTCTCGCCGAAGTTGAGCACGCACGTCGCCGAGCCGTTGATGCCCATCTTGTGCTCGATGTTGCCGACGAGCACGTCATTGGGCACGCCCAGCTTGCCGTCTTTGTCGTGCCGAATCTTCGGAACGATGAAGAGCGTGAGCCCCTTCGTCCCGGCCGGCGCGCCGTCCACGCGCGCGAGCACGAGGTGAATGATGTTGTCGGTGAGATCCTGATCGCCGCCGCTGATGAAGATCTTCGTCCCCTTGATCGAGTACGTCCCGTCCGGGTTCTTCGAGGCGGTCGTGCGCGACGAGCCGACGTCGCTCCCCGCATGCGGCTCGGTCAGGCACATCGTGCCCGCCCAAACGCCGTTGAACATGCGTGTACAGTACATCTCCTTCTGCTCGTCGGTCCCGAACGTCTCGATGACCTCCGACGCGCCGAACGCGAGGCCGGCGTACATGCCGAACGCCGTGTTCGCGCCGCTGAGGAGCTCCTCGACGAGGATCTGCACCGAGTGGGGCGCCCCTGCGCCGCCGAAGTGCGGATCGACCGCGATCGACTTCCAGCCCGCTTCGTACAGCTTTTTGTACGCGTCCTTGAAGCCTTCGGGCGTCGTGACCTTCCCGTCCTTCAGCGTGCAGCCCTGATCGCCGACGGCGTTCAATGGGCCCGTAACTTCTTTCACCCAGCGGTAACACTCCGAGATCGACGATCGCGCTTCTTCCTCGCCCCAGGCCTCGAACGGCCCTTTGCCGAGCAGCTCTCCGAGCTTGAACTGCTCGAAGAGCAGGAAGAAGTACTCACGGAGGTCGGCCTTGTAGCGATTGATGGCTTGGATCGGCTTTGACACTGGAGTGGCTCCTTATGCTGACGGCTTACCGAGTCCGGCCTCAACTGCCGGCCCTCGCCGCACCGCATTAGAATGAATGCCCATTCATTCTATCGCGTCAACGGCATTGCGCTAGTCCGGCATGCTTCAGGCGCGTTTCCAGCCTATTTCACGCGATTTGAACCGCGAGCGCAAGCCGGCGCGGCCCTCGCGGACCGCGCGCTCCCGTCTGGGGACGGAGCTCGCTCGCGCTTCGGAGCGAGCTGCGACGTCGACTAAAGTTCCGCGCGGACGAGCACGAACTTGTTGCAGAGCGCCTTGTCGGTCACTTCGCGGTAGGCCTTCGCGCCGACTTCGCTCTTCAGCCCGCCGATGCGGCTGTGCTCCGTCACGAAGTACATCACTTTGATCCCTTTATCGCGCTGCCCCTTGAGCCAGGTCGTGAACGTCGAGCCTGTCGAGACGAACGCGGGGACGTGATTGCTCGTGTAGAAGTTTTCGCCTTTCCAGTTCATCTGGTAGGCGATGATCGGCTCTTCGGCATTCGCGCGATTCGAGTAGTACGCCTCGATGAGCTCATGCTGTCCCCAGTGTTGGGCCGTCTTCACCATGTAAATGTCCAGGCCCCAAACGGCCCAGACGACGGCGAACGCCGCGAACGCGACCACGACGTGGCGACGGATCGCGCGCACCGCGAGCGCGAGCGAAAGCCCGATCGCGACGAGCGTGAACGCCATGAGCGCCGCGCTGAAGTCGAGCGTCTCCGGCCACGGCCGACGGTAGTTGTACGTGAACAGCTGCAAGAGGCGGATCGCGCCGGGCTGATCGGCGTTGTCGGGCTTGATGATCAGATCGCGTCCGACGAGCAGAAGCACGAGCGCGCCGGCGAACGCCGCACCCCCGAGCATCAGCCCTTCATGGCGCGCGCGCAGCTCCGTCGATTCGGCATTCGCGTCGGGTGCCTTTTCGATGGAGGCAGCCTCGGCGACCGGTTTCACCGCTTCGCTCGAATTTCGGAAGAACCGCACGAACGCGACGACCATCGCGACGCCGACCGCCATCAAAATACCGCCGAGGATCGGGCTCGCGGTCCCCGGCCCATCGTGCGCGCCCTTCGTGCCGAAGAGGGATCCCGGCCAACACGTCGCGGCGCCGGCGACAGCCAGCGTGAGCCCGCCGAAGATGCCGCCGAGATACACCGGCAGCCCTTTTTTCACCGTGAGAGGCCGCTCGCCGATCATGTGATCGAGCACGATCCCGACCAGCATCGCGCAGGCGGGCACCGCGGGGAAAATGTAGTGGTGGAACTTCGTCCCCATGAATGAAAACAGGGCGAACGCGAAGAGGAACCACATGAAGAGGAAGACGGCGACGTCGCCCTTCCCGCGGTCGGCCGAGTCGCTCCGGCGCATCCAGAACGTGAGCGCGACCGGCGCAAACCCCGTCCACGGAAAGAGCGCGTACCCGAGCTGCCAGATGTAAAAACGGAAGCTCGTGTCGTCGCCCTCGTTCGTGTCGTGAACGTGGTGGAACGCGCGGTTGAACATGTCGTGGAAGATGAGTCGATCGGTGAACGGCGTCCCGTGACGCACGTACATCGCGACGTACCAGGGGAGCGCGACGGCGAGGATGACGAGCAAGCCGCTCAGGATCTCCAAGCGAAGCAGCTCGGCCCAACGCTTCTTCGTGCACACGTATGCGAACGCGCAAATGATCGGCAAACCGAAGCCGGCCGGCCCTTTGCCCATCGTCGCGATCGCCGCAAAGAACCACGCGCCGATGTAATAGAGGCGACGCAGGCGACGCTCACCCCAGTTGATGTAGAGGAGCGAACCGAGGACGCCGGCCCATACGAGCGCCTGCAGCGCGGGCTCGAATGCGCCGAAGAAGCGCACGAGAATTTCGCCGATGGCCTCGGGGTGCGCGCTGATGTTCTTGGGGATGCTCGCCGGTACGGTGGGATTGCACGCCTCGTTTCCGGGGAGGCCGCAATTGCCCGCCGATCCGCTCTTGAACTCGTCCCAATGGTTGTTGAAACCGTGTCCGCGCGAGCCCCAAACGAGCTCGAGATTGCGCGACAGCAGGTAAAGAATCTGCGGGATGGCGCAGATCAAAATCGTCCCGAAAACGAGGTGCCAGCCGGTGAGGCGAAACACGTAGCGCCCCGCCTTCACTTCGTAGGCGCTCGCGCGTTGGTCTTCGTTCGTGTGCAGGCCGAGAAGCAAAAGGCCCATCGCGGCCGTCATCGCCGCGACGAACGGCATGTCGGTCATCGTCTGGTGCGCGAGGAAAAACCAGTCCGGCATCGTGGCCAGGACGAGCCCGCCGAGCAGGCCCGCGCGCCGCCCGAATACCTTCGCGACGCCCTTGTACAAGATGTACATCGCGAGGATCGTGATCAGCACGTTCGGCGCGCGAACGACCCACTCCGGATGCGCCAACGCTCCGCCGACGCCCTGAAGCATCTGGTCGGGCATGTAGTGCGTGCGCAGCGTCGCCATCGCGATCGACTGCATCCAGAAGTTCAAAATCGGCTTGGACCAAAACCAGCCGTCTTGCGCCCACCAGAGCGAAATCCAATCATCCCGCGCGAGAATTTCGCGCGCGACCTCGCCGTAGTGCGTCTCCCACGGATCCCAAAGGGAGTAGATGCCGAGGGCAGGGAAGTACAAAAGCCCGCCGGCGGCGACGACCCAGAAGCCGTGGCGCTGCCAAAGCGGGCGCGTGTGCCCAAGCTCGTCTTTCGCCCACGGGCCGAGCTTCACGCCGACGTCGAAAATCGTGGCGACCCAGGCGAGGAACGTCAGCGTGACGAGCGCGCCCCACATCCATTGGGCGCCCAAGCCGGATTGACCGCCCCAAAGCGAGCCGCCAAAGAGCGCCAACGTGGCGATGCTGCGCCCAATCGGGACCGCGAGCGTCTTCAGCTCGAGCGATGTGCTCACGCGTTCGGACGGATCGTCGAACGTGCCGAGGAGGTCCATGACGCCCCACGCCGCGACCGCGATGAAGAGCGCGCCGAGGGGGACGCCGAACGCGAGCTGCCCGCTGCGGGCCATGAGGAGGAACGCCAGCGCGCCGCCGATGCCCGCGGTCGCGCCGCCGCGCGCCCAGCGAAGCGGATTGCCTTGTGTGAGGAGCGACGGACCTTCGTCCGCGGTCTCTTTGGTCGCTTCTTTCGCGTCGCCTTTGGCTTTTTTCGCGGCTTTTTTACCCGCGTCTTTGCCGGACGCCGACTTTGCATCGGCCTCCGTGCCGGCGCCGGACTTCGCGTCAGCCTCGGTCACGCCCGGGGCGCTCGCGTCGTCGCTCGAACCGGCAGCATCTTGGGAGGCCGGCGTCGGGCTCACGGCCGGCTCGATGGCCGATCGCGGCGTGTCGGGAGCTTTCTCGGGCTCTTGGGTCTGATCACTCATGTTTTAAGCGGGTCCCTACCGTTGCGGCCGAGAGGGATTAGCAACTTTGGGCCCGCGGCACTAGCGGGATCGCGGCGGGCGGTCCGACCCGGCGCCCGCGTCTCTGCCCTCGAGCGCCGCGTTTTTTCTGCGGGAAGGGTTGATGCCGGGCGCTTCAAGAGCGGGCGCAAGCGGGTACCGACGCGGCTCGTCCGCTCCGAAGGGAATCTTCGCGCGATACGCAGTCGACGAAAACGACCGCAAATCGAGGCGGATTACGCCTCGAGGTTCGGCTTTTCCTGGCTGCGCCCGTTGAACTTGAAGGCGCGCATTCGCACCGCGGGGACGACGCAGGCGCCCCCTTCGGTCCACGACGTCGGCACGGCAAAGCGCGAGCGCGTCAGCCCATCGCAGCGACGGAGACCCTCGAGCAGACTATCGGTGAACCGCAGATTTCCGACGGGGCGCGTAATTTTCCCCTTTTCGATGAGGAAACATCCGTCGCGCGTGAGGCCCGTCATGACGGCGCGCCGCGGCTCCACGAGGCCATTCACGTAATGCAATCGGCACACGTAAAGCCCGCGATCGACCCCCGCGATGAGCTCGTCTGTGCTCGAGGCGTCGCCGCCATCCATGTGGAGTGCGACTGGGCCGATTCCGCCGGAGGCGCCGAACGTCGGAACGAGGGCGCTCCCCGTCGACCGTGTTCCAGCGCGCGCGGCGTAGGCGCGATCGTAGAGCACCTCGCGGGCGACGCCGCGTTCGATGAGGGGAATGCGTCGACGCGGCGTCCCTTCGCGATCGAACGGCTCGCCGAAGCCGAGATCGCTCGCGTCGACCGCGTCCTCGGACAACGTGATGCGCTCTCCCGTGATCGATTGGTTCGCGCGGCCCGCGACGGCGCTCGTCCCTTGCTCGACCTCGGGCGCCGGAAATGTGATCGACGCGAGCCACTCGAGCAGCTCAGCGAGCGCCGCCGGTTCCATGACGACGTCGTACGCGCCGGCGTCGATCGCGATCGGATTCATCGACGCGCGCGCGATTCGAATCGCGCGATCCGTTTCGCCCATGAGATCGAGCGCCGTCACGTCGCGGTGCATGTGCCCGCCGTAGCCGGCCGCGCCGCCGGCGCCGGGGGTCTCGAGCGCCCATATCTTGAAGCTCGCCGTCGTCCCTTCGTGGGCGCGCGCGCAGCCTCGCGTCGTCGCGACCGCCATGCGATGCGTGCTCGTTTCGAGCATCCCGGCGCTCACGAGCTTCGCGTCGCGAACGGCGCGCATTGCGGGCAAAAGCCGCGCGACGCGCTCTTCCGCCGTCGCGTTCGCCGTGGCTTTCGCGTAGCGCGGCGCCGCCGGGGCCTCGCCCGATCCGTCGCTGAATCCGGGAAATCCCGTTGTTTCAGGGACGAAGCGAGCGGCCGCGGCTGCGTCGCGGATCGCGGCGACGAGGCTCGCGCGCTCGAGTTGGCTCGTGGCCGCCTCCGCCACGTGAAGGCCGTGCGCGACGCGAACGAACGCCGACGGCTCCTCGAGATCCATGTGTTGTCCGAGCTCTCCGACCGCGAACCGTGCGAAGCCGCGATGGCGCTCGGTGACGAAAATTTCGGCCTCGGCCTCGCCGGCCTCCGCGAGTGCATCCTTGCAGAGTGCAAGCAATGCGGCCGCCCGGTCCGCGCTCACGACGAAGCTCCGCTGCCTGAGTTTCCCGTGGTCACGCCGCGAAAGCGCGCCGGCGCTGCGCCGTGCCCGACTTGCATCATCTGCATCGGGTCCCCTTTGCCGCACGTGTTGACGCCCCAAAGCTTCCATTCGCTCGGCGCGCAGACCGCGTCGCACGCGCGCCAGAACTCGGGCGTGATGCCGGTGTAAAATGGATCGCGCAGCATTCGCGTGCGCTTGCCTCGCTTGATTTCCCAGGCGATTTCGCACGAGAATTGAAAGTTGAGTCGGAGGTCGTCGATGCTCCAGCTCTTGTCGGTCGCCATGTAGATGCCGTCGCTCGTGTCGGCGATGAGCGCGTCGAGCGTCGGCCCGCCTTCGCTAGGCTCGAGCGACACGTTCACCATGCGAATCAACGGCGTGCGGTTCCATCCGTCGGCGCGCATCGTTCCGGTCGACGTGCGCCCGATCTGCGCCGCGGTCTCGCGGCTCGAGAGATAGTCGACGAAGAGCCCTTCCTTCACGAGCGTGTGCGTGCCGGCGCGGACGCCTTCGTCGTCCCATCCGAACGTCCCCATGCCGCCGGCGCTCGTCGAGTCGGCGACGAGGTTGACGATCGACGAGCCGTATTTCAGGGCATTGAGGCGATCGGGCTGCAAAAACGAGCCGCCCGCGAGCGAAATTTCGGCCCCCATCGCGCGATCGAGCTCCGTAGGATGCCCGCACGACTCGTGAATTTGCAGCGCCACTTGGCTCGACTCGAGAACGAGATCGCGTGCCCCTTCTGGGCACACCGGCGCCGAGAGGAGCGCCGTCGCTTCGTCCGCGACGCGATCGACGTTGCCGAGCAGATCGAGCTCGCGGACGCGCTCGTAGCCGCCTTGAAATCCATCGCCGCCTTGCCATGTCGGGTAGCTTCGCCGCTGCGCATTGCCCGCGTCGTCGACGGCGATTGCTTGCATACCGCACGCGCCGTAGGTGAACGTCTGGCGCGTGTCGGTCCCCTCCGTCGTGAGGAGGCGCTTGTGGAGGCGCGTCCACTCCATCCACGCTTCGGCCGAGCGAATCGGTTTCCCTTTCGCGAGGAGCGCGCGCACCGGGCCGTCGAGCGCGGCGAGCTTCTGCGCGATGGGGATCGCGAACGGATCGATCGCAACGGCGCTCGCGTACGTTCCGACCGACGGCGCCATGGGCGGAAAAGCGACCGCGCTGCTCGCGATCGCCCCCGAAGCGCGCGCGACGGCATGCGCACGCTGCGCCGCGAGCGCGATCGCCTCCTCCGTGAGCTCGGGCGTGCACGCGAAGCCCCACGTGCGCTCACCGAGCACGCGAACGGCCACGCCGCGCGACGCCGATCGCGTCACTTGCTCCGGCCTTCCATCCCGCACGCGAAGCCGTTCGACCGATTCGTCGACGAAGCGAAGCTCGGCATAACGAACGTCGCGTGCGCTTCGGAGCGCTTCGAGCGCGGCCCTCAGTGCGGCGTCGAGGTGGGGCGGTTCCGTCGGGTGCGCCATGGCGTGAAGATACGCTTTTCGCGGCGTTTCTCGCGGCGATTCGCGTTCTCCCGATGCCGGGTGGGCGCGCCTCACGGACGCGCCCCGGGCCATCCGCGCGCCGCTACTCGAGCTCTGCGGCCAATTTGCGCGATTCTTGGAGCCGCTCGCGCGCCTCGACCATCGCCTTTCGTTGCGCGTGCGTCTCCTCCACGACCTCCTTCGGCGCGCGGTCGACGAAGCCTTTCGCGGTGAGCTTTTTGTCGATGACGGCGACCTCTTTGTCGATCTTCTTGAGCTCGCGTTCGATGCGCGCACGCTCGTCGTCGGCGCTCACGAGCCCCTTCAACGTCACGAGCACTTCGATCGTCCCCGATTCGGTCGGCACGACGCTCACGGTCGTCCCCGGCGCGCGGGCGCCGCCGGTTCTCTCGAAGACGAGCTCGCTCGTGTTCACCAGAAATTCGATCGCCGTCCTTCGCGTCTCCAAGAAGCTTCGCGTCGCTTCATCGTCGGCGCGCACGGCGAGTGGCACTTTGACCGCCCATTTGATGTCGTGCTCGCTGCGCACGGTGCGCGCCGCCGAAATCACGGCCTGAAGCGTCGCGATCTTTTGATCGATCGCCCGATCGATAACCACGTCCGTTTCTTTCGGATACGGCCCGAACGCGATCGACGCTTTTCGCGACGCGGGCCGCGGCACGCGCTGGAAAAGCTCTTCGGTCACGTAAGGCATGAGCGGCGAAAGCGCCCGGAGCGACGCTTCGAGCACGTACGCCAACGTCGCCCGCGTCTCGGTCACGAGCGCCGGGGGCGCGTTTTCGCGTTGGCCGTCGCGCAAAATCGTCTTCGCGATTTCGAGGTACCAATCGCAGAGATCGTTCCAGAAAAAGCGATAAAGCTCGTTCGCCGCTTCGTCGATCCGGAACGTGTCGAAGCCTGCATTCGCGGCGGCCACGGCGCTGCCGAGGCGCGACAGAATCCACCGATTGTAGGGATCTTCCGCGACCGGCGCGGCGTTTCCCTCGGGCTGGTAGTCGCCGATGAACTCGAGCGCGAGGCGCGTCGCGTTCCAAATCTTGTTCACGAAATGGCGATTCCCTTCGATCCGCTTCGGCGCGAGCGCGATCCGCTTGTTCGTGGGCGGAAACGTCGCCAACGTGAAGCGCAACGCGTCGGCTCCGAACGCCGGGAACCCCGTCCCCATTTGCGCGGCCGATGGATATGCCTTCTTGAACTTCGCCAGCGCCTCCGCTTCAGGAGCGCCGGGGAGCGCCTTTTCGACCACTTTGTCGAACGGCGAGCCGTGCACCAGATCCAAAGGATCGATGACGTTCCCCTTCACTTTGCTCATCTTGTCGCCGGTCTCGTCGACGACCATTCCGTGGAGCAGCACGCGCTTGAACGGCGCTTTGCCCATGAAATGAATCCCGAACATCATCATCCGGGCGACCCAGAAAAAGAGAATGTCGTAACCCGTCTCCAGATCGCTCGCGGGATAGAACTTCTTCAGCGCCGGCGTCTCGTTCGGCCATCCTTGCGTGGCGAACGGCCATAGCGCGCTCGAGAACCACGTATCGAGCACGTCGGGATCCTGCGACCAACCGGCCTCCTCCGTGCACTCGGCGGGGCGCTCGCGTCCGACTTTGATTTCGCCGTTCGGCCCATGCCACGCGGGGATCTGATGCCCCCACCAGAGCTGACGCGACACGCACCAGTCCTGAATGTTGTTGAGGAAGTGGTCGTACGTCTTTTCCCATTCGGCGGGGATGATCTGCGTCTCGCCGCTCTTCACGGCGGCGACGGCGGCCTTGGCCATCCCTTCCATCTTCAAGAACCACTGCGTCGAAATCATCGGCTCGACGATGCCGCCCGAGCGTTGGCAGCGCGGCAGCGTGAGCACGTGGGGCTTGCTTCCGCGCGCGAGCCCTTTCTCGTCGAGCGCGGCTTTCACGGCGGTGCGAGCGCGCTTTCGTTCGAGCCCTTTGAACGCGCCGGCGTTCTCGTTCAGCGTCCCGTCGAAATTGAAGATGTTGATCTGTTCGAGCCCGTGCCGCTTACCGGTCGCAAAATCGTTGAAGTCGTGCGCCGGCGTCACTTTCACGGCGCCGGTGCCGAACTTCGGATCGACGAGGATGGCATCGGTGATGATCGGCACCTTGCGATCGACGAACGGATGCTCGAGCAGCTTGCCGTGAAGCGAGGTGTAGCGCGGATCGTCCGGATGCACGGCGACCGCCGTATCGCCCAACATCGTCTCCGGCCTTGTGGTCGCGACGACGATCTCCCGATCTTCGCCGATGACTTTGTACGCGAACTCGAAAAGCTCCCCGTTGGCCCCTTCTTCGTTCTCGACTTCGAGATCGCTGAGCGCCGTATTGCACTCCGGGCACCAGTTGATGAGGCGCGTGGCGCGGTACATGAGCCCCTGCTCGTAGAGCCGCACGAACGCTTCGCGCACGGCGAAGCTCATGTCCGCGTCCATCGTGAACTTGCTGCGCTTCCAGTCCGGCGACGAGCCGAGGACGCGCTGCTGCTGCGCGATGCGGCCGCCGCTTTCGGCCTTCCATTTCCAGACGCGCTTCTCGAATTCTTCGCGGCCGAGATCGTTCTTCGAAAGCCCTTCGCGTTTCAGCTGCCGCTCCACGACGGTCTGGGTCGCGATGCCGGCGTGATCCATCCCCGGCTGCCAGAGCGTGTTGAATCCACGCATGCGATGCCAGCGCACGAGCGCGTCTTCGAGCGTGCACGTCAGCGCGTGTCCCATGTGAAGGGAGCCCGTCACGTTGGGCGGCGGCATCGGCAGCACGTAGACGGGCCGCGTATCGTTCGCGTCGTCGCTCGCGTCGAAGACGCCGGCCTTTTCCCAGAATGCGTACCAGCGAGCTTCGACCTCGGCGGGCTCGTAGGGTTTGGTGAGGTCGGGCTTTGTTTCGCTCATGGCGAGGCTGTAAATCGAGGAGCACGATTCGGCAACCGAATCGCGCGCTTCGGATTTTCCTTCGTCGGGTGGGAGCTCCGCTCCCTTCGTCGCTTCGCTCCGAGCCCACCTCGCTTCGCCTTGGGCGAAGTCGCTCCTCGAACGACGAGAATACCGGGCGAAATCGCACGTTCGTGCGAAACACGAGCTCGCCGAGGGTGATGCCGGCGAGGCTCTGAGCCCGACGCGCCCCCCGCGAGCCCGATGTGTGCGCGATTAGCGCGTGAGTCGCGCGATTTCTTCTTTGATCAACGCTTCGGCAAGCTGCGGGACGACTTCCCACACGACGCGCTCGACGACCTCGCGCGAGAGCTCGAGCACCGCGTCGGCCTGCGATTGCGAGAGCCCCAGCTCTCCGAGCTTCCCGGCGAGCTGCCCATTGACCGCCGCGCCTAATTGCGCGCCGCTCGCCACCGGTGCGATCTGCGCGCGCGCCGGCTCGGCTCGCACGGGCTCGGCCCGCGTGTCGACGCGAGGCTCGTTGCGTGACGGAGGCTGCTGCCCCGTGGGTCGCTCGTCACCGAACGCGAGCGTCTGCGGGCGCATCGCTTTGTCGGCGGCTCTCTGCGCGGCGACGGGTGCGGCGGCGGCCGCGACCGGCGCGGGGGCCGCGTAATTCGAAGCCGCAGGGCGCGCCGCCGCTGCCGCCGGAGTCGGTTGCGGCTGCGCGACAGGCGCCGAAGCCCCCGCGCCTTCGCGCGCGAGCACCGCCTTCCGGACCTTGTCGAGCATCTGCTGCGTATCGAACGGCTTATCCATGAAGTCGTCCGCGCCGGCGTCTTTCCCTCGGCCCGCGTCGTACGGATTGTACCGACTCGCGAGGAGGACGATGGCCGCGCCGCCGTCGCGCTTCCGAATCTCCTTACAGAGGGCGTATCCGTCCTCGCCCCCGAGGACGGTGTCGATCACGATCGCCGAGGGCTTTTCCCCCAGCTTGGCGAGCGCCGCCTGCGGTCCATCGGCGGTGACGACGGTGAAGTCCTCGCCGTTAAAGGTGATCTCGAGCACTTTGCGCATCGTTGCGCTGTCGTCGACGGCGAGCAGGGTCTTGGGCACGGGAGCTGTCTCCTGAAGACTCGAGGATAACGCTTGGCGCGTAAAAGGGCGGGAATTTTGAGTGATTGTGAGGAATCGCGCGCGCAAGTGTCAAGCAACCTGCAAAGTCGGCTCGAGCGAGGGGCTCTTCCGCCGGAATGCGACCCGCGTCCTTGATTTTCGCCGCGCGTTCGGCGGGGTCGTCGGCGGGTCGCGCGCCGCGGCCGCCTTGGGAGCGTGTCGTCACACGCGTGTCGTCACACGCGCCTTGTAGCGTCGTGCGATCGTGCGTCGCGCATCGTATTTCCGGTCGAATCGAAGGCGGAGCGCGTGAGCCTCGCGCGTCGTCGCTTCGTTTCGTCGAGGTACATGCGTTGCAGTCGCGCCCGGTATGACGCGAACCTCCTCACTTCGAAGCGCGATATTCGTCGCGGCCATTCTCACGGCTTGCAGCAGCCACGAACGGGACGACGGCGAAACCACCGGATCCACGGGCTCCGCGATCATCGGGCGCGTCGGAGAGGGCCTTCCTTTGCCGGCGGTCGACCAGCTCCCGCCCCTTCGATTCAACGAAGTCGCGCGCATCGCGACGCACAACTCGTATTGGGTCGATCGCGACAACGTCATCGAGATCCAAGGGAGCGGCACCGAGCAGCGCCTCTTCGATCAGCTCCTCTTCGAGCACGTTCGCGGCCTCGAGATCGACCTGCATCGCGACGATACGACGCCTCGGAATTGGACGGTTTATCACACCGATAAACAGAGTAACTCGCTCTGCTCGCCACTTGCCGAGTGCCTCAAGCAGCTTCGGATGTTTCACTACGCGCAGCCGAAACACGAGGCGGTGACCGTCGTCCTCGAGCTGAAAGAGCTCCGCGAATACAACTTCGACGATTCGCACACGCCGGCCGATCTCGACGCGATCCTCGAGGCCAATCTGGGCGACGCGATGTTCCGTCCGCGCGATTTGCTCGCCCATTGCCCGGGCGCTCCCACGATGCGCGCCTGCGTCGCGAGCGGGACGGCGTGGCCCACGATCGATGAGCTGCGCGGGAAATTCATCTTCACCGTGATTGGTAATTGGCGCGGGAGCGCTCTCGAGATTTGCCAACGCATCCCGGCGATCCCGTGCTCAGACGCTCTGCGCAACCAAGCGTTCGGCCACGGCCCCGCGGGTTGGGCCACGTACGCGACTTGGGGAAATGGCGTCGCGGAGCGATCGGCGTTTCCGATGCGTTCGCTCTGGACGCACTTCAATGACGGGACGCAGCCCCGCAAGGCGTGGCGCGAGACCGTCGATCACGACACGCTGCAGCGGGCGATCGACGCGTCCGTGTTCGCGCAAGCCGAAGCAACGAAGAGCGATCCGAGCTGGGACGAAGACGCGCAGATGCTCGAAGATCCCGAGGCGTTCACGAAGGCCGGCGGCGTCGTGCGCATCGACAATGCGGCGCTCCCGGACTGGCAAAAAGACGTGAGCGAGAATCATCACCTTCAGATCGTGCAGCTCGATGCGCCGTGGCTTCGGTACCACGACGAGCGCACGCTTCAGAGCAACCGGCCGCTCGATCCGAATCGTCCGGTGGACGAAAGTCTGAACGAGCCCGGCGAGCGGCTCATGATGGCGGCGACGCGCAAAAAGCCGGGTCGCGCGTTTGCGTGGCTGACGGCGCCCGCCTCGCAATATAGCCAATGGAGCACGCTCGCCGTCGGCACGCGCACCGTTCCGAACGATGACACGCACAAAGCGAACGGCGCGCTTTTGGGCAATCCGCGTCGCTTTCGCGGCAAAGGTTGTCTCCGAGCGACGACGGACCCACACGATCCCAAGGCCGACGCGTTCGCCGTGTGCCGACAGGCCGCAAACGGCGCTTGGAACGTCCAGAAGCCGCTCGATCAGGACGCCGTCATCACGGTCGAAGTGACGAAGAACGGCTCGACGAACGTGTCGACGTACTACTCGAACAACAACACGGCCGGCGGACCGGGCGACATCCTCGGCTTGACCGTGTGGGCCAATCCGTCGTGCGCGACGGCGTCCTCGGCGAGCTCGATCAGCGCGAACGGTCAGCCCGCGTTCGCGCCTCTCGGTGACACGACGACGTGCTTCTCGAGCCAGCTTCTTTATCAAGGAATCGCTGCCGAAGAGGGCGACGTCCTCTTCGCGGGGACGCGTTACCAATCCGGCACCGTTCGCGGAACCCAGCTCCAAGGTCCCGAGCGCGCCACGACCGACGCGTCGATGCCGGCGGACGGCGGCTACTCGCTCATCGACATGTCGTGGCCCGCGCCTTCGATCGCCTGCAGCACGAACCCGCAAGGGAACTGCACCGCCGCGGTTCACCGCACCGCCGGCAACGGCCAGCACCTCTATGCGACCGACATTTGGACGGGCACTTCGTGGGGCCAAGAGGCGGAAGCGAAGAATTATTTTTACGTCGAAGCGAGCCCTTCGAGCGGACGCGTTCCGTTCAATCGATGTTGGTCGAAAGCGACCAATCACACGTACATGCGGCTCAGCGCCTGCGATGGTGACGATTCGGGCTCCACGCTTGGCTACGCGGCGACTTCACCGCTCCCCGGAACGATTCCGCTCTTTCGTGCGCGCGCGGCGAGCGATGATTTGCTCACGACCTCGCACGACGAAGCGGTCCAAGCCTCGCAGTACGGCTACGCCTACGACACGATCGCCTGTTACGTGTGGTCCCAGGCCGGCTCGCCCACGGCCGCAGGTCTCGTCGTGACGAAGCTCGGCGATGGCGACGGCTCGGTCACGAGCAGCCCCGCGGGCATCGCGTGCGGAGCCTCGTGCGGCGCGACGCTCCCCGTCGGCACGAACGTGACGCTGACCGCGGCGCCCGTAGCCGGATCCATGTTCAGCGGCTGGTCCGGCGCATGCTCCGGAAATGCGCCGACGTGCACCGTCGCACTCCATCGAGCGACGACGGTTTCCGCGAGCTTTTACATCGTCCGCTGCGCCCCCAAGGCGTGCGGCGCGCGGCAGACGTGCGGCGAAATCGACGACGGCTGCGGCAGCACCACGAAATGCGGAACGTGCGGATCGGGCCAAATTTGCACGCAATCCAACGCGTGCGTGGAGACGGGCTCGAAGGCGGCCTGCCTCGATGATTGCGAGGTGAAATTCACGTCGTGCACGCGAAGCGAGGACGCGCAAACCCTGAAAACGTGCGTTGGCAAACACACGTCGTGCGTCGATGCCTGCAACTGCGTGCCGAAGACGTGCGCGTCGCTGTCCCTTCAGTGCGGCTCGGCGGACGACGGATGCCACGGAACACTGAGCTGCGGCGGCTGCGGGGCGGATCAGGCGTGCTCGAACGGCGCGTGCGTGTGCGTCCCGAGCGTCACGTCGTGCGACGGCCGGTGCGGCCGCGTGGCCAATGGGTGCGGCGGCTATCTGACGTGTCCGTCGTGCACGTGCACGCCGTCGTGCAGCGGAAAAAAGTGCGGCCAGAGCGATGGATGCGGCGGCTCGTGCTCGGGCCCGTGCGGCAAAGGCGGCGACGTGTGCCGCGCCGGCGATGACGGTCGCAAGCTTTGCCAACGCGGCGACTGACGCGGGCTACGGCGTTCGCGGTGAAGCGAGATTCGGGCACGCGCCGTATCTCGCTTCGTTTTTATTTCGCGCGCAGCGGCGCAAATGCCGGCGTTTTCGAATTGTCGCACTACATTGCGCGCGTGGCTGCTTCCGAAACCCGTCCTGTCCCCACCGAGCTCGCCGGCAAACCGCTCGACGGCATCGTCCGCGCGCTCTTCGACGTGAGTTGGGGAAAGGCGCGCGGCTGGATTCAAAGCGGCAAAATCACGCTCGACGGCGCCCCTTGCACCGACAGCGAGCGGCGCGTCCGCGCAGGGGTCACGGTCGCTCTCACGATGAGCGCGCCGCGGCGGCCGTCGGAAGGAGAGCTGCCGCCCGAGGCGCTCGTTCACGTCGATGCGCACGTGGTCGTCGTCGACAAGCCGGCCGGGATCAGCACGATCCCTTTCGAAGAGAACGAACGCGGCACGTTGGACGAGCGCGTGCGCGCCGCTTTGGCGCGCCGAATGCCAAAGGGCGATCGCGGCACGCGCCCGAGCCTCGGCGTGGTGCACCGACTCGACAAAGAGACGAGCGGCCTCATCGTGTTCACGCGCACATGGCTCGCAAAGCAGAGCCTCACGCAGCAGTTCCGCGCGCATACGGTGCACCGGCGCTATCTCGCGATCGCCCACGGGCACGTGCAAACGCGCACGTTTCGCTCGAACATCGTGGCCAATCGGGGCGACGGCCTGCGCGGCTCATTTCGTGGGCGCGCGCCGAAAGAAATCGGGCAGCTTGCGATCACGCACGTCGAGCTGCTCGAAAAGCTCGACGGCGCGTCCCTCGTCGCCTGCCGCCTCGAGACCGGGCGCACGCACCAGATCCGCATTCATTTGAGCGAAGCGGGTCACCCGCTCGTCGGCGAGCGCGTCTACATCCGTCATTTCCCGATTGAGCCGATCCCGGCCCCGCGCATGATGCTTCATGCCGCGGAGCTCGGATTCGTGCATCCTGCAACGAACGCCGAAATGCGCTGGGAGCTGCCGCTCCCGAAGGACATGGAGCAAACGCTCGCCCGCCTTCGTGCGTGAGACGCGGCGTCAATCGGGCCGCACGGAAAGCTAAGCGGCTTCGCGCTCGATCGCTTCGACGACGGGGCGTTTGCGAACGTAGAGCGTCATCGCGCCGATGACGCAAATGCCGATCATCGTCCCCAGCACATCGGCGCCGAAGAGGCCGACGCGGCCGCCCCAAAGCTCGCCCGCCCAATGCTTCTTGCCGAAGTCGTACCCAATGCCGTCGACCCACGTCATGTAACTGATGGCCTGGTTCGAGGCGGCGACGAACAGCTGATATTTCGCGGTGACGCCGGCGCCGTGGCCGACCATTTCGAGCACGAACGCAGCGAAGGCCGCGTAGCCGACGCCGTTGGCGAAATTGTACGAGAGGCATCCGAGCGTGAACGTCACCGGAAATTCGTGCGTCCAACCGAACATCGAAATCGTGAACGTCGCGTCGACCGGTGCGAGCGCCATCACGATCCCGACGACCGACGCAGCGGCGCCGGCGAGGACGTACAAAAGCCTTCGATTCACATGATCGGCGAGGTACCCGCCGACGAGGCAGCCGAGCGCGCTGACGATGCCGCCGAAGATCCCGTTGACGGCTTCGACGTCGAATTCCCCCGCGTGATAATCCTTCGCGACCGCGCTGAAGAGCTGCGTCGCGGCCCCGGTGCCTACGGGCGTCAGGCAAATGAGGAGCCCGGTCCACCCCTCGCGCGACTTGAGGCTTTTCCACACGTCTTTGAGCGCATCGGCCACGGCGCCCGTGAGGCGCGCGAACATCGCGGGCTCGTGCGTTTCGCCCGGGCGCGGCGTTCGCTTGAGCGGCTCTTCGTGCACGAACATCGCCGGAATCGCGCAGGCGACGCAAATGCCGGCGAGAACCATCCCGGTCGTCGCCGGCTTGCAATGCTGCACGAGCCACAAGGCGACCGCGCCGCCGACGCCCGTGCCTCCGAGGTTGCCCGCCATTGACCAGCCCGCAGCAGCCCCTTTTTTCTCATTGGGGAGCGTGACGGCCATGAGCGTGTCGACGGCGGCCGACGACGTTGCCGCCGCCGCTTGCGCGGCCGCGAGCGTAATCGTGTAGATTGCAAGTAACGACAGCGGGCCGAAATGGCGGTTCTGGTCGGGCGGGATGAACGTCGTCAGCGCGAGAAAGAGCGCCGCCGCGATGACCGCCCCATAAAACCAATTCCGACGCTTCCACCCGGTGTCGAGCGCCGGTGCCCATAGGATTTTCCACGCGTGCGGCCACTGCGCGATCGTCGAGACCCCCGCGATCGTGACGACTTCGAGCCCGCGTGCGCCGAGGACGAACGGGACCGTGACCTGCGCGTATCCGACCGCGAGGCCGAACGGCATGACGAGAAGTCCGAAGAGCGCGGGGTGAACGTGGCGCAGATGGCCGTCTGTATGAACCGACACGGTGGCGCGTTCTAACAGATGTTTTCGTGCGGCCGCGCGATGCGCGCGTTTAATGGATCAAAAACCACGTCACTCTCGGCGTGACCTCGAGATGAAAGTGATTTCGGTGCGGCCAGTTGTAGTCCGGCGTTAATTCGACGGTGAACAGATGCTGGTCGGCCGCTTCGCACACGATGTTCCGGAGCTCGACGGCCTCGGGCGTGGCCGGCCACGGACCTGTGCTGGGCCCGCATGTCCTCGTGCCGATGCGGCCGTGAAAATCCTTTTCGACGTTGAGCGTGCTGCCGTCCCTGCGAATGAAGCTCCCCGCGTCGAGAGCGAGCGCGCCATCGTGACGCTGACCGATTTTGCCGGCCGGCCACCGCTTGGAGGGCGGGGGCCGGTACACGGACATGTGCAGCACTTCGACGACGTCATGCTTTGCGAGCAGAACGGAAAAATCGTCCAACGCGAGGACGAGGCGACAATCGAAAATTTCGAGCGGCGACGTCGCCCGCGCCTTCTCGGGGATGTTCGAGTGATACGAAATCCCGCGAATGGGGCCAGTGAGGCGCACCGGCGCGAGCACGCCGCGCGAATCCCCCGCGGCGACCCACGGAATCTCGCGTCGCGTGAGCTCCGCTTCGCACGCCGCACGATCGAGCTGCGCGTAGCGGTACGCCGGCGTTTGCGTCGGATCGGTGGTGAACGCGAGATTGTCCGTCCCAGGCACGAACATTTTTGCGGACGTCGTGTTGGGGATCAGCGGCTGCGTCGCCCCGGCAAACGCGAGCTGCGGGTGCTGCCTTTGAGACGAGTGCGAGGCACACCCACTTGCACCGCTTGCCGCAAAAATGGCTGCCCCGCCGAGGACGAGCGCGCCAAGCACGGCTGAGCTCCGGGCACGGCTTACGGACGCCACGGAACGGGCCAACGCCGACAACATCGATGCGAGCCTACCAACCTCCGCCCAATCGCGCCACTTCGAGCGTGCTACAATGGATGCGGAATCAAGCATGCAGGAGCTCGGGCAGCGCGCGCGACAGATTCTTTATGCAGCCATCTCCGAGTTCGTCGCGACCGGCGAGCCCGTAGGATCCCGAACACTCTCGAAGCGCCACGGGATCGATCTTTCGCCCGCGAGCATCCGCAACGTCCTCAGCGATCTCGAAGAGTGGGGCTATCTGCACCAGCCGCACACGAGCGCCGGTCGCGTCCCGACTGACCGCGCGTTTCGCCTCTTCATCGACGCACTGATGGAGTGGCGCGAGCTCTCGGCCGAAGATCACGCGCGCATTCGCGAGCGCTTCGACGTGTTCGCGCCGGGCCAAAACGTGATGCGCGAGACGGGCAAGCTCTTGAGCGAGCTGACCGGCACCGCCGCGGTGGTCATGATGCCGCGCTCCGAGACGCTGACGCTGAAGCACCTGAGGTTCGTGCGCATTCAGCACGACGAGCTTCTGGCCGTGCTCGTCATGTCGAACGGAGCCGTTCAGAACCGATTCATTCGCGGGTCCGTCGGCGACGAAGAGCTCGTCCGCGTGCACAACTTGCTCGACGACGTGATCGAAGGGCGGACGCTCAACAATCTGCGCGATCTTTTCGCTCGCCGGCTCGCGACCGAGCGGGTGCAGCAGGACGGTTTGCGCCGGCGCGCGTTCGAGCTCGGAGGGGCCGCGGTGAGCGGCGCCGAAGATTCGACGGAAACCGACGTAGTGATCGAAGGTCAGGCCAAGTTGCTCGGTCAGCCCGAGTTCGCGGATGCGGCCGGGATGAAGCAGGTCGTCTCGGCGCTCGACGAGCGCGAGAGCCTCGTGCGCCTCCTCGACGCGACGATGGCGGCGCAAGGCGCCACGGTGGTCGTCGGTAACGAAGCGGGCGACTTGGGCGGCGGGCAACTCGCGATCATCGGTGCGCCTTATTCCGACCACGGACGTCGGGCCGGCTCGGTCGCTGTCATCGGCCCGACGCGCATGGATTATCCGAAGGTCGTTCCGCTCGTGGCCGCGACGGCGACGGCGATGACCGCATTCATGGACCGCCGGCGCTCGCCCGATACCGACCGCGAAGGCGGCTCCGAGAAGTAAGCGGACCGGCAATCGCCGCGTCACCCGCAAAACTCTCGAGCAATACTCGGCTTCTTTCCGCGCCTAGTATACGATCGCAGCGATATGCGGACGTCCCCTCCGGATCTCCCGGGCGCACACAATACCGATTCGCCGCTCGACCGTGCGCTCACGCTGATGCTCGCTGGGGAGCGTGACGCGGCGCTTCGTTGGAGCGCCGCGGTCGTTCAGCAAGACGCGTCGGTGCCGAGCGCGTTGATTCTCACGTGTCGGCTCCTGGCCGATGCCGGTCGCACCGAGGCCGCCGTCGAAGGATTGGAGCTCGGCGTAAGGCGCGCGATCGACTCGGGGAACCTCCCGCTCGCCGTCGCCGCCGTTGCCGATTTACGCGCGCTGGGCATGGGCATCGATCCGTTTCTCGACGAAATCGCGGCCGCGTTCTGCGCGGGCTCCCCGCGGTTGACGGACGCGATGGCGCCGCCGCCGCCGCCGCTCCCACAATTCAACGAATTTCATCCTCTGAGCTCGTATTTGACGGGCCCGGCGCTCTTGTCGAAGGCGACGCAGATCGTCCACGAAGCGCACCAAGAATACGACTCGGGCGAAGACTCCGAGGCGCCGCTCATCGCGCCGTTGCCGCTCTTTAGTCACCTCGAGAAAGAGGGGCTTCGCGCGCTGATCTCGACGTTCGAGATGGTCACGGTCGCTCAAAACCACGCCGTGATTCGTCAGGGCGAAGAGGGGGCCGAGGCGTACATCGTCGCGCGCGGCGAGCTCGAAGTGCGGCGAGAGCCGATCGAGAAACACTCCGAGCCCGAAGGCGACGACGATCCGGAGCTCGAGCCGATCGTGACGTTGGCGCGGCTCACGAACGGCGCATTGTTTGGCGAAATGGCGCTTTTGTCGCGCGCGCCGCGGGCCGCCAGCGTCGTCGCGTGCCGTCCGTCGATTCTGCTCGTCGCGCGGCGCGAGGCGCTCGAAGCGGTGGCAGAGAAGCGACCCGAAATCGGCATCGAGCTCGCGGCCCATTGCCGCCGCCGCATGGTGGCGAACCTGGTCCGCACGTCGCCGGTTCTTCTCGCCGTCGATCCGGTCGATCGGCCGGCGATGGTCGAGCGCTTCGAAACCCGCGTGTTCGAGAAGGGCGACAAGCTCATCGTCGAAGGCGAAGACACGAGCGGTTTGCACCTCATCGCCTCGGGCGAGGTCGCCGTCGTAGGTCACGAGTCGGGCGAGCCGTTCGTGATCGCGACGCTCGGCGTGGGCGAAGTCACGGGTGAAGTCGCGCTTGTCCTCCGGCGAAAGGCGAACGCCGACGTCGTCGCGGTGCATCCGACCGTGACGTTGCACCTGCCGCGCGAAGATTTTCTCTCTCTCATCCGGGAGTATCCCGGCATCTTGCTCGGGCTCTATTTGATGGCCAGCAAACGTGACGAGGAGACGTCGGGCGTGATGGACAGCTCGACGATGACGAGCGCCGCCGAGGATTATGTGCTCGTCTAAGTGCCGCTGAGCCGCTAGAGCGCTCGGCGAACGAGCCCCGAGAAGTCCGAACATGCACGCGCACGAACACGCGCACGACAGCGCGCCCCCGCATCGACACGTCCCGGAGGCGCCGCCTTCGCACGGCGCGCCGACCCATGGCCCTCACGGCGAGTTCACGCCGCGCGAAGCGAAGCAGGCGCGGCGGCTGTTCATGGTGCTCGTGCTCATCGCGGCGTTTTTCGCCGTGGAGCTCGCCGGCGCGCTCGCCGCGCGCAGCGTCGTTCTTCAAGCCGACGCGCTGCATTTGCTCATGGACGTGCTCGCCCTCGCGATGAGCCTCACGGCGATGCGCGTGGCCGTTCGCCGGCCCACGCCGCGCTTTACGTTCGGCATGCGCCGCGCGGAGCCGGTCGCCGCGATCTTCAACGCGATGCTCGTCCTCGGCGCGACGGCGCAGATCGTCCACGAAGCGATCGCCGAGCTTCGCGAGAGCGCGAAGCCCGAGGCGGGGATCATGTTGATCGTCGCGATCGCGGCGCTCGTCGTGAACGGGATCAGCGCGTGGCTGCTCCACGGCGCGATTCACCATCATGACCACGGCCACGATCACGCGGGCCACGATCACGCGGGCCACGATCACGCGGGCCACGATCATGCGGGTCACGACCACGCGCACGACGCGCATATTCCCGCCGCGGCGAAAGCGGCCAAAGCGCACGGCCATGCCTTGAACCTGCGCGGCGCATGGCTGCACCTGCTGGGAGACATTCTGGGCTCGATCGCCGCGCTCATTGCGGCGATCGTGATTCGCTTCGGGGGTCCTGCGGCGGTCGATCCGATCGCGAGCTTTCTCGTTGCCGCGATCCTCGTCGCGGGCGCCTACCGCTTGATTCGCGACGCTACGCTCGTCCTGCTCGAAGCCGCGCCGGTGCACCTCCCGGTCGGCGCCGTCCGCGAAGTCATTCTCGCGTTCCCGGGCGTCCTCGAAGTGCACGACCTGCACGTGTGGACGCTCGGCGCCGGCCATGATGCGATCACAGCGCACGTGCGCGCGAAGGATGCCGCGATCGCGCGGAATCTATCGCGACGTCTGCGCGACGCGTTTCAGACGGAGTACGTGACGGTGCAGGTCGAAGTCACCACCGACCCCTGCGGCTCGCCCTGACCGCTGACTCCCCGCGCCCAAACCATGGAAAGTAACGGCGCGGGACCGAAGCCGATTTTAGGGCAGATACGCGGGTGAGGCGCGCAGCCGTACTCTTGTACGGCGAGCACCGAGAGCGCGTAGATGCCCTAAAAGCGGCGAGAGCCCGCGTCGTTACTTATTTGCACTTGTTGTCGATGCAGGTTTGGCCGGGGCAGTCGGACTTGGACGTGCACTGGGGGTGCGCTTCGGATTCGGTGCGGCAGACTTTGTCGCTGCCGCAGTAACCGATGCGGGCGTCGATTCGCTTGCACGTGTCGTCGTCGGTGCACGAGTAACGGCAGTAGCCATCGACGCATTGCTGCGTGCTCGCGCACGAGGTGCAATCGGGCTTGGGGCGCGTGTCGAGGACGCACGCGCCTTGGCTGCAATAATCGCCGGAGGGACACTCGCCATCGTTCGCGCAACTGGCGGTGCATTGTCCGCCGACGCAGCGCGGGGCGCTCGAGGGGCAGGTCGTGCTCGTCGTGCAACCGGTGCCGCTCGGGACGGGCTCGCACGCCCCTTTTACGCAGCTGAATCCGGTGCCGCAGGACGCGCTCGAGCAGTCGTCGAGGCATTGCCCATCGGCGCACACCTTCCCGGGCGCGCATTCGCTGGCGTACTTGCAAGCGTTCGCGGCGGCCGTGCAAACGCCGGCGACGCACGCTTGGTTCGCGGCGCAGTCGCTCGCGCCGGTGCAGCCTTTCGGGGCGCCGGGCGGCTTCCCGGGGGCGACGCACAGGCCGGTGGTGCAAACCGTCCCGTGGGGGCATTCGTTGTCGGCGGCGCAGCCCTGCACACATCCCTGATCGGTGCAGATCGAGCCCGACCCGCACGTCGAATCGCCGCTGCACGGAGGCGCTGCGGGGCTGGGCACATCGCGACACGAGTAGCCGTCGCACGAGTAGCAGCCGCTCTGATCGCAGTAGTAGCTCCCGTCGTTGGAGGGGCCGCAGCCGCTCCACACGAATGCACCGAGGGCGGTGACTACTGCCGCAAGAACGCTTACCCGGCTCGCTGAGGTCCACTTCCGCTTCATCATCGTCGCCTCCGGAACACCCGACCGGGTGATCACACGAGCCTGTTTCATCCACGCGGCGTGCCACGCCTCGAGGGCGCCGTCGCACCCCCCGCTACCGGCCTAATCTAGCTGGTTCCGAAGCGCCACGGGGTCCAACGATGCCCGGGGCGTACGACGCAATTGCCGGGGAGGGTGTAAACGCGCGTTGACCCCTGGGGGGCTGCCCATCGCGCCGCGCGCCGGGCGTCGCCCCTTCGTTTGGGCGCCTTCGAGGCTCAATCGTCGTGTGGTGCGCTCGCGCTGTGCACGCGGAGGTTGACCGTAGGCATTGGTTTCGCTAGGCCCCCACACCATGAAATTGTTTCTCCGCCACGCCGTCGCATCGATGTTCGCGGCCACGCTCGCGTTTACCGCCTCTTCGGCCCTCGCCGAGGGAGCTGCGCCGATGAAGGTTGCTGTCGTCGACGTCCAGCGCGCGGTCATGCAGACCGAAGATGGCCTCCGAGCCCAGGCTACCTTGAAGAAACTCTTCGACAATCGGCAGCAGGAGCTGAACCGCAAGCAGACCGACCTGCAGAAGCAGCGCGAGGAGCTCGACAAGCAGCAGAAGGTGCTCTCGAAAGAGGCGCTCCAGAAGCGCGTCGACGAGTGGCAAAAGCAGATGATGGAGCTTCAGCAAATCTTCGTCGAGTACAACAAAGAGCTCGAGAAGAAGCAGAAGGAGCTCACGGATCCGGTGTTCGAGAAGGTGCTTGCGATCATCAAGCGGCTCGCGACGCGCGATGGCTACGACATGATCATGGACAAGCAAACGGTCGCGTACATGCGGAGCGATCTCGACCTGACCGATCAGCTCATTCAGCTCTACAACGGCGGCGGAGCTGCCCCGGCACCCGCGGCCGCGCCGAAGAAGTGACGGCGGCGGCCTGGGACGGGATCGTCCGCCTTGGGCCGGTCACGCCGGAGGAGTTGGCGGCGCGCCATGGCGGAACGTTGCGCGACGTCGGCGGCTCGAAAGGATCGTCGCCTGCACTGACGCGCATCGTCCCCGTGGAGCGCGCCGGCACGGGCGATCTCGCCCCGCTTCTGGCTTCGCGTTTCGTGGCGGCGGCGGCGTCTGCGCTCGATCGCGGCGCGACGCTCCTCATCGATGCAAGCGTCGCAGCGGGGCGGGCGTCGCTTCGCGGGTGGGTGCATCCGCACGCGGCGTGGGCGCTCGCGGAGCTGCTCGACACGTGTGAAGTCCCGGAGCTCCCGGCTCGCTGGGGATTCGGCTCGCACATCGGCGCGAACGCGTGGCTCGCGCCGCGTGTGCTCGTCGGACGGCGCGTCACCATCGGGCCCGGCGCGGTCATCGGCGCACCAGGTTTCGGCTGGGCGACGGGGCCCGACGGGAAAGTGCGGCGCATCCCGCAGCTCGGCGGCGTCGTGATCGAAGACGACGTCGCCATCGGCGCGCTCTGCACGATCGACGCGGGCACGCTCGCGCCGACGCGCATCCGCCGCGGCGTAAAACTCGATGCGCAAGTCCACGTGGGTCACAACGTCGACATCGGGGAGGGGACGATCATCGCCGCGCAGTCGGGGCTCGCCGGCTCCGTTCGGATCGGCAAAGGGGTCCTCATCGGTGGTCAGGTCGGCATCGCCGATCACGTCACCGTCGGCGACGGCGCCAAAATAGCCGCTAAAAGCGGGGTCATCGGCGATATACCGGCCGCGGCCGTCGTGGCAGGATACCCCGCCGTGCCTCGCGGCCGTTGGCTGCGCGCGCTCGCACGCTTGTATCGTGGCCTCGCCCCAACGCCCGACCGAGACGAACTTTGAAGCCGCCGAACACTCTCGACATCGAACGCATCCTTTCGATCCTGCCGCATCGCTGGCCGTTCGTGATGATCGACCGCGTGACCGACATCGTGCCGGGCGAGCGCATCCGCGGGCACAAATGCGTTTCGATGAACGAGCCGTGGTTTCAAGGGCATTTCCCGGCGCGGCCCATCATGCCCGGCGTGCTCATCTTGGAGTCGCTCGCGCAGATCGGCGGCATCCTCGCGTACGCCAGCGATCCGTTCGATGCGTCGAACTCGCTCATGTATTTTCTTGGGATCGACAAGGCGAAATTCCGCCGTCCCGTGACGCCGGGTGACAGGCTCGACCTCGAGGTCACGGTTCTTCACCACCGCACGAACGTGTGGAAGCTCAAAGGCGAAGCCTCGGTCGACGGGACGTTGTGCGCCCACGCCGAGCTGCTCGCGAGCGTTGTCGATCGCTCGAGCTGACCGTAAAAAGCATTGCCGTGAAGATTCACCCCAGCGCCATTGTCGACAGTCGCGCCGAGCTCGCTGCCGGCGTCGAAATCGGGCCGTACTGCGTCGTCGGCGCCGGCGTCCAATTGGGCGAAGGGACGCGGCTTCTTTCGCACGTCGTCGTCGAAGGGCCGTGCGTGATGGGTCGCGAGAACGTCGTTCATCCGTTCGCGGTCGTGGGCAGCGCGCCGCAGCACAAACGCGAAGGGGCGGGCCGCGGTCCCACGCGGGCGACGCTCGGGGATCACAACGTCGTCCGCGAGCACGTCACGATTCATCGCGGCACCGACGGCGGCACGACCCGCATCGGCTCGTCCAACTTGCTCATGGTCGGGTGCCACGTCGCGCACGACGTGACGTTGGGCTCGCACGTCACCGTCGCCAACGGCGTCCAGCTCGCCGGCCACGCCACGGTCGAGGACTACGTGACGTTCGGCGGATTGAGCGGCCTCGCGCAGCACGTGCGCGTCGGCGAGAGCGCCTTCGTCGCCGCCGGCGCGATGTGCGAGCGCGACGTGCCCCCCTTCGTCATCGTGCAGGGCGATCGCGCGCGTGTCCGCGCGCTCAACAAAGTCGGCCTTAGGCGCCGCGGCATTTCCGACGATGAGATCGTTCGCCTCGAGCGCGCGTTCCGGGCGCTTTTCGTGGCAACGATCCCGCGCGCCGAAGCGGCCCGCACGCTTCACCGCGACGATCCGAACGTCGCCAAGCTTCTCGCCGCGCTCGGCCTCTGAGCGCCGCTAGCCGACGAAACTAGGGGAGCTTGCCCGTCCCCAAAATTTCGTCGAACGCGCGATCGAACTCGTCGTCGGCGCCGACCGCGGCTTGTCGCATCGAATTTTTGTGCTCGTTCTTCGTGAGCCGCCGAATGCGATCGGCGACGTCGCGGAAGCTCGGATCGCGACGCGCCGCCTTTTGATAAAACTCGAGCGCCTTCGCGTTCATCTTCTTCGACTCGTACGCCGTACCGATCTCGTACGAGAGCACCGTCTCTTGCTCCGGGGTGCGCACTTTTGCGTTGAGGCCGCGGATGAACGCGTCGATCGCCTCGTTCACGTTGCCGCGCTCGATTTGGATGATGCCGATCATCGAGCGACAAATGCACTCGCGCTTCGGGTCGCGCGCCGCGACTTCGAACTCGCGGACGGCGTCGTCGACGAGGCCCATCTCTTTGTAGGCCACGCCGAGATCGTAATGGGACTGCGCGTCGTCCACCGAGATCTGCTTCGCGACCCCTTCTTTGAATTTCGCGAACACTTCCTCGACGTCGACTTGCTGATCGGGGCCGGCGAAGCCCGGCTGCGGCCCACGTGCCGCCTGATCGCCCGCTTCCAGCGCGTCGAGTGAGGCTGCGATGTCGAACGCGCGATCGTCGGCCGCGGGCGGCGCCGAGGCTTCGCGAGGCATTTGCCTCGTCCCCGAGCCGCGCTTCAACTCTTGCGCGCTCCACTCTTGCAGCCGCTCGCGCAGGAGCGGGTGATTCGGAAGCCGCGCGAGCTGCTCGTTCAAGATGTGGCGTGCGTCGTCGTAGAGGCCGCGCGACGCGAAGAAATCCGCCTCTTCCAACGCCTCTTCGAGATCGGGCGCGGACGCGTTCGGGAGCCGCGCGACGTCGGTTTCGTCAGTGAGCAACTCGGGCTGGTAGGCTCCCGTCGCGCCCGTACCAAACGGATCGGCTTCTTCGTGCTCGCGCCGACCCACGAGATCGAACGCGGCCTCGCTCTCGGGCCCTTCGAGCGGAAAGCTCGGCAACGGCGCGTTGGCATCGCCCGCGAACGGATCGTCGATTTGGTCGAAGCCTTGCGATGCGGCCTCGACGCGCGGCGGACGTCCGGTTCGCGAGCCATGCGCCACCGGGCTCGCGTACGCGTTCGAAACGTCGGCCGGCCCGATCTCTTCGAGATCGTAAGACGGGAGCGGCGCGTCGTTCTCGTACGGCTCGTAGCCCACGGCCTGCTGCGACGCGGTTTGATCGGGCAGGCTGATCAAATCGTCGGCCGTCGGCTCGTCCGACTCCGGCTCGTCGATCACTTCGTAACCGAGCTCGGTCAACATGACGCGCGCGCGGTAATTTTGCGGATCGTACGCGAGCACGTCTTGCAGCGCCCGCGCGGCCGCTTCGCCGTCGAGCGAGTCGACGTAGAGCGACGCCAGCGTGAGCATCTCGGCGACCGCTTCGCCCACGAGCCCCGCCTCGATCAGGACGTCGCGCAAAAATTCGCGCAAGTCGAGCGAGCGCGGCTCGATCTCGAGCCCGATGCGGAGCGTCTCGATCGCCTTGGGATAAAGGCGAACGCGCCGGAACGACGCGGCGTCGGCCAGCGCCTGCGCGAGCTGCTCGTTCGCGTCGGGCACGTCCGGGGCGAGCGATTCCACCGCTTCGACTTGATCGTCGCCGACGATGAGCTCCGGTTCGTAGTCCTCCGGCGGACGCACCGGCAGCGGCATGCGCCTTCGATCGCGCCCCTGGCCTGCGTTCGATTGCTCCGTGAGCGGGAACGGATCCGCCTCGGCGTCGTCCTCGATATCCTCCGGCTCGACGCTGTCGTACGAAAGCTCCTCGGCCGGCGTCGAGCGTCGCGGCGGCGGCGGCGGATCGAACTGCGGCGGCGCGCGCCTTCCCGCAGACGACGGAAGCGCCGGGGCAACGTCGCGTTGTGAAAGCTCACGTTGAGAAGCATCGCGCTGCGCCGCATCGTGCTGCGAGAACGGCGCGGACGGAGGCGGGGGCGGCGGCGGCGCCGGCGCCGGGATCGGCTCGTTCATCAATGCGACGAGCTGCTTGACCCCTTCGTCGTTCGGCGACGAGCGCTGCAGCTTTTCGACGAGCTGCTTGAACAGGTCCTTCTTCCCCTGTTCGCGCGCGATGCGCGCCATCTCCTTTTGAACCTCGATCCCTTTGGCCGCTTGGCCGATCGCCCCGAAGGCACGCGCGAGGAGGGCCAGCGTGTCGAGGTCTTTCGGGTTCGCCTGGAAGCAGATCTGCAGCTTCGCCAGCGCCTGCATTCCGTCGTTTTGCGAATTGCGTGTAAGATACAATTCCGCCGCGATTCGCGCGTGCGCCGCGTCGGATTTGTGGTGCAGGAGGCGCTCTATCACTTTGAGCGCGTCGTCGCGCCTTCCGAGGCGCACGAGCTGCGACGCGGCCACGCCGAACTCGGCGACCGCGCCGTCCATGTCTTTCACACGCGAGAGCGCTTCGGCGAGGCGCAAATGCGGCAGCGGGTTCGTCGGATCGAGCTCGACGATTTTCCGGAAGACGTCGATCGCTTCCTGATCTTTTTGCTGCCGCTGCAGGCGCGTCGCGACTTCGTCGAGCGCGGCGAGCGCATCGCTCGTGAGTCCGAGCTGCTGGTAAAGCTCGGCGAGCTTCGGCGTGATGTGTCCGTAGCGCTCCTCGAGTTGCGGCGAGTGCTTCGCGATGAGCTCGCGAATCTGTTTGTAGACCGCGATCGCTTTGAGCGCGAAGCCCTGCTGCGCGTAGAACTTCCCCACGCGCTCGTACGTCGCGATGGCGTCCGGGTACGCCTCCATCTTCGATTGGAGATCGCCGATCTTGAGCAGAGTCCGAGCGTCGTTCGGATCTTCTTGGATCAGCTTTTGGTATTCCAGAACCGCCTTGTCGTACTTCTTCTTTTCGACGAACTTCTGGGCGGCCTGGAGCACCTTTTCGCGGTCAATCGCCACGGACGGAGGTACTCCCTGAAGGGGGCTGGCTTCGGGTGGAAGGGTTGCGGTTCAAGGTCATCGAGCTCATACGCTGCGGTGGGGCTGGCGGGCCTCTTCGACCCTCGTAGTTTCCTGGGCTGGTGATCGGAGCTGCTGTTTCGGTTTCGTGATCGGGCTTCGTGATCCAGCGGATAAACGAGTCGAACGTGCTCGCTTCATGGCCGCGAGCGCCAGCGGCGCTTCGAGGTGCCGGTCGCGAACGGCGGACGAAAAAAATGAGAAGAAATTCCCGCGCGTGTGAGAGCTTGGATACCTTCGAGAATAGCGCCCAATTTGGGCCGTTGCATACTTCCGGGCGCAACCTTTTTTCGTGACGTGATGCAGCGGGGGCGCACGAGGGGCTTCGCCGCACGCACCCACGCACATGTAGCCGTGGCCTTCGCGTTCGCGCTCGCCCGCGTCGCGCGATTTCGGAGCTTGTTTCTGCGCATCGATCGGCTCGGGGGTGGACCTGTGGGCGTCCATCGTCGCAGCGCATACGTAAGGGGACATGGACGGGCGCCCATCCCGCGATGCGCACGCGAGCGGCGTTTCCGTCGATCGTTGCGAGCGTCTGGACGCGCTCGCGTTCGCGTGCCGGGCCGCGCCGGCTGCTTCGAAAAGCGCGCGAGAACCGTCGAAGAAGCGTTGAAAGGAATGAGGCCAAGCTCGACGTCGAGCCTTCGCGCGCTTACGTTCTCGTTCCCTAATGGCCACCCAATCTGCTCTCTACAAAGCGCCGTTCGCCCCGGGCGGGGTCAACGCCATCGACGTCCAGATCGCTGAAAAGCTGCTCGCCGTGGCGCTCGCCAATGGCGGCGATTACGCCGATCTCTTCTTCGAGTATCGCGCCGCCGGCGGCTTCGTGTTCGACGAAGGGATCTTGAAAACGGCGTCGCGCGGCGTCTCGCTCGGGCTCGGCGTGCGCGTGCAAAAAGGGGATGCGACCGGCTACGCCTACGTCGAGCAGCTCGACTGGGACGCGATGAAACGTGCGGCGGAGACCGCGGCGCAAATCGCGACCGGCGGGGGGAGCAAGGCGCCGGTGCTCGCGCGCCCGGTGACGACGGCGAAGCGTTACGATCTCGAGAAGGTCACGCTCGACGTCGCTGGAATGGATAAGCGCCGGCTCCTCGAGCGCGCCGCGGCCGAGGCGCACGCGTACGATTCGCGCGTGCACAAGGTAGAGGCGAGCCTCTCCGAGGAAATTCGCGAAGTGTTGATCGTGACCTCGGACGGCAAGCTCGCGCACGACGTGCAGCCCTTGATGCGCTTTGGGATCCGCGTCATCGCCGAGGAGAACGGGAAGCGCCAAGAAGGGTCATCGGGCGGCGGTGGTCGAACGACGCTCGGCTATTTCGAGGGGAAGAGCCCCGAGTGGCATGCCCGCGAGGCGGCCGCGCAGGCCATCCGAATGCTGGGCGCCGAAGAAGCGCCGGCCGGGACGATGGAAGTCGTGCTCGCGCCAGGCGACAGCGGCATCCTCCTTCACGAGGCGGTCGGCCACGGGCTCGAAGCGGACTTCAATCGCAAAGGGACGAGCAACTACTCGGGTCAAATCGGCAACGAGGTCGCCAGCAACCTGTGCACGGTGATCGACGACGCGACGCTGCTCCAGTCGCGCGGATCCATCAACATCGACGACGAGGGGAACGAGCCGCGATCGAGCGTCCTCATCGAAAAAGGGAAGCTCGTCGGCTACATGCACGATCGGCATAGCGCCGCGCATTTCAAGCTCGCGCCGAGCGGAAATGGCCGTCGCGAGAGCTTCACGTGCGCGCCGATGCCGCGCATGACGAACACGATCCTCATGGCCGGGCCGCATGATCCGGAGGAGATCGTGAGGAGCGTGAAGCGCGGCGTTTACGCCAAAAAATTCGGCGGCGGCCAGGTCGACATCGCGAACGGCGACTTCGTGTTCTCGCTCACGGAGGGCTACCTGATCGAGGACGGCAAGCTCACGGCGCCTCTCAAAGGGGTGAACCTGATCGGCAACGGCCCCGACGTCCTCCGCAAAGTCTCGATGCTGGGCAACGACGTCGAAGTCTCCGACGGCATTTGGACGTGCGGCAAAGATGGGCAAAGCGTCCCGGTCGGCGTCGGATGTCCGACGATTAAGATCAGCGCGATCACGGTCGGCGGAACCAAAATCGGATAACGCGAAGGGCCGCTCGAGACGCGTTTCGGTCCGCGCGGCCGCGATGAAACGTGCGGTGCCCGTCTTGGGAAACGTTGGCGAAACATCCGCTATTTAGCTGGCACGATCGCTCGACGTGGGCCCAAGAGCGCGGTATTTCGAACCGTAATGCGCTCCAAAGTGGCCTCGTTCGTCCTCGTGGTCGGACACGGCCCTCAGCTCGAGAATGAGGAAGGCGCCGCCGCCCTCCTTCGCCAACTCGGCGCCGAAGTTCGCGCCATGGATCTGTGGGAGGACTTTTCGCGCGTCTTCGACGAAGACGGAAACGCGAGGGCCGTCGTGTTCGAAGGGAGCGATAGGCCGGATCTGGCCATCGCGTCGCTTCGCGCGGCGCGTCGCGAGTCGCGGCTCACGGAGACGCCGGCCATCCTCGCCGTCCCGTCGCGTCAAGTTGCGCGCGTCGAGCCGTCGAGTGGCTTCGATGATTTCATCGTGACGCCGTACGATCCCGCGGAGCTTTATGCGCGCATCCGTGCGCTCGAGTGGAAGCGGAGCGAGTTTTCGACCGAGGAGCGCCTCAAAATGGGCGGCCTCGTGATCGATCGCGCGGCGCACGAGGTGACGGTCGAAGGCCGTCGGGTGACGTTGACCGCCAAGGAGTTCGCGCTCCTCGCGTTTTTGGCCGCCAATCGCGGACGCGTCTACTCGCGCGACGTGCTCCTCGCCCGCGTGTGGGGCGCTCGGTACGAAGGCGGCGCGCGCACGGTCGATATCCACGTGCGGCGCTTGCGCGCGAAGCTCGGCGAAGCGCTCCCGCTCGAGACGTTGCGTGGCGCGGGCTACAAGCTCCGCGCGCCGAACGATCCGGCGACGGGCACGAGCCTCGAGGCCGAGAGCGAGCCGGACGTGCGCGCAGTTAAGTCTCGTCTTCGTGCACGCTGAGTGGGGCGCACGATGGCGGATTCCGTGAAGACCGGGCGCGCAACGAACGCGCGCCTCGCACTGAGCATCGGCTGCCCGAGCGGCGTTGGGCCCGAAGTGAGCGTGGCGGCCGCGGCGAAGGTGGACGGCGCGGCGCGCGTCCTCTTGGTTGGCGACTTCGATGCCGTCGCGCGCGCCGCGAAGACGCGCAAGATCGACGTGCGACGTCTCGAAGCGGTGGTCGAGCCGGAGGACGCGTGGCGCCTCGATCGCCGCAAGATTCCCGTATGGAATCCTCCTCGTGCGCCGCGCGCGCGCGCCATGCCGGGCCGGCCTGTTGCCGCGGACGGCGCCGCGCAGCTCGCGTGGGTCGACGCCGCGTGCGATCTCGCTGCGCGCGGGCGCGCCGATGCGATGGTCACGGGGCCCGTGAGTAAAGACGTCATCGTGAGCTCGGGCGCGCCCGGGTCCGCGCGATTTCTCGGGCACACCGAGCACCTGCAGCGCCGCCTCGAAGCGCGCGAGGTGGTCATGGCGTTCTGGAGCGAGCGCTTCACGACCGCGCTCGTCACGACGCATTTGCCGATCGCGAAAGTCTCGCGCGCGATTACGAGCGACGCTGTCGCCCGCGCGACGTATTGGCTCGCCGACTTGCTCCTGGCGCTCAAAAAAGGGCGCGCCCGTCCGCGCATCGCGGTGTGTGGGCTCAATCCGCACGCCGGCGAGTCGGGGCTCCTTGGTCGCGAGGAGGAAACGACGATCGCGCCCGGAATCGTCGCTGCCGCGCGCCGCATGCGTACGCGAAAAGATGACGTGCTGCTCGAAGGGCCCGTCCCCGCCGAGACCGCGTTTCGCAAGGCCGCGCAAGGCGCATACGCCGGCGTCGTCGCGATGTACCACGATCAGGCGACCATCCCGATGAAGCTCGTCGGCTTCGGCGAAGCCGTGAACGTCTCGCTCGGCTTGCCGATCATTCGCACCAGCGTCGATCACGGCACGGCGTACGACATCGCGGGCAAAGGGATCGCCGACGCGCGCGGTATGACCGAAGCGATCGCGCTCGCCGCCGTGCTCAGCGTCTCAGCATCCCGTACGCGATCAGCCCGAAAATGAACGCGGCGATGCCGAGCGCGCTCAGCGTGATCCCCATCGGGATTTTGCGGCGTGCGGCGGGCGACTTCATCGCCAGCATCATTTGCGTCGCGGCGAGCACGATCCCATCGAGCCGTTTTTGCGCGAGCGCCGCCTTCGCCGGATCGTCTTTCAGCGCGCGGTAACGCCCGGCGAGATCCGGCAGGCGCTGGGCGCGAAGCGCATAATCCAGCGCCGCGGCGTGCGTTTTTTCGTCGTCCCATGCGTCGACGACGCGGCCCCACAAAGTCTCGAAGATGACGTCGTCCGTCTCCACGTTCACCCGGAGCAGTCTACGCTGCGGCTAGCTCGACGCGCTGTCGATGCGACTGTCGATGCGGCTGTCGATCCAGAGCGTGACGGGGCCGTCGTTCAAGCTCGTGACCTTCATGTGCGCGCGAAAGCGACCGGTCTCGACCCGAAGGTGCGCGCGCGCTTCGTGGACGAAGGCGTCGTACGCGCGCTCGGCTTCCAAAGGCGGCATGGCCCCCTCGAAGCTCGGTCGGCGCCCTTTTCGCAGATCGCCGTAAAGCGTGAATTGACTGACGACCAGCAGCGCGCCGCCGATATCGATGACGCTCCGGTCCATTTTGCCGGCCTCGTTCTCGAACACGCGGAGGCCGAGCACCTTCTTGAGGACGTAGGCGCGTTCGGCGTCGCCGTCGCCTTTGCCGGCGCCGAGGTAGACCAGGAGCCCGGCCTCGATTTCGCCGACGACTTCGCGTTCGACCTCGACCCGCGCCCACGAGACTCGCTGAACGAGCGCTCGCACGTGCCTTAAATCCGAAGATCGCGCGAGAGCTTGGCGACGATCTCGAAGTACGTTTTTCGATCGTACGGCTCGTTCAGAATGTGGAAATCGCGCTTCGACAAGCCGACGCAACCGAAGCAATACGTGCAACCGCTGCAGGCGACGCAGCGTACGAGGTAGGCGCTGCCGGCGCATCGCTCGCACTCGGTGCAATGCTGGCACGCGAGGCAGTTCGTGCAGCGGGTCGAATGCGCGCAATCGGTGCAGTCGACGCAGGCAACGCAATACTGCGAGCGCGACACACCCTTGCAATCGACGCAAAACGTCGCGTCGGCGCAGCGCTCGCAGCGCTCGCAGTTGAGGCATCCGGTGTTCGACGTCCCGCGCGCGCTCTCGGCGACGAGCTGCTTGTAGCGCGCTTCGAATTCCGTCCGATCCATTCAGCGGCCCGCGCGCGAGGTGAGGGCGGCCATCACTTTTTTTCGAACCGACGTGGCGAGCGCGCGCGTCTCTTCGTCTTCGGCGTTCTCCTCGAGACGGCGCACGCGCGCGTCGAGCACGGCCCGCCTTTGCGGCGGCTCCCGATCGAGGATGCCGTGCAGCCGAGAGAGCGCCTCGCGGACGCGATCTTCGTGCGAATGATCGAGCAGCTTGAGGAGCACGTCTTGCACTTCGGGGATCGTAAAGCCGGCCTGGACGAAATCGTCGGCCGCCTTGGATACGGCCGCGCGCCCTTCGGCGGCGAGCAGCTTCGCGAGTCGCTTTTCGCGCTCGGCGCTGCGCGGATCATTCTCGCGAGCCTGCGTTACCGTGACCATTTTTACCGAGCTTCGATCCGTCGTCGCTTCTACGGGAGCGGCCGCCGTCTTCGGCGCGAAGAGCGCTTCGAGCGCCGCGCGGTACTTGCTCGAGGCACGCGCGTCGTCCTCTTCGGACCGGCTTACCGAAACGGACGATGCGGCGGCGATGCGGCGATCGGATGACGACACTGAGGGGGACGGCGACCTCAACGATCCGCCTTGTCCTTCGGTGCGATGCTTGGGACCGAGACGTCTATTCATCTAGGTGCGAGTGCTTTCGTCAATCTCGCGCCGGGGTCAATCGCTTCGTACGTGAGGCGCCGACGCCGGGCGCGAGGAGGCGCCGCCCGCATTTGGCGTTCGCCCCCACGAAGAACACGGCGCTCGCCTCGGCCCGCTGTCTCGCCAACCCCTGGAATTCGCCGCGGATTCAACAAAACGAATCCGGTTTCTTGGCCAGGGTATGGGTATGTAGGCAATTGTGTTCCTCGCACGGGGTGCTGCGCCCGATGAGGGCTCGCCCCACGCGAGGAGGATCCGATGCTTTCGAAGGCCGTTGTCTCGATGGTTGCTCTCGTTTCGGTGGGGATTGCCGCGCTCGCGTCGACGACCGCAACCGCCGCGCCCACGCCGGCGAGCGCGCATCGCGCGACGACTTCCCGCGTCCACGCAAAGCCGAAGCCGCCTACGCGCGCTGCGGTCGTGGCGCCGCGGCCGAAGAAAGACGCGCCGGCGCCGGCGACGAAAGGCGAGAAGTCTGGCGTCGATGCCCACGACGTCCCCAAGCAATCGTTGACGCCGCTCCCCACGATCGCGGCGACGATCGGGACGCCGCTCGTGATGCCCGTGTCGACATCGGCGTCGTCCACGCACGCCTCGGACGCGAAGGTGCACTCGCCCGAACCGCGCAGGACGCCCGTGTTCAACGGCACCGGCGCTCACAAGCCGCTCTTGATTTCGACGCGCACGACCCACAAAAGCGCCGAGAACAAGCCGCCGTGCCTTCGTGATGCGACGATCGTGATGCGTGGCACCGAAGAAGAAAAAATCGCGCTGACGAAGTGCGATGGAAGCGCGGCGCCGCTCGCCGTCGAGGAAATGTCGATTCTCGCGCGGCCGGGGAGCGCGGCGAAACCCGCCAAGACCATCGACGCGCTCGCGAAGTCCAAAGGTACCGAAGTCGCGCCTGGGATTCGTCGCATCGACGCGCGGCTCGTCGAGCGTCTGCAAAACGTGGTCGATCACTTCGCGAAGACCGGCGCTACGAGCAAAGTGTTCGTCGTCTCCGGCTACCGCCCGACGAGCGCCGGGAGCTTCCACGCGACGGGGCGCGCGCTCGATTTTCGCATCGAAGGGGTGAAAAACGAGGAGCTCGTCGCCTATTGCAAGACGCTCCCCGATACCGGATGCGGCTACTACCCGAATAGCTCGTTCATTCACCTCGACGTGCGCGAATCGGGCGCGGGGCACGTGTCGTGGATCGATTCGAGCGGCCCCGGCGAGTCGCCGAAGTATGTCGCGTCGTGGCCGCCGCCGCAGAGCGAGGAGAGCGATCCGTCGCACCTGCTCGCGAAGCTCGGCACGGAGCTCGAGCTCCTGCCGCCGTCCGGCGATCACGACGCGAAGGCCGATACCGGCTCGAAAAGCGATCTCGAAGCGAAGCTCGAGAAGTCGGATGAGGATCCGCCGGCCGCGGTCGCGACCAAGGAGCTCAACGTCGAAATTACGCCGTGAGATGACGAAGCGAGGCTCGCGCGCCAACGCCGCGAGCCTCGGCCACGCGCGTTATCCGAGCGTGCAGAAGCCTTCGTAGTCGATGTAGCTCTTGATCGTCGCCTTCGGGCTGCACACGGGGCAGTTCGGGTCCTTCCGGAGCTTCAGCTCGCGGAACTTCATCTTCAAGCTGTCGTACGTCATGAGCCGGCCGAGGAGCAGATCGCCTTTGCCGAGCAGGATCTTGATCGCTTCGGTCGCCTGCAACGTGCCCACGATTCCGCAGAGAATGCCGAGGACGCCGGCCTCTTGGCAGCTCGGCGCGAGGTGCGGCGGCGGCGGTTCGGGGTAGAGGCATCGGTAGCAAGGGCCGCCCGCTTTGAGGCCGACTTTGCTCGCTGCGCTGTCGGGGACGAACGTGGTGCACTGGCCGTCGAAACGGAAAATCGATCCGTGCACGACCGGTTTGCCCATGAAAATGCTGGCGTCGTTCACGAGGTAGCGCGTCGGGAAGTTGTCCGTCCCGTCGACGACCACGTCGTAGTCGGCGAAGAGTCGCTCGACGTTCGAGCTCGTGAGCCGCTCCTCGTAGCCTACGACTTTTACGTCGGGATTGAGCTCCGCGATCATCTTGGCGGCGCTCTCGACCTTCGGCGTTCCGACGCGGCTCGTCGCGTGGAGGATTTGGCGCTGCAGGTTCGATGCGTCGACCGTGTCGGCGTCGACGATGCCGAGCGTGCCCACGCCCGCCGCCGCCAAGTAGAGCGCCGCGGGTGAGCCGAGACCGCCGGCGCCGAGGAGGAGCACTTTGCTCTTCAGAAGCTTCGCTTGTCCGACCTCGCCGACCTCCGGAAGAAGGATGTGGCGCGAGTAGCGATCGCGCTGCGAATCAGTGAGCTGCGGCGGCGTTTCGGTCGGGTAGCGCAGGTCCTTCCAGCGGACGAAGCCGGGATTCGCCGTCTCGACGTTCGTGTACCCGAGCTCGGCGAGCGTCGCCGCGGCGAGGGCGGAGCGCGTTCCACCCGCGCAATAGGCGATGATTTTCGTCCCCTTGTCGGGGACGCGCTGCTCGACCTGCATTTCGAGGAAGCCGCGCGGGATCGAGATCGCGCCCGGGATGTAGCCGGCGCGAAATTCCTCTTTTTCGCGCACGTCCAAAAGGACCATCGGCTCCTTCGCCTCGAGGCGACGCTTCAGATCGTCGAGGGAGACTTCTTTCGTCTGCTTACGGACGTTCGCGATGAGATCGCTGTACGTGATGGGCGGCATGCGGGCCTCGGGACGGTGCGCCGGATCGGCGCGTCATTATAGTGGACAGTTGGATGCTTTAACGAAGCAAGGCGTTCCGTCAAGGTGCCTCGACTTTAAGGCGTGTGAGAAGGGCGCGCGCGTCGGCCGGGCGCCCGGCGTCGGGGCCCACGCAGGCCGACGCGAACGGTCGCCAGCGCGCGTGGAGATCGTCGTCGGCGAGCGCGTCGAGCGCGTCTTCCAGGACGCGGCCGAACGCGAACACGTCGTCGCGCACGTCGCTCGGGCGGCCGGCGAGGCGCTCGGGAGAGACGTAACCGAGGCTTCCGGCCGGCGGCGGCTCGGAGACGCGGCGCGCGATGCCGAAGTCGGCGAGCACGGGGCGATCGGGCGCTTGGAGGAGCACGTTGGCGGGCTTCACGTCGTGGTGGACCCAGCCGGCGGAATGAACGCGGGCGAGCGCGGCGGCGAGCGGGATGGCCCAGCGTTCGAAAGGGATGAGCGTTTCGCGATTGGCGGCGCGCACGTGATCGCGAAGCGCGCCGAGCGGGGCCCACTCGAGCGCAAGCCAGCCGTGCTCGGGATCGATGTCGAGCACGCGAAGAATGCCGGGACCTGCGAGCTCGGCGGCGACGCGGGCTTCATGAGTAAGCTGCGCGCGATCGCGCTCGGGGTGATGATAGACCTTCAGCGCGACGCGGCGTCCGAGGTCGCGATCCTCGGCTTCGTAGACCGCCCCTGCGCCGCCGCGCGCGACCTCGCGCAGAAGGACGAACGGCGCTTCGGGCTCGCGCGTCACGACCGTGGCGACGTTCGCGTCGTGGCGCGCCGGGGTGTGGGCATCGAGCCCGAGCGCGGTGCGGTATCGACGGTGGCGCTCGCGCGCGCCGGGGTGATCCAAATCGCGGAGGAGCACGCGCTCGGTGAGGGCCAAAGCAAAGCCGTAATCGCCTGATTCAGCGCGCAAATCGGCCGCCATCGTGAGCGCGACCGAGGACGTCGCGTCGGCGAGGATTGCGACGGCGGCGCGCGTTTCACCGCGATCGGCCAACGTCGCTGCGAGTGCGACGGCGAGCGGCTCGGGGAGCTTCGCGATGCTGGCCCGCGCGACGAGCAGGTTCACCGCGCGCGCTTCGTCCGGGCTCGCGCGAAGCGATTGGAGCGCGTGGACGGCGCTCTCGACCGGCGGCGCTTCCGGGCTTCCGATGCGACCGAGCAGCTCGAGCTCCGCGCGGGTAGGTCGTTCGGGCGGCGGGCTCGCGAAGGTCGCACGCGAGCGCGGCGCCTTTGCTGCGGCCGATTCCGTCGAGGACGCGTCGCGCGCGTTCGTCGTTGGCGCGCTCTTCTTGAAAAACGACCAGCGGCTCAAAGCACGTTCGAGCTTAGCAAGACGCGGCGCATGCAGCGCGCGTCGCGAGCGAATTCCAGCGCGAATTCACGGCGTGTCGAGGCGGACGACGATCGCGTCCTCTGGGCATACCTCGACGCACTTCATGCAACCGGTGCACGCGGATTCGTTGACGACGTTGGCCTGTTTGCCGCCGTGCACGCGCACCTTGAGGCGCACGAAAAAGGGGAGCGATGGGTCGACGGGGCGAAGCGCAAAGACCTGCGTTGGGCAGACTTGGAGGCACTTTTTCGCCCCTTCGCATTTGTGATCGTCGACGGTGACCTTGGGCATGAATCTACGATGCCGCGTCTGCCGCGGCGCCGCGCGAGCTTTACCGACCTTTACCGACCGTTACGTTTGCTACGAGCCGCCGAGCACGCGCAGGATCGGCTCCGCGCCGCGTGCGTCGGTGATCGCGTCGCCGATGAGGAGCGTCGCGCGCGATACGAATCGTATGCCGGACGCGATCGCCGGGGGCGCGTCGTCGGTCACGAGCTCGAGCCATCCCGCCGCCGAAGCTTCGATTCGCCATGCGCCAATGCCGATGCGCATCGGACCGAGCGGCGCGACGTAGCTCTCGCCCCCGAGATGAATCATGACGGCGCCGTCGAAATCGGGCGCCTTCGTGATCCGCAGAGGCACTTCGCCTCCGAGCTTGAGATCGAGTCCGTCGCCGATCGGCAATGCACCGGCGATGCGCATTCCGCGAAGCTCGGTTCCGTTTCGGCTCCCGAGGTCGATCGCCGTTGGGACGCCGGCCTCGTCACGCGCGATGCGGAGGTGCCGCCGGCTGACGGCGTGCGACGGCACGGTGAGGGAGCCTTCGGTGCGACCGATGACTACGTCGTCGCCGACGAGGAGCTCGAGCTTCTTTTGGCGTACGAGCAGGCTCGCCTTCGGCCCGCGGAGCATGCGCGATCGGAGCACGCGCGCTTGATCGCGTACGATCCCATCGCCGGGCTCGTCGTTCGAGAACGCTTCGGCGAGTGCGAGCGCTTCGCGACGTCGCCCGCTCGCCATGAGCAGATCCATGTCGGCGTGGACCTCGCGCTTGCGACGCGCGCCGCTTTCTTTCGCGTGCTCGTTCGTGAGCAGAGTCTCGAGCTTGTCGACGTCGCCCGCCTGCGCCAGCGCGCGCGCTTCACCGTCGATGTCGCCGACGACGGCGTAGGCGGCCGCGGCCTTCGCCATTTCGCCGAGCGCTTCTTTCCAGCACATTGGGATCCTAAGCTTAGAATTCCACGTGGACAAGTTGTCGCG
>JADMIO010904334.1_pt1 | contig 86303 bp, 73 predicted proteins | sample 8958161 | NCBI WGS metagenome assembly JADMIO01 (sample SAMN16585339, study PRJNA669376) | soil metagenome | isolation source: Crop rotation soil | place: USA: Cullars Rotation, Alabama | collected 2011 | reverse complement strand
CGACTTCAAGTCACGTGAATTCCAAGCTTCGGATCCCACTGTGCTGGAAAGCGCACAATATTTCGATACTGTTTCTGTATAGAGGAGCAATCGTGGTGCCATTTCTTAAGCGATAAACTGGCAGACGATGAGACATCTAGTCTGCTCACGGGTTGAATTGTCCCAAGTCACTCTAATGGAAAGAACTAGAGTGCTAAAATCTTGGCGCGTATTTTGATTGCTTTGAAATCGTTATAACTTGCGCTGCGCTCTTAAGTCGAGATGGAGGATAACAGTGAAAATCGTTTTAACCGGTGGACCATCGGCTGGAAAAACTTCGATAATCGATATCCTTTATCGATCAGATTGGTATGAGATGGCGGTTGTTCAAGAGGCGGCATCGGTACTTTTTCGAGGCGGTTTCCCACGTAGTAAGGATCATATACATGTGCGCTGCCAACAGCGCGCTATTTACCATGTGCAACGTGAGCTCGAGGAAATCGGCGCGATCGAAGCCTTTCATCGCGCACTCATCTGCGACCGTGGATCGCTCGACGGCTTAGCCTATTGGCCAGATGACGAAGCCAGCTTTTTCAAATCGGTGAGTAGCTCGATGGAAAAAGAAATCGTACGCTACGATTGGGTTATTCATTTGGATACGGCGTCGGCCGCGGATTATCAGTCTTCAGAAATCCGCCGTGAGGGCTCTGATGAGGCAGTCGTCATGAATCAGAAAGTTAAACATGCGTGGCGGTTACATCCTAATCGACTGATCATTCCAAACAACTCAGATTTTTTGCAAAAGGTCGATATCGCATTAAAAGTAGTGAAGATGATCCTTGAGCATCGAACTGTTGAGATGATTCGCAAAGAGTTATCGGACTAACGTCGCCGTAACCAACTGTAGTAACTGTGGCTACGGCCCACCAAACCGTATCAAGAAGGGTATGGATATGCGGGTTTGTTTCGTGTTCGATAAAATAGAGTAAGAGAGCGCCCGAAACGATCAGTAAGTTTCCAAAAAGTGTGAGAACCAAAAATACGGGATGACTGACGAGTCGCCATGCCTTCCTTTTAAGAAAGCGTGACGTCGGCCACTTTAATTTTCGGCTCTTTTTACGTTCAGAATTCAAGCAACGCTCCTCAATGCTTTAGACGTGTGGACAAAAGTTCGTTGAAGGCTGTTAAAGCGTCTACCCAGGTAAAAATCCCAACCAGCTTGTGGTTGTCACATACGAGAGCGCAGCCATACTTGTGAGCGGCCATTTCTGAGCAAACGTCGGCAAGTGACGATGTCGGTGAAATAATATAGGGGTCTGGCGTAAATGCTTCTTCTACGCTTACTTTTTCTGGATCGACGTCGCGAAAACTTTCGACGAGCCTGACATCGCGATCGGAGAGAATTCCGACTAGTTTTCCGCCGCGTAGGACCGGCAGATGACGAACGCGATATTCAGTCATCATTTTTTCCGCTTTAGAAAGATTTTGTTCCGCACCGATCGTGTGTGGCAGTGTGGTCATATATTTTGATACGTTTGGGATAGCTTTCATTGATGGCTCCTTATATAGCTACGCTGTTCTCGTCTATCTAACTTTACAACCTGCTAATTTTGCAACCCGTGTGCCGATGAGCCTTCGCTTCTGCATTTTCCTAGGAAAAAAATGGGACAAAGGTGGAAAGTGATGAGTTGCGCTCGGGACAAAATCACCCGCTCTAGGCCGCGGTCATACCTTTTGCTTTTCGCAAGTGACTCAAAATGAGAAATGGACTGCGGGTGCGCTCAAACCCGTGCGCTTGTTCAAATTGCAACGCACGATGAAAGAGGGATTTTTGAGCAGACGAATCTAGAATCTGGTCAGCGATAGTGAAGATCTGCTTTTCCTCATTTTCTAAATAGCAGGATAAGTGATCGACAAAATCACCCAGTCGCCAGCCCACTAAGCTTGCGCGGGTTGGGTTATGCTCATACTCCTCGATGCTTAGCCGAAGCTCCAGTAGGATCCGACGGCCTTTTTCGTGCGCGCGAAGGTTTGTTACAAGGGTATGCTGGGTCTCTGATGGGAGAGAAAACCATTTTTCCGAGTTTGTCAGCGCAGGATAAAGAATAGATTCTTCCTTCGCTAAATGAAGAGTTTCAAACGCGATTTGCATTGCATAAACCGCCATCCGCATATCCGCAGTGGAAACCGGTTTTTCTTGCCGCAAATCTTCGCAATATGCGTCTAGGAGTTCGACTCCGAGCCGAATGAGTTCGCTCTCCTTTTTTAGGTGGTTCGTAAACACGGGCATTTCAGTACTCCATGAAATTCAGTAGCTGCTCGTCCTAACGATTGTGTTGCACTGCATGTGCCAGCAGAAATTTCAGTAGCCTCTACCGTGATAGACGTGGGCTTCCATTAAACAAGGGTTGCGCATAAATCGATTTGCATTGGGACATTCGCAAAAACTGAGGAGTCAGTATGGCTCGTTAGGTTTTCTTTCAAAAAGTGGCGGGTTGACTCGTTGGACGGCCCTTTACTAAAATGCTGACTTCATGGAAACAGTAACGCCCTCTGGGCACGTCAATCAGGTCTTTCTTCGATGCGTTGAAGATTGCTTTGAACCGATCATGCTGACAGACCGCAAAGGTCATCTCAAATATGTCAATCCGGCGTGGGTTCTCACTTACGGATATAAAAAAGAGGAAGCTATTGGCGAGACGCCGCGCCTGCTTCGGTCTGTTCACCAGACCGACGAGTTTTACAAAGCGATGTGGGGCACAATCCTCGATCCTAAAATTGGTTTTTGGCGCGGCGAAGTTATCAATCGAGCAAAGGACGGGCACTTAGTTCCCGTCTTACTGACGATCACGCCGTATCGCGAGGCTTCCGGCGAAATTTCTGGCTATATGGGTATTGCGGTAGATCTTTCCGATCAAAAAAAAATGGAGCAACAGATTTTGCGACAGGATCGTCTCGCATCGATCGGTATGCTCGCCGGTGGTCTAGCGCACGAAATCGGCAATCCGCTCGGTGTGATCCGCGGGCGAGCAGAACTGATTTTAAACCAAGTCAAAGGCAACGAAACTGCGGAAAAGAATTTAGAAGTGATCGTCGGTCAGATTGATCGCATCTCCGGTCTGATTCAATCTCTGCTGAGAGTCAGCCGAGTTCCGGATCAAGTCCTGTTGCGAGAAGTTCCACTTCGCGCGGCAGTTGAAGAAGTCGCAATCCTCATGAGTGAAGCGTGTCGGCGTGCAAATATTGAACTGAAGCAAATCGATCTGGATCATACGGTGCGCGCTGAGCCCAGTCACTTACAGCAGTTGCTTTTAAATCTCGTGATTAACTCTATGCATGCTATTGAAGAACAAAAAACCAAAAGTAACTCTAACCAGAAACACTTTATTGAGTTCTCCGCGACTGCCAAAGACGGGCGTTGCGTTGTCTCCATTCGTGATTCAGGCTGTGGTATCAGTCCAGAAAATATCAATAAACTTTTTCAGCCCTTCTATACGACAAAAGCCGCAGGCAAAGGTACAGGCCTAGGCCTTGCGATCGTCTCAAAACTAGTAGATGAAATGGGTGGCAAAATTTCCGTTGAGAGCGAAGGCCCTGGCCGTGGTGCCACATTCAAATTGGAATTTAAACGCCCCTGATCTGAGTTTGAATTGCCACGCTCATTAAAGAGCACATTCGAGCTTTTTCCATTTTCAGAAAATTTACTTTTTCTTTACGCCGCCACTGCGCCTTTTGAGGAATTCTTTTCGTCAAAGGACCGATTATTCCATTTGCGGAGGCGAAGCAAATGGGATCATCGAGCTGGCAATTTAGGGTATTGTGCATCAGCGTCCTAATATATGGTTGGACAGCTCAGGCTGAGACAGAAAAGCCCGAAGTAACAATCAGCGGTTTTTTTGACGGGTATTATTCTTACAACTTCAACAATCCAAAACAGACTGTAGGTCTCAGCGCCGCAAGCATCAGTAGCGCAGAAATTCCGCCTGCCAACAATACTTATCGCTACTACGATACCTATCACAATCAATTCACGCCGAGTCTCGCTGAACTTACGGTGAAGGCGAGTTTTAGGGAAGTCTCGCTCTTAACGGATTTTGACTTTGGACCATTTGCCGATCTCAACGCATCCGCCTCCTCGCCGACTGGTGCGGTCATCGATGAGTCGTCAAAGAACATTGGCCAAGCCGTACTCACTTACAAGCCGTCCAATTCAAAATTTACATTTGATGTTGGAAAGATGTATTCACACCTTGGCGTTGAAACTGTGAAGTCAAAAGACAACTTCAACTACTCGCGTTCAATCCTTTTTAGCTATGCGATTCCGTTTTGGCATACCGGTATTCATATTGGTTACGATGTTGTACCAGGAAAATTTCAAACAAGTCTTTATGTCTATAACGGATGGAATTCGCAGTATGACACCAACCGATCAAAAACAGTTGGCGTGCAACTTCGCTATACACCATCAGATAAAACTGCAATTGCGTATAACTTCATTGGCGGGCCCGAGCGAGTGGACTCTGAAAGCGATTGGAAAGCTGTTCATGAGATTAACGCGACATTCCTATTCACAGATTCCACGAGCCTGATTGCTGATGCTGTCTATGGCTCTGAAGAAAATGTTTCCATAGGCGGCTCTCGCACCCGAGTGCAGTGGTATGGAGGTCTCATCGGTCTACGTCATCAATACAGTGAACAAAGCTATCTCAGCACAAGGTTGGAAATCTATCGAGACAACGATGGATACACTCTCGGTGGCATGCCTCAGACAATCAATAGTGTCACCATTACATGTGGACATGAGCTCTCTCCCGGACTTGAGACAAGAATTGAAGCGCGAGGTGATTTCTCAAGCGAAAGCACCTTCGTTGCTGACTCAGGCACTTCAAGATCGCAAGCCACTCTTTTGGTGGCAGGCCTGTTCAAATTCTAAAGGAGCATTGACTATGGACTTCATCATCGGCGGATTCATCGCGGTTCTGATCTTAGGGTATCTGACCTACACACTCATCTACCCAGAAAAATTTTAAGGGCCAGAAAAATTTTAATCTGGGCCCGAGGAGTTTTAACGGAGGCATCCTATGAATAAGTTCGAGTTTCTTCAGCTAGCAGTCTACCTGGGACTTCTTATTTTGCTTACTAAACCACTTGGCGCGTTCATAGCAAAGGTTTTCCAAGGCGAAAAAACATTTCTTTCCGCTCCTCTCGGTTGGCTTGAGCGGTTCACTTATCGGGTGAGCGGCGTTGATGAAAAGCAAGAGATGACTTGGAAAGAGTACGCGTGGGCTCTGATGGCGTTTAACATCTTTGGGATCTTGATGGTGTTTGCAGTTCAAATGCTTCAAGGACTTTTGCCTCTCAACCCACAAAATCTGCCTAGCGTCCCATGGCATTCAGCTTTCAACACAGCGGTCAGCTTTGTGACGAATACGAATTGGCAAGGTTATGCGGGCGAAACGACAATGAGCTACTTTACACAAATGACTGTGCTTACCGTGCAGAACTTTGCCAGTGCCGCGGTAGGACTCGCCGTTGCAATTGCTCTCGCTCGCGGAATAGCAAATAGGTCTAAGGGAACCATCGGGAATTTCTGGGCCGATCTCACACGTGGGATAGTCTACATCCTTTTGCCGATCTCGATGATTTTTGCGGTCGTTCTTATCTCAGAAGGCATCGTTCAAACATTCTCGGCGTACATCGAAACAACTTCATTAGAAGGAGCAAAACAGACAATTGCGCTTGGCCCTGTAGCCTCGCAAATTGCAATCAAGATGGTGGGCACAAATGGCGGAGGATTTTTCAACGCGAACGCGGCTCATCCGTTTGAAAACCCAACTCCACTTTCAAATTTTTTGCAGATGCTCTCGATCTTTCTTATTCCAGCGGCTTTAACTTACGCTTTCGGGACAATTACGAACGCAAGAAAACATGGTTGGGTCATTTTCTGCACAATGCTCGCGATGTTTTTAGTGCTCACAGGCTTTTCATTGTGGTCGGAGTATTCAACAAATCCGGTTTTTGGTCATTCGGCTCTGATGGAGGGAAAAGAAACCAGATTCGGAGTTTTCAATAGCGTTTTCTTTTCCACTATAACGACTGCGGCCTCCTGTGGTGCTGTCAATGCAATGCACTCTTCACTTTCTCCACTCTCTGGCGCGGTTGCGATGGTTAATATGATGCTTGGGGAAATTATCTTCGGCGGTGTTGGAGCCGGTCTTTACGGAATGTTACTTTTTGTTTTGATGACGGTTTTTATCGCAGGCCTTATGGTCGGTCGAACGCCCGAGTACTTAGGAAAAAAAATCGAAGCCCGCGAGATGACATTAGTCATTCTTGCGATCCTCGCTCCATGTGTGATGATTCTCATCGGCTCCGCCATTTCAGCGGTCATACCGCAAGGGCTCTCGAGTCTCGCTAACAAAGGTCCCCACGGTTTCTCGGAGATTTTGTACGCGTTCACTTCCGCTGCAGCAAATAACGGAAGTGCTTTCGCGGGCCTAAACGCAAATACACCATATTATAATTTAGTGCTCGCAATCGCCATGTTCGTGGGGCGATTTGCGATCATTGTTCCGATTCTAGGTGTTGCTGGAAGCCTGTCCGCAAAAAAATATTCGCCGCCGTCGGCAGGTACGTTTGAGGTTCACACTCCGATTTTTGCGGTTTTATTGATTGGCGTGATCCTCATTGTTGGAGCTCTCACATTTATACCTGCGCTTTCACTAGGGCCGATCGTTGAACATTTTTTGATGTTAAAAGGTCAGACATTTTAAGGAGAGATGTATGTCAAAACCAAAAGCAAGTGCTCTGCTGAGTTATGATCTCCTAATACCTGCAATCAGAGACGCGTTCGTGAAACTTGATCCGAGAGTTCAGATAAGAAACCCAGTCATGTTCGTGACAATGATCGGCGCAGTTCTTACGACAGCTTCGCTACTTCTTGGCAGTGGTGCTTCGCAAGGTTTTGTTCTGCAAATTGCTCTTTGGCTTTGGTTCACAGTTTTGTTTGCAAATTTCGCTGAAGCGTTAGCGGAAGGTCGCGGAAAGGCCCAGGCGGATAGCTTACGTAAAGCAAAGACTTCAACAATGGCGCGCGTTTTTAAAAACGATATCGTGACAAAAGTTCCAGCTGCGGAACTGCGGCAGGGCGACATTGTGGTCTGTGAAGCGGGTGACGTCATCCCTGGAGACGGTGAAGTGATCGAGGGAATTGCAAGTGTGGACGAATCTGCGATCACGGGCGAGTCAGCGCCGGTGATTCGAGAAAGTGGCGGTGATCGGTCGGCTGTCACCGGAGGTACACGAGTCATTAGCGATAAAATTTTTGTTCGGATCACTGTTGACCCAGGCCATAGCTTTTTAGATCGGATGATTTCTTTAGTGGAAGGTGCGAAGCGCCAGAAAACGCCAAATGAAATCGCTCTCAGTATCGTGTTGTCGGGTCTTACCATCATCTTTGTTCTTGCCGTTGCAACTCTAAAACTATTTGCAGATTACAGCGGCGTGGCAGCGGGTCAGGATCTTTCGCAGATCGTGACCGTCCCAGTATTGATTGCACTTCTTGTTTGCCTTATTCCGACCACCATCGGTGGGCTCTTAAGCGCCATTGGGATCAGCGGCATGGATCGACTCATTCAGCGAAATGTGATTGCCACAAGTGGAAGATCGGTTGAGGCGGCAGGAGATATTGATGTTCTCCTTCTCGACAAAACTGGCACGATCACTCTCGGCAATCGAATGGCGACAGAATTTATTCCGGTGCGAAGTGTTGCACCGGAAAGATTAGCTGAAGCAGCGCAACTTGCTTCGCTTGCTGATGAAACTGCTGAGGGTCGATCCATTGTAGTTCTCGCAAAAGACCGCTTTCAAATGCGTGCGAACTCTTTGCAGCCGGCACAAGCGACATTTATTCCATTTACTGCGCAAACAAGAATGAGCGGAATCGACTTTGTACAAAATGGAATTCGGCGTGAAATTAGAAAAGGTGCTGGGGATGCAGTTCAGGCACACGTTAAGGCTCAAGGAGGAACCATTCCTCTAGATTTAATTTCATCGGTTGAGGAAATTGCAAAACGCGGTGGCACTCCGCTTGTAGTGGCCGAGGGAAAAGAAGTCTTAGGCGTCATTTATCTAAAAGACATTGTAAAGGGCGGAATCAAAGAACGCTTCGCAGAGCTACGCCGCATGGGTATTCGCACCGTGATGATTACTGGTGATAACCCACTCACCGCGGCCGCAATTGCCGCTGAAGCTGGAGTCGATGATTTTATGGCGCAGGCGACTCCCGAAACGAAATTGAAGAGAATCCGAGATGAACAGGCAAAAGGTCATCTTGTGGCAATGACGGGCGATGGAACAAACGATGCGCCTGCTCTTGCGCAAGCCGATGTCGGAGTCGCGATGAACACAGGAACTCAAGCGGCGCGAGAAGCCGGAAATATGGTGGATCTTGATTCGAATCCGACAAAGCTAATTGAAATCGTTGAAATAGGTAAACAACTTCTTATGACAAGGGGAAGTCTCACGACTTTCAGTATCGCCAATGACGTCGCGAAATATTTTGCAATTCTTCCTGCGCTCTTTGGAACTTTGTATCTTACAACGGGCGCAACCGTTGGGCCGCTTGCGAGCCTCAATGTCATGGCGCTCGGCTCACCGCAGAGTGCGATTTTGAGCGCTGTCATTTTCAACGCTCTAGTCATCGTCGCACTTATTCCACTTGCTCTAAGAGGGGTGCTATATCGAGCGGCGGGAGCTGCTGCGGTTTTACAAAGAAATCTTTTGCTCTATGGATTTGGCGGACTCGTTGTTCCTTTTATTGGAATCAAAATTATTGATTTACTCGTAAATACTCTAGGACTTGCTTAAAGGCGGTTTGTTATGAATCACATTCTTCCGGCAATTCGAAATTATCTCTTCCTAACCGTAGTGCTCGGCCTTTTATATCCGCTAATGATAACGATTGTTGGTCAAGCTGCCTTTCCAAAGCAGGCGGGCGGCTCACTTGTTGAACGAAACGGAAAAGTTATCGGATCAGAATTGATTGCGCAGAAATTTTCTAGCGATCGATATTTCTGGCCGCGGCCGTCGGCGATTGATTTCAATCCTCTTCCATCTGGGGGCTCAAATCTTGGTCCCACTAGCTCCGCTTTGAAAGAGGCGGTGCGCGAACGACAAGCTAAGCTTGGAAGCAATGTGCCACAGGCTCTTCTTTTCGCGTCTGCAAGCGGTCTAGACCCAGATATTGATCCTAAATCCGCAATGTATCAGGTCGAGCGAATTGCGAAAGTGCGCGGCATGTCTGAGGAAGCCGTTCGTAGTATTGTGCGGAAGAATATCGAAGGACGCCAAATTGGATTTTTAGGTGAGGAACGAGTCAATGTCTTAAAACTCAACCTATCACTCGACGTCGCTCTTGAAAGGTAGGACTCATGTCACCCGCCAATCGCCGAACTCCCGATGAGCTTTTGGAGGCATTGCAGAGAACAAGCGAAAATGAGCGCGGCAAACTTCGCGTTTTTCTTGGCATGTGTCCCGGGGTTGGAAAGACATATTCCATGCTTGAGGCTGCAAGACAGCAAGTCGCTCGCGGAGTCAGGGTTGTCGTTGGAGTTGTAGAAACTCATGGAAGAAAAGAAACTGAAGATCTTCTTCACGGACTTACGATAATTCCAAAGCGCGAGATTCAATATCGAGATACAGCTTTATTTGAAATGGATCTCGATCGAATTCTCAAAGAGAAGCCTTCCCTTGCGATCGTCGATGAACTTGCGCACACGAACGCACCTGAATCACGTCACATGAAGCGCTATCAAGACGTTCAGGAACTCTTGAATGCCGGGATCGATGTCTATACGACAGTCAATATCCAGCATATTGAATCGCGCAACGATCAAGTGGCGCAAATCACAGGCGTGCTGGTGCGCGAGACTGTTCCGGATTCTTTTCTGGAGCTCGCAAATCAAATCGAGGTCGTCGATTTATCTCCTGCGGAACTTTTGCAGCGACTAGGCGAAGGGAAAGTCTACCTTGGCGAGGGGGCGGCACGGGCCAAGGAAGGTTTTTTCAAGGAAGAACATCTCCTGGCGCTGAGAGAACTTTCGCTAAGATTTGTCGCTGAACGCGTGGATCAAGATCTTCACGACCACATGACGATCAAAGGCATTGAAGGCCCGTGGAACACAAATGAGCGGCTGCTTGTTGCTGTAAGCTATAGTCCTTACTCCGCTCGTCTCATTCGAACAACCAGACGAATGGCTTACAATCTTGAAGCTCCTTGGATTGCGCTTTACGTAGATACCGGTGAGCGGCTTACAAAAGAGGACGAAGAAAATCTTCAAAAGAACATCACTCTAGCGAGAGAGCTGGGCGCTGAAGTCATAACGATCTCAGACAATGAGGTAGCTCACGCTATTCAGAAAGTTAGTCACGACAGAAATGTGACTCAAATCATTATGGGTCGCCCTGACAAGCGATTCTTAAAAGATTTATTTGCGCAAGGTTCTCTTCTCGACAAACTTGTTCGCGATACGAGCAAAGTCGACGTGCACGTTATTCGCGCCGAACGGAAGGCGCGCTACCGAGGCTTCGCAAGAAAGTGGCCTGATTTAAAATCAGGTTTCTTTTCATATTACAATACGACTTGGTTCATGATCATTGTCGCCTTTAGTTGCCGCGCGCTTTTAGACTTCATTGGCTATCGGGCTCTTGGTTCGGTCTTTCTATTGGCAATTCTAACGGTGGCGAGTTTTACGGGCGGCGGACCAACGCTCTTTGCTGCGACGTTTGCCGCAATTGTTTGGAACTTTTTCTTCATTCCGCCCACTTGGACTTTCGCTATCGCGTCCCCTGAAGACCTTATGATGGTAGCGAGTTTCTTTGTCGCTGCTCTCGTCGGGGGACTGCTGACTTCGCGTGTGCGTCGGCAAGAGATGATTCTTGAAGTGCGCGAAAGCGAAACGCGTCTATTATATGAGCTTGTCAAAAATCTTTCGGATTCCCCAGACGAGATGCACGCCTCGCGCGTTTTGTCGGAAACGATCACTCGACAGTTTAAGGCGGGAAGTACAATTCTTCTCGCGGATGAAAACCGCAAGCTCGAAGTGAATAAATTGATCGGAAGACGATTGAGCGAAAACGAGCTTGCTGTGGCGCAATGGGCTTTTGAAAACGGCAAATCGGCTGGTTGGTCTACGCAAACATTGAGCGCGGCTTCATGCCTATGTTTACCAATGAAAGGAAATACGGGTGTCGTTGGCGTCGTTGCATATATTCCGCAAGCTGGACAAAAAAATCTGCCGATTGAAACCGAGAATTTTCTTGAAACGATCATCGCGCAAACAGCAATTGTTCTAGAGCGGTTAGAATTTAGAGGAGCGGCAGAAGCGACAAAACTCTATGAGGCATCTGAGAAGCTACACCAAACGCTCTTAAATTCAGTTTCTCACGAGCTGCGCAGTCCGATTACGACACTGATTGGTTCTGCGACAGCGCTCAGTGACGAGAAAACCTATGAAAATCAAAGTGTGCGGAAATCACTAACAGATGAGGTTATTAGCGCTGCGAAAAGACTTGATCGTGTTGTGGAGAATCTACTTGATGTTTCAAGGCTTGAGAAAGGAACTTTGCAACTTCGGCAAGAGTGGTTTGAGCTCGGTGATCTTTTAGGTCGTTTGAGAGTGGAACTTAAAGACGAGTTACGCGGAAAAAAAGTAAAACTATTGGGTGAAACTTCGGTTCTTGTAGAGGGGGATTTTCAGCTCTTAGATCACGCATTTGCGCAATTGGTTTTGAATGCAGCCAAATATGGAAATCCGGATACTGAGATCGGAATCGTAGTGGAAATGCGTGACGGTAAGATCCACGTGAAAGTCAGAGACGAAGGGCCGGGAATTCCAGCGGGCCTTGAAAACCACCTTTTTGAAAAATTCTTTCGCGCGCCTGGCACACCCGCCGGTGGAATTGGACTCGGCCTTTCCATCGTCAGGAATATTGTCGAGCTGCATGGTGGAAAAGTAGCAGCTCGCAATCGTTTCGATATCCATGGAGCGGAATTTGAAGTCGAACTACCTTATAAGGTTGCTCCGACGGTTCTCCAGGAGGCGTTGACATGAAAAAGCCAAAAATTCTCATCGTTGATGACGAAACTTCGATTTCAAGATTTGTTCGGCACAGTCTCGATGCAAATGGATTTCAGATTGTGGAGGCCGCAACCGGTAACGAAGGCATTCAACGAATCATTGAACAGCGACCTGATCTAGTCATCCTTGATTACGGTCTTCCAGATATTCCCGGTATCGAAGTTCTAAGAAAAATTCGGGAGTGGTCGAAAGTACCTGTCATATTTCTTACCGTTAGGGACAAAGACGAAGACAAGATTTTAGCGCTCGACAATGGCGCAGATGACTACCTGACAAAACCATTTAGTATGCCTGAATTGCTAGCGCGAATTCGCGTAGGTCTTCGCCATGCGCTTCCGGCTGAAGAAGCTCCTGTTTTTAAAGCCGGGCCACTGGAAATGGATCGCGCTGCGCATGTTGTACGAATAGATAAAAAAGAAGTGAAGCTTACTGCGACCGAATATTCGCTTCTTGCCGTTCTGGTTTCTCACGCCGGCAAAGTCGTTCCACATCGAGTTTTTTTAAGCGAAGTTTGGGGACCTAATTCTGTCGAACACAATCATTATCTACGTGTGTACTTTGGGCAGATCCGCAAGAAGTTTGAGGCCGCTTTGGAGGGTGCTGGCGACCTCATCTCTACAGAGTCAGGAGTTGGATACAGGCTAAAGTTCTAATCAGAGTAGAAAACTTAGACGCCCGTTTTCCTTTCGAAAATCATTTTCTCTTCCGGTTTAAATCCGAAAAGTAGCGCCTTTTCTAGCGACGTTTTCTTGCCGCTAAAAGACAGGTCGAGGAAGCGCAATAGTGAAAGCGGAACTAAAAATGGATATCTCCCTTGGACAGAGAGCATAAGATCTGAAGTGACATTGGTCTGCGAGCGAAGTTTTAGATACTCACCATTATCGTAGAAATTTGCATAGCAACTTAAGACTCCAAAGAGTTGGTAGGGTTGGCGAGCAAAGATATTTTTCAGCTGTATCGGCGAGAGGCCCAATTTAGTTCGCATGATTTCGAAATCTAAATTTAAGCCCATGCCTGAGTGACCAATATAAAAAACAATAGGACTTTCTTCGACGGCATTTTTTAAAAATGCCCAATGTTGCGCTTTACCCTGCGGTTCATCTGTGGGGCCAAAATAAGTCGTCAGTTCGATTTTTTTACCCGATCGTTTTAAGATTCCTTTGTTGTGGATCAGGAGATGCGTGCCGGCATCCTCGATCGTCGGAGTCTCAAGCCTCACGAACGATTGAAGGTAGGAGGTGAAGTAAAGAAAAGCCCAGACCGCTTGATCACGTGTCACCATTTCAGATGGTGTGAGTTGGCGATGCTCTAACGCATCGGCAGATTTCAAAATGTCGCCGTATTTATTAAATTCTAAAATCGCATCGTCGAGAGATTTTCGATTTGCGGCTTGAGACAAGAGTCCAAAGATAACGTCGACTCGAAGCTCAGGTTTATCTTGCAGAAATTTGAAGTCGACCTCAGTATGTGATTCGCTCTCAGCTATGAAGTCGGCGCTCGTGAGCAAATAGTCCTTGCCGCTTAAGAGAATTTTTTTGCAGTCGAAGCTGTCGTGGCCTGAATCATTGCCCTCAGCAAATGGCTGCCACACATACCAATACATCGTGGGAAAAACGAGTTCCGCCATCTCAGGATCAGCACAAGGGTTTGTTCGGCGTTTGACTGAGCCAAATTGCACTTCCGCACGCGCCTTTTCGGGTACAAGCCAAAACGCCAAGTAAGGATCATAGGGGAGAGCAATAGTGATATTTGCAGACTGACACGCAACGATCTTTGGTTCTGCAACATATTCAATGGTGATCGCAGCGTCTGACTCAGCCACTTCGCGCGAACGGTGAAAGCTTGGTGGATAAAGCGCGAGGTTATCTGGTTGTTGATCGATTAAAACTGATTTCCCGTAAGTCGTGTCGTTCACACTAAGTATTTCGATGTTGTTGTCCCGATTGCCGATAAGAAAGACCTCTAGATCTTTCGCCGCACCTTTAGCAAAAAACCCCTGTATGTACTGTAACTGCATCTCGACAGCTTTTTCAGGATGTTCGCGTAAATGAAAGAAATTTACAAAATCACTGTGAACTCTTACGCGACCCCTAAAGCGCATTCGTCCTCGATGCGGCTCTTTGCATCCAGCATAAAGTGGTGAGTGCTCACTATCCTTTAACTGAGTGACGTTGCTTGGAAGTGCGGTATTGGCATTCGTGCGATAAAGTTGAAAGAAAATTGCCGTAAGCCCAATAAGAATGCCGGAAACTAGAAGAGCTTTTTTTGCCTTCATACTTCCTTCACTAAAATAAAATTGCGTCTAGCGAATAGTGACCTGGCCCTAGCAAAAACATCACCACGCAAATCACCGCAAGGTTGAGCGCGTACTCATTGCCCGGCGGATTATTGGTGATAAGATAACCGCCACCTTTGTGGCCGACACTGGTTGCAACAACCATCGTAAAAAAACAAATAATTAAACCGAAACGAGTCAAAAGCCCAAGTGTAATGAGCGCACCACCTGTGATCTCTGAGACCATCGCCATTCGGGCCTGCAGTTCGGGAAATGGCACACCTAAACTTTTCAGCCAGCCAGCGAAACCCGCTAAATTACCGGGACCGACAATTCCGAGTTTTCCTAAACCGTGAACAACAAAACAAACGCCAATGAATAATCGGGCAAGCAAGATCGCGATATCGATGAGATGCGGGGTCGTCTCTACAAGATAGCTTGTCATTTCTAGCCTCCGTTACTCATCTTCCATTGGAGAAATTGTAGAGACAAGAACTCTTTCACAACAGCCGACCTCATGGAGTGAGATCATGTGCTACTTATGCGAGTTTTTCCTCGTTAAAGTACCGCAGACGTATCGAAGGTGTGATCGTTGTGTGATACCGATCCGCAACAACCGCGCGAATCATTTTTTTTGCTTCTTCTACCGAAGTCGCTTCGATTTCCATTCGCTCGCCGATAGCTTTAGCAATCACATGGTCGGAAAGAACGAAAACTTCAAAAGTTAAAGTGTTAGTAATCGGATGATCACACCACCGATAAACGAAAGCCCAGTGAACTCCAGCGCCGGCGATAATGAAGATGTGAAATATTTCGTGCGGGCCGAGCACACCAGAAATGATCACAGGCCAATTCGCAAAATCGATCACGGCACCTATGGAATACAAAGCTCCGCCGGAAGCCAGTAGCCAAAGACTGGGATCACCGTAGGATCTTCGAAAATGAAAACCAGAAAACGCCCCGACCCAGCCCAAACCTAAAAAAAGTGTGACAAGAATGGACTCGGGAACACTCTCAAAAAACACGATTTCCAGAACAAGACCCGTTATCGCTGCGATCCACACGAAAAGCAGAATCAACCACCGCCGGTGCCCACGAAAAAGAATCACATGAATCGGCACAAACGTTGCCGCAATCAAAGTCCAAATAGCAGCGTGATCGAGACGTTGCAGAACACTGCGCGCGGTTGTTCCTCGATCCAAAAGATGAAAAACCCCACTCATCGAAAAAAGAAACACGAGCGCGAACGAATACACCATGAGTGCCATCACACGAGCAGTGCTTCCGCGTCCTTTCGCAAGCAGCACGCCTGTACCAAATAAGGCTGTAGCAGCGGCCAAAAGATGTGAAACGCTGCTGATAGGATCGGCAAAGCCAATGATCGAAATTGGAATCATTGGAAACTAGCATACGCTTCAAAAGTAAAAATAGAGAACCACAAAGTAGTGGAAAGCGTAGCTTCAATAAAACTATGACGTACCGGATCTCGCGGTATCCGAAAATACCGCGCTAGTAAACCGGCAGGTTGTCGTTGTATTTCTCGATGTCTTTTACGCGGCCATCGATGATTTGGAAAATCTCATACGTGACGCCAGTACCTGGCGGCACGGTGTAGGTCTTGTAGAGATTGGGTCCTTTGTAGAGTTGAACAATAACACGCGATTTGCCAAGCGCTTGGTAGTCATTGCGAACGTTGTAGTTGTTGACGTAATAGCGATACGTTCCACTTTTCAAATTGTAAATCGTGATTGTTTCTGGACCTATCCAATCCGTATCGTCATGATCAAGTTTGACGTCTTCACCATAGTTTTTAAAGTGAAATCCGATCGGTTGTGATGCGGGTAGATCTGGAATCGCAATGTAAGAGTCGACGTCTTTCACCGCGCCCGGCGCGTAATCGGTCCACATTAAAACCACACGGAACTGACCGTCGAGAATCACATTGGTCATTGTCTTATTTAATGTGACCCATTGTGCCGGAGGTAAGGAGACAGCTTGAGCCATGATTGGCACGTAACCGGATTTTGTGAAATCGAGATAGTAAGTTCCCGGAGGAAGATTGGGAATAGAGTATTGGCCGTTTGCATCGGTGTTGACGACTTGCAAGACTGGCGCATTGGCGTTGCCAGCGTGAACACTGATGGTGACGCCTTGAATATCCCGTCCATCGACAGCGTTTGAAACTCGACCTTTGATGCCACCAATAGTTGAAGTTAAGCGCGCATCCAGAGTCGACATGTTGCCCGCAGTTATTGTAACTGAGCGACCTGTGACCGGCAGATAATTCGTGGCAGTAAAGTCAACGGTGTAACTGCCCGGCGCAAGAGTGGGCACCGAATAATTTCCAGCTGAATCTGTTCTCACGGTGGTGATGATAGTTGATGGATCGCCCGCAGGATGAATAGTTACAACGACATCCGCAATTGCGCGCCCATCGCTACTATCGGTAACACGCCCGCGGAGATCACCGGATTTTGGTCGAAGTCGAGCATCGAGAGTTGAAGTCTGATTTGCGTATATTGCGGTCGGTAGACCTTGCGATGGTATCTTAGATGGCGTTTCAAAATCGATAGCGTATCTGCCGGGTGAAAGAATCGCGATTGCGTAATTTCCTGAAGCGTCCGTATTGACTGTTGCGAGAATAGGACCATTTGCATCGCCAATGTGAATGGTGACGGTAACATTTGCGAGAGCAGAGTTATCGACTGAGCTTGTGACATGCCCTTGAAGTGCGCCAAGTGGTGCGCCTGGCTCTGGTTTAGGAGCAGGAGTTACCAAAGGTGTTGGCGTAGGAATTTGCGAAGGTGTTGAGTGCGGTAGAGGGCGCTGACTGGGCACAGGCGTTGGCGCCGGATGCACGTAAAGATAATCTGTCGGCCGAGCACATCCGAGTGCGAAAAGTGCCAATATCAAAAACGCCGATAGCTTCTTCATTTAATCTTCCTACGACTCAAGCATTTTGCCTGGGCATTTGAACGCATTTTAAAAAGTTCGTCGGGCCAGAGGTCATCATCGACGGGAAAAACGATTTGATCATTGGATGCAACTAACACGGCCTGATCAACGGGAGCGCTTGCGAGTTTCGGTCCGGTTTCAAGACCTCGTGCGAGCTCGCGCATTTCCGACATATATTCGATTTTAACGAAGCGCATTTTACGAATCGCTTCCGCCATTTGGGTGCGGAGGTTGCGCCATTCGCGTTTGTTTTCAGCGATCTCGCGGCGTTTCGCCTCGCCGGTCGACGATTGAAGATCTTTGATCACATCTTGCCAATTCTTTTTCGCAGCCGGCGAGTGTTCAACAAGAGCTCGTACACGCGCAAGTTCCTGTCCAATACTTTGATTCGCGCGAGCGCTCATCAGAACGTAGTCTCCGCCATCAGGCGGTGTCGGCGGCTGAGCGGCATTTGTCGCTTGGTCAATGCGTTTTGCCCACGCGCCGCCAACGTTTTCAAAATCTGCGATATCTTTTTCAACTTTGTCGAAATAACAGAGCTGAATATTTGAAACCGCACGCACGACAAAACTCTCCGGTTGAAAATGATCATCGAAAAGTGGCGAAGTTAATGCGCGCACTTCGCCGCGGACCCGAGATGTGTCATTAAGCCTTAGAAGAGTCCACGCAAGCTCTTCGCGCGCATTGAGATATGAGCGCGATGTATTCGGAATTTTCATATAGAGCTTGCGCGCATTTTCCATATCGCCGTCTTTAAACGCAAGGCGCGCAAGGAAGAGATCTTTGCGTGCAAGCCACGCTAAATCTTTTCGCGAATCAATGTAGGGCTGCATCTGTTGATTGAGAACTAACACAGCAGGTCGCGAATCGTTTTTATGACTAGCTTCGAGTGCAACCGTTTCCGCAAGAAACGGGCGCAAAGGATTTTCAAGAGATAAACGGGAAAGAATGTTCTCCGCTTTTCGCGGGTCACGTAAAGCAGTCCACGCTTTCAGTGTCGCAATCGCCGGATGTCCTTCTAGAGAGAGTCTAGCGAGAGTCGCTTCGTTATTCGCGCTCATAATCGGCGCATGTTCTAGAAGCAGATCACCCAACTCCGGGTTTACTATTTTCTCTAAAACACCGCTCGCCTGGGATTGCGAGAAAGAGCTCTTATTTAAAGCTTCCACCCACTCGCTCACAAATGTGTGCGTGAGATTCATTTTCCAATACGTGTAAAGTTGTGCGGCCTTTGCCACTGCCGCAAACGACTCAGGAATATGAAGTGTCGTCCAACTATTTGCCGCTTTCTCAAATTCGCCTGCGGCAACTTGCTCTGTCCACAGTCGCAATTCAGGACTTAGTTTATGGTTTGTAGTTTGTTGCAGGAGATAGGTTTGAAACAAATCGGCATTTTTAGCTTTCGCGGGTTCTTTTCCAGCTGTCGCCTTGGGGGCTTTACGAATCAACGGGACCTTGGCCTTCACTTGTGGTGCGGCCTCAGCTTTATAAGTGAATCCCGTTACAACGAGCAGGATCGAAAGCAGTGTTTTCAAAACGAGTCTCCGTTAAAAAAGTATTCCAAGGTCTAAATGCGCATGCACATTGTTCGTGCGGGTGGGGCCACTCGGGTAAAGTTCATCGTGCGTGTAATCCTTGAGGCCAAGTCGCGCGCTCATTGATTGGCCTATCCAAGCGGCTAAGCCTACGTCAGCCACAAGCGCATTAACAGATGCGTTATTCATCTCGACATACCCTACGCCAAGAGCAAAATACTGATCGAAGTAGAACACACGCTCAGAGGACAAACGAAATTTTCCGTAAAACAAATTTACTTCTGCCGTTAGATCGGTTCGCGCAATTGTGTAAGGAACCATAGGCAATACGCCTTGTGAATCTTTGAGGCGTGTCGCAGCAGAACTCAATTCGTTTGATACAAAGCCGCGCGCTAAACCGACCCCCCAACGATCGTTGAAGTGGTAACGATACGCGACTTCAAGCTGACGCGAATTTATAAATCCGTCGCTTGTTAGATTTGAAGCACCTCCGACAGAGAACTCACTTTTTTTCTTAAGTGGCGCAAGACGCGGCTGAATCGAATAAAATTTTTCTTGAGTCACGACCACCGGCGCGCGGTCATTCAAATTTAGCGTCTGCATCTTTTGTTCAAGCGACTCTTCAGAAGGCTTGGTTGCGCCATGGGCGCTAACGATCGGCAATGTGACAAACAAGATTGCGCTCAGAATTTTATTTTTAAGTTTCATATTCCCTCTTTCAATAACCTAGAAATTAACTATTACAGTTGCTGTGGAACACGCGTGTTGTGTGCGATCTAATCCCAATTCGCAAGCGTTCAAGGCAAGTTCTTGCGGGCTTGCCAAACGTCGATTCGCGTTTGTCCAAGTCACTTGATAAAATTGGTAGGCGTTCGTTATCGCTGACGCTGGCGCACTTGATAGCACTAAGGCTTGCGCGTTGGTAGATGGGTCCACGGAGAGAACTGGCTTATCTTCTTGGTTTACATCTTCGACATGAACATAAAATACGGCTTTGCCGTTAGTCGCAGTCACTTGCGATGGCGCAGAAATCCTAGGCGTTTGTGTGCGATCGATGACAAACCACCGAACGGGGAGAATAGCGGTTTTACCAGAGGGATCGGTGACCACAAGCTGCCAATTGATTTCTTTGCATCCCACTGTCGATCGAAAACTTCCCGGGAGTGTGCACGAATCATTTGTTTTAACCGCATCAAATCGCGGTTGATACACAACCGACGCTGAACCTGATTGGTTCAGAGACTGTGTCAAGACCGCGCCATTTGGCAAATTGCTTGATGTGACGACAAAAGGACCATTCGTATTTTCCGAAGATTGAATGCGAAATGTATCTCTAAACTCCTGTCCTTCGTTTAAGGCCTCTTGCATTGGACTTGCGTCCATAACTGACAAGGTCGAGGGCGCAGCAAAAACCACAAGATTGATGTCTTTATCGTTTTTTGCAGCATCATCATTGGGACCTAAGACTTCAGCACGTACCGAATATTGGCGCGATTGAGCGACAGGGTTTTGTGGATCATGTCCTGCGCTGGGGCCAGGGGTCCATGTCACGATACCTGTCGACCGATCAAAGCTTGCGCCATTTGGTAAACCAATCAGGCGAATCGTCGCATCTCCCTGCGAAGCGAGACCTTTCACGGTGAAACGGCCTTGAACGTTTTCAGTAAATTCCACGCGACTCGGACCATCCACTGCATATGTTGGCATCACGACCACGGTAGTTTTTTCTTTTGGTTTTTCCGGAGAGACGTATTTTGCTTGCTCACCGTAAGGATCAGAGTTGCAGCCAGCAACGCAAACCGCAGCGGTGATAGATAAAATAAGTTTACATTCCTTCATAGTCGTCTCCCCTTAAAGTTGGGTCGGTCGTAACATAAACGGATGAGTGGCGCGTACATTGACATGGCCTCTTGGCTCCGGAAATATCCAGCTCAACATTCGCGTCGCAATACAGCTTTCAACCCGCGAATCATTTAGTGTTGTCGCTTTTACGTTAGCGAAGTTCATATTCCCTTTGCCGCCGATTTCAAAACTCATCGTGACTTGTCCTGTGAGCGAAGGCTCACGGCGCAAACCTTCTTCATAACAAGCGCGTACCTGACTTAAATATTTTGCGATCGTCGCTTCGATCACCGCACGATCAAGACCACCTTCGATAGCGGCCTCACGCGCCAGAGAATTTGCTGCTAACCGACTGCCTTCGCCGGAGCCAATGGCTGAATTGCCGTAACCGCCAAGGCCGCCACCAGCGCCTTTGGTACCGACGCCGCCCAAACCTTGAACGCCCGTGTTGCCCACGGTTGTTCGCTTCAAGCCCGCGCCTAAACCAACAAGCAACTCTCCGCCGCTACCTTGAGTTCCTGCGCCAGCGCCCGCGGAAGCATCCTTTAGTTGAGTTGGTGCTCCACCGACAGCTTTTGAAAGATCTTTTCGTCCAAGGAGGCCAAGAAAACCTAAATTCTGTTGAATAGCCCGTTTAGTTTCCGGAGCTTGCTTTGCAACTTCTGGCATTTTATCGAGCGCATTTTTCAGTTGCACCGGCGGTTTGCTTTCTTGTTTCAGCTGCACCGTCGTTTGATCAATCACAACCGGAGCCGGCGGGGCTTCTGTTCGCGGTAAAAGGAAAATTACCAGTGGAATCAGTGCCGCAGCAAGCGTACACCAGAGCCAAACGAAATCGCGTTTTTCTTCCTTTGAGGTGAGACCCAAGGCGCGCGCATCTGCTTCACGTCGAACAACGTTAAAGGACTGCGGGCCTGCTTTCACAATCCAGCCTGAATCGGCGATCTCAAGCGAGCAGTTCGCGCCGTTTGCGATTTGCGCACCACTCATTTCAAATGCAAATTTAAATTCGATACTTCTCACGGCAAAACCATGACGCATACGATTTTGCGCTCTCTCTCGAAATGAGGATTCTGAAACAAAGCCAAAAAGCGGGTGGTAGCCGATGCGTTTGCCATCTTCCCACGGCATCACTTTAAGGACTCGTCCAGAGTCAGAGAGAATAGTAATCAAGGGATTTCCTCCCCGGCATCTTCCGCGAGACGATCGGAAAAATCCTCGCGCAAGCGAAGGAGCCCATCGCGCGAACTTTCAGACTCACCAGTCACAACGCTCAAATCTGGTCGTTTCAGCTGGCCTTCGATGACAAGCGAGTCGAGATTGATTTCTTTCGGCGCTTTATACTTAACAGTTTGGAGATCAGAAGTTTTCTTTGGTTTCGCTGCCAAAGTCGCTTGCGAAAAAAATACGAGAGTCAAAATAACTAGACCAATTCTCATTGTTTTGTCTCCTCGGGCTTCGCACCAGTAGATTCAAACTGCTTGAGGCGTCCTTCGAAGTAGGCGGCTAGGCGAGGTTGGCCGTTTTGTCCGTAATAAGTTTTAAGTTTCTCAAGCGCCGCGGGCTGATTTGCGTTCTTTTGAAGTTCAGTTAGTGCTGCTTCACGAAGGCTTGCATCGTTTGCTGAATTTGCTGCTACCGGTTTTGCGTCTTGAGTTTTCAGTCTCGGCTCGATCGCAAAAAGATTTTTTTCATTTGCTAGTTTTGCCGTGAGCTCTTGGCGTTCTTCTTCATTTGCCATTTTTTGAGTTTGCTCAGCCGCCAATTTCGCAAACGACTGCGCTTTTTCATCAAAAGGTGCGGCCATCTCATTGAGGGCAGCCGTCAAACGATCTCGGCCCTCTTTGTCGACGTCTTCGGGAATCGCCGCCGACTTAATTTCGGTCGCAACTGAATTTTGTGAGCGCGCCAAAACACTCGCGACAATTGCGCGCATGCGCGGTGGTGAGCTCTGCAGATAGCAGTTTCCAAGATCGACCTCGCGCTTCAGGGCCGCGATCCGCTTTTTAAAACGGGATTGCCCATTCTTACCGCTAAAATGAATTGCCGTCTGCGCATCATCAAGTTTCTTTAGCTCAATTAGGGCTATTTGCTCCCACATAGGACCTGTGTCCTCGCATGAGCGAGCAAGAATTTTATGAGCTTCTCCGGTAGGTGATTGAGCTGCGCATTGCTCAACTAAACTTGATCGATTGTCTTTGTGCCACTCAAGATTTAGGAGGGCTGGTCCAAGTAGGTTTGCGTCTTTAAGAGTCGCATAAATTAAGTTCTCATCTTCGCCGAGCGATTTTTTTGCGGGTAGAGTACGAACCATCGTTTTGAGAATTCTATCGCGATTTGCGCGATTTTCCGCGAGCTCATAAAGTAGTGCGACTTTTAGAAACTGCCGTGGGGTCACGGTTTTCGCGGTTAGGCCTTTTTCTAGAATCACGGCGGCACCGGCGAAATCTCCAGAAGCTTCCATCTCATTTGCGAGCTCATCTTCCTTACCCATTTTCTTAAGCGTTCTAAGAAGAACAGGTTCATTAGCGAGCTTCACAGCAAGCAGCTGCGCATTCGCACATGATTTGGGAACGAGCATCCCGGCCTGACAATCGCGATCGAAAACGGCGAGCGCCTCAGGCTTTTCGCCAAGCGATGTCGCCCACTCAAATTCCGAGTTCATTTCGATTCGCTTAATATCCGCAAATTCAGCGGAATTTTCTTTCGAATTTGCACGCCATTGATCAAATCGTTTGTCGTTTGTCCAAAGGCGAGTTTGTACTAGCAGGTCGGCATAAGCCTTCTTTTTTGCGAGAATATCGAGTGCAAGCTGTTCGCTCTGCACAGCCCAACGGCTCGGTACATCTTTGGAGTTAACAGGCGGGACTTCAGCGATTTTGACAAACTCGGTAAGGGCGCCGTCAAAATCATTATTGAGATAGCGCGCGTAGGCGTGTTGGTAAGCAAATTCGGAACGCTTTTCCGAAGTCTGTGCGAGGGCCGCTAGTGCCAACGTTTCTTCTTGGACAATAGAATACGCCTTTGTCTGCTGCGCGATTGCCGCTCGCGCCGTTCGCCACTGCCGCTCCAAATCCGTGCGGTTTTTTGTGTGATCCTCAGAAATCCATGTGGCCAGACGATTAAGTTTTGTCTGCGGATCAGTTTCCGCATTCAACCATCCTTCGATCATCTGTTTGCGCTCGGTCGCGCGATCTAGGCCGAAAAGTTGCAAATACAAAAGGGCCGTTTGCTTAAAGGGTTGTGTCGCCGACGGCAGGGTCGCTCGTTCGCCATCAAGCTGAACTGAAAGACGCCTTAGCACTTTTTCACTTTCAGCGTCTGTGCCGATAGTTTTTGCGTCCGCGGCACCTTTATCATTTAACGTCCACGTTTCGGTTAACAATCTATTAAATTGCGGCCAATCGCGAATCGCGTAAGTTTCCTCCAACAATCGAAATGAAGCCGACAAAGTTGGCGTTCGGTGATTGAGATTGTCGAGCACAAAAATCGCGGCCGGTTTATTTCCCGCGCCGAGATAACCATCGGCAAGCGAACGCAATAGTGAGGGTCGATTTGTCTTCTTGCCGATTTGATCGATCAAATTCCAAGCTTCATGACCATCGTTGCCGCTTTCCGCGAAAAAGCTGATCAAATCGCGCAATGGCTCTTCGCGCACTTCGTTCTTTTGATTCCACAACGACTTCTGAATCTCTACGACGGCATCGTTTGTTCGGTGTTGATTGCGGTAAACCCACGCTAATCGGTAGTGACAGTACGTGCAGATCTCAAATGTAGAACAAAGGGTGAGAGCTTTTTGGTAATTGCGCTCAGCTTTCTCCAAATTTTCGTTTGTGAGACGGTTTTCGTAAATCTCCGCCATGCGCAAGAGAGCTTCGCGCTGAAGCTCCGGCACAGTTTCGTCTTGCGCAAGTCTTGCCCAAATCGCCTCGGCATTTTCGAATCGTCCTTCGTCGGTGTAGAGGCGAGCGATTTGAAAGCCGATGCGCGCTTTTTGCGCCTTGTTTGGTTCCTGAAATGTACTACCGAGACCTGTCAGTGCGCTTTCGTAGAGGGCGATTGCTTCCCTGCGCTCAGACGAAAGTTGTTTTTCGCTAAGTCCGCCAGAATTTGGTTTGCTCATCGCCTCAAGCACATCGGCGAAAAGCGCATCGGCAAGTTTGAGTGTCAGCTGTGGTCGTTGACGATCGTGATGAGGAAGCGAGTTCAGCAGGTCTCTCACTTCTTTGATGTAGAGATCTGCGCCGTAGGCATTGGTATAAATGAGGATCGAGAGCACTGCTGCGAGAAAGATTTGCAAACGCCGACTCATTTTCCACCTGCAGAAATAACGGCCAACTGAATCGTCGAGTACGCTTGCGTGGGCAGTAATCCCATAAACTGCGAAACAAGTGGGCTTGAAAGGCCGCGATCAGCCTGTAAGCTAATGCGTCCGCTGAATTTTTCGTTTGGATGACTGGTTTGCCAAAGTTCGCGAAGCTCACTTAGTTTTTTCATCAGCGGCGTTGGATCCGCAATTAACGCCTTGGTTTCGCCGACGAGTTTTTGATCGAGGTGAACCTCTTGCGCCGATAACGATAAAACAGGCGCATCTTCAAACTCATTTGCCCGACTTGCAATCGGCAACTCGACTCCTTTAGTTACCATTATGAGTTCTGGCGAAGTTGAAAATGTCTGTAGCAAAAAAATCACCAGCAAACTGAACATATCAACCATGGAAGTCAGCGTGAGGCCCGCAATCAGCGCGCGTCGTCGTTTGGCTTTTGTTTGCGTGCGCTTAAGAAGATGTTTTTGAAATGTACCGACGTTGAGAGTCTGCGCGCCTAATTGGGCCATGGCTTACTCCTTCACCGGCATGACGCCGATGTTGACGATACCGTTCTCGCGAAGTGCATCCATCACAGAAATCATTTGTCCGTAAGAAACACCGGCTTTTGTCGTCAGCCGTGCAAGCGGCGCATTTTTTGGATCGCGCGTAGCGGTCTCCGCCTGTGGCATAATTTGTAACATAAGTGCTTTCGCGCGGGTTTTAAGTTGTTCAACAAGTTGTTCGGTCGTGTTTGCTGAGAGAGTTTCGTTCTGCACAGTTTTGTTCGGATGATGAATGACAAGATTGAGCGCATTGGGCGTCAGGAACTTCACATCGATTTCTGTGGTTGGAGTCTGTGGTTCGGTGACTTCAGTGCCGACAACTTGCTTTACGTTGACGGCACCGATTTCAATCCACACCGCGGTCATCAGCAAAAAGCAAATGCACATCGAAAGCAAATCGATGAACGGAACAAGATTGATTTCAGCATCGAGGCTTTTTTTCCGCCCGTGAGCTGAGGGTTGTGGTCCGGCACTTGCCATCGGCTTAACCGTTAATTCAGTTGCGAAGTTGATTGCGCGCGAAGAGGAATCCTTGCGCCCGGCACAACTGTCGGTTGATTTGCGGACTCAGCCAAGAAAATCAAGTCGTGATAAATTTCCGTCGTTTTCTCTGTGATAGCGCCGACCAAGCGTTCGGTGCGGTTTTGATAATAAGCGTAAAAAACCAAGGCTGGAATCGCGGTGATCAGGCCAAAAGCTGTACAGTTCATCGCCTCAGAAATGCCCTTTGATAGTAGCATTGCGCGATCTGCGGGATTGGCGCTCGCAACTGCCGCAAACGAGTGAATCATTCCGACGATTGTTCCGAGAAGACCAAGAAGAGTTGAAACGTTACCAAACATTGCTAAAAAACCGGTGCGACGATCGATGCGCGCAATTTCAGTTGCGAGCCGCTCATCCATTCGCGCCTGAACTTCTTCTTCACCTGCGCCGTGGCTGCGGAGCTGGCAGCCGACGAGTGCGATCTTGCCAAGACTAGTTTTTTCGTAGGATTTCGCGGTCATTTCGGCCGCACGAAAATCTCCGCGCAGAATCGCTTCCAAAAGGCGCTGCCGGAAATCGCGCGGCGGCATTTGCGTATCAGTGGCAAAAAATAGCGCTCTTTCTAAAATCAGTCCCAGGGTCAACAGCGCAAACGTCAAGATGAAGTACATAAATACTCCACCTCCCTGAAACGCTCTAACAATCGCAAAAGATTCTGAAGCCGCAACAGTAGGTTCCAAGATTTCCCCCTCATTTGGCACTGCCGACCAAGCTTTGCAACAAACCTGTGAAACGCTCAAGCTCTCGGCGTGAAGTCGAGAAACTCATCCGTCATTAATAGGATAATGACAACAAATCGCGCAGTGCATCTCGGATATTCGCTCGGATTCGGTTGCTCGCTGTACGCACGTTCATTCTCGTGATAATTCAAAACTACTCGAGGATCGATGCCGAAAAATCTTAAGTTTATCTCCATCACTGTTTTAACTTGTCTTTTCGCTCTCGAGGCAAAAACCAAGACACTCTACATCGACCGCAAAATTTCACTTCAATCAGGTACTGAATATTATCTCGCGCTTGGCTACGTCTTTCATCCCATGCCGTCTAACAAAGAGCAGGTCTCCTTTGTTTACGATTTGGAAGCGAAACAAGCGCTTGATGAGGATTACAATTTAATCTGGTCGCCATTACCACTGGGTCTGCAGTTTTATTTGCCCTCGGGACCGGATGTTGAAAGCGCCGTATCATGGCGGATAGGCCTGCTCGATTGGGGACGTCCTGGGATCAAGCCAGAGTTTGGCAGTTACTTTCGGCGCCGAATGAATTCGAAAACCGCGATTGAAACTCACCTAAAATATTTTTTGTTCATGCCCTCCGGGAAGGAAACTTTCTCTTCAATAAACTTCACCATTGGGCCATTGTTTCAAATCAGTGACTCTTTTGCGATTTCGCCGACCTTTGGGATTGCGGTCAACGATAGTCTGATGCGCGCAGTGTTTATCGACGAGTTTCAAGAAAAGGCTGCGTTCCCGACGCATTTTCCGCTTGGAGTTGTCGCGAATTTTCAAGTTGCTGATAATTACAACATTGGATTTGATTACTCATATCGGAATCTATTTAACCTCGAAGACCGATTCACAGTTCACATTCTGCAAGTTTACGCTAGTTGGCTCTGGTAACGCGCGTTTGCGTGAATTGCTCATTAAAAACGCAATTGTAAATTCAACTTTGCAAATCTTGTTAGCTCTGGTGTCGAATTGCTCCGCTTGGGCGGGCACTTCGTTTGCTATTCGCCTTAATTGGAAACGGGGGAAACATGCAAATCAATTTAACGACCACTTCTAGAGCCATTTTGACCGCGACGATGCTGGCATCGCTTACATTGTTCGATGTAGCTTGCTCGCGCTCAGCCGATCCTGCGCCAGCGCAGACGGGCACAATAGTTCCTACAAAAGTTAACGGCGGCGCTGAGGGAGCACATCTTATTCGCAGCGATTACGCGCCAGGCGAAGTTACAAAGCTGTGCGACGAGGCTATTAAGGACGTCGACGCAAAATTAAAAGATTTAGTAGATAAATCACCAAGCTGGCGTGGAACACCCGCGGCGATCCTCGCCTTCGAACGAATCACTGCAGATTTTGGTGACGCGATTAACGGCCTCACCTTTATGGGATATGTTTCGACTGATAAAGACATCAGTGCGGAAGGTTCTGACTGCGAATCAAAAATCGGGGAATACAACGTAGGCCTATACACGCGACGCGATCTTTATGATGCGTTGAAATCGAGCCTAGCAGTTACCGCTGACGAAACACGGCTGCTCAGCGAGACTCTCAAGGGTTTTGAACACAATGGTCTAGCGCTTCCAGACGACAAACTTGCTGAAGTCAAAGCGTTGATGGGCGAGCTCAGCAAAAAGGAAAATAAGTTTTCAAGCAACCTCAACGCGGACACTTCGAGCACTGAGTTCACCGCTGAAGAACTCAAAGGTGTACCCGCTGACAGTCTCGCGCGATTAAATAAGACAGCGCAGGGTAAATACATCGTCACAACCAAAAGCACCGACTACATTACAGTCGCTGAAAGTGCTGTGAACGCCGATGTTCGCAAGAGAAACTTACTTGCTTACTTAAATCGTGGCGGCCCAGAGAACACTAAGCTTCTTGAGGAAGCAGTCGCACTTCGCGCGCAGATCGCGTTGAAGCTTGGTTACCAAACATGGGCCGACTATCGAACTTCTGTGAACATGGTGAAAAACAAAGAGACGGCGCTTAATTTCCTAAACGATTTGAAAGGAAAGTTAGCTGAGCGCAACCAAGCGGATTTCGCTAAACTGCTCGCGTTCAAGAAAGAACTCGATCCGCGAGCGACACAAGTTGACCAATGGGACATCGCTTATCTTTCAAGTCAGCTTAAAAAACGCGACTACAGTCTCGATGACGAAGAAGTTCGCCAATATTTCCCAGCTGACGTCGTAGTGAGCGGGATGTTCCAAGTTTATTCGCAAATTCTTGGTGTCACTTATAAAGAAGTGACGGGTGCAAAGGTTTGGGCCGATGGAGTTAAGCTCTACGAAATTCACGATGCCAAGACAGATCGTTTAGTCGGATATTTCTATACAGACTTCTATCCTCGTGAGTTGAAGTACGGCCACGCAGCGGCGTTCCCGCTAGTCAGCGGCAGAGTTATCGAGAATGGGTATTCATTGCCTGTGTCATCGATTGTTGCAAACTTCACTCCTCCTTCAGACGGCAAGCCTGCGCTGTTGTTACACGATGAAGTGGAAACGATCTTCCACGAATTCGGTCACATCATGCACCAGACTTTGACTCGTGCTCCATATGCAAGTCTCTCAGGCTCAGCGGTTTCGCGCGATTTCGTAGAAGCGCCATCGCAGATGCTAGAAAACTGGGTGTGGTCGCCAGAGGTTCTCAAAATTCTTTCGGGTCACTATCAAGATCATTCGCGCAAGCTGCCGCAAGCTCTGCTTGAGAAAATGGTGGCGGCGCGCAATTTTGGCCAGGGTTTAGCTTACACGAAACAACTCCTTTACGCGCTTTTCGATATGAAGATCCACACCAGTGGTGCGGATGTCGATGTGACAAAAACGTATGACAATCTCTACCGCGAGATCGTTGGCCAAGAACCGCTTGAAGGTGCGCATTTTGCCGGAACATTCGGTCATATGATGGCTGGCTACGATTCAGGATACTACGGCTACTTGTGGTCGGAGGTTTACGCGCAAGATATGTTCTCCATTTTTGAGGAAGATAGTCTTTTGAGCCCAGTTGTCGGCGCAAAGTATCGCCACTCAATTCTCGAACAAGGTTCGATGAAAGATTCGATCGACATTCTGAAAGAATTCTTAGGGCGCGATCCAAAGCCAGATGCGTTTTTTAAGAAGCTTGGAATTTAAGTTTCAATCACTCTGATTAGCAAAGTTGCAGGCCCGCACTAAAATGTGCGGGTTTTTTTTATCGGGTTGCGCACCATCAATCAAAACGGTTTGGTTACAAAAACGATCGCGAGTCAAAATGTTTTTGCATCAGAGTTTTGTTAGGGTGCTCTAAAAATGCTTGCGATCTACGCACAAATCTAAATTGCGCCGCGTTTTTTTATTCATCCTAAACGTCTCCTGACAATTCCGTAGAAAAGATCCGCATAGCCTTTCGTCAAGTTTTTCACACAAAAAACATAAACCGGGGGGAAGGCATGAAAACGAGGGCGATCTTTCTAGCAACTCTACTGATCAGCAGCATTGCTGTCGCAGATGAAATCGCGATGGTCGGCATGGATGACAATGGGCGACCAGTTGAGTTTGTTATGGAGAAAAGCAAATACCAAAAAAATCTGTCTGCTGCGCTGGATGGCGTGCAAATAGCGACACTTCCAGTTTTGAACAAACATACGCTAACGGGATCGTGGTTGATGAGAACTTTCATTTTAGGTGTCGGATTCAACATCGAAGCCGGCATCGGCCCAATTGTAAAACTTGCGGCTGCGCCAAAGTTCACCGTTGCATTTTCAAACTCAACTGATCCTGTCCTTCCATAAACGGGGCTAAAAAAAGAGGTATGACATGAAAACCAATTTTAACTGCAAAAAATTTGCTCTCCTAGTTGTAAGTTCGTCGATCGCCTTTGGTTGCGCAAAGGCAGAACAACCGGCTTCTCAGATTCCTGCGGCTTGGCACGTTCTTCCGGAAAATAGCTCCGCTGTCACAGTGAATACGCAAAATTTAGCGAGCAACTCAGAAGAAAACTCAGAACCAAATCCAAAACTTGATGCTGCGGTTAGCACCTATGTCGATGCGACATCAAATGCGCTTGTCGATGCTAAGGATCCTTCTCAGCAATTTGCGCGGAATTATGCTGCGTCACTCGCGCAACTGCCTGACCAAGTTCCATGGCACATGGAGTACTTCATCAGTGAATTGGGAGTTTCAGCGAGCGGAATATTGGGGAGTTTAATTTTGAAAGGAACTCCTTCAGTCATCTTTATGTGGCGAAAGCAAAATCCAGCTGCTCCCACGCCCGCTCAACCGGCGATGGTAGCTGAAAGCCGAGCACAGGACGATGTGAAGCCTGAAGGCGAGTTGCAGCTAACAAATGCGACCAGCGAAGAAGAGATGACGATGCAACTTGAACCCGCAATTCGCGCCGCTGTTGCAAGTGGTAGAGTCAAAGATGGCGATCGTTTACGAAAGGGCCTTCTCGCGGCGGCCCAAGATTTTCAAAGCCTTGCTTCAACCTTGGGTGATAACCCCGGGCTTGAGTGGTGGGCTTCTCGTTTTCGTCTGGATCTCACAATCGATGGCTCAGGAAAAATTAGTCATGTTCTAACCGTTGGCGGTGATTTGCGATTCCGTTTCGAGTGGCATCGCGTGATGAAAAAGACTCCAGCCTTTCAGCCAAGAAATCTCGCTACAATGCCTCTGCAACAGACGCGTCTTCATGATTTTGTAGTTGCGATGTCACAAGATCTTTCTGCACTTTCGGATGCGAAAGACAACGAAGTTCCTTCTGGATTCAAGGCCTATAGTTTCCGAGTCGGCATCGGTGTCACCGCGAAAAAAGATATCGGTGTTGTAAAAGGCACTGCAGGTTTAATCGGTCACGTCTATTTCTCTCGCGACGTTGCAAAGCCCAAAGTCAATCCGAAGCCGCTCTACAGTGCTCCTCTCACATCGGTCACTGAAATTCCAGTGATCGAAGGTTACGAGTCACCAAAGACGGTCGAGTATGCATTGGCAAACGGAATTAAGTTCGACCGTGAAACACAACGTAACGGCGGAGCCCTCGATCAGATCGTCTACAAAGTGAATCGCAAGAAAATTCGTGAAGGCTTGCGCAAGGCGGGAAAAATCGCATCGTTCTTCGGCAAACACGCGTCTGAAGCCAACCGTGGAAAGTGGAAAGTCTATGAACTCCGCACAGGATTCGACCTTTCCGTCTCCGGAAAAGTGGGCATGGTCGAACTCGGTGGCCAAGCGACGACACAAATCAACTTCTACAATCAAAACTTTTAAGGAGTTATCCATGCGAAAAGGAATTATTGCTTTAACGATCGTGTTGGCGGCCCTCGTAGGGATTGCTCAGTCATCAGCTGACGACCAGAAACAAGAGCTCAGCACTTATTTGGATCAACAAATTACAATTATGGAAAATGCGGTAGTGTCGGGTGGAATTGAAAATCCCACTGTGGCGCCTCAAAGTGAGCAGCCGTATTACTTTTTTCGAAGGTTTTGGCTGAGAGTGCGCGCGAAGGCGACATTCGATCTTCCGGGGCTATTTAAGTTACAAATTGCGCCGGAGGCAGAAATGTTATGGGAGCGCCCGATCCCAGCGGGTTGGACATCCTACAAGCCTGCGCAACAGGCGGCGCTGAATTAACAGTTCAAGAACTGGCCCATACCATTGTTGATGGATGGATATAGGTCTGATGAAACGCCGCTGACACAAATGTCAGCGGCGTTTTAATTTTGCCCACTTGCTGTCGCAAGAATTGTCGGAAACGGGCTAGGCAACAACTGAAACAACGACCGCAATGTTCCAACGATCGAACCTTCTACAGATCCTTGGTAAATGGTGAGAAAATCTCCCGAGGAAATACTTGCGGAACTTTGGCTAGGCGAACTATAGCCGTAAAAATATGAAGGGGCAGGTCCTGAGCCTTGAATGCGCCTTTCAGTAAAGTCAGCAGTCTCTCGGCCCTGCGACGACACGGCTTCAATCCAATACCGTCTCATCGCCGTGTTTGGAGCGGAACTCACTTCATCAATTCTGGTGTGAAGAAATGTATATGGTTGTGGAATAGCAAATGAAATCTCCGAGCGGCTTGCGCCGGATTTATTAATGACCGACATGTCAATGCTGTAGAAGGAAATTCGCAGACGGTATTTTGTAGACTTGCTTGGATCAGGCAGTTTCACTGCGAGTAAGTCCGCATCTGACAAGGGCTGCGTATCCGGACCTTCTCGTTCAAGCACAAGAGAACCGATTCTTTCTGAGCATCGCCAAAATGTGAGCGTGTCTTTGACCACTATTGGAGTTTTTGTATGTTCGGCCTGCATCGAAAACTTGCCAATAGCGCACTCAGTGATCGACTGAGGGGCAAACTTGATAATTGCAGTCCCGTCTTTTTTCCACGCGCTGTGTTCACTAAACTTTTTAATGAAGGCTGTGAGACTTGCAACGGATTGCGCGACCATTTCGCTTCCGCTCATTGTCGCAATTCCGAAGTTATTATCCGCTTGTGCCGCCGAAGTCGTAATCAAGAGCGTAGCTATTGCAGTAAAAACAGATTTCATTTTGATCACGGCTTTTTTCGATGATCGTTAACTTCGAGATCGCCGCTTTGAATGTCGGTGATATAGCTTTGTAGAAGTGCAATCACGCTTTCAAGCTGCGTCTTGTTGGTTACGTTCGACAAAGCGCGATTAAGTTCATCGAGAATTCTCTGGTTTGCGCCGACACTTGGTTTAGGAATTTTAGTTTGCGGTAGTGACTCAAGGTACATTCCCATAATGAAACTTGCTGTGTCGTCTACGGCGAACGCAACTCTCTCTGAAAACAACTGCTGGAATCTATTTAGGTCAGTGTATTCTGGCTCGGCATCTATACGATATTTTAGTACGTCTGCCTTCTTGACGATCGTAAATTTCATCGCGAAATCAGATGCTCGCGAGTGTATGTTGGAATTTCCTCGATGGAAGCTAATGTCAAAGTCCTTAACCTCAATTGTCGTTTCACGACCAGCGGCTCCGAGGTCTTGCGTAAGAAAATGCACGAGACGTTTTCCAAGGACCGTAAATTCTGTTTCCGAACCTCGATTAATTCTTTTAGAGTTTACAGACAAAACCGTTCCTTGAACTGGATCAACAATCATAAAAATACGCTGCTTTTCTTTTGGCTCATCTGCTCGTCCAGGATTTGCGGGACATTGGATAGCCGCAGGAACGGGCGGCTGCGGCTCGCCTGTCGCGGGGACAAAACGACGTTTGCCGGCTATTACCTCAGCAAAGGTCATCGGCTTTAAATTTTCGCCGTATACGGTGGATCTTTCCTTCAAGATCCACTCATCGTCGCATCCGCGATAGTTGATCGACTCAGTTAGTTCACCTGGTGTGGAAAGATTGAATGAGTGTAAGATCTCCGCCACACGTTGCAACCTTGGATCAGAGTTTGTGTTCTGGCACCCGGTGTGATTAGGCGCCTGAAATTGAGCGCCTCCGCTCAAGCCGATTTGCTGAAAGTTTTTAGGTAGCTCAGCTAGCCGTTGTTGCCACGCACGATAGAACTGCTGTGCGAGATCGTCGGTGAGTTTATCGATATCCTTAAACGATGTGCCGGGATCTATGTCGAGCGCGCAAGCTTGTTGCGAGCCAGTCAACAAAAGACCGACGTTTAAAATGACCGCGAGGAGACGCCTATTTCGGAAGTACATTTACTTCAACTGCGGAAGGCGAATAGTTGAGTGGTCTATGCGGAGCAATAGGTTGAACCGAAATTAGGATCACCAATCGGGCGCTCCCATTTTTATTTGAATTGCCGAAATTTAAAATCGCACGATTCTTTTTGTCTTCCTTGAGCGTAATTTCACCTGAAACAATGGCGAGGGGTTGACCAACTACGATGTCGACATACCCTGCTTGGTAGGCGTGAGTCTTCACGATAGCGTTCGGTTCATCACTTGGAACTCCAAACGTAACGCTAGGATTTTTAATTCGCACTACATCGGAATCAGATCCGTTCATATTCACAATGCCCGACACCATAAGGCCTGCCGTTTCGCTGACGGGTGTTCCGAAAGTAGAACTAATCAGATATCTTTTTTCCGTTTTGTTAAGACTAATGTTTTGCCCGTTCATGTAAGGCGCGCCTAAGCCCTCACTGAGTTCACGCACAGTGGTGCCACGGCCAGCCTCAAGGGCAATCGAGATATTTGAAATCGCATTGCCAACCAACGCGTGAAAATCAAAAGTAGTCCCATCACTTCCAGGGCCAAAGCGCGCGCGATCGAAGGCAGCTGGGTTCGCGGGATGATCGACTCCCGAAAGGCTAAATCCAAAGCCTCTAAAAAAATTCGAATCGACAAGATAACATTGAACATTGATGAAAACGCTTGGCAGAGTATTAAAATTGCCAAGTCGATCAAAGATTTCCATCGCAGCTTTTTCGGCTTCTAAAATTTCAGGGTTGGGATGCCAAAAACGAATTTCGCCGCCGTCAGAGGAGGCTTTAATGGTCCCGGCGTCGTCAAGTTTTCCATGAAACACTGAATCTTCAACTTCTCTTGCGACGTCTTCCGCGAAGCGGTTAACGACGGTGTACGCGCACTCGCCGCCATTTGGCTGGCACACGGGGCGGCTAGTAGGAGCGCTCGTAATACGATATGGCGCTGGAGTTGGTGTCGTGGGCTGCGCAGAAGTAGCCGGCGACGGGGCGGGGGCTGCAGCGGATGCTGGTGTCGTTACGGCGATAGCGAGCAACAGAAACAACGATATTTGGATCAAACGAGTTCGAACCATGGGAAGATCCCCCGACAGCGGATATGATTTTGAGATCAAATGAATAGGCCCGCAACGCTGGCTGCAGCTTATGTGCCTTATCAATTGTGCTCAGGATAAAGGTAGCGGTTCTTTTAAACTCTTTGTTTCAAAGCTGTATATACTTAGTTCAGGTTTTTGAAAAAACTAACCTGCTTTAGTTCCCATGTATCGCAAGGGATCCTCGGGTGGTTTTCTAATCGCCGTGTGCGAGGGCTTCCGCCGTAAGGCTCACAAGCCGTGAAATCTCAAATGCGTAGTTGAAGTTTACAAACTGAACCGTATCCTTAGTATCGTGATAGCCCTCGCGTTCATAAACAAATCGGTTCATCACCTCATTAAAAAACACCACAGGGTAGCCGGCCTCATCGAAAATCAGTCCATCGGTATTGTAGAGATAACTTTGTGAATCGTAACGTGAACGCATCAACGGATTTAGGCGCAGCTTTGCATTGGTAACGAGTGTTTTTGCAAGAACTGAGGCGCGCATCGACTCTCTTGAAAGTCCAGAGTTGATCTGAAAGTCAGGGTGGTTTTCAGGATTGAAGCCGATCATATCCATGAGCAAAAGGGCCGTGATTTTCTGTTTATTGCGTAAGAGTTCGCTGACAAGATTTCGCGCGCCCAAGTCATCAGCGGGATATTCTTCGCCTGTCAAATGAACGAGCCAAATATCGTGTTTCGGTTTTGTATTTTTTAAGTATCGAGCGGCGAAAAGTACGCCAGCAGTAGCCGTATAATTATCGTTTGCACCTGCAGCTGCGCGGCGAATTTTATTTTGTTCAAACGTATCGCCCTCAAATGCGGTGTCGTAATGATCGGCGATCAAAACAGGATGATTCTGCAACTTCGGTAGTGAGCCCGGAATGATCGCGACGAGATTGGTCTGATTAATATTCCGCCATTTGAATTCATGGCGTTCGGTGCGAATTCCCAGGGCGCGGTATTGCTCTTCGAAATATCGCACGAGATGCTCAAGATCGTTGTTTTCCTGAATACTGTTGCGCCGTTCGATTTGAATTTTCGTGCCATTTTTGAGGACAAGCGGCTGAGCGCCGGAGAACATCCGCACTTCTTTTTCATAAAGAGCGCGCAGTTGAGAAATCAGAGTGCTGGGCGGACTCACAATCGGATTTAGCTTGGGTAAACTAACATCACTTTCACTTACCACTTTTTGCCAATGAATATCTGAAGACCATTTAACAGAACCATTGCGCGCAATTTTTAAAATAAATGTTTTTGGCTGCCCGGAAACTCTTACCGGTTGGGGAAAGTCGCGACATACGACATCTCTATAAAGTTGCGGCCGACACGAGAAATTTTTGCGTTCAATATCTTTCTGGCTCGATGGCAACCAGCCTGCGTAGACAGAACTAGCCTCATTGCGCTCAGTCCACATGCACTCTGAAAATCTTGGTTTCTGATAGAGATCGTTGAAATCTAAGATATCGCCAAAAATATTTTCGTTTTCCTCTTTGCGAGAAGGATCCAAAGTAGAAGGAAGCATCGGCAATACATCGTCGCGATCGGGGTCCATGTTTTCTACAAGATCGCGGATTAGGCTAGAATCCAGCCAATGCCATTTATCGACACTATTTACTCGGTACCGTGCAAAAACCCAAGTTTGCCGGCCGTGATCGTTGATTGTTGGCCAAGCCTCAAGTTCTAGTGAATCAGAATTGACTACAGACAGTCTGAGTTGTTCCCGAAGTCGACTAACGAATAAAGCAATTTCGCGTTCGCCAATTTTGCGATATGGCTCAGGGATCTGCGCGATCATCGAGGAACTTACACCCATTTCAATTTCAAGCGGGGTGATGTTCAAGTAAAGAGGTTGGCGCTGCTCGGAGTTAGCTTCGATAAATTCCAGGTAAGTGCGCTGGCGATTGCGAACTACATCAGCAAGCGACTCTGGATTTGTTGGCATAGCGGTGAAAGAGGAGACGATTTCACAATTTGATGCCACTTGATCATGCATCTGGGCAGCAAGACGTGGGGATGTAAATGTGAGCGCAGAGGTCGCGACGACTTGTATAACCTTTTTCACCGGAACTTTCCCCCTCCGAAAAATTAGTGAAAACTAAGAGTTGAGGTAGTTCAAACGTAGCGTCGATGCAACTGTCAGCCTGATGATTGCAAAAATAACGGACGCAAAAGATGAGATAAATTCTTGTCCGGGACTGATCAGTAGTAGAGACTCATCAGAATGTGGCGAAGAATTTTTGTACCCTTGGGCGCGTTGATCTGCCTTCATCCTTCGATGTCATCATTTGGCGCTCTGGCTCTTGGGGTTGCTATTGCGCTAGCGTTTGGCAATCCGTTTCTTGATCGTACGCGGTGGTTAACCCGCTGGCTTCTTGCAATTTCAATTGTCGGCCTCGGCGCTGGAATGAATCTCTATGTTGTCTGGCATGTTGGTCTCCAGGGCATTCAAGCGACAGTGGCCACAATTCTTGTGACCTTTTTTTTAGGTCTGACGTTGGGTAAACTGTTTTCCACAAGCCTTGATGTTTCGACACTGATTTCAGCTGGCACAGCGATTTGCGGGGGAAGTGCGATCGCGGCCGTCGCTTCAGCAATTCGCGCAAAAGATCACGACATCACAGTCGCGCTTGGTACAGTCTTTGTTCTAAATGCTATGGCGCTTTTGATTTTTCCTATCATTGGCCATCATTTGGGAATGGATGAAACCAGATTCGGTCTGTGGAGTGCCCTCGCAATTCACGACACAAGCTCAGTCGTAGGCGCGACTTTGCACTACGGCCCACAGGCTCTTGCTGTTGGTACTGCGGTGAAATTAGCAAGAGCGCTGTGGATTGCACCACTCACATTTTTAATTTCATTCACAAGGAAAACCAAAGATCAAAGTTTCAAATTTAATTTGCCGTGGTTTATTTTAGGTTTCATTTTATCGGCTGCAGTTGTCAGCTACTGGCCGGCGCTTCAACCCGCAGGGCATGTGGTTGAAGCGATTTCTAAACGACTTCTAATTGTGACTCTCTATTTAATCGGCACTGGATTAACGCTCAGTACGCTAAAGACCGTTGGAGTTCGGCCTTTCGTTCAGGGCTTTGTTCTTTGGATTTTTGTCGCTGGGATATCGCTTGCCGGCATTCAGTTCGGTTGGTTACACGTTTAAAAGAGATTTCTCACTCGGCTTCTAGCCAGCCCCGTACACGATCTTCGGTTGGGAACTGACTCGCAATTAAAACCGCCGCAACAACAGCAAATGGAAAAACAAGTGCTGGCTTTTTAGTTATCAATCCAGCAAGAAGCCCCATTACAGCGGGCGCTTCAAAGAAAGAAATTCGTATAAGAAACGGCGCTAAGACAAGCGTTGTGAGTTCAGCTAAACTTTTTGTTGCAAGGCCGCCTTTTAATTTACCTCTAGTGCGAGCAAAGAAGATCTTGGGCAAAAACAAACCCATCGCAATCGCTGCGCACGAACCTATTCCCATGATGTTAAGAATTAACTTTCCTTGTTGATCGAGGTCGTGGGGCTGCGCAAACGGCGAGTCCGTTTCCATCGCAGGTGCGAAGGCGATCAGAATAAACAAAACAATACTAAACAAAATTCCGCCCCATAAAACGCGCATGACAATCAGAGGGCTTTGGTTGTGAGGATTAGCGGGTTGATGATAGGTGTTCAATTGATCGTTACCTCGCTAAAGAAATCTTTGGTGCATCAAGTAGAATAGCTGTGTTGGCAATACCTCGAGTAAGCCAAGCTTCAGACATCCAAAAGGTAGCTGTGGTCTTTGAACAATCGATTGCATGGGCAAAGTCGCTACAGTTTTCCAACTGAGGGTCGCGAAGTTTGTAGAGACACTCACTACCTACTTGTTTTTGCGCAATCGCTGTTAACGAGTGGCCACCTGTTTGTCCGTGACCACCTCTATAAAGGACAGAGTCGAAAACATCTAATCGCGCCACACGGCCAGCGGCCAAACTTTGTTGAAGCAACGGTACAGCAGTTGCGTGGCTGAACGTTCCGAATTTGAAAACAAACGGCGGTAGCGCCCGTAACCCGTGCGTATTGTCGCAGTGATATTTGGCAAATAAGAATGTGACATAATTGTTATTGTTTTTATTGTACTGCAGACCGACGCCGCGGATTTGTTCAAGAGTTAGCGACGGAAAAACCGTGCGCAAATAAATCACCTCAGCCGACTTCTCGGTTAGACGATTATTTGCAATCGCAGAAGCTAAGTTCTTAAGCGACTTTTCGTGACTGAAAGCAATTTTCGTATACTGCGAAAACGGCAGGCTCGATTCCAAACACACGGGTTCATTGCCAAGTTCGATAAAAGTTTTTAGCCCGGAGTCACCAACGGCAAGACCTTTATAGTAACGATGTTCCTGTTGATCTTGTTTTACCGTTCGATTGCGGTTGGTGAGAAGTGCCGCGTAGAGCTCAGAAACCGGTGCCTTGATTTGTTGACTGAAAACATCGGCGGAAGAAAACGCAAAACATTGTCGCGAATCTTCTTGATAGCGCTTTTCTGCAAACAAGTAGCGAACTTTTCCGTCGGGCATTTGGAAAGGGTAATTTGTGAGATCGATGTCAGTGCAGGACGCATGCGCCGAGAAAGTGAAACCAGAAGCTAAAAGAAAAACCAATTCGATGAGAAAAATTCTTCGCATCGATACCCCCCTAAACTAAATTCCCGAAGATCACGCTTACTATCAACGCAAATTTTCTAGGCGTCAAAGCTTGACGGGAGCGAATATGGAATTATTTCGCAGGAGAAACCTTCCACCATGTTAACTCATGCTTGTTGACGGAGAGATGCTGCAGTTTTGAGCCCTGAATAGCCGCAAATTTTTCGATTGCGGTAAAATCTGTTGCGCCTTTGAATTTCAATGTGCACACAAAATTTTTTACGCGCTCACTCTTCAACCACAATTGAACAAGCTCATACAGCCGATTGGGATCGCAGATCACATCCGAGAATAACCAGTCGATCGGTTCGATATCGTTCGGCTGCAAACTAAAAGCGTCGCGCTTGATGGACTGAACATTCGGCAATCGCGCGACACGAGACTCAAGCGGTGCTTTGTCGACGCTTAACACATTAGTGCCGAGCTGCTTTGCGAGCACCCATGTCCAACCGCCAGGGCTTGCGCCAAGATCTAAACAAGTGTCACCGGTTTTTGGATACTGGCGGCAAAGGGTGAAAAACTCCCAGAGCTTAAGATAGGCGCGTGACGGAGGTGCTGAATCTTCTTTAAAATGAATCTCTCCGTTGGGAAACGGGCTCGTGCACTCTGGACTCGCGAGAATTGTATCGGCGTCGATTAGCGCCCAACTTCCGGCTCGAACCTTAGGCAAGGGCGCAAGAAATTCAACTTCATGTTCCTTGAAGCGAGGGAGCTTTTCTTGAATCAATTGGGCACGCCGATGGTGCGCTACCGAGGCAAGAGTCCAGCGGCCTCCGAGCTCGCGCAATTGTCTCGCACCATCAGAAATCGAAGTGATCGAAATTTTTTTTGGCGTGAGCCAAGTGTTGTTTGCCCAAGCGAGCGACTGGGGAGCATGACTTGCGTAGATCAAGCGCTCGTTTTGCCAAAGAACTTTCGCGCCCTTCAACTCAAGTTCGCGAAGGCATTCGTCGACAAAATTCTCGGCAGCCCAATACGCTTTTGTTTCCATTACCCAATGTGCCCCTGCTCTTAGCGCTAAAATCGCTTTGGTGATTAGTGGTGGAGACTGACATCGCCAGAACTCCAAGGTCAAACGGCCCGTATAAAACAGACGAACCCGGTCGGCTCTTTCGAGTCCGGGCGGTGGTAGGTAGAGTGGGTAGGGTTTCGACAGGTTGTGCTTGAAGCGTCGCCGTAGCATTGGCTTCGCTGTTCCGAAGTGATCTTTAAGATCGCTTCGTAAGGCCTAGACTTACCGCGAGTTATCTATAATTTAAAATCGTATTTAATTAGAATTTGAATAAGTAATTGTTATGGATCGCGGGGTTCATTTGGAGCCCTAATTCTACGGTTAACCCGCACAAGAGAAGTTTCTGGTTATTAAACCGTGTAAAGAATCTCGCGACGTTTGTCCTGTTTTGCAGCCACTTCGAGGCAAATTCACCTCGCTTCATTGCGCAAACTCTCAGCACAAACTAAATTTTAACGACCGTGTTGTATAGCCGTTTGCTCTCCGTTCTACTCGCAAATCTTTTTGCTATCGGCCTCGCGCAAGCTTCGCCGGTCTGCGACGCCTTAAAAAATTATCCGCGCCAAAAAACTGAAAAATTGAGCTTCGAAAAGGCTGAGCTGACACCGCTCTGTAAGCCATTCGTTAAATTTACGCGGCCCGAACTCGATCGTTGTGGCAACCAAACTTTGGATCCCTATGTTTCGCACTACACTTGGCCGAGTCGGCTTGAAATGGCAAAGCGCGGAAAAGGAAATCTTTTTTCCGATAACGATCTTCACGTACAGCGGGAAGCTTTGCTAACTCGCATCGAGGAGTGGCGTGCACGTGCGACACAGCTTTGCTGTGCCGACGATCAGGCCTGCGGTTCGGCGATGGCTCACGTTGAAGTCGATCTTTGCAAACCGAATGAAAACGGCGATCAACCGGATCCTTGTGTCTTTGGCGGATCCTATCGGATGCCGGGCGCTGGATACGATGCGCTTTTTCGCTCAGTGCTTCGCCACTATTCAGCGACCACGGCTTCGGAAATCAGAAAGATCGCAAGCCGCAATCTATCGCCGCAAGTGAGATTGGCGGCCGCTACTGGTCCAGACAGCATAAATGAAAAAGATTTGTTGCGTGGATCAATCGTCCTCACTTCGTACGTTTCGCGAAATAAAGGTGTCGCGCCCTTTGAGCCGATCGTTCTTCATGAGTTTGGTCACGCCTGCAGTATGGTGCGAATGCAGCAAGCGGCACTTGGTGGCGCAGCGAGTGAAGCAAACCTTGCGCGTGCAAGTCGTGCGACAGAGTGGCTCGATCAAGCAAAGTTTAGATGTAAACCTGATCTTGAGCCGTCAGAGGCGTACAATGATTTCTGGGAATCTGTCGGCGAGACCCATGAACTAGCTTCTTGCTTAAAAGAAATTGCGGTACTCAATCAAAAACAAATGATTGATCGCGCGTGTGCAGATTTGTGCCCAGGTCATTACATGGAAGAGTCTGTTGGCATTGCTTTTTCTCTGCTTACGGGAGATCTGACGGGAAAAGTTGAAAGTGTTTTTCCAAATACTTGTGATCATACGCGAGACGCACAACATCCGTTAGTCGCTGATGTGATTGAATGTCTCGCGCAAAATTCACCTAGATTTCGCGACCGTTTAAAAATCGCTTACAACTGCCACTAAACGCTTGCGTTAGGGCTGACACCTTCAATTTCAGTTTCGTGCGGAGCCGATATCCCTAGGATAATAGCCGCACCCACTAAAAGAACAGCGGCAACTCCCACGAGATACCAAGGTTCGCGTCGCACGGTTCTGAAAGTCGTGGTCACCAGTTTTTTGCCTTGGTCAAGGGCCTGTTCGGTGAGTTGACTAGCGTATTCGTGCAGCTGTGGTTCTACGGAACGCACGACGTTTGCAACCGCTGATGAAATAGAATCTCGGAGAACATCTTCGGGACTCATGTTCTGCGTGTTGGCCATTGAAACCTCCGGAGATAAAAAAACCAAAAGTAGCTCGCCTGAAAAAGCGGAGCCTAGAGCTACTTAAGTCTACCGAGAGGAGTTTGCGAAGTCTTGGCGGACTTGTGGAGGTGTAGTCAAAAGTTTACTTTGTATTGAACATCGGCTCGCACATCTTAGCCGTGGAGCGGTCGCAGCCTTCTTCGCTGTCAGCGCGGCAATGTGTGCGCCACTCAGTTTTCCACATTTTAGAGGAGGCACAAGTTTGGCCAGGAGCGAGAACTTCATCGCCGTCGTCTTCGGGGCCTGAGATGTTTTTCATCGGCTCGCCAGAATTTGGATCTGAAGTCTGCGGAGCAGACAGGCGTGGGACTCCGGAAATTCGCAGGGAACTAGGGTCTGGAAACTCGCCAAAAGAGCTCACTAATCTGCCAGCGGAATCTAGAGGGCCAATAGCACCAATATTTATTTTTTTAACAGAACCATTCGGAAGAATAAATTCACCGAGGTAGTTACCTGGCAATACGTTGACAAATGTTGTGTCTATCGAGCGAAAAGGCATACCCACCAGTTGGCGACCAACGTTGATACGCGCTGGCGCACCTTTGCGGTCGACACCGTAGGCAACAAATTTTCCGCCGGTCGCAAAATCAAAAAATTCCGCCATGCCCATGAAACTCTCATTTGCTCTTGCGGCACAAAGACGTGCTGATTTTTGCGAAAGATTTTGCGAGCTCACCAAGCGTTTATCGCAAGTCGCAAACAGGCCATTTACCGACGCGAAAATATCCATATAGCCATTTGCTGAAACGTAGAGATCGCCGTTGCTCCAGCTTTCGTAGCTTGATTCGGGAAACATATGGCGACCAAGAACGTAGGTTGTGAAATAGGATTTAATTTGTTCACCAAGCGAGCCTGTGTCGCGGTACACACGAAAAAAACCTTGGTCTGCGCTCGGCATTAGGACTTTTACGAGTTCCATTTGCGTAGTTCGACCGGCTTCAATTTTAATGAATCCTGGGTAAATCGAATTTTCAAAACCAAGAACGTAGTAACCAGCAGGCAACGAAATGTTTTCGTTTAGCAACGGTAGCCGTGCCCCTACAGACGCGTTTACATCAGTGACCAAAATCGGGGTCGGATCGCACGAGTTGCGTATTGCGACAAAATTTGAAAGTTGGGTTCCTCGTTCTTCAACCGTACAGCGATATAAAATTGGACGATTAAAAATTTGCGCCGGACTCTCGGTTCCGATCAAACGAAAAACGCCTTCGCCGTCATCTGCAACTGTTGCCGCACGTGCACCAGGTGCGCCTAGTAGGGCTACAAATAAAACCGTTCTGATTAAAGAGAGAGTTTTTGTGGCGCGACTCATTTCATTTTCCTCATCGATCACTTGAAACAGGGTTGAGCGCGTCGGCGATGCGACTATCGAGACCGTAATAGTCTTTTGTAAAACGTAAGATTCCGTCGCCGTCTACGAACGAAGTCAAATAAGTAATGTAGACATTAAGTGAACGCGGCAGACGCACAGACGTTGCGGGGTACGCTTCTGGTTGACTGAAGATTTCTTGAAGTCGTTCCGGTACCCACTCGGTATTGCCACTTTCATCTTTGAGGACATAATTCAAAAGATCCAGAGGTCGTGAGAGGCGAATACAGCCAGAGCTATAAAGGCGAACATCTTTTGCAAAAAGCGATTGATGTTCGTCATCGTGAGCTGTGTCGTGAAGATAAATAGCGTGAGGATTTGAATCCAGATTAAATTTTACGTTGCCAAGACTATTAAAGTTGCCGGCATTTTGGCGAAACATAAAGGGCGGTACGACATTTTGATAGAGATTCCAATTCACAGTTTTTGGATCAACCTCTTCCATTGCGCGGCCTTCAACTTGAACTGTCGGAACATCCGGACGGCCCGTGGCATTGCGATAGATACTGATATGTTCCTTTGCCAAGTGATTAGCGTCTTTACGCTGCTCGGGAAGAATATCTTGCAGGATATTGTTGGTCGGTGGATTCCAGTATGGATTTAGAATCACACTACTAAGTGTATCGATAAAGATTGTAGTTGGGCGAAGAAGCCGGCCTGTGACGACATCCATCTTCATGGCGACCTGATTGCTCTCTACAACTTGAAGTTCCTGGGCCGCAACGTTTACGAGAATATAGCGTGCGCCAAGCTCACGTGGCATCCAACGCCATTTTTCGAGGTTAACTTCGATTTGTTTAATGCGTTCATTAATGTCGACATTGAGAAACCGTACGACCTCGTTACCGATGATGCCGTCCTGTTTCATCTTTGCAGACTTTTGATAAGCAAGAACAGCTGCCTGCAGATCGCTATCGTAAACGGTACTTGAACTTGCAGACTGCGAATTGAGAAAGCCCATCTGAATCATGCGCTCTCGAACAATAGGAATCGCAGATGCATTTGTCGCGGGACGAATGGAAGCGGCTAGAGGTGGAATTTTCGGCCAGCCGCCCTGCTCGCGAAGATCGATTAGCGATTTCAAAGAAGCGAGAAGTTTATTGTACTGGTCGTGGTGTGGTTCAAACTCGCGCTGGAGTCCCTCCACGAGATTTCCCCGATTTACTAAAAAGTTGAGTGTCGAGAAATCAGCAGCGCTAAGTGCTTTGCGCGCAAAAGTTTTTCGCCCACCGCGTGCGACATCGACATATTGATTGTCGAGATACTGTGGATCGATTTGACCGCGAGATAAGTCCGATGCAAAAGTGATCAAGCTGTGCGTGAGCAAGATATCTAGCGCGGCTAAACGGCTCGTTCCGCGCGTGTTCCAGAGTTCTTCGATCTCACGATTCCAGTATTTCTCCGCCGGTAAGCCTTTGTATTTGGAAAGTGTTTGGAGAATCGCGCGAAGCTCTTCTGCCTGCGAATTTAGCCCAGCGCCTGTAACGAAAAGAGGAGCATTGCCACGCATAGCGTAGATGCGAGTCAGGTAACTAGTTTCAACAACCACGGTTCCAAAACGCATAAGGGGAGTTGCGTTCGCGAGAGTTTTCCCGATTGCAGCCGCAACAGCATCAGTCCCGTACGTCGGAGCAGAAAATCGCGAGAGTTCCGGCTGAATATTGACCGGCTGAGCGTTCGCAGAAGTCGTCGAAAACAGAGTCACTGCTGCGAGCAAAATGATCGAATGAAAAGCACGGCTACAAACGTGAATCACAACTGACTCCTCAAGGACCTTAGATACCTGTGCCCTCGGGCAGAGCAATTCAGAGACCGCTAAGAAATGGTTAATCCAGCCTGTAATTTCCATAGCTTACGCAACCGCACCCAATCAGAAAAATGACGTGAAACCTGACGGCCTTGTAAAAAGGTAAGAGCGGTCAAAGCGTCAGATCGCTATTTGTGTTTACCTTTTTTAGATTTGCTCGGTTCAAGAGCGGAACTGCGATGGTGATCATCGTTCCGGTGCCCAATTGGGACTGAATAGTCAAGTTCGCTCCATAAACGGCGAGTGTTTGCTTGGCATGCCATATACCAAGACCTGTTCCGCCTGCGGCGAATTTGGTGCCTGCTGAAAAACCTTTCTCACCCAAGCGGTTAAGAATTTCAAGCGACATGCCGGTCCCATCGTCAACTACTGATATCATACCTTCAGAATTTGAAGTCCTTGTATAGACCGTAATGGTGCCTCCTGAGGGGCAAGCTTCGGCTGCATTATTGATAAGGTTCGACAGAATTCGCGCGAGATCTGATTCAGAAATTTTGATCCGCGTCGCGGGTGATGATGAAACATCAAACTGAATCTTCAAATTCTCGCGATTTAAAAATTCGATTTTTTTTTCATTGATGATTTTCTGAACAAGTGAATTCATCTCGACCGTGCGTATCTTCCGTTTTATTTTTGAGATTTGCTGCTTTGAAGCAGGAATTTTTTGAGCTCGATACTTAATTAACAGTTCATCAGTTATAGTGTTGATTCTTCGGATTGATCTTTGAATCACTTCCTGAGCTTCTCCTGGTGATTGCTCGAAGGCTGCCACAGAGACATTAAGAGCTGAAAGCGGCGAACGGATATCATGTGAAACTTGAGTGGCTAAATCACTCAGTGCGGATTGTATTTCAAGTTCAGTCCGCAGTTGTTCCGCGCCTTTCGCCACCTGCTTCATTTTCATGACGAGGCCAACAGTGAAGACAAGAATTTCGAGGATTGACCCGATCAAGATGCCATTTTCCGTTAGTAGGCTTGGCGACAGAAAACCTGCATCTTTAAGTCCGTAGGCACTTGCTCCAACGATATAAAAGAGAACCGCTAAAAGATAAAACCTACCGAATGCGATGCCGTTCCGCCAGGCAGAGATTCCGACAGGCAAAACCACCAGTGGCAAAACAGACGTAAGAACCCCCGTCAATTTTACGACCGTAGTTCCGTAAGAAACAATAGCGATAATGGCGAGGCAACTTGCGATGATCGCAAATCCCTGTAGCACCCAATTAAATCGACGCAATCGGAAGGGAGTCTCTAACGATACAGCTGTGAAAAAGCTCAGTGCCAAGAACATCAGGTTCACAAAAAAGATGGTTGCGACTTTGTTCCATTCAACTTGATCTGGCCAAAGATACCTGAAAGCAATTCCTTGAAGCGACATCTGCGCCGCAACGACCGACAGAATATAAAGGAAATAGGAAAGATAGAGCTTGCCTCTAAAAGCGACAAACAGGAAAAAACTGAAAACCAGGATTAAAAGAACAATGCCGTAGTAGATACCAGTTACCAAGAATTTGGTCTGAGTCAGTTCATGAAGAGTTTCACGTGTAACAATCGACAAGGGAAATTGCATTGATGAAGTTGATTCGAACCTCATCACAATCGTAAATGGCGCCTTAGCGGGAATCTCGAAATCGAAAAGGTATTCAGTATCTTTCAGTTGGCGTTGTGCAAGTGGAATTAGTTTGCCGGAAACTTGCTGGCTCACGAGATTTCCAGACGTGTCATACAAAAAAAATGCAATTTTTTGCATTGATGGATAGGAGTATCTGAGTACGAACCTTTTCATCGCCGTTTCGTTTTGCACACAAAGAACGGACCAAATTCGCCTTTCTTTGTAGCCTGAAAGATTCGCCACTGACCTTTCAGGAAGATTTTCAATATTCTTGAGTGTAGTTTCAAGCGAAAGATGCGCGTCGTGAACTGCGGTTTTCTCAACGTCCTCATAGAGCTTCATTTTGGAGAGAATTTCAGAAGTTGTGGTTGAGGCCGAGTGAAGTGGTAAACATGCTGACTTCGCCCATGTTGTGGACGAAATCAAAAGCGTAATTGCAATCGGGAAAGATGAGAGTAGGCGCAAATGCATTCTTCGACCTAGCGTAAGTAGGGTCTAATTTCTTCAGGCACCTTTACCCCAAGTGCCCGGTTAAATACTTCCCAAGTCGGCAAATAAAACAGCGCGCTGCCAACCAGCAGAACCTTACCCTTTGAATTTCGAATCTCAGCTTCAACTAGACGAAACGAAAAAAGACTAGCGGAAATGGCTGCGCTTCCGGATAAAACATCGCCAATATAGGCGGGTTTTTTCCAGCTAAAGCGTGCCTCCAATGTCATTGCGAATTTTCGTTCTTTAGCCAAGACGGCATTGGCCATCAACTCGTCACACAGAGATGAAAGGATACCCCCATGAATGATGCCTGGGAATCCCTGAAACTTTCCGTCGGTATTGCTCCAAGTGCATGCAACGGACTCTCCATTCGATACACTAAAGAAATCGGCCTGAAGCCCACCTGGGTTGCTTTTTGAATTAACAAATCCCTGGTGAAGATCACTATCTTTAAAATCGAACCTGATTGGCTCGAGTGCAGTAGCTGTACCGACGTTTATTCTTGTGTTTCGCATTCGCAGAATTAAAATTTTTCCGATAAGACTAAAAATAGCTAACGGGCGCCTCTTGAAATAAATCATGATTCACTCCAAGTTAGCTCGACGAGATAGTTAGCGATTGTGTATTGCCAACCTCTCTGCGCGATCTCGAGATATTTAACAAATTCTATGGCATCTGCTCCGTTCATATCTCTAAGTTGGCATAGCCAGTAGTCTATTGTTTTTTTGTAGCTGAGGGAGTGTTCGAGTAATGATTTAATCTGCAGTCCGAGACCTGAGGCCATCTCGATGAAGTCAGGAAAAGCCTGTATCTGAGCATAACCAAAGACATCTTGTTGGACAAATTTAGTTTCAGGTCTTGGCGCATGAGCTTCATAGAGGGCGCGATTGATAAAAAAAGTATCTTCTATAACTACTCGACCATTATCTCGTAGGTACTTGCGAGCTTTTGCTAAGCTTTTAGGTTTATCGGCTATGTGACAAAAGGATCCGATAAAATAAATTGCGTCAAAAGTCTCTTTGCCTAGGTCGGACTTTTCAAATGTTGTTTCCAAAATGCGAACATGTGGGTCGATTTGACTGTGAATGAATTCATTTTGCGCTGCTGAGGGATTTATGGCGAGATAATCAAAACAATTTTTTTTCGCGAGCAAGCGACGATAAAAAGATCCCCATCCGGGTCCAATTTCCAAAATTCGTGGACGTTCGATTTGGTGAAGAAATGAAATGTGTTTATCGAGCATTTGCAATATTCCGGTCTCCAGAGATTCTTCACCATAGAAGAGACCGCTTGTGTATTTCATGTATGGATCCAGAAAATTTCCGAAAAACTCGGGTGATAAGTCGTAGTGTTTGTTTGTTTTTGCATTTTTTGAAATAGAAGGTAGCGCTGACATTTGTTCCGGCATGGTGGCCCTATGTGCAAGCAGCATGCTCAGACTTGATGATAAGGGGTAATTTAAACTAGTAACCTCGAGTACAGAGTTGAAAAATCGTCTTCAATGAATGGAAGAGATACAATGCGATTTTATTGTTAGGCTAGCTTAGTAGCCGACTTTTAATAGCCCAGAAATAAAGCGTGCGGTTGATTTGCCAAAGTTCTCAAGACCGGGAGTTAAATTTGGACGCGCAAAAATCGTATCAAGAGCCCAAAAGTGACACTAAGTTTCTTTCTTAAAAAGGCTAGAATTTTTGATTGAGCGTCAGCTCGGTCCTACAAGGAAATTAAGTTCAAGAAATTGTCGAATATTTTGACATCTATCTACGAACTGAGTTGATGATTTCATTGTGCTATTGGTGTGAACGTTGCACTAGATTGGCAGTATGGAAACGCAAGCAGCGCTAACACATCGCCAAGTTAGCTTTCAAGGCAACATCATGAAACCTTTTCGGATAATTTTGAATGTATTGGTAGCGTGTGCTTTATTGTTCTCACAAAAGATAAATGCGTTTGAGAGTAATAACTCATCTCTCGAGGGCAAGGTGCCTTGCGCCGAGGGTACATGCGTTGTTAGTAAAACTGACTTTCGTGTCCCCATCGATCGAGAGCAGCTTCTACATATGGTGAATATCTTTGCTAATGACGGTATTGATCCGCGACATATTCAATCTCGCATTAGCGATCAATTTATGTATGCACCGATTGGAAAAATTGAAACCTTAGGCAATGTTAATTACAGGATCCCTGGGCAGACGGAGCCTGGTAGTGGTGTTGGGCATGGGACTGGTTTCCTAATTTCGCCCTGCTACGCAGTAACAAACTTCCATGTGGCATTCGGAGACTTCGATAAATCGCACGATTGGTCGAAAAAATACTACGTAAAATTTGAAGTGGGACCTGGCCGAGATGATTCGTTTAAATACAAACTTCTCGGAAGAGTTGAGGCTTATGGGCCTTACGACATTACTAGTGCTGATTCGGATGATTGGGTTGTGATCTTGTTAAATGAATGTGTTGGTGCGGATCCTAAAGTCGGTTTTTTTGAGACCGCATCTTTAGATCTAAAAAATGCATCTCTTACTCCTTTGACATTGGCAGGCTACCCTGCGGATAAGCTTCAATCTGAATTGTGGGCGCACCACAGGTGTTCTATTCATAGGGGTGATGGTTTTGAGTTTGAACATGACTGTGCAAGTCGTCCTGGAGCCTCAGGTGCACCAATTTTAGTTGAGCAGAACGGTGTAATGCGGGTGGTTGGCGTAAATGTGGGTGAATTCAATCCCCAGAATAAAGTTCTTAGGAAATACGAAAGTAGCAAAGCAAATAAGGCAATTAATCTCGATCGTATATTTAATACTAGCGCCGCTGTATCAAAATGGGTTGCGGACGATAAGATTCGCAAACATAAGAACTACTCCGACCAACTGGCTGCAGACATCTAGTATCATTCTGAGGCACAAGCGTAATTTTTCAAATGATTTGAGTCGTATTTTTCCTCGAAGGCAAAGCTTCGGCACGTGCCCTTCCGATTAAACTATGTGAACTCTCGTAAGATTTCAGATTTATTTAGAGAAGTTGTTGTTTCGAGCTTTGCTCTTGTGACTATATGGTTACAATCGACCAATGCCTTTGCGTCGAATGCTGGAAGCTGGCTCGCAATTTCAGCTAGTAAACGAATTTCTACTGTTGGATACCATGACAGCACTGGCGGAATATATGGCACCTTTAGTAAACAGCAATTAGGAGATGTCAGACTTTTTCAAATCGAAAATAGACATTTTCTTGTTCGGTCAGAAGTAAAATCATTTAATCACCTGTCACGTATTATCGTAACGGATCGAAGATCAACGTTTGTCAGACAGTTCACTTTCGAATTTAATAACACCGCTAAATCCTACGAGCTCGTACTATTTTCAAAACGTCGCCCTAGATGGTATTTCGCCGATATCGAAAATATGAGTTTCACTTTTGATGCGGCTTCCGAGACTGAGTCAGTCCAAAAGTGTAGCTCAAAGGTCAATATTCTGAATGGCGCGCAGCAATTTGCGGACAATATCTTAGCTCGTTTGGCTTCTACGGCACTTTCGCTTCGACTTGAAAAATCATGTGAAGCGGACCCCGAAAAATTGTCCAATATTCAGAACGGTTTGAAAAACATATTTATTCCTGAAGACAAAGGTATTCCGTTTTTTAGCTGCCAACTTATTTCTGAAAAATATCCTGCTATCTTCAACAGCTATGCAGCGCTTTTTTCAAACCAGGCAAGTGAAGGAATAGTTACGTGCGAACCCGATAACACAGATACCGAGTACCTGGCGAAAAGTTCTGAACTGAACAAAGTTGTTTTGACAAATAAAATTTTGCGCTCTAGCTCGTGCGAGCTCAAGAATGTTTTATTTCATGAGTTCCTACATGTCGGTGGATTGGAGAGCCACGATGATATCGATAGAATAGTTGAAGTATGTGGGAGCAGGTGTGCCTCGTCGCTTATTAAAAATGGACATTATGAGCCAAGCTCAAAGAATCAGGTCCGGGAAGATATGGCTACCGAAATAATTAAAACTGCTCCTGCGGATGAAGGACCGAAGCTTGTGCAGAGCATGCCGGGTGATGTGTCCGATCCGCGAAGTGCGCACTACTTTGCGGCGAATGCTCCGTCCATGATGGGGCATGTGCTTAATCAAGTGAGTCACTATACGCAGATTATAGATAAAGCCGCGGCCGCAGATGAAACTCCTGGTGAAATTTCAACGAGGCGGGTGGAGAGATTGGCGGACGGAAGTACGCAGCTGACGCTTAGCAATGGCAAAGTTGTTCGATCAATGAAAGCGTTTAGCGACATCAAAATGCTTGTGCCTTACGGCGAGGGTGAGCAACGAGTTGCGCAGCAATCTAAGAACCAGAATCTACACAAGGCAATTGATTCTTCTGCAGATACTGGCGCGGTTTTCCAGAAGAATATTGGCCTCGTTTCCGGGGCCGGAAAAGAAAATCAGAAAAATTCGACCGATACTGAAACCATCACGTCGTCGACTGGCGGGCGTGGAGGTTCAGATTCCTCTAGTATGGGAAACTTTTCTGGAAGTGGGGATTCATTTAGCGTAGGCGATCGTAAACCAGCTCAGGCGGTTGCAAAAAGCAAAACTTCCGTTACAAGCCGTAATATTAATTCCCGATCTAGTGCGCCGGTGAAATTTTTGAGCGACACTGAGCTTTTCCGATATCTTAAAAAATCGGGCAATCCAGCGACGGCGGTGTATGAGCCCCAAGTCCTCGCGTATCTCAATGAAAAGAAAATTCGCCTGATTATCGATGGCGTACCGGTAGGGGCTGTAGATCCTAAACATATTATTGATTTGGCCGCCTATCTTAAGGCTATGGATGGTGGTCGTGAATAAATCATCCGTCTTTATCAAGGTCGCATTGGTGTTTGCTGGATTTTACATTTTGTATTCGGCTGCATTTTTTATTTATTACGTAGACGATAGCTATGATCAAGAGCGAGATCGCGCGACAAATGCAAGTTCCGACTACGCTAAAATCGGGCACATTCTTCTTCGCGACAATCAAGTGCTTGAGGCGAATGAACGCCTTACAGAAGCGATGGAACATTACAATATCGATTTCTTTTTCGTTCGCAAAGATGGAAAAAGTCTTTTCTACGGAAATCATGCGGGTACTACCGATGAGATCGAGTTTCCTGTTCCGACTGACGGTATTGTCGGTCGCTTTGATGACCCCCAACAGAGATACCAGCTGTTTCTTGTTAAGGAGGGGCCGTACGAACTCTTTGTCGGGCACAAGACTTCCACTGCAATTTATCTCCTGAGGTTTTGGCAGCGTGAGCGTTTAATTTTCCTAAAGGACTTCTGCTTTGTCCTCCTGGGGCTTATCGCTGTTGTGCTCTACACCTTCAGGGATCTTCGGGCGCTTTTGCGCAGGATTACTGGGCGTGGTTCGGCGCGTGGGGATGAGTCGATTGCTTACTCAAAAGAGACGCTTACGTTGATTCGAGGGTTTAAGGGTTTTGAGGAAGATGTTGGGCGGCTGATGCATCAAAATGGTCTGCTCGATCGGCAGCTTTTGCCGGCGCTTAAGAATGAATTGTTCTCGGGGAAGACGCCGCCTTATGAGTTCAAGTGCACACTCGTGCGCACTGATATCAATGATTTTACGAAAGTGTTTGCGAGTTCGCACCGTGCGGAATTTATGCAAACGATCAACGATTTCTTTGTCGAAGTGACTCATGTTGTTTCTCGCTACGGTGGATATGTGCACGAGTTTGTCGGTGATGAAGTCTTGTATTATTTCAAAGATGACGAGCATGAAGGTTCGCCCGCGATCGCGCTTGCGGCGATTCGTGATGTTAATGCGGTTGCGGAAGAGTTTCACAATCGAAAACAGCGCGACTATCCTTTTCGTGTGAAGACGAGTCTTGCTCACGGCACACTTCGCTTTGGACCATTGGTGAATGGGTTTTCGCTTGCCGGAAATCCACTCATTGAAACAGCTCGAATGCTTATGCACGTTAACGACAAGTCCGAAAATACCGTTGTGCTTGATGCGCATTTGCGGCGCGAAGTGGGGTCGGTCTGTAAGTTTGAAGAATTTGGTGAAGTTATTCTAAAGGGATTGGCTGAACCACGTAAACTACTTCGTTACATTGAGCACGTTCCGCTCCGGGTGTGGCTGCAGAATGAAAAACACCTCGGGGCAAAAGATAGCCTTCTTCTTTACCGTGGCGAAAAAGATATCGCTGATCTTCTTTGGTACGTGAAAAAGTCTTGGCGGGATGTTCCTTCAGATCGATCGACACATACGTTGCAGAATTTCAAAAAATTCAAGCTCACTCGGGGCTCGCAGATTGTTAAAGACGCGTACCTAGCGCTTCTCAATGATTTGCTTCATGACCAAATCGCTCAGAAAAAAGAATATGTGCTCTCGATGGTGGTTTCGATCGCGGTTCATCTCTTTCGCAGGGAAGATTTTGATAGCGAATTGCGCGCAAGCCTCATGGAGTGCCTATTCAATCAAGGCCGTCGCGTTGTAGCAAACGGTGTAGATGTTTTCTCTGAACTTGATCCTGATTCCCCAGACGATGTATTTATCAAGCTTATGCGCGATTCCGATAACCGTGTTCGCGCAAATACGCTGATTCGCGAGGGCAAACGCTCCTGGAGCAAAAGCATGGCAAAGAAAATTGCCGGCATGCTCGATTCGCCAAATCCTTTTTTCAAAGCGAGCGGACTCTATGCTCTCGGTGAAATCGCTCTGCATATGAAAAATCAGGATTCAGTTTCATTTCACGCGAGCGCACCGTTGCAATCGCTTTTGAAGAAGGCTGAACGTCTTGAAAATGACGAAAATCCAATGATCGCCCGCCAGGCGAAATTGGTTTCTGAAAAGACTTCTTCTAGGCCTTCTCTGAAAACTGCTGCGTAAAAGAAAGATCAGAGTTTAAGTCGCTGACAAAACACTAAGTGCGAATTTGGCCAGTGCCGTCGATGATCCAGCGAGGAGTGGTGAGTTCACGCAGACCCACTGGTCCACGTACGTGGAGCTTTTGCGTGCTAATGCCGAGCTCGCCACCCAGGCCAAATTCAAATCCATCTGTGAAGCGGGTTGAGGCATTCCAGTACACGGCCGCGGCATCGACTTCAGATTGGAATTTTCGCGCTTTATTTTCATCTTGAGTGACGATGGCTTCGGAGTGTTTAGAGCCGTGAAGCTCAATATGCTCGAGAGCTTCTTTGAGATCGCTGACAATATGGCAATTTATAATTTGATCTAAGTGTTCTGTGTCCCAATCTTGTGGGTCGGCTGCAAAAATATTTTCACGATCTTTGAGAATCGTAAGCGAGTCTTTATCGCATTTCCATTTTAAACCGAATGATTGAGTCGCCTCATAGAGGCGTGGAAGAAAGCGCTCTGCAATCGAGCGGTGAACAAGCACCGTTTCAAGTGAGTTGCACACACCAGGGCGTTGCGTTTTTGCGTTAGTGACGACTTTAACTGCCATTTCGAGATCGGCATCGTTATCGACATAAGTGTGGCAGAGGCCGCGATCATTTTTAATGATCGGCATGTGAGCGTGAGTTTGCACAAACTCGATAAGTTTATCGCCACCGCGTGGGACAACGATATCGATCCATTCTTTTTTTTCAAGTAGGGCTTCGACAATCTTGCGATCGTAATTGTTCATTCCATAAAACACGGTTTGATCAATACCGGCGAGTTTGAGTTCATCGATCATAATTTGATAAAGAAATTGCGCTGTCTCTTTTGAGTCAGACCCGCCTCGCAGCGCGATTGCGTTGCCAGCCTTAAAGGCGAGCGAAAATGCTTCGAGCACGACATTTGGGCGTGATTCGAAAATCATAAGAATTACGCCCAAAGGGGCGCGCACGCGTTGTAAACGAAGCCCATTTTTCAAAACTTGCTGATCGACGACCTCACCCACTGGATCGGAAAGAGCTGCGACTTGACGTAGACTTTCAACTATTCCTTCGATTCGCTTTTCATTTAAGGTTAAGCGGTCGCGAAACGCAGAACTCGTATCGGGCGCGAGATTAGAGAGATCCTTTTTGTTGATGATGACTAGTTGAGCCGCTTCTTTGGCGACTCGATCTGCGATTCGAGTGAGAGCGGTATTCTTAGTTGCAGTAGGAAGCTTACGCAAAATCCGAGCGCCATCGCGTAAGTGTTGGAAATTTTCTGATACATCGGCGGGAATGCGGGGATCAGGTTGCGCGGTTTGCAAGATTTCTCCTGACCGCGGCGCCGCGAAAATTCGTGTTAGTCACAATTCGCTGCCTCCGATTTGTGTCCCGATCGATTGGCCGTCGGCGAGATGAATTAAACCCTGAGGCCAGTCGCCGCGGACGAGGTGAGTGACAATATCATCTTGCATCGCAGTTTTTGCGGCGAGAAGTTTTGAGTACATTCCTCCCGTACCGCGCGAGCTCCCCGGACGTTTGCCTGCAAGTCTTAGATCAGCAGGACTCACAGACTTGCGATAAGAAATCAGCCGCGCATGATCGTTTTGTTTTGGATCTGAATCAAAAAGCCCATCGACATCAGTGAGTAGCACAAGGCGTTCAGCCTTCATCATTTGGGCGATCTGCGCGGATAGTGAATCGTTATCGCCGAATTGAATTTCTTCCGTAGAGACGGCGTCATTTTCATTCAAAACGGGAACTGCGTCCCAATCCAAAAGTTTGTTGAGAGTGTTCTGCAAGTTTTTGCGTCGTTCGCGATTTCGCATATCACTTGCGGTGAGCAGAACTTGTGCGCCCTTGAGACCAACGGCGTTGAGCGCGAGGTTATAGAGATCCATCACCATTGGCTGACCAAGAGCGCTCAGAGCTTGTTTCTCGGGGAGTGTGCGCTTTTTTCCGCTGCGCGGGCGAAACTGTGTTCGCTCGACCGCTGAGGAAATCGCCCCCGATGTCACCCATATCACTTCAATCCCGTATTCGCGGCGCAGTTGCGCAACTTGAGTCATCCACGCGCGGATGAGCAGTGGGCCGCCTGTGCAGACCATTTGGCTTCCTGCTTTGACTACCCAGCGCCCTCGCGTTTTCACGATTTATGCTCCTTGAATTCGCCTGAGCTTTTGTCTTTGCGCACGTTATCCCAATTGAAGTAACGGCCGTTCATCGCGATGTAGACTCCTGGCGAGAGAGTTTCAGCGAACGCAAGAGCGCTACCGAGATTGAAGAGTCCATCGGAGCTGCCAAATTTATAGGGCACCATCGCGCCGGTTAAAATAATCGTTTTCTTTAGCTTTGCTTCACCGAGCACTCGCGCGGTTTCTTCCATGGTGTCTGTGCCATGTGTGATAACAATGCGTGCTTCTTTTGCAGATTTGCAGCTTTGTAAAATGAGCGCCCGATCCTCTTGCGTCATCTCAAGGCTATCGATCATCATGAGCGTGCGAGTTTCAACCGGCACGAGGCAGCGACCGAGGCGCAACATTTCCGGCACGTGCGAATCTTTGAAAAAAAGGCGTCCGCCGATTTCATCGTATTCTTTATCGAAAGTTCCGCCGGTGATAAAAATGCGAATCTTCTCAGCCATCGCTGTGGTGATCTCCTACATTGAAAGGTTACCGCCACGCGAGGCCCGATCAAGACCTATCTCTTCTTGCGTTTAAGCTTTTTTGATGGCGAAGCTACCTTCTTGCTCGATTTCGGTCGAGGGCGGCGCGCTTTCGGGATTCTTCCGATGCGATGGTCATCCTTTAACGCAAGAGCACAGGCTTTCAGCACCATCTCTTCGAACCTCTCGTCGCTCGTTGGAAGGTTCTGCCAATTTGTCGGACCAGGGCCAAAAATCGAAAGGTGAGTCATGATCGGAAGGTCTTTTCGCAAGCTATCGTGATGCTCAGCAGACGTGGCAATCCAAACGCCGTTTGCCTCCGGCTCGTCAGCGCGATCGCGTAAGATAAAAAGAATTTTTAGCCCGTCAGGAGTTTCGCGGTACACGCCGTGCGCGCCAAACATTGGCTTCACAACGGGCTGGATAGAGCTCAGTTCTTCAATAACAAAGGGAAAGGCGGTAGGCTTCATAGCTCTTTCTCAAGCGAAAAGCCCCGCGATCTAAAGTTAAATCCCGAGCGGACTATGCTTTGCGGGAATCGTAGGTGTCTGCGCTTTGAAATTTGTTGGATTGCTGATCTTATTATAAATCGACGTCATGACAAGCGATGCCGCCATGAGCATCACCATCACCAGCGCAAAGTTCATTATGACTTTTCGGCGCCGTGCGGGTTGGTAGCGAGATTTTTTCTTACGATCCGATTTTTTTTGATCTTTCTTTTTCATAGTGAGCCTCCTCCATAGCTGAACATCGATTAAGAGTTTCTTGTGACTTAGCGGTTTTTTGGGCCGATTTCAAAGAAGGAGGCAAAATGTGACCAAAATTAGACTTGGGTGTGACAATTGAACTCAGATTGCAAAATAAAAAAGGAAGGCCGAGTTAGCCTTCCTTATAAAATAGATCGTTTTAGTTTAGATCAAGAAGCGTTCTTTGGAACTTTTGATTCATCAACCGTAATTTCAACTTCAACGCGACGGTTTTGTTTGCGGCCTTCAGCGGTTTTGTTGTCGCCGACAGGATTTTGAGGACCCATGCCTACGGTACTTACTGTTGCAGCGGGAACGCCGCCTGCCACCAGTTGTTGTTTAACTGCGCTAGCGCGATTAGCTGAAAGTGTTTCGTTCGTTTTTGCAGAGCCAGTGCTATCTGTGTAGCCTTTGATTGTGATGACGTTCTCAGGATATTTTTTGAGAATGTCCGCCATCTGCGCGATGTTGCCAGAGGCTGTGGGTTTTAAATCTGCTTTACCGGTGTCGAACAAAATATCGCTTTTTAGTTTAGTGATAATACCTTGTTCTGTGCGCTTGGTTTCCGCGATTTTTTCGAGCTCTTTTGCCTGGCGATCCATACGATTTCCAACAAGGCCGCCGACTGTTCCACCAAGAGCTGCGCCGATGAGAGCACCCTTATTTCGGTCGCCCGTTTGGTGGCCTATGATACCGCCTACAACCGCTCCGGCTGCAGCGCCTATTCCTGCGCCAACTGCCGTTTTCTTACCCGCTGATTCACAGCCGCCGAGGGCCATGAGTGCTACAATTGATAAAACCATAGTCTTTTTCATAACTTATCTCCCAAATCTACAGTTGGATAACCCTGCGAAATGCCTAGGGTTTTTGTGTTTCAAAAAGATCCACTAAAAATTTTGTAAGAATATAGCCCGAAGTTCAAGGATTTAGCATGGGTTTGCACGCGCGGCGCTTCAAAGTGAGACAAGGCCCGGGAAATGCATCTTTAAGGAGCTATCGGTAATGCGTTTTTGGGGGCGGTTATGTTTACTACAGATCTCTTTGCAGCAGAGTGGATTTCGGCAAGCCGAGGGGTATCTCGCGGCAGGCAAAAACTAATGGTCGTACTGCACGGCTACGGCGATAGCTTGAAAGCCTATCGCTCGATCAAAAGTGACTTGCGTCTTCCAGAATTCAATTACCTCCTAATCAATGCACCGAAACGCGTTCAAGACGGCTACAGCTGGGGAGTGATCGCTCCGCGAAAAGCCGCACATCTTAAAGAAACGCGCGAGCGTCTATTTCAATTAGTTGAAGAATTGAAGGAGGCCGGTTGGCATCCCTCGCAGATTTTTTGGCTGGGTCATTCCCAAGGCTGCCTTGCCGCAAGCGATCTGATTCTTCATCACCCGGCGGCATTTGGCGGATTCATTGGTGTGAGCGGCTACGCTTGGTTTTCGCGTGGCTGGAGAAACAAATTATCGCGCTCTGGTGCGCGCCGAACGCCGTGGCTCTTTACGCATGGAACTAAGGACGAAGTTATTCGCACGAAAGAAATTCGCGAGGATATTGCGGAGCTTTCACGCGGCAAAGTGCCTGTTTTTTATTGCGAGTTTTTGAAAGGCCATGATTTTGATTACGATTGTGAAGTCCCCTTCATTCGCCGGTGGATCAAACGCCATCGCAATTCGCGAAAATTTTCGCCGCCGCCTCGATACCGTGCGCCGCTTGCCTAATTAACGCCGAATCAAATTAGCGCGAAGCACTTGCTTTGCGCCCGGCCCTTAGCAAGAATATCCCTTCATTCATCGAGGGGGAATCTGCTTTGGCTGCAAAAAATAAAATCACTTCAATTGTTCTTGGGTTCATGTCCTTAACTGTTGCCGCGTGCGCAACGGTGAAAACCGCACCTGAGCGAGGACCCGAGACTTACAACTCTGAGACACTTCTTCCAGTCGCTAAAGCTGCAAACCGCGCAAACGACGCCGATGGCGGAATTCTTCTTGCTTATGAAGTGAAAGGCTCCGGGCCAGCGGGTGAGTGCCGGTTGCGCATATTCAATAAGGACACTGGCATCAGCCGTTTTATCAATATCAAAATGGATGACAACGCTGTCTACGATGATTTCGCACCGGGCGTTTACGATATCACACGTATGGGCTGTGGCATTGGCTTAGTGTGGGATCTCGACAGACTTTACCCAGCAGGCTTCACAGTATCGTCAAATCAAGTGAGCTACATCGGAAAGATTATTTTTAAATTTGCAGGTAAACAGCTCGACGAAATTAAAAAAGATGGGCGTGTGGGTTCCGCCGCTGCGTTTGCAGCAGCGGCTCCGCGTGTTCCTAATAGCATGCCGATTGTTTCTGGATTCACGCTCTTACCGGTCTCGCTAGAAATGGCGATGGAAGGAACGACTTCGACGGGGTTTAACGTGCACGCCTCTGGCGTGAAGGACGCGACACGAGCGCTGGAGCCCTTGATGGCTCATCTGAAGTCGTGCGAAAATCAAGTGTCAAAAACCGATCCACTTCGCTTAGGTAAACTCGAATACGTCGCCAAATACAAAGGCGGACGCTTCAGTGAATTCAAAGACCGCCACGATCAGAATGCTTTTTCGAGCGATTTGAAGGAATGTATCTCAGAGAGTTTGTCGGCGTTTCAGCCGTTTGAAAAAAATGATCTTGAGATCAAGGTGAATTATTGATGATCGAACACAGCTTTCTTCATTTGCCAGGCATTGGCGAGCAGACCGAACGAAAGCTGTGGGATCAAGGTGTTCGCCACTGGAATGATCTCGAAGTGTCGTTAAACGAAATTTTCGGATCAAAAAAAGCGTCAAAAGTTGCCGAGGCTCTTGAGGCTTCGCGCGCAGCACTTGAGTCTGGTGAGCTTCACTATTTTCAGGAGAGTTTGCGAAGTGCGCACGCGTGGCGGCTGATTCCGCTGTGTTGTGATTCGGTTGCGTATCTCGATATCGAAACGACTGGTCTTGGATTTCCGCCGGTTTCGCATTCGACAACGATCGCGGTTTCGTTTCGCGGTGAGCTTTTTGTCGAGCATGAACACGCGCAAAAACGCGCGCTCTTAGAGCGACTGGAGCAAGAGGCGAAACTTTTTGTCACATTTAATGGACTCACTTTTGATTTGCCATTTTTGCGCCGCGAATTCGGTTTGGAACTTTCTAAACCGCATGTCGATTTGCGAGTTTGGTTTGGTCGACACGGCATCAAAGGTGGGCTCAAGCGTATTCAAGCTGGATTTCCCGAAGTTCATCAGCGAAGTTCCATGGACATCGACGGCTTTGACGCCGTTCGCTTGTGGCGCATGCATGAGCGGGGAGTGCCGCGCGCACTTGAAACGTTGATGACCTACAACGCAGAAGATTCTGTGTGCCTCGAACCGCTCTTGCATCTCGCTTATGGTTGGGAGCGCACGCGATTCGCACATCTCGATCTTGCGCAACTACCTCCTATGAAGGTGCCGGCGATATCTACGGAAGTAGACTCCTTCGTCTACGGCCTTCTGCGCGGCGAAGAATCCTGGAACCTCCCCTCCGATTGGTGAGGGTGCCAGCCACTTTTCCGGGATGTGCAGCATCCCGGAAAAGTGGCTGGCACCCCTAGCTTAGGAGGAATTCGAAGTCTTGTTGGGTTAGGGCTGTGCCGGAGGGGCCGAGTTCGGACTCGTTTTCGGTGGAGGCGAAGAGGGCGTCGAAGCGTTTTGATTTGATGTCCTTGAGGACTTCGATTTTTTCTTCGACTGATTCTTTGATGAGGTAGCGATAGACTTGCACAGTTTCAAGCTGACCGATGCGGTGAGCGCGATCGGTCGCTTGGTTTTCGACAGCGGGGTTCCACCACGGCTCGATATGAAAAACGTAATTCGCTTTTGTTAAGTTAAGACCTACGCCGCCGGTTTTCAGCGTCATCAGCATAACCGCCCCGGCCTCTTCATTTTGAAACGCTTTTAGTTTTTTCTCGCGACTCAACCGCGAATCCGCACCGCTGATATCAAAGTGCTGGATTTTCGCAAGACTCAACTTCTGGCGAATGCGTTCAAACGTCGCGAGAAACTGCGTGAACACCAAAGCGCTTGCGCCGCCTTCAGTGATTTCTTGAAGAGCTTCAACTAATGTCGCGATTTTCGGTGGTTCACCTGTGTATTTCACGCCGGGAATCGCCGATGGATCAGAACACGCTTGGCGCAGTCGCAAGAGTGCAGTCAGCATTTGCAACTGCATCTTTTTTTCGCCGTGCAGTGCGATCTGCGATCTAATTTGTTCGTTATAAGATGTGGCGATATCGCGATAGATCCGCTTTTGTTCTTCTTCAAACGGTAGCTTCAATGTCGTTTCGACTTTTGGCGGAAGTTCGCTCATCACTTGCGCTTTCGTTCGGCGCATAAGTAACGGTTTTGCCTTCAGGCGAAGATAGTCGATATCCTCTCTCAGCACGCGAACCGGATTCACATATTTTTCTCTGAAGTCTGGAAGTTCACCGAGTGAGCCGGGAACAATCAAATCAAATAGCGAGTAAAATTCGCCGTAATGATTTTCAAGAGGAGTCCCGGTGAGACAAAGTCTAAATGAGCCACGCATTTTGCGAGCGGCGGTCGTTCTCTTCGTCGTGATGTTTTTTAAATTCTGTGCTTCATCAAAGATAATGATGTTCCACTCAACTTGCTGAAAGAGCTCCGCGTGTTCTTGCAGGAGGCCGTAAGTGCAAATCACCAGACCTTCTCGTTTCGCTTGAATGAAATCGAGCATACCCTCAGAATCTCTGCCGTTAAAAATGTGGGTGGGAATTTCGGGGGTAAACCGTTCCGCCTCTGAGAGCCAGTTGTAGGTGAGCGAAGTGGGAACTAAAACGAGGCAAGGCCCCATTCTTTCATCGACTCGCAACGCCTCTAGGAATGCGAGCGTTGTAACAGTCTTTCCTAGACCCATGTCGTCTGCGAGAATTCCACCAAGCCCGAGCTGATAAAGATCCTTAAGCCATTGCACACCGATTGTTTGGTACGGTTGAAGTTTGGTGCGAAATGACGGAGGCGGGGTGAACATCGGGCGACTGAGGTGAAGAGAGTCGTAAAATTTTGTGATGTCGTCCCACCGCTGACCGCCGCGCACTTTTACGCCGCTTGCGCGCAACGCGAGAAGTTCTAGGGTCTGGCTGCGCGGTAGCTGGTAATAAGTGTCTTCAGTGCGTCGCCGTTTGCCTCGCGTGAGGCCGCTTGAGCCAGACTGAATTGTCGACCAAAACTGCGTGAGGCGTTTCAAACTGGGCAGTTCATTCGGGCGTACACGGTAGAGCCGGCCCTGAAACTCGATCATGCCCTCTTTGGATAGTCGAGTGGCTTGTTCGCCTGTGATTTCAACACCTTTGAAGAAAAACTTAGGACTCAACTCGAACCAGTTTATCTTGTGTGCACCGACCGCAATGGCATCTGATGGCTCTTCCGTGGCTTCGCGCAAATTGAATTCGGGTTTGAAATCCGAAGCTGCGAACTCCTCAATCTGTCTGCCATCAATGAAAAGTTCAAAACCACGACCGAGCAGAAGAAAGAGATTTGTTCCATGCGGCGGCCGACTAGAATCGGGTAAGATATAGCGTTCGCCAATTCCCGGCTGATAGATCATTCGTGTCGCTTGCTCGCGGTCGACCTCGCGGCGAATCGCGAGATCTTCGCGCTCAATACTTGGACGACCGTTCATGAAATTTTCAAAGTACTTGGTGCGCGCACGCGTGAAACAAACTCCGCGAGTGTCACTTGCCAAATCGGCAACGATTGCATGGAAGAAAAGCGCCACTGCGCGAATTAGTCCAGCGATCTTGAATTCACCTTGAGGAAGATAGACGTGAACAAAACGATTGTCGGCGGGATCATCGCGCAAATCGCGAACGACTTGGCGAACAAATCCTTCGATTAGAGTCGTGACATTCTTTGAACAGAGCTCGGTCAGAGATCCGGTCTGTGTCGGCCATCCCTCCGTTTTTAAAATGATCGCGCCGAGCCTATCAAAAATCGACTGACACACATCCTCTTCGGTTTTTGCGATCATTCCGTTTGAGAGCGGAAGCCCTAGAGCAAACTGTGCGGCGTCAAAGAAAATCAGCGATGAAAATCCCAAGTTGCGAAGGACCTTCATATCGCGCTCACGCTTCATCCCGCGGCGTCCATGGGCGAGCTGCGTGTTCGCATATCCCGTCGTCGCGCCGAGCCCTAGCTGCAAATTTAAAAGTAAATATGCAGAACTCTGCGGCAGGCCGTGCACTTCCCAAGAACCGAATTCAGTTTCGATCTTGGTCATGAATCGCACAGAGCCATCGCCCGAAATCAACAGCTGTGGGCGAACATTTTCCTTTGGCACGACACTCGACCCAGGTTCAATCGTAAGCGATGCATTTTCTGTCGCGAGAATTTCATTAACTTCCTGGACGGTATTTTGAATCAAAGCGTGTCCAGTTAAATGAATGGAACTGCGCGAGGGTGATGTATCTTTCGCATCAGTACCATCAATCGCGGGGAGCCGGGGAATTTGCACTCTTAGGCGTGCAAGCTGGTCATCGAAGGTGTGAAACGAAAGTGTTTTTGCACCGGGATCAAAAACAAAACTATGAGAAATCAAATCTAAGTTGCCGATTTTTTTTGCGTCTAGCTCAAGCCGTGCTCTTCCGTAGTGAACTCCCGTTTGTGGATCAAGCAGATCGGTCTTGAGACGCCACGGCCCCCATGTCGGCGGGAGAAGTTCGATGCTCGCAAGTTTTAGAGCCGCTCGCTCCTCGGTGGTTCGATCGTTAAAGGTTAAGTAGATCGCTTCGGGACCAGAGAAATCCGATTCACTGACACGACTTCTTGCTTTCAACATCCGCTGCGCGCCAAGCAGTACACTCAAAATCACTTTGTCGGCTTGAGTTTGCCAACTAGGCCGCGTTTGCATCGGTGGCATTCCGGATTCAAGTGTGTAAGGCGATCGCTCAAGCCATTCGCCGTGCACATTTATTAAAAGCGGCAAAAGATGGCGTGGAATGAACTTAGCGCGCTGGTGATACAGAATCTCGTGTGCGGAGAGAATCAGGCCGTCATCGAACATGTATTGAATCATTCGGCTATAAGTATCAAGACGCTCGGAAATTTCGGCAATCGACCGCAGGGGTGTGCTCATCGGATCAAAAACTGAGCCCCGGTGAAAAGCGAGTGGCACATCGGCGATCCTCAGATGCGGAGTAAAAAAACTTGTGCCCAGTTCATCAGGTTTTGGCGGGTAGCATTTCGGTAGCTGACCGCTGAGTTGAATAGTGTCGCGAAACTTTTCGCCATTTAATGAAACGGCTTGCGACTGACAGAAGATTAGAAATTTAAGCTTCGCCTGCGACAATTGAGCTTCCGTGAAAAATGACTCCGGCCCAAATTTGGCCGAAATTTGGGAATCCTCAACTTTAGCACGAGATGAATAAAAAAGGCGCACTTTATTGGTGCGCCTTTAAATATCATTTAAGAATAAAGTGGCAGAATACTACTCAGGTTTAAACCAGCAGCGTGGGCGCCAGCCGAACTCATCGGTTCCTTGAACACAAGAACCCTGTTTGAAGTCGTCATTGCTAACCGCTGTGTCTTTGGCGACGTGGCAAATCGCGCCGGCAAAGTAAGTGTCCATGCGGCACTGCGTTTCAGGATGCTCGTCATCCGTTTGCGCAACTTCAGTTGGATCTGGAGTGTCATAGCGCGGACGCTTTTTCTCTTTTTTCAGATCCATAAAGAGCCCAGCAACGCTGTCACCCGCCATTGTATTGCGCATGCAAATCAACTGATCGGTGTGATCTGAAAATTGGCTTTCGCAATTTTGTTTGGCGATCGGTTGAATGTTCGCTGCAGCGATGATGCTTTCGTTGTCATCCTGAGCAAAGTAGTAGCGAAGACACTTCAAAGTTGCGAAGTAATCCGCGCCGCCTTCGTTCGTTGCCCATTCTGAACCCCACCAGCCAGAAACTTTTGGAGCTCCACCGAGGTGGTGTCCAAGTTCGTGGCAAGCCACAAGCGCCATGCCTTCAACGTTGATCTCACTGTGTCTAGCGAGACCGCCGTACATATTCAAGATCCAGTCGCCGCCGGTTTGTTCGGCGCTTGCATTTACAGTCGGGTCATTCCAGAGACGGTTGATTACAAGTTTCCCGCCCAGCTGAGCAATTACTGGCGCATACAAAGCTTCAACACGATCTAGAACCGCATTGAATTGCTCTTCAGTTAATCCGCCGTTGGCACTTAGATTTCTGCCAAACGGTGTGTTCCATCCTACCGGAATCTTCATGTTGTTTTCCGGTACAAAACCGTCGCAAAGCTCGTGAGTTGTAGCCTTAAATCCTACGCTGGCTGCAACCACTACTGCTAGTGCCGACAACATTAGAGAAGTCGATTTCAAATTACGCTTCATTTTAATGTCCCCCCCTGGACAAGTTGTTCGAGCTTAAGCTCGCAAAAGAGCGTATCAACAAATTTCTGTTTGGCTAGACTTTAGTTCCAAAACGGAACCAAGATTTTTTGCGCACCGAATGTGAAGCGTTAACTATTTGTTTTTATTTATAAGTTTGATCAGGCGCTGCGTTAGCTGGATGCCTGATTTCTATGCTAATTTCGGTTTAGGCTCGATGTTCGACGTTTACGTGTTTTATTTTCGAGCGGTTTCTTTCGCGCGGGAAACAGAGTTCGACAGATCTCACATTTGGTTCCATCGCAGCCTCTCGCTGTGCAATGCTCGCGTCCATAATAGATGATTTGCAGATGCAATTTGTTCCATTTCTCTTCGGGGAAAAGCGCTTTCAAATCGCGCTCTGTTTGCTCGACATTTTTGCCGCTCGAAAGCCCCCAGCGATACGCAAGGCGGTGAATATGTGTGTCGACCGGGAAGCTAGGTTGATTGAAAGCTTGTGCTAAAACGACTTGCGCCGTTTTGTGACCGACACCTGGAAGCTCTTCGAGTTCAACAAGAGTTTTCGGTACCTCACCTTGATGTTTGTCGAGGAGAATTTGCGACAAACCGTGAATGGCTTTAGATTTCTGTGGGCTCAACCCACAGGGCCTAATGATCTCTCTGATTTCATCGACCGAGAGTTTCACCATCTGCCCAGGTGTTCGCGCGCGAGCAAAGAGACTAGGAGTAGTTTGGTTTACCCGCCGATCGGTGCATTGAGCCGATAGCAAGACGGCGATGAGAAGAGTAAAAGCGTCGTCGTGGTCGAGTGGAATCGGCGGATTGGGATAGAGCTTGGCCAGGCGCTGCTGGACAAACTCGGCGCGTTCTTTCTTGGTCATTATTTGTGCGTACTCTCCTTCGGCTTATCGCCGGTCGGAGAGCTCGGCCTCCATCAGGCTCAATTAACATAGTCGCGATGCAATGTCTTGGACCGCGCGAGGTTTTACCCCTACAATAAGCTCCTATGTTTAATTTTTTTTCAAAGAAAGCTCGAACCATCGCGATCGGCGACATTCACGGCTGCGCCCGCGAGCTTGAAGCATTGTTAAAAAAATTGAACCTTAGCACAAGCGACACAGTTGTCTTTCTCGGTGACTATATTGATCGCGGAACTGAGAGTCGCCGGGTGATCGATATGATCATTGAGCTTAAGAATCGCGCTCAGGTGGTCACGTTGATGGGAAACCACGAACAAATGTTCATTGATTTCTTGGAACATCCTGAGTCAGCCGGTGCTGGACTCTTTATTTTAAATGGCGGTGGTTCGACATTGATGAATTATTCAGGCTCCGACGGCTCTTTTGAACTGCCTGAAAGTCACATTGAGTTCTTGCGTGGGCTTCGCCTTTTCTTTGAAACGAAAGATCATTTTTTTGTTCACGCCGGTGTACCTAATCAGCCTTTGAGCACGCTCGATGCTGAACGCGACGGAATGACCATGCTTTGGGTTCGGCAGTCATTTCTCAACAGCACTTTCAAGTGGGAAAAAAAGATCGTCCACGGCCACACGCCTGTGCCGCATCCAGAAATCGAAGCTAACCGCATCAATCTCGATACCGGTTGCGTCTATGATGGTTGTTTAACAGCGATGGATGTGACGAACGGAAAAGTCTATCAAGTCGAAAAAGGTGTAAAACGCGAACCAGAGCTTGTACCGGCAGCCTCGGGTGGTAGTCGGGTTGCAATGCGTTTTACGGGAAAGATGCCCGTTGTCGCTGGGCGGGTCGGCGAAGCGCCTTTCGAATTTGAAACATTGAATTACAATAAATTTGGCATTCTCATGCGCGAAAAATCCTCGCAGGCGCAAGGGCTCTTTGAAATCGGCGATCGTATAGAAGGAAGAATCGGTCCCGCCGGTGAGGGCGAGATACGTTTTCAAGGCGATGTCGCGCGAACGGAAAGTCGCGGCGATCAAATTCTCTACGGAGTCAAAATCCACATTATCTCTGAACCTGACGTAGGATCATCGTGGGTTGAGCGACGATCGTAGGTCATATATGAGCGAGAAACAGGCTCTCTTTCGGCGTCTGCCGCAGTTTCATGAACTCTCAAGCGATCTTCTTCTCGATAGATTTCTTGAGTACATTGCGAGCAAAGGTTTTTCGCTTTATCCCGCGCAAGAAGAAGCCGTGCTGGCGCTTCTCGATCGACAAAATGTCATACTCAATACGCCGACAGGCTCTGGAAAAAGTTTGGTTGCAGAAGCTCTGCATTTTCAGTCGCTTGCTGAAGGAAAGCGATCGTTCTACACTTGTCCCATCAAAGCTTTAGTAAATGAAAAGTTCTTAAGCTTGTGCCGCGAGTTTGGACCTGACCAAGTCGGCATGATCACAGGCGATGGCTCAGTGAATCGCGATGCACCGATCATCTGTTGTACAGCGGAAATTTTGGCGAATATCGCACTTCGCGAAGGTGAAAACGCGCGAGTCGACGATGTAGTGATGGATGAATTTCATTATTATTCCGATCGCGACCGAGGTGTAGCATGGCAAATTCCATTGCTCACGCTTTCGCGCACAAGATTTCTTTTAATGTCGGCGACGCTGGGAGAAATGGATTTCTTTAAGCGCGAACTTACGCGCTTAAACGGTCGTGAAACGGCTGTTATCACGAATGTCGATCGACCGGTGCCGCTCAAATTTGAATATCGCGAAACTCCGCTCCACGAGACTATTAAGGATTTGATTGCACAAAATGGAGCGCCCATTTACCTCGTCAACTTCACGCAAGCCTCCGCCGCGGAAGAGGCGCAAAATTTGATGAGTGTCGATTTTGCTTCGAAGGAATTAAAAAAACAAATCTCTGAACGTTTAGTTGGCGTGAAGTTTTCGAGCCCATACGGCAAGGAGATACAGAAATATCTCAAGCATGGGGTAGGACTTCACCATGCGGGCCTTTTGCCGAAGTATCGAGTTCTTGTTGAGCGACTTGCTCAGGAAGGTCTTCTGCAGGTCATCAGCGGTACGGATACTCTTGGGGTCGGAATTAATGTGCCAATTCGCACTGTGTTGTTTAGCAAGCTCTGCAAGTTTGACGGCGAGAAAACTGCGATTTTAAGTGTGCGCGACTTTCATCAAATCGCTGGGCGCGCCGGACGCAAGGGATTTGATACCGAGGGCCGTGTCGTCGCTCAGGCGCCTGAGCATGTGATAGAAAATTTGCGTCTTGAAGCAAAAGCCCGCAGCGACCCCAAAAAAGCGAAAAAAATCGTCAAAGCAAAACCTCCGGAAAAAGGTTTTGTTCTTTGGACCGAGGATACTTTTAAAAAATTAATTTCTAGTCGGCCCGAAGCATTGAAATCGCGTTTTGGTGTGACACACGGAATGCTGATCAATGTGCTCGCGCGCAAAGACGACGATGGCTGCAAGGCTATGCGCAGTCTAATCCGTACGAGCCATGATTCTCACAGCGAAAAACGTCGCCATCGCAAACACGCCTTCGAACTTTTTCGCTCATTGCTCTCTAGAAAGTTAATTGAATTTGCACCGAATTCTAAAATTCGCGTGAATGTCGAGCTTCAAGACGATTTTTCATTGAATCAAACGCTCTCGCTTTGGCTAATTGATACACTCGCCAAACTTGATCGCAATTCGGAAACCTATGGTCTCGATGTTTTGACATTAGTTGAGGCCATTTTAGAAAATCCTGACTTGATCATTCGTAAGCAAGTGGATCGCCTTAGATCGCAGCTGTTTCGCGAGCTAAAAGAAGCGGGTGTTGAATACGATGAGCGAGTGGAGGAACTCGAAAAAGTTGAACACCCCAAGCCGTTGAGAGACTTCGTTTATTCGACCTTTAACGAATTTGCCGATCTACATCCGTGGGTAGGACAAGAAAATATTCGTCCCAAATCTGTGGCGCGTGAGATGTTTGAAACTTTTCAAAGTTTTCCTGAATACATAAGGGATTACGATTTGCAGAGAGCAGAGGGAGTTTTGCTACGATACTTATCGGACACGTACCGCACGCTCACGCAGACCGTGCCTGACCAAGCTAAGTCAGAGGACGTGTACGCGATCATCGAATATTTTGGCGCGATTGTCCGCCAGGTTGATTCGACCTTGATGCAGGAGTGGGAAAAATTACGTCGTCCTGAATCTGAACCTCTCCTTCAGAAGGACACGCAAATCAATTCTGAAGAAATCGCTAGTATGCAGAATGAACAGAATAAAGAAAAAGCTTTGCGAAGGCGGGTAGCGAACGAGATATTTCGATTTGTTCGCGCGTTTTCGACCACAGACTTCGAATCGTGTTTAGAACTCCTTCAAGCTTGGGCTCCGCCACCAGATGAAGTTAAAGACTGGGACGCTAGTCGCCTTGCGGCTGTTCACCGCGACTACATTGATTCGGGCCATTCGAGTGTAAGAGTTGATCCGCGGGCGCGGCATCCGAGCCACATGACTATGACAAAAGTTTCGGGCTCGACACAGCAGACAGAATGGCAAGTAGAACTTCGCTTATTGGATCCTGAAGAGGCAAATGACTGGGTTCTAAAGGCAGCAGCAATTCCATCGGGAGATGAAATTTACTTCCGCCTCCATGGAATCGAAAGTCTGTGACGTCAATTTTCAATAACGGGATCAGAGTTTTTTACGAGCGGAGTTTTTTCCAAAAACTCCAGAACTTTTTCTGACAAGAATCCGATCTCTGCGTCTGGAAGGCTTAACGCCGCACTTGTGATGATTTCCGGCATGAGTTCTATTTGTGGCGTCACTTGGCCATTTTCATCGGCGCAAAGTTCTTTTGGACTCGTGACATGATATTTGCGGCAGGCGGCGGGGCGTACATCATAGACTCCGCAACTCAGATCACTGGTTAAAAATGGGCAGCCGCGAGCTTTTGACTTCGCCTGCGCTTGGATTTTTAAATTCTCTAAATCGATTTCGATTTTGCGTTCGCGAACGACACTCGCCAGAAGCGCAGCTTCATCGTTTGACACTTGCTTGGGAAAAGTCGTGCAGCAAGCGACGCATCCTTTGCTACATGACACATCTTTAGGCGGTTTTATTTTATACTCGTGATCAATTAATCTGTGAACTGCGCGTGCGCGTTCAGCTCCTGCGGGAGTCTGCGCTAAGCTAACTAGAATTGTGCGGTAAACCTGTAGTGATTCCTCGACCAGTTTAGCAAATGATTCAGGCGGCAGAAGGCGTTGGTAGAGTTGAAGTTGAAACTTAAACTGTGGCGTGAATCTGCCAATCCACCCAAGAATTCTCTCGAAACTTAGGGTACTACTGCCTGGTATCGGCGCGGGAACAGATCTGGACGATGGCTTATTTGAGGACATACAAGTGTATCGGTGCGAACCGTGTTTTCTTGATCCAGCAAACAGAGCATTGCAAAATCTTAATGTCCTACTTCTTGTATCAAGACATAGGGCGCGACGATGATGAAACGAAACGATTTGTCGTTCATCAAAGTCCATTCATCAATCTGCTCTGCTGTTGGACGAACGAGGCTTGCCTTTTCAATCCACAGCTCAACACTTGCGACGTCGTCTGTAGCGACTTTGAATGCAACTTCGACGAGGTCTAGAGCCTCGTCGACAAGGAAAACTGCATTTCTCTGAGCGTGCGAAAGAAGATCGCTCCAAAACCCCGTGACAATCTGTGACTGAAGACTGTCTTTGAGGTCCTGGTTTGACACTTTATTTCGGTTCCCTCAAGGTCGAGTTACCTAGGTCGAGAACCATGGCAACTGCAATTTTTGAAAACATCGCCGAGTGCTCGAAGCTTGAATTTTCATCAATCGCATCTTTTGACGTATGCAGATTGTGGTTCATGCCATTAAAAGTCGCTTCAAACGGCATCAGAGTGGGGTAGCCTTGGCGATACCAAGACGCGTGGTCTGAACATCCGTAGCCGCATTGATCGTCCACAATTTGGGCCTTAACATAAAGGCTATTGAGATTTTCAAAATAACTTCGCAACCAGCTGCTCGTGTAGTCTGTCATGGATCCCAACACGAACTTTCCCGCTCCTGGGAAGAGCGTCATGTCGAGCTGCAAAACTGCGATGACATCTTTTCCGGCGGATTTGTATTGACGCGCGATTTCTGCTGAACCAAGAAGGCCCGCTTCTTCCCCGGCGTACCAGAAAAATTCGATCGTTCGCTCTGGGCGTTCATGATTTGCGATAATTCTCAACGCTTCGAGAATATTCGATGATCCTGAGGCGTTGTCATCAGCTCCTGGCGCACGATCGGTATCGCCCCACCATTCTTGGTTGATGGAATCAAGGTGCGCACCAAGTGCGATAATCTCATTTGGTCGCGTAGCGCCTGTGATTCGCGCGCGAATTGATTTTTGCGGTGTTGAATTGTGGGTAATGAGTTCGATGCTCACATCTAACTTTGCACCTTTAACGGTATCGGCGATGCGCTTTTGAAGTGCAGCAACCGATGTGTCTTTATTTTCGCCGTTGTGCAAGCGATTTGGAAAATTCGACATAAAGGCGACGGTGCTCTTGAGATTGTCAGATGAAACTTCGTCGACTGCCGCAGCGATATCGGAGTTGAATGTCATCGAAGAAAAAAGATTTGAACTCGGTCTAAAGTGCCTGTCGCGTTGTTCACGATCGGCCAAAGCGCCGAAAGCTTCAGTGAGAAGTGGGTTTTTCGTGTTTAGGCCAGAATTAAAAGGCAAAACTTCGAAGCCGCCGCACTTACGGTAGTCATGTGCAAGAGCTGAGAGTTCTGCCTGTTGTGCAATCGTAAGTTCCGCAAATCCGACTTCACCTTGAGTCGCAAGAACATTTGCGCCGATTTTTTCCAACATAAAAACGTCGGATAACACTGGTTGTGTGGAATTTTGCGACACCGCTTGCGCTGCGCCCGTTGCTAAAAGCGCAGCCGTCACTAGGCACGCGCGTACAAATACGAACTTTTCATCCCTGAAAATAGTCATTGTGATCCCCCCGACAAAAAGGCTCCCCTTAAAGTGAGCTGAGCTCAACCTTGAACCAGGTTCACTTCGGTAGAACCGGTCTATGGTCTGGATTTTATCGATTTCAACACGACTCTTTCATCTTTGCACCAGGGTTGATTGCTTCAGGAGGTGCCATCCTGAACTTTCGCACCCGTGTTGCTAAATCGCCCGTGCTGTTAAATAGATGGAGGCTCCGGCAATGAAAACTCTTGAGAAGAATATTTCGTTTACTCCACATCCGAAGCCTCGCGACGGAACTCAGACGGAAAAACCCGATCGCGGCGATGCCAACTGGTTCGGCACAAGCCAAATTCCGCAAGAGGAATTCATCGAACGAACTTTCTCTGTCACAGCGATCGAATTCGAAGGTCACGAGCGCCGCCGGGAAACCAGCGAGGGGCGCGCGACATTCTTTGGCTGGAGCATTCGTCGCTAGGTTCTTGGGAGCGCTAAAAATCTCGATGTTAAATGGTGGCGTCCAAATCAACAGGTCTTTGTCAGAACCAACATGAACCCTTGCCAAAACCTTGACCGCGCTCAGTGACAATGGCTAGCTCGAAGCACTGTCACTCCCAAGGAGAGCGCGCATGAGTTTCAAACGCGACAATACGGCGCCGATCATGGCACAAGTTCAGTCAAATGAACCTACAGCGGTGCAGATCGCGCATTTGAAGCGTTGGCGCGTTTCGACTTTTTTGGTGATGCTCTTTGGCTACGTCGGCTACTACGTCATTCGTGGCAATATTTCTGTTGCGCTTCCGCTTTTGAGCCAAGAATTTGGTTACACCAACGCGCAGCTTGGACTTGTTCTCACATTTTCAGAAATCGCCTACGCCATTGGCAAGTTCACGACAGGTCCACTGGCAGATCAGGTCGGCGGAAAAAAGATTTTTCTCATTGGAATGGCTGGCGGGGTGGTTGCAAATTTCCTATTTCCCTTAAATTCGACTCTTTTATATTTCACTGTGATTTGGTGTATCGCGCGATATTTTCTTTCGATGGGTTGGGGTGGAATCATCAAAACGATCGGCAACTGGTATGAACCTGAGCGCAATGGTCAAGTCATGGGCCTCATTAGCATAAATTTTCAATTTGGCAGTGTAGTGGCAGCGATCTTTTGCGGATTTTTAATTTCTCTAGGGATCGGATGGAAAGGACTTTTCGTTTGGCCTGCGGCTGCAGTTTCAGTTATGTGCGTGATTTCATTTTTAGCGGCGAAGGAAAGCCCGCAGGATCTCTATCCAGATATTCGTTTTGGTAAAGTGGCAAGTCACAAAAAATCTGTTCTCGATCTTGCAAGTTCTGGCGAAAAACATTCGGCGTCGACAATCGTTTTCCGGCTCTTTGGTGTGCCGCTTTTTCGCCACGTTCTGACGTTTAGTTTCTTTATGCATATCTTACGATCGTTTTTTATGTTTTGGATTCCTAAATTCATGGTCGATATGGGCATGGGGAACGTAAATGCTGCTTTTTCGTCGGCGGTTTTTCCGTTGCTCGGCTGTGTTGGGACCATTGCTCTTGGTTGGTACACAGATAAATATGCAAAGAATGGTGATCGCACATCGGCGATGTGGAAAATGCTTTTGGGTTCGGTCCTCACGCTTGCCGGGATTGCGCTTATTGTGCCGATGCGTTCGGAGCATCAGATCGCGATCGTTGTTCTCACAGGTTTTGCGGGCTTTTTTCTTTACGGACCGTACTCGATGTCGTCAGGTTGTTTGAGTCTCGATATCGCAGGCTCCGAAGGCGCTGGGACGTGCACAGGTTTCATTGATGGCGTCGGTTATTTAGGTGGAGCTCTTGCGGCTTGGGGTGCCGGCGTAATTTCCGATCAATTTGGTTGGGCACAAGTGTTTTGGACATTGAGCGGACTTGCCGCGTTTACTACGGCTTGGGTCTATTATATGAGCTGGTCGGCAAGACAGAGGTTTATTCTGTCGGTTTCGTGATTTAGCAAAATTAATTTAATGACTTATTGGATGTTTGGAGTCGTCGGTCCATCTTGGCACCAAAGGTAACTTCTATAGCGAGTTAGAAACTTTCCCCTATCTTCTTGACTGATGCAGCCGCTTTAACATTTATCTTCTGGGAAATTCACGCACCCGCTCATAACAACTCTACCTACTCTCGGAGATTTAAATGAAAAACGTTTTATTTGCTGTTTTTGTTTTGGCTGCTGGTTCAACCTCGTTTGCTGAAGTTAAAGCTCCAGGCACATTTGTACCATATGCTTGTTCTGGCAATAATGCCGGTACGCCGACGGCAGAAGCGATCGCCGTTTCTAGAGTTTGCGTTGGTAAAATTGTAGATACAGAGCAACAAGTGGTTAAAGTTTCTATTAATGACGGCAGCACACGCATGTATGCAGTAAAAATGGAAAAACACATCGATGACATAAACAACGGCATGTCAAAATCTAACTTCCGAGGCACTGTTATGGTGATTCGCATGCGCGATGAAATTCGTGGCGAACTGACGCGGGTAAGCGGTGTTACATTAAGTTATGAACTCCGCTTCAAAACAACTTCGGGTCTTAGCTTCGCAGGTCCAATGGTCCCACAATGGGTAACAGAATAGAATTATCGCATTCAATGTTAGGCGCTCCTCAAAGAGCGCCTAAATTTTTAGATCTTCACGCTTAGAAACAATTTTTGCAATATGCCCCCACTCAAGTGCAGTCGGCGGAGTCATCCAGTTATCGCGATCAAGAGCGCGTTTAACTTCATCAGGCGTACGGCCACATTCATCGCAATAAAGTTTAATAATACGATTTTTAGTATCGATCAGATCATTTGCGTGAATTTCGATATCGGAAACTGAACCGCCTATTCCCGTGATCGACGGTTGGTGCACAAGGAACTTCGAGTTCGGAAATGCAAACCGGTGTTGAGGCTTAGCACAAAGAGCGATGATTGAACCCATGCTGGCTGCTAGGCCTGTGACGACCGTTACGATGGGCGGTTTTACGAATCGGGCCATATCGAAAATTGAAAACCCCGAGTGCACTTCGCCACCCGGACTATTGATGAAAAGATAGATCGGATCTTTTTCATTATGTCGCTCAAGTGCGAGAAGTTTTGAGTTTACGGCATGGGCAAGTTTGGGGTCGACAGCGGCAGAAATTAAAATCACGCGCGCTTCGAAAAGTTCGCGTTCGACCTGTGGACCAGCGGTGCGTTCCGCTTTTTCAGAGTGTTCTTTTTCGGCGAGAGTGTAGACCGGCATCAACTCATCAATCGAAGACACGTGCGAATCCTCCTGGAGATAAAAGTCGAACCCAAATCATGGCAAGAAGGCGCGATGTCGTCCACCATGCGCCGCATTCAGGACTTCAGGGCATGCCATCCCAGTAGCGGTATAAATACGAGCAACACAAAATATGCGAGTCCAGCGAGCGCAGACACATAGCCCAGGATGATGACCAAAAGATCTTCTTCCAAAATGCCAAGCGCCAACAGGAAAACGGTAAGGGCGGGTAAAAAGTTAGTGAACGGAATAGGCAATGGCAGCGCCATGACGCCCGCGTTAAGACACATTAAAGCGGCATTAAACGCACGAAAACCGCGTGTGGAAAAAAACACTTTGCCGCGTGGACGAATCCATCGTTCCATTTTCGAAGTAAATTTTTCGAGCGTTATGCAAATGCTAACTAGCGTGTGCGCGCTAATTTCAACTCGCGCGAGTCGAGTTGGCAAACGCGCCGGTCGATCGGTGCAGAGAAAAAACGAGACCACGACAATCGCTAGCCCCACCAACGTTGATAAGCCGGGCAGGGGAATGGGCTGAAGAAACGGTAATATTAAAATCAACGCAAGAAACGCATGACCTTTGGGACCGCTCATTTCGAGCAAGCTCTTGAGACTCGTATTTTGATTTTTGATTTCTAAAGCTTGAACTTCGCGGCGGATACGTAAGATCGTTTCTGAAAAGCCTTGAGAATCCATCTCCGAGAACCTTTCGTCGCTTTTACATCAAGCGCAGTTCGTAACCAGCCCTCAGAAGAGCAAGGATCGCGCCGCCGAGAAGAATCCGATAAACTCCGAAAATAAAAAATCCTCGCCGTGTTAGAAATCCCACGAATGCGCGAATGGTGAGAAGCCCGACAATGAAGGAGATGACATTGCCGATAAGCAGAATTCGCAGATTTTCTGGCGCGAGAATGTTGTGCGTTTTTAAAAGTTTGTACGCACATGCCGCGGAGAGTGTCGGCACAGCAAGAAAAAATGAAAATTCTGCGGCGGCTTTGCGCGTGAGCTTTGCGCCCAAGCCACCGATAATTGTGGCAGCAGAGCGCGAAACGCCGGGAATAAAGGCGATACATTGAACGAACCCAATAAGGGTGGCCTGGACAAGAGTGAGTTGATTGATTGTGCCTCGACCGGAAGTTTCGAGCCTCTCTTCTTGAACGGCGAAGATGAGGTCGATGAAGATTAAAATGACTCCGCCAATAACCAGCGCTATGGCCACAACCCGGACATCGCCAAGAACAGCATCAATTTTATTTTTCAAAAGAAATCCGACAATGGCCGCCGGTAGAAATCCGGCGAAGAGTTTAACGTAAAAACTCAAGCCCGTGCGAAAACGACGGTGATAAAGAACTAAAACCGAAAGAATTGCGCCGAATTGCACGATGACAGTGAAGTCTTTTGTGAAACTGCTTTCGTTGATGCCCATCAGTGCTGAAGCAATGATCATATGACCTGTTGAACTGATAGGTAAGTACTCGGTGAGTCCTTCGACAATGGAAAGAATGATCGCTTGCAACTCAGTCATTCGTTAAGTGTAGACTTGAAAGAGATGAAACCGCAAATCTTGAAATTCGAAGAAGTCTTTGCGTCGTTGAAGAAACAACCGGTTCAGCAGCGTACGTCTTATGCAGCGATGTATTCAAGCTGGTATGGTGGGATCACGCTTGACCCAAATCTTATGATGATTCCGATTGATGACCACGGGTTTCACCGCGGTGATGCCGTATTTGAAGCGATCAAATGCGCCAACCGCAAAATTTATGGCCTTACACAACATCTCGAGCGTATGGCGCACTCAGCATCGGCGATCGGACTTAAACTTCCGCACAAGACAGAAGAGTTTGCATCAATTGCCGTAGAAACTGTGCGCGCGAGCGGATTAAACAACGCGATTCTTAGATACTATGTTTCGCGGGGACCGGGGGGATTTTCTCCGAATCCTTACGAATCCATCGGCTCACAGGTTTATCTTGTCGTAACTGAATTGAAACCGCCGCCGGCGGAAAAATATTTGCACGGAGTTTCAGCAAAGTTAAGCGCTTACTGCGTGAAGGAAGGGTTTTTCGCGACCGTAAAAAGTTGCAATTATTTGCAAAATGTTTTGATGAAAAAAGAAGCGGTCGATAACGGCGTTGACTTTACGATTTCGCATGATGAGAAGGGTTTTATCGCTGAGGGTGCTACAGAGAATTTTGCTATTATTTCAGCGGCTGGAGAATTCCTCATTCCAGAGTTTGCGCGCATGCTTCGCGGGATAACCGTCTCTCGAGTCATGGAGTTAGCGGAGCCGCTCATAAAAACCGGTGAACTCACCGGAATTCGCCAAGCTTGCTTTCGCAGCGAAGATGTTTTTCAAGCGCGCGAGGCGATGTTTTTCGGTACGACGCTTGACTGTTTACCTGTGACTATTTTCGAAGGCGCAAAAATTGGCGATGGAAAAGTCGGTCCTTTGGCAAAAGCTTTCCAGAAAGTGCTGTTGCGCGACCTAACTGAGGGGCCATTAGTCACAAAAATCGATTAGGCATAAGGGACTTTTCACCCCTTTAAACTACCAAATTAAATTTTACGACCTCGCCATCCGTACAAAAGAAGTGTTAGCCTATTAGTTGTTGTTAGTTTAGGCACGATCTTCAAAGTGGGGAACAGCAAATGGCATCGCGTGCATTAGAGAATCGAGTGGCTCTTATTACGGGTGGTGCACGCGGCCTCGGATTTGCGGTTAGTCGAAAATTTTCTGATCTTGGAGCGGGGCTTGTCATCACAGGTACGCCTGGCGATGCCGTTCCTGAAGCGGCACAAATGATTAATGATTTCGGCGGCCGCGCCGTCGGATTTATTGGTGACGTAGGAGTTGAATCGCAAGCCGAAGCGTGTGTGCATTTCGCACAAGAAACCTACGATCAAATCGACATTCTTGTTCACTTATACTCGGTGACTCCCGTAGAGCGCGAAGTGGATTCGTTGCGCATTTCTGATTTTGATCACACGGTTTATACCGATTTAAGATCGATCTTTTTGGTGACTCATTTCGCGTTGCCGTTTTTGCGTGAATCGCACGGTGTGATCTTAAGTCCTGGAGCTGAAAAAAATGGTGAACTTGAGATGAATCCTGTTCTCGGCGCAGCTCACGCGTGGATGGAGGCATTCAATCGCGGGGTAGCATTGCAAAATAAAAAATGGGGTGTGCGTGCGCATTCGATTTTAAAGTCGCGCTCTTCACCTTTGGAAGAAGTCGCCGACGCTTACGCTTCCTACGCGATTGGTCCGACCACAGACGACTTCAAAAAAAATCTGGGGCTGTATCGTCAAAGCGCAGATCTAGACCTCTGAAATCAAATTCGCTCATGATTGGGTCATGCAATGTTAATTTCATTTCGATCGCTAAGTCTTGGCGCGAACCGCGGAAAAGGAGATTAGGTTCAAAGCTGTTAGCCGTCAGTGCGTGCGGGCTTAAGCGCACGTGGTAAAAATCTTGAATCTGGCCAATTTCTCGTGGAATCACAAACGCTCTCGATTCAGCTGAGATGACGATATCGCCTTTATCGCGGACAGCTTCGGGTACATACATTTTGAGTTGCCCATGAATCGCATAGTCAGTTGCAAAGCCGTTGTCGTTACGACAACTGAGTAATCCGCGGCCCTCTGCTATGACAGACCTATTTACAACGGTGGCGCCATCAAAGGAGAAGAGTCCACTTATTGTACAGACAAGGGGGAGAGTCCGCGTATTGGGGCTTTGGGCTTCAGAATTGGAAGAAGCGATCGCCAGAATCGCGAAGGCAAAAGAACAAAGAACGAGAGCGACTCGATTTAACCATGGTGAACACTGCCACATATTTTCACTCCTCGCTTTGGCGGAAACTCGTCAAAGACTACCGTCAATAATGTACCAAAGTGTCGCGCTCTATCCGGTCAAGCCTAGGTGCAATTTGCGAGTCGTTTCCTATCGAGAATGTTATCGTTCAGTCATAACTCCGCAACACCGATGACCCGTCCGCGGCAAATTGCGATGCTCGCTATCTATGGATGCACGGGATAGCACTACCCTGGGGTCGCTCGTCTCTCTCAGCTTTCATCGACTCCGGCGCCAACAATCGTTTCCAGGCTTTCAACTGCGCAACAGTGATCGGTGGAATTTTTCAGTCTTTCGCTCAGGGCGAAATATTTGGCAAAAGCATGCAGCGAAAAAAGTTTCCTTTCTCGTCGATGCCGATGCGTTTTTTCGCGCGTTTGTCGAAGCCGCTCTTCGCGCTGAGCGGCAGATCATTATTCTCGGATGGGATATCGATAGTCGCATGCAGCTTCCGATGCCCGAGGGGTTTATATCGGATAAGGGTCAGGTGTCGTCTCTCTCGTTAGGCGAATTTTTTGTTCACCTAACCGCGAAAAAAGCGGAGCTTGAGATTTATGTCTTGAGTTGGGATTTTGCATTTATTTACACATTCGAGCGCGAGCAGTTGCCGCGAATTAAATTTGGACTTTTGGGATCAGAGCGAATTCATTTCATGCTCGATCGCGAACATCCGACATGTGCCTCACACCATCAAAAAGTCGTAGTGGTCGATGACCAGGTCGCATTTTCCGGTGGGCTCGATCTTACGCAACGACGATGGGATACGAACGAACATCGGGCGAGCGATCCTCGGCGCGTGGATCCAGAAGGACATAGCTATGGGCCGTTTCACGACGTGCAAATCGCAGTTGAAGGCGATGTCGCAAGGACGCTAGGAGAGCTAGCGAGAGAAAGATGGAAGCTTGCGACCGGGGAAATGTTACAGGCGCCGCAAAAATTCCGTCGTGCGACCAGCAGGTGGCCTAAGACTGCTGAGGTTCATATCGAGAACGTCGATATCGCGATAGCTCGAACTCTGCCGATGGGCTACTACCGCGACAAAAAATTAATGAGTCCGCCAGTTAAGGAAGTCGAAAGACTATTTCTTGATACCATCCGCAGGGCGCAACGGTTCATCTACATTGAGAACCAATATTTTACTTCCCCTATGATTGCGCGTGCGATCGCTCGGCGGTTGCGCGAGCGCAACGGTCCAGAGGTTGTGCTTGTTTTGCCACGCGATCAAACGGGATGGATCGAAGAAGGAACGATGGGTTTGTTGCGTTCGCGCGCGTTGCAAATCGTTGAGGACGCTGATGTCTGCAAAAGATTTCGCGCGTATCATCCCGTCGTGCCGGATATGACCGCCGGTTACCTCAAGGTTCATTCCAAGGTGATGATCGTCGATGATGCGTTTGTGCGTATTGGTTCGGCAAACATGAACAACCGCTCGCTTGGCCTCGATACAGAATGTGATCTTGCGTTCGAAGCAGGCGATCGTATCGACGCGCGCATTGCAATTGGACGATTGCGCCGGGAACTTTTGGGAGAACATTTAGGTGTCGAACCCGCAGAGTTCGAGGCGAGATTTTTATTAAATGGTTCACTCATCGACACGGTTGAATCGTTTAGAACGGGCGAACGAACGCTGGTCGAGATTCATCCAAACGTACCCGAATGGGTGGGACATGTTTTGCCACCAGGAGAGTGGATCGATCCAACCGGGCCTAAGGGGATACGTCGATGGTTTGCCAAACGTCTTCATCTGCATCGTCACCAGATTGGTTCTAGCCTAGTCATGGTGAGTGCGCTTGCGCTTTTGGTTTTGAGTTGGCTTGAAAGCCATGGTCACAGTCCTCGTTGGTTGCAAACCTTTGCGCGTCCAGGTGAGGTATTGCAAGAGACTTGGAATTGGCTTCGATCTTGGAATGCCGACCAGATCGCCGAAGCCATTCGAAATTTTCGTGCCGAACCGTGGGCTATTCCGGCAGTGCTATTTGGATTCGTGTTTTTAAGTCTGCTATTTGTTCCCGTCACAGGAATGATTATTGGAATCGCGCTCACCTTTAAACCAGCTGAAGCATTTTGTCTCGCTTTGGGTGGATCGCTTCTTGCCTCGTTAACGATGTACGGCATTGGTCGGTATTGGGCTGGAACGAAGAGAAAATTTTTTACGCGTCCGATCATTCACAAGATTTCAGAGAGTTTGCGATCCGGAGGCATCTGGGCTATTGCGATTGTCCGAATGACACCAATTGCGCCGTTCACACTAGTTTGCCTCGTCGCTGGTTCGCTGAAAGTTCGTTTTCGCGATTATGTCATTGGTTCAATTATCGGTCTCACTCCAGGAATTTTTTTGATCACGTTGTTTTCAAAAAGTGCTGGCGAATTTGCGCTACAGAAAAATTGGCCTGCTGTGGTCGCAGCGCTTCTCGCGATGAGTTTGCTTGGAGCGTTTATTCCGAGGGGCGTTCGCAGATTGAGATCGCGAATCAGTGCATTTGCTTTTCTTATTTATTTTTTGCCATCGATCGCGTTTGGCGAGGGAATTTTGCCGCTGTTTCAACCCGGGTTTGCAAAGACACCTGAGGGTTTAAGGTTTGAAAGTGTTTGTCCCACTATTAAGGTTGATCAAAAAAAAAATTTAGATTTTACGGCGATGGAGGTTCGCCTGATGTGCGGGGATCCAGAACCAAGTGCCATCGGTAAACCTTGGGCGCGAATCCCGCCAAATCAAGCAGCGTATTTCTTACGTGGATTTTTGCAGGCGCGGGGACGACACGTGCCGGTTTTTATACAAGATGGCGATATATTGTTTGTGCGTATTGGTCCGCAATCGGAGCTGAAAAGTTTCCAGATTGTGGGTGGACCGGTGAATTGGGACCCGCCGAAGAGAAGATTGATTTACGGCACTAGCATGACACCGAGTTTGCTTGATGATCTGCAGGGGTGGACTCTTCTCCAGGTGAAAAACGAAGGTTATCCTTGTGCAACCGCCGAAGCGCGTGCCGATCCGATCACCGGCGCGTCGGTCGTTTCACTTACGCCCGAGAACTTGAGATTTATCACAACGATTCAAAATACCGGTGACACCGGTCTTCGCGACGGTGTGCTCGATCGCTACAACGCCTTTCGCTTAGGCGATACTTATCGCGACGAATTGATTTCGCTCACGCGAAAACGCATCCAAGAAGATGGTTTTTTGCAGACGCTTGTTCTGTCGCCAAAGTGTGATGACGTCGGCAATGGGGTGACCATTCTTCGTGATGTGATATTGGGTCCTTCGCGCACGATTCGCGTTGGCGCTGGCGCAAGCACAGATATCGGCGCAAGATTCAGAGCTATTTTCAGGCAAAATCGTCTTGGCGATTCCGCTTCGAGTGCGCAATTGCGATTGAACACATCGTACATGAACGAATCCGTAAATCACCAGGTGGTCGACGCAAACTATCGCTGGTATTGGGCCCCAGGCGAACCTCGATGGTATATTGAACCATCGATTACTTTTGAACATGAAGAAGTCCCCGCGTACGAGCTTCAGTCATTTGAAGGAAAGGCGTTGCACGCCTGGGGATTTGAACTCATCACTGGGCAACTCGAACTTCGCGCGGGCCCGACTTATTTAACAACATTTCAGTCGCGCGGTTTGGGGCCGGAGCGAACGGCGGTGATTTATGCCGAAGGAAATGCGCGATGGGTTTCTCATGACTTTGAAATTCACGCGACAAGCCCGCGCGAGGGAAACTACGTCGATCTCACGGCTCTATTGACGAAGCAGAGCTGGGGCGCAAATTTCACGGCACAGAAACTTCAGCTGCAGGGGCAGAAACTCTGGAATCTTTATCGGTATGATCCGCCATTTTTTATTATCGCCACGCGATTTAACTTGAGCTCAGTGTTTTCTGACGACACGCGAATCAGCTCGGATTTGCCGCTTAGATTTTTGACTTTCCTAGGTGGTGATGAAAATTTGCGCGGATTTGATCGCCAGTCGCTTCCTAGGTCGGGCGTTGGTGCCTTATCGGGCGCGACAGGTAGCGTAGAAGGGCGCCTTCATCGGGTGATTCTTCGGCGCGCGGATGTGTTTGCTTTCCTTGATGCTGGGATGCTCGGAGGCGCGGGCTTCAAGCTCGATCGCCCGGTATTTTTGTCACCGGGTGTAGGTCTGCGTTGGGAATCGGCGATCGGCGTGTTAAGAGGATTTGTCGCGCAACGATTTGCCGCCGAAGAATTGGCCACTGAAGCCTCGTACGGACGCGATTGGCGTTTAGGTTTTACTTACGGGGAGGAGTTTTGATGGCAGCTTCGATGACAAAGCAAATCGCAGTAGCTTTTCTTAAACTCATCGGTGTGTTCATTTTTATACCGCTAGTTTTTATTCTAAGTTTCACGGCCTTCTTTTTTCTCACACCTAAGATCGAGTTTTCATCAACACAGTTGAGATGGGTATTAGAGCACGCTCTACCGAAAAGCGTACAAGACTCCGTACAAATCGATTTTCAGGATTTGCATTTGACGATCACACGGCCGGCGGGGCTCACGTATGCAAAAGCGATTGCAATTGATGCAAAAGACTTCTGTGTTCGATACCAAATCGAAGCCGTTCACTCATGTTTCAAAGACATTCACTTGGGCCTTACCTACGGATGGCTTTCAAGAATTTCAAGCGTTAAGCCAGGGATTATTTCTATTGATCCCATTCGCCTGGTAGGCGGTGACGCCAGCGTCGACTTGAGATGGTTCCCCGTCGGAGAAAAGAAACCAAAAACAAAACCAAGTTTCAACTGGATTGAGTTTTTGCGAGCAGAGGTGCTGCCAAAATGGAATCTGGAAAATTCTTTGGTCGAGGTTCAGCCATTTAAAATTCGTATCGATGATGCCAAAGGTTACGATGCGAACATCGTGCTCGATACGTCTGAGAAGCTGCGCCAGCACGCTTCTTTCCAGCACATTGGGATCCTAAGCTTAGAATTCCACGTGGACAAGTTGTCGCG
>JADMIO010996543.1_pt1 | contig 86313 bp, 94 predicted proteins | sample 8958161 | NCBI WGS metagenome assembly JADMIO01 (sample SAMN16585339, study PRJNA669376) | soil metagenome | isolation source: Crop rotation soil | place: USA: Cullars Rotation, Alabama | collected 2011 | reverse complement strand
CGCGACAACTTGTCCACGTGGAATTCTAAGCTTAGGATCCCAATGTGCTGGAAAGGAAGTCGCCAAAAAGCAGGCGCCCGAGTACGGCATGGGCTACCGTGATTTCACGGGCTATTTGTTTATCCACGGCCTGCTTCATTTGAAAGGCATGCCTCATGGCTCTACAATGGAACGAGCAGAGCGGCAACTCATGGGCCGCCTTGCCCCCAATTATCTCAATGGCCAGACGCATCGCAGCGGGAATCGACATCGGCACGTCCCAAGTAAAGGTCGTGGTCGTCGAGGAGGTTAAAGGACCTTCGGGCATTTTGCCGCAGGTCATCGGCACCGGCCTTGCCGAGTCCCGGGGGCTGCGCCACGGCTACGTGGTCAACAAGCACGAGGTCATCGCATCCATCGAAGAAGCCAAGCGCCAGGCGGAGAGCATCTCGCACGTGCCGGTGAAGTCCGCCTTCCTCGCCATCGGCGGCATATCGCTCGACGAGGCACGCGGTTCGGGCGAAGCGGTCATCTCTCGTGCCGACCAGGAAGTGAGCGACCTCGACATCGAGAAAGTGAAGGAGAGCGCGCGCCAGCAGGCGGGCGCGTCGTTCATGAACCGCCGCGTGCTCCACGAGATCCCCCTTGAGTACCGTATCGACGGACAGAAAGTGCTCGGCGACCCCATGGGCATGCGTGGCACGCGGCTCGAGGCCGACTTCCTGTTCGTCACCTGTCTCGCGCAGCACGCAGACGCCGTCACGAACGCGGTCGAGGAAGCGAATATCGAAGTCATCGACTGCATGGCTTCCCCGCTTGCAGGTTCGTACGTGACCTTGTCCCGCGACCAGAAGACCAAGGGCTGCGTACTCGCGAACATCGGCTCGGAGACGGTGTCCATCGTGGTGTACGACGAAGGCATCCCGGTGTCGGTGAAGGTGTTCCCCATGGGCTCGACGAATGTCACCGACGACCTCGCGCTCGGGTTCCGCGTGTCCCTCGAAGACGCGGAGCGCCTCAAGCTCGGTAAACTCTCCGGCGCGATGTACTCGAAGAGAAAAGTGGACGACATCATCGCCACGCGCTTCTCGCGCATGTTCGAACTCGTGGACAAGCACGTGAAGTCGCTCGGCCGCCGCGGCATGCTGCCCGCCGGCATCATCCTCTCGGGCGGCGGCGCGGGCCAAGGTTCCATCACCGACATCGCGAAGAACTCCATGAACCTTCCATCACGCATCGCGGACCTGCGCATACCGCAAGATACGAAAATCCGCGACGCGACCTGGGCCGTTGCTTATGGACTCGCCATCTGGGGGCTCACGGGCGACACGGAGACCCCGAAACGCGGCTCCCTCCCCAAGCTCGGGCCATCGCTCCAGCGTTTTTTCAAGCAATTCATGCCCTAAATCCGCATACATCGCGAGATAAAGTCAATATTTGCATACTGGGGCATAAGAGTATGATGGGACGCAAGGGAGGCAAATTACTTAATACTTTTCTATGTCTAAGCGCGTTGAACCCGCAATCGAAACGTTCGCTCGCATCCGCGTCGTAGGCGTGGGCGGCTCGGGCAGCAATGCCGTGAATCACATGGTCGTGTCGAAGGTCCACGGGGTGGAATTCATCGCCGTGAACACCGACGCGCAGGACCTCCACCGCTCGAGCGCGAAGCGCAAGATCCACATCGGCAAGAACCTCACCCGCGGCCTCGGCGCCGGCATGAACCCGGAGCTCGGGAAGCGCGCGGCGGAAGAAACCCGCCAGGAAATCCAGGAAGCCCTCCAGGGGAGCGACATGGTGTTCATCACCTGCGGCATGGGCGGCGGCACGGGCACGGGCGCAGCCCCCATCGTCGCGAAAATCGCGAAGGAGCTCGGCGCGCTCACCATCGCGGTCGTCACGCGGCCGTTCGCATTCGAAGGCGCGCAGCGCCGCGACATCGCGGAGCGCGGCCTCGCCGACCTCAAGAAGGAAGTGGACGCGTTCATCATCATCCCGAACGACAAATTGCTCACCGTGGTAGAGCCGAACGCTTCGGCGAAGTCCGCATTCGCGATGGCCGACGAAATATTGCGCCAGGCGGTCGAGGGCGTCTCCGACATCATCACCACGCCGGGAGAAATCAACACCGACTTCAACGACATCAAGACCATCATGGAGGGCGCGGGCCCGGCACTCATGGGCATCGGCGTCGCCGACGGCGACGGGCGCGCGAAGGACGCCGCGCAGCGCGCGGTCAATTCCCCGCTCCTCGACGTCTCCATCAACGGCGCGAAGGGCATCCTCTTTGTGGTCGCGGGTTCGGAAGACCTCGGCATCCTCGAAGTGCAGGAAGCGGCGAAGGTCATCAACGAGTCCGTAGACAAGGAAGCGAAGGTCATCTTCGGTATGATGCGCGACGAGAAACTGAAGAAGGGCCAGATCCGCATCATCGTCATCGCGACCGGGTTCCCGGAGCGCGTCGGTGAAATGATCGCGTCCGCGGAGCGCTCGCTCTTCTCCATGGCGCCCAAGGAACAGGTGGAGACCCGCGGCAAGATTTACAACGACGTCATCAAGCGCCCCGAGCCCGAAGAAGTGAGGGAGGAAGTGCCCGCGATGCCGGCGCGCAAGGAGCGCCCGGAACCGATCGTGACCGCCCAGCCCCAGCGGCGCGACGACGCGACCCTGAAGCCGCCCGCGGCGGCCGAGGGCGAAGACGAAGAAGCCTGGGGCGCCATCCCCTCTTTCCTGCGCCGCCACAAGAAGTAATTGCTAAACGCACGCGCGACCTTCGGTCGCGCGTGTCTTCTTTTAGCGCCCTTAGTGCCCGCCGGGACGGTGCGTCGCTGGCTTCCCGGTGAGTCCCGCTACGGCCCGCGCCGCGGAAGAAGCGGGCTCTGCCGCGACCCCGGCGATGCGCCGTATCTTTTCCCGCATCCTGAACGGCGCGGGGCCGAGATACTGCAGGACTTCCGCTGGACTGTCGAACGCAGCCGCCCTGCTCAAGGCCTCGGTCCACTCCTCGCTGCTCCTCTGGTTCACCAGCTTGGCGATCGCGTGCATCAGATACACTGCTCCGTCTGGGACGCGCACTTTCACTTCTTGCATAGGTCTCTCCATCCACAAGCCCGCGGTCACCATAGCTGGTATACTGCCCGCATGCAAGACTTGGTTATCGTGGGCGGCGGGCCGGCTGGCGTCGCCGCAGGCGTGTACGCTGCGCGTAAATACCTGAAGACGACCCTCATCGCGGAGGAATTCGGCGGCCAGTCGACCGTGTCGGAAGGCATCGAGAACTGGATCGGCACCGTGAAGGTGAGCGGCAAAGACCTCGCAACCGCGCTCAAAGCGCACCTCGACGCCTACAAGGGCGACAAAGTAGACGTGTGGGAGGGCGAACGCGCGATGAAGCTGGAGAAGATAGATGGCGGGTTCCGCGTCACGACGAAGACCAAATCCGTTGATGCGTGCGCGGTGTTGATTGCGTCTGGAGCAGCACGCAAGCGCCTCGCCGTGCCGGGCGCAGACACGCACGAGAATAAGGGCCTCACCTACTGCGCCTCGTGCGACGGCCCCCTCTTCGCCGGTGCCGACGTCGCGGTGGTGGGCGGCGGGAATGCCGGCTTCGAGACCGCGGTACAGCTTCTGGCATACGCGAAGTCCGTGACGCTCGTCCACCGCGGCAAGGATTTCAAAGCAGACGCCATCACCGTGGAGAAAGTGCTCGCGCACCCAAACATGAAAGCGCTCCTTAATACGCAACCGGTAGAGGTGAAGGGCGACCCGTTCGTATCGGCACTCGCCGTGAAGAACTTAGAGACTGGAGAAACGAGTGACCTGCCGGTGACCGGCATTTTCGTGGAAATAGGTGTGATGCCGAACACCGACTTTGCTAAGGACGTGGTGGTGCTCGACGAGATCAATCGCGTGAAGGTAGACGCGAAGAACCAGCGCACGAGCGTGGAGGGCATCTGGGCGGCGGGCGACTGCACCGACGAGCTCTACCACCAGAACAACATCGCCGCCGGCGATGCGGTGAAGGCCCTCGAAGACATCTACTACTGGCTCAAGACCCGCTAAGGTTTTTCCACAGGGCTGCCGGCGAGCCTCAGCGAGGAGCGGTATACTGGCTAGGTATCTCGTAACCTTTAGCACCATGAAGACTCTCGGCGGCGGCCATTAAGGCTCCCGCGAAAGGCCCTCCGGGCCTTTCGCGCTTTAAGGGTATAGGTATACTTCTTAGTAATGAGTGCTTTTAACGCTCCCTGCGCTGCCTGCGGCCCCGCGCAGACGAGCCACTTCGCGCTGTGGCTTTCTAATTCCACCGACACGTTCACGCTTTCGATGCCTTGGGGGCCGTTCACGGGCGTCATCACAGGCGCTTCGTACGCCGCGATGGGCGTCGTCGGCCGCGCCGCGTTCTATCTGTGCCGCGCACTCGGCATCATTACGCTTTCGAGCGATATGGATACAGGCATATCTGATCGCACCAAGCTCCTGTGGCAGGAAGCGGCGCGGCGCGGCATAAGTATCCGACAGATGTTCTTCTTCGGCTTGCCGAGCGATTCCTTCGTCGGGGAGTTCGGCGGGCGCACGCGCTTTTTCAAAAGCATCCCCCTCCTTCCCACGAGCGACGCGGCACTCCGGATGGACGACAAGATATGGTTCAAGCGCGCCATGCGCGAGGCCGGATTCCCGGTGCCACAGAGCCGCGGTGTACGTACTTTTACGGAAGCGAAAGCAGCGCTCCAAGAATTCGAGCTGGTGTGCGTGAAGCCGAGGAGCGGCAGCAACGGCCGCCATACGTATCCGTATGTAAAAACAGAAGAAGACTTGCACAAAGCGCTCGCGAGCGTGAAGCAGGTGTGCCTCTACGCGAGCGTGGAAGAGCAGCTCGAGGGTAACCTGTGCCGCGCCACCTGCGTGGACGGCACGCTTGTCGGGTTCCTCGAGTCAGGCTACCCGACGGTGGTCGGCGACGGCGTGTCCACCATTCGTGAGCTTGTCGCAAAGCTGAACGAGAGCCGCGCGGAGAAAGTCGGTGAGATAGTGCTGACCGCCTCGCACGAAGGCTACATCGGGCGCCGCGGCTACACGCTCGACGCCGTGCTGCCCCACGGCGAGTCGCTTCCCCTCACCTACCGCGCGGGCTACGGCCAGGGCGGGTGGAACCGGGAGCACGGCCGCGACATCCATCAGTCATTCATCCCCATTATCGAGAGCGCTGCAAAGCATACTGGCTTGTCTGTCGTGGGGTTCGATATCATCATTCCCGACGCGCAAGCGTCTGCAGAGAGCCAGAAGTGGGGCTTTATAGAAGCGAATTCCCTCCCGTGGATAGACCTGCATAATGCTCCGCTCTACGGCACGCCGATAGACCTCGCGCCCCACGTGTGGGACCTGTGGGAATGAGAACGCGGCCCCTTGCGGGGCCGCGTTCTTCAGGAGAGATGATTACTACGCAGCGCCTTCGCGTTCGGAATTGGCGGCTTCCTGCTCTTTGTTTGCCGTGTCCTCGTGCTTTTCAGCATCTTTCTCCATCTCGTCTGCGCGCTCATTAGGATCAGCCATGGTGAATATGGTTACGAAGTAATCGAACCTATCTTATATACCAACCGCTTGATGACGCTAGGATGAAGCCTTGATGCGGTATTCGTTCACGGTGTTGTGTGCGAGCCGCGTCTCTTCGGGCAGGCGGTGCTTCACCACCGAATCGCGCACGATGTCTACCGCTTCAGGAAGTGTGATGAGGTGACCGGCAGAGACAAACACCGGCTTCACATTCTTCTTGGTGCGCAGCGCTTTCCCTATCACTTCGCTTGTTTTCCTGTCAACCAAATCCGAAGTGCTGCCAGGCTCGTTCGCGGGCTCTTCGTATACGCCCGTGAGCACGCTTTTGGCGCACCCGATGGTCGGCAGGTTGAGCACGAGCCCCAAGTGGCTTGCGATGCCGAGCCGGCGAGGGTGCGCGATGCCGATGCCGTCTACCACTACCAGATCTGGCTTTGTCTTTAATTTCTCCCACGCCTTTACGAGCATGGGAATCTCACGGAATGAGAGCAGCCCCGGGATGTACGGCATCGGTATGATGTCTTTCACCACCGCGTGATCGACAAGTTGCAACTCCGGATACGTAAGTGTGACGAATCCGGCAAAACCTTCCGTCGCGAACCGGTTCATGGACACGTCGCACCCGCCGATGAGCACTGGCTTTGCGCGAAGCGGCACGAGCTTCACTTCGCTCCGCAGCTTCTTCTGGAGTTCGATGGCTTCCTTCGGCGTCAGGTCCCACTTCATGGAACCCGAGTATACCAAAATGCCCTGCGCTAGAGGATGAAGGGAATGAGCATCTTGGTGCGCGCTTTGTAGGCCGGATAGGTGTCGGGGAATGTTTCCATCATGAGCTTCTCTTCCCGCGTGGCGCTATAGGTGAAATACGCGGCTCCCGCGATGAACACGAAAAGCCACCAGGCATTACTTACGAGCGCGGAACCAAGCAGGGCAAGCAGCACGCCGGTGTAAATTGGGTGGCGCACATACGTATACGGCCCGGTCGTGACGAGGTCCGGACTCTCTTTGACCGACATCGGCATGCCCCAGTTCTGGCCGAGGTAGTAGCGCGCCCACACGGCGAACGCGATGCCGATGACGGCGAAGAGCGCGCCGAGCGGCTGGAGCCACGAACCTGCCGAGATAGGTTGGTTGAGCAGCTTTGCATACGGGCTCGTTGCGATGATAAGGAGGATGCCGATGAGCACGATGCGGCTTACCCACATGGCTCCCCACGCACGCGCGGTCGTACGCTTCGAGGTGGACCAGGACGCGAACCAGTAGATGATAAACACCGCCCAGCACGCGACAACGATCCAGTTATACAGGGTCATAGGGGCATCCTAGCAAAGAAAGGTGAAACGCGCCTGAATGCTTCGAGGCCGTTGACAATGGTGCAGGAATGAGTATGATAGTCCCATCAACCACGGCTGGATCCAAATCGAAGTGGGATCGAGCTTCACTCTTCGGCTTTGAATTGATAACTTACCCAACCCAAACACACTCGACATGCAGCAAGGAACAGTAGCAAGGAAGACGGACAAAGGCTTCGGCTTCATCAAGCGCGATGGCGAGGAGAAGGACCTCTTCTTCCACAGCAACGAGCTCAAGAACATTTCGTTCGACGACCTCAAGGAAGGCGACACCGTCTCTTTCGACGTCGGCGACAGCCCGAAGGGCCCGAACGCCGTGAACGTGAACAAGGTCTAATACCCTTCCACGTTTGAACCACGGAAGCGCCGCAAGGCGCTTTTGTGTTTTCTGCGGAGAGGGGGAGATTCGAACTCCCGAGACCGTTTCCAGCCTACCGGTTTTCGAAACCGGCGCATTCGACCACTCTGCCACCTCTCCAGGTGTAAGCACTGGCCTCGCTATCCTAGCATTTATAGACACAAAAATGTAGGATGGCTAGGTGCCGCCTCGAAAAGAGGCCCCATCGTCTAACGGCTAGGACAGCGCCCTTTCACGGCGTAAATCGGGGTTCGATTCCCCGTGGGGTCACACTTAATAATATGAAAAAATCTATTTTGATAACTGGCGTTGCCGGTAGCGGCAAATCTACGCTTAGTCAATATCTTCGAGAGCAGGGTTACTCTGCCTACGACATAGAGACTATTCCTGATCTATTTGAAACAGTGAGTAAGGAAACGGGGAGGTCCATAGCTGGTTACGACAATGACGATCTCGAAAAGGTAGTTGAAGCTCAATGGATGTGTAACCGAGAGAGGCTGCAGAAGATCATTGCGGACGAAAAAGCGGTGTTGAGTTTCTACTGTGGAACAGCCTCAAATCTTGAAGACTTGTTAGACCTCTTCAGCAAAATCTTCATATTAATTACAAACGAGCCAAACACGCGCTCACGACTAACCAAGCGCACTTCACATGATTTTGGAAAAAAGAAGGAAGTGCAAGATTGGATATTTACTTGGAAAGACTGGTGGGAAAATGAAATGAAGGAGCGAGGTGCAATTCCTATCGATTCCAATGGCACTATACAGAACACAGCTGAGAGCATTTTAAACCAGACCGAGAAAGTCACCTGAGCCATATGCAAGCAGTTATACTGAACATATGAATATGAAATGGAATCCGTTTGTGAATGGGGTTGGGGCTGCCGCGTACGTGTGGGCGCTCGTGCTGCTTATCAGCCACATCGCGAACCTGCACCACGACACGCCCGATAACGTCGTGGGCTCGGTCGCGGCGATATCGCTGTTTGTGTTCTCGGCCGCGGTCATGGCCTTCCTGTTCTTCTACCGCCCCGTCATGCTGCTCTTCGAGGATAAAAAGGCCGAGGCCCTTTCCTTCTTCTTCAAAACCCTCCTCACCTTCGGCCTCCTTGGCCTCCTCGCCATCCTCACGGTCGTCTAGCAATATCATTCTCCGCCCGAGTTGATGATGACGCTCGGGCGCGGTGGATTCCTGTCTTCGTTAAAGCGCGTGTAGAAGAAATGTTCCCGTACCGGCCGCGCAAACACGATCGCGCTCGATGGTTCGCAGCGTATGTATTGCTTCGCGTATTCGTACGCTTCCCGTATGTCGGCGTCGTTCACCACTATGATCATGTCGCCGTGCTCCATCTGGCCGTTCAGGTACGTCTTGGCGTACGCAGGCAGGATGCTCGTATCGAGTTTGTCTGCCAATGCCGACCTGCCGTTCGGCCGCACGCATACGATGACGCTGTCCATGCCGCGCTTCTGTACTCCCTGTGCAAGCCCTGCATACGCTTCGCCCTGGCCGAAAGGGCAGAAGATATATTCCGGGTCGACCCCATGGCACTGTGCGACTACCTCGTCGATGATGGGCTCGTAGCTCGCTTCGCACCCCTCGGTCACGTCCCAGATCACTTCATCAGGCTTCTCTCGCGCAAGTGCGATGACCTGTTCCCTCTCCAACCTGTGAGTCAAGTCCTGCTCGATGAGCTTGTAGCAGGTGTTCGCAAGCTTGTGCTTGATGTCGCTCGACATGTTGGGGTCGACGATCGCGACCACCGGAACGCCTTGGGGCTTCAATTGTTCCGCGAGTGCAGACCCCGCGTTGCCCGCCGTGATCACGACTACCTTCGTGACGCCGCGCTCCGCGACTTCATGCGCGACGTAGAGCGCTTTGCGCTGCTTCCAGGATCCGCGGGCGCCTTCGTCCTTCACCCACAAGTTGCTGTTGCCGAAGTCCTGGCAGAACCGTTCTATCTGCACGAGCGGCGTAGGTTCCTGTGCGATTTCTTCTGGAGTCTTCCCCCTCTTGCCGGCGAGCGGATTCGGCACCTTTTCTATCATGCAGAAAGGGTATCACGCGTGCTACTTTTAGCGTATGGATATCAAGGTCTTGCTCGGCATCGTCGCAGCGCTTCTCGCCGCCGGGAGCGCCTATCTCTACATCCGCGATATCTTCCGCGGGAATACCAAGCCGCATATCTACACCTGGCTCATCTGGTCGATTGTCACGATTATCGGCTTCCTCGGCCAGTGGGTCACGGGCGCCGGTGCAGGATCGTGGGCGACTGCGGTGAGCGCAGCATATAGCGTAATCGTGTTTCTTCTCGCATTCAAATATGGCACACCCGACATCACGACGTTTGATAAAATCTGCCTCGCGCTCGCGCTCATCTCCATCGTGCCGTGGCTCCTCACGAGCAACATTCTCCTTTCAGTCCTTCTCGCATCGTTCACGGATGTTATCGGCTTCGTGCCGACCATTCGTAAGACCTGGCACGCACCGAAGAGCGAATCATTCGGGTCGCAATTATTCGATGCGACGAAGCACACGCTCTCGATCATTTCCCTGCAGTCTTATTCTTTGACCACGTGGGTCTACCCCGCAGCCGTACTCGGCGCCAAGCTCATTGTCATCGGAGAAATCGTGCTAAAGCGCTGGGTCCGTAAGAAATAAAAGAACCCCGCGTGGAAGAGCGGGGCTCTTCCATGCGGGGTCACTGCAGTTACCCTTTTCGCCGCGCGAGCAAGTCTGGGAAGGTCTTTCCTTTGTGCGGCCTCCAGACGAATGCGCCGGGTACGCCCTCGGCAACCGACGCGAGGTGCTGTGCGTCATTGAGCAGGCTCCGACTCTGGAGCTCAACGAGCGCATCGAGCCATTGCGCGTTTGACCGATCGAAGTCCAGACGCAGCGCCTGTTCATGGTAGTCGGAAACGAGGTGCGCGTAGCAATAGCTTAATTGCGTCTTCGAGCTGGTCGGCAGCGGCCAGCGCAGTTCGTCCGAGGTCAAGACGCGGACCATGACGCGGTCCGTGTCATTCCACCGAGGCTTCGTAGCCCATAGCCACGGCATCTTCGCCAGCGCATTTCTGATGCGCGTCATCGGCTGCTCGACTTCTTTAAAGATGGACATTGGTTTACCTTTCCAGTGAAAGGCGAGGCCAACCCTCTACCTGAATATATATTACGCTAAATTCCAAGCAATGTCAATCAAGTGGACGAATCCGTTTGTAGGAACGTGCGCTTTCTGGTAAGGTGCTGTGGGACTTAACACGGGGAAACCCAATGGGTAACGGAACGTTCTACTTGGGCGCGTTCGTGGAATCGCTCGATCTTTCAAGTTACGGTTTGGCGGTAGAAAACGTATCAGATTGCCAGGGATCGGAAGCGGTATCCTTCAGGCTGAAGGTCGTGAGCAATGTCGCGATCGAAGCGCCTTTAGCCTTGATCGGCAAGGCGCTCGAATCATGCGCCATCTGGGATAGCGAGCTGCTGATCATGGGCTTTGTGACCAAATTCGTATGCCGCGGCGACGAAGAATTCGGCGACACCTTGCTTGAGGCGATCAACGCATTCAACGGCGCAGGCCTGCTGGCAGTCTCGGCCGCCGCTGTGGGCGATGACCTTGAGCATGGACTTGTCTACCAGATGTCCTGGAGCATCAAGGTGCCGGCTGCTATGCTCAAGACTTCCTATGCGCAGCGCCTGTTGCGCGAAATTGTGCAGGAAAATCTCGTGCAGTACTACCGCGAAGTGTTCACCATGGACGGAACGGTCGGTTCTATGCACGAGGAAGCTTATGCCGGCATGAGCGGAGAAGGCGGCACATCCATAGGCCACACCCGCCACTGAACTTAACGATGAGCGCTCGCAAGGGCGCTCATTTTTTAATGCAAATCCGGGCGGTGCTTTATGCATTTGCAGCCCACGGGTTTTATGTGTTCGTGGTAATACTCTTCGCCGTAGTCCCAGGTGAGCTCCTCGCCTGCTTTGATATTGCGGCGCGCTTCGATGAGTATCCGGCCCTTCTTCACGTCAGTCTCGCAGTTCGGGCGGCAGGAGTGGTTCAGGTATCCCGCAGGATTGACCCGCGGCTTGCCGTCTATGGTCTTGTTCTTATTGATCTCGAACAAGTACTTGCTGCGGCTCGTAAACGCCTCTTCTTTCGAAACGACCCGACCCACGTACTCGATCACGAATTCGCCCTTCTTGAAGGGCTTCGTCGCGAACATGCCGAGCCCGGCAGAAGAACGCCGGACGGTCATGCCGTCCGGTATCTTTTTGCGTTTTCCTGCCGCTTTCTTTTTCACCTGTCATTTGTACCGCATTTAGAGTATTTACGCGACAAGCAAATGCGGTATAGTGCACCCACACGCATCAAAAGGAGGGTCCTATGCGTAGTTCAGTCGTTCTTTTTGCGGTCATTTTGAGCGGAGTTGCCTTTGCGACAGCGGCCGGGGCCGAAGAGCTGGCACGCCAAGAAATCGCGCGCTGGAATGATCCCCTTACGCTCCCCCACACACGCACCCGTTGTATCGGTCAGGCATGGACATGGGGCTTTAAGTGTCATGGCGCCAAGTGCGGCAGGACAAAATGGAGCACCTGCAACGAATGGGCTACTGATACGCAACCCATGGAGTGCCAGGTTTTCATCGATGTGCACGGGGCTGAAGACGTGTCAGAAGATCTTCTTAACCTTGTAAAGAAGGATGCTGAAGACTGCGCCGTAGTGGCTGCCGGCGCAGCGGCGGCGGGAGCGGTAACTTCTTTCGGAGCCGCAGCTGCGGCTGCAGGTCCAGCCTTTACAGCATGCATGAAAGCGGGTATAGCCCTTTCCCTGTCTGATGAAATAAAATACCGTTTTGATCAAACTTGTCATTGGAAGAAGTGGAGCAACGAGGAATAGTTAGTTCTGATTGTGAATGGACTCGCGCGGCGTGCGAGTCCATTTCATTTTCTACGACGCGGTGCCGAGCACGGGGAGCGGCAGGTGTTTATAACCGGTGCCGGGGATGCGGAAGCGGTCGCGATACTGGGCGTCCCGAGCGCTCCGGACTTTCCGGCGCGCTTCCCTCGCCGGCAGGCTCGAGGCGAGCTGCACCACCGGCGCGCCGTAGCGGTCCTCGAGCCGGTCGAGCGCGGCGAACACACTGGCTCGTTTGCGCAACTCCTCCCGCTCGCCGAACACGTCGAGCTGTATCTGATCTTCGCGCCGCAGCGCGTAGAGCGTGATGCCCGTCGCGCGGTAGCGGTTGGCCGGCTCGAATAATTTGAGGAATGCGGGCCGCACCGCGCGGAGCACGTCGAGCGGCATGTCGGAGGGGTGCTTGAATATCACCTCCTGCCCGCTGTAGCGGAATTCCTGCGTCTTAAGGAATATGGACGCACGGCCCGGGATGAGCCCGTCGCGCCGCGCGGTCGCGCACGCGTCCTCCACATTGCGAGAGAAGTGCGACCACAAAAGTTCCCTATCTCGCACGGGCGGCGTGAACGTGCGCGTGCGCTGTATGGAGTGCGGCGCTTCGGGCGCGCCGTCGTGAACGTGCCACAAGCGCTCGCCCGAGAGCTCTCGTTGGAGTTCTTCCACCGGCTTCGAGTACTTCTCGCGGAGCCACGCGCCATCCCTCTGGACGAAGTCGAGCGCGGTATAGATGTTCTGCGCGTCGAAATAGACCGACAGCGCCCGGCCCACGCCCCACACGTCTTTCACCTTGGTGCCCGCGAGGAACGGCACCTCCTCTCCCTTTTTGATCACGGTAAAGCCGTTCGGCTTGCCCCACTTGCTGCCCAATTTCGCGAGCGCCTTCGTCTCCGCAAGGCCGAGCGAGAACACGAGCGCGAGCTCGGTGTGGAGGTCCTGCTTGATGCGCCGGGCGATTTCCTCGTACGAAAGTCCGAGCACAATATCCTGCCCCGTGAGGTCGGCGAAACATTCGTCTATGCCGTATTCTTCCACGACGCGCGCGTAGCGTCGCGTGATTGCGTAGAGCCTCTTCGCGTACATGCCGTAGAGCTCGTAGTCGCCGGGCAGGATGATCACCTGCGGGAACTGCCGCTTCACCTTGAATATCGGCATCGCGCGATGGATGCCGAGTTTCTTCGCTTCATATGTCGCGGCAGACACGATGCCGCGCTCTTGGCCGGTCACGACCGGCTTACCGCGCAGCCACGGGTTGCGCGACACCTCGCACGCAGCGAAAAAGGAGTCGCCATCTATGTGGAGGATCATGGCCGTTAGTACTTGCGCACCACGGCCGTCACGACGGCCTCGAGCTCCAAGTGCCCCTTCGGGTATATCGGCTTGTACTTTTCATTCGCCGGTTCGAGGTAGTAGTGCTCGCCCTTCTTCCGCAAGTACTTCATGGTGTACTCGCCGTCTACTGCGGCGATCACGATCTGCCCCGGCTTGTACGTGGCGCGGCGCTCCACCACGACCATGTCGCCCTCGCGGATGCCCGCGTCTATCATGGAGTCGCCCTTCACCTTCAGTATGTAACTCGATTCTTTGTTGGGCGTCAGGAACTCGTCGAAGCTGATTTCGTCCAATAGTTCTTCTTCTGCGGGCGAAGGGAAGCCGGCCTCCACAAGGCCCAGCAGCTTCGCACCGATAGAAAGCCGCATCGGCAAGAGCCTGCCGGTCTTGTCTTTGCCGAGGACACCCTCCTCGATCAACTTATCGACCATGTAAGCGACCGCTCCCTTGCTCTGGTAGCCCCAGACCCGCTCCAGCTCGCTGTAGGAGGGCATGCGCCGGTTAACCCGATAGAAGTGGGCGATCTTTTCCACAGCGCTCTTGGGGGTGAGTTCCATGCCTATAGTATATTAGAACAATCGTTCTAATGGCAAATTACGAGCTGGGGATTACGATACGGACATGAAAAAGGAGGCACTCGAGGCGGCACACAGGCACTTGCGCAAGCACCCGACCATGCGGGCGGTGCTGAAGCGCTACCAGATGGAGCCGTATAAGCGGCCGAGCGATCCCTTCACGGCGCTCGCGCGCTCTATAATTTTCCAGCAGATTTCCGGCCGCGCGGCAGCGGCCATACTTGCCCGCTTCCTTGCGCTCTTCCCGGACGAGAGGCCGACGCCCGAGGCGCTCCTCAAACTGCACAAGTCGCGGCTACGGAAAGCGGGCCTTTCCAATCAGAAAGTCATATACCTGAAAGACCTTGCCAAGCGGTTCCTCGACGGCACTATAGAGCCGAAGAAATTCCCGAAGATGAGCGACGAGGAAATCCGCGAGCACTTGCTTGTGGTGAAAGGCATCGGGCGCTGGACTGCTGACATGTTCCTCATGTTCACGCTCCACCGACCCGATGTACTGCCGACCGGCGACCTCGCTATCCAAAAGGGATTCCAGAAAGTATTCGCTATGAAGAAACTGCCCGACGCGAAGAAGATGGAGAAACTCGCAAAGGACTGGAGCCCGCACCGCACGGTCGCATCACTCTACCTCTGGAAGGCTGTCGATGACGGTACGTTTAATTGGTAAACTTTTAGTATGGAATTTCCGGAGAATGGTTTCTACTATCACTACAAACAAGACCCGACCAAGGGCGAATACGAAGTGATTGGCGTTGCGCGTAATACAGAAGATGAGTCGTATTTGGTACTGTATCGGCCGCTCTATCGAAACGAGTTCTTAGGAGACGTCGGTTACTTTGCGCGTCCACTCGAAATGTTTATACAGGAAGTGGAAAAGGACGGAAAGAAAATGAAGCGGTTTACGAAAATCACCGATCCGGAATGGATCAAAAAGCTCGAAGAGAAAAAGAAAGAGATGTACGGGAATTAGAGACCGAGCGCTTCGCGCGTAATGGCGCCCTCACGCAGGATGTGGAGCGTGCCGCCCATGTCGGCGACCACGGTAGAAGGAGTGCCGCCGTCGCGCGGGCCGTCGTCGATAAAGAGATCAATTTCGGAAATTTTCGGGCCGAAGTGCCGGATGATGTCGGCGATAGTTGCGGGCGTCTCGGTGCCGGCCAAGTTCGCGGAAGTCGCCGTGACCGGGAATTCCGACATGCTCGCGAGTACGCGGCTGAATGCGTCGTCCGGCACGCGGATGCCGATGGCACCGTTAAAGGTCACTTCTTCGGGCAGGTGCTCCTTCGCGGGCGCCACGAGCGTGAGTGCGCCCGGGAAAAAGCGGTGCGCGAGCTCGCGCGCGGCCGGTGCGAGGTCCGCGTGCCACTCGATGGCCTCTACCGAGGGCACGAGGATCGAGACCGGCTTCTTGCCGTCGCGCATCTTGATGGCGCGCAGGCGCGCGAGCGCGACGGTGTTCATCGCGTTCACGCCGAGGCCGTAGAGCGTGTCGGTCGGGTACACGATTACGCCGCCGTCTGCGACTACCTGGGCCGCCCGCGCGGCCGCCGCGTCGACCCCTACCTCGCTTACCTTGAGTATCTCCATATCGGGTTGAATACTAGCCTAAATCGAGCTATGGTGCTAGAACGCGCGGTTAGCTCAGTTGGTAGAGCACTTCCTTGACGTGGATGGGGTCATAGGTTCGAGTCCTATACCGCGCACCATGCACGAAGCGAAAACATACGTCTTTTATCACGGCGACTGCCCCGACGGTTTCGGCGGCGCCTATGCCGCATGGAAGAAGCTCGGCGACAATGGCGTGCGCTACATCCCGCTCAAGCACGGCACTTTCCTCACCGAAAAGGAGCTCGAGCACATCAAGGGCGCGACCGTGTATTTTGTGGACTTTTCCTACCCGAAAGAGTGGCTCGACCAGGTCGCGGCCGCAGCGGGCACGCTCACCATCCTCGACCATCACGAAGGCGTGGAGGAAGTCGTGAAGCAGTACCCGAACACGGTGTACGATGCGAATCGCTCGGGCGCGTCTATCGCCTGGGACTACTTCCACCCCGATACGTCGAAGCCGGAACTGATTAAATTCGTCGAGGACGACGACCTCTACCGGTTCGCGCTCCCCGAAACACGCGCGGTCATCTCCTACCTCGCGGTGCACCCGTATGACTTCGCGTTCTGGGACGAGACCGCGGAGAAACTCGCAAGCGACCGCGAGAAGATGCTCGAGACCATGAACGTATACCTCGAGCAGTTCGACCTGCTTGTGGATATTTCAGTAAACCAGGCGAAGCTGGTCGAGTTCGAGGGCCGCGAGGTCTACTTCGGCTATACGAACCAAGTGAAGCCGATGAAATCGCGCGTCGGTAAGCTCCTCGCAAAAAAGAAAGGACCGTTCGCGCTCGTCGTGTCTCCCCACCCCTTGGGGTACGGCGTATCCATCCGCGGCGACGGCTCGGTGGACGTGTCGAAAATAGCCCAGAAGTACGGCGGCAATGGCCACCCCAATTCCTCCGGATTCCACGTGGAGAATAGCCAACCCATGCCCTGGAAAATCGTGGAGCACGACGTGCCTACGGACTGATGAAAATCCTCGCGATTGAGACGAGCTGTGACGAGACTGCGGTCGCCATTTTGGAAGCCAAGGGTGATGATCAGCACGCCGAGTTCACCATCAAAGGCGACGCGTTGCTTTCCCAGATAGAAATCCACCGCGAGTACGGCGGCGTGTTCCCGCACCTCGCGAAGCGCGAGCACGCGAAGAACCTGGTGCCGCTTCTCACCGCCGCGTTCGAAGAAGCGGAGATGCTTCACGAGAATGCGCAGGTGATTTCGGACGAAGTCCGAAATCAGGTCGAGCGAATACTTGAGCGAGAACCCGGGCTTACCGAAGCATTCCTCGACTTCGTCTCGGAATCTGATCGACCCGACTTCGATGTGATCGCCGTGACCTCTGGCCCCGGGCTCGAGCCCGCACTTTGGGTGGGTGTGAACTTCGCCCGCGCGCTTTCACTGGTCTGGGATAAACCGATTGTGGGCATTAACCACATGGAGGGCCACATCCTCGCAGGAATCGCGAGGAGGGAAGACAGGACGATAACGATAGGGGACGTGAAGCTGCCCGTGCTTGCGCTCCTGATTTCCGGCGGACACACCGAGCTCGAACTCATGGACCCGTGGCTCTCGTACACTCTTGTGGGACAGACGCGCGACGACGCCGTGGGCGAAGCATTCGACAAGGTCGCGCGCATGCTCGGCCTCCCCTACCCTGGCGGCCCGGAAATATCTCGGCTCGCCGAGGACGCGCGCATGATTAATGAAGAGAATCCGTATGCGCTGCCGCGCCCGATGATCGATTCTGAAACGGGCGACTTTTCGTTCGCCGGACTCAAGACTGCTGTTTTGTACCTTTTGAAAAATCATCCCGAAGTGAGCGAGGCCGAGAAGAAACACATCGCGCAGGAATTCGAAGATGCGGCGGCAGAAGTGCTGTGGAAGAAGACGAGCGACGCCATTCAGAGCACGGGCGCGCAGACAGTCGTGATCGGCGGCGGCGTATCGGCGAATGCTCACATTCGCCGAGAGTTTGAAAAGCATATTAAAGAAAAACACCCGGAAGTGGCACTGCGCATCCCTGTCCCCTCCCTTACCACCGACAACGCCATCATGATAGGACTCGCGGGCTTCTACCGCGCCCTCCGTCACGAATTCTCCGACCCCGCCACCCTCCGCGCCGACGGCAACCTTTCCGTCGCGAATAGGCCGTAAAATCTGCTATAGTCCAGAGCATGGACGAGAAGTTTAAGAAGCCGTACGACCCCGCGGCTACGGAGGGCCGTATCTACAAGGCGTGGGAAGAATCCGGATATTTCAATCCGGACAATTTGCCCGCTGCCGATAAGGGCCCGTTCACTATCGTGATGCCGCCCCCGAATGCTAACGGCTCGCTCCACGCCGGCCACGCGCTCTTTATCACGCTTGAAGACATCATGACGCGCTTTAAGCGCATGCAGGGATACAAAGCGCTTTGGCTCCCCGGCGCAGATCATGCCGGGTTCGAGACGCAAGTGGTGTACGAGAAGAAGCTCGAGAAAGAAGGCCGCTCGCGATTCCAGATGGACCCTGCAGACCTCTACAAGGAAATCTACGACTTCACCATCGAGAATAAGGCGCACATGGAGGGGCAGATACGCGAGCTCGGCGCTTCCTGCGACTGGAGCCGCGAGAAGTTCACGCTTGATCCGGAAGTCGTGACCGAGGTGCAGAAGACATTCGTAAAGATGTTCGAGGACGATTTGATCTACCGCGGTAAGCGCACCATCAACTGGTGCAGCAAGCACCAGACTTCCCTTTCCGACGTGGAGACGGAGAGCGCAGAAGAAAAGACGCCGTTCTATTACTTTAAATACGGCCCATTCACCATCGGCACCGTGCGCCCGGAGACCAAGTTCGCCGACAAGTACGTGGTGATGCACCCCGACGACGCGCGATACGCGGAGTATAAAGACGGCCAGCAGATGGAAATAGAGTGGATCAACGGCCCCATCACTGCAACGGTTATCAAGGACGAGTCGGTGGACCCGGAATTCGGTACGGGCGTCATGACCATCACGCCCTGGCACAGCCAGGTAGACTTCGAGGTAGCCAAGCGTCACAACCTCGATATGGAGCAGATTATCGACTGGCGCGGGAAATTGCTCCCTATCGCCGGAGAATTCGCAGGTATGAAGATCGCCGAAGCGCGGCCCAAGATTGTGGAGAAGCTCGCGGCCAAGGCCCTCCTCGTGAAGACCGACGAGGCGTACCAGAACGTAGTGAAGCGCTGCTACAAGTGCAACACGATCATCGAGCCGCAGGTGAAAGACCAGTGGTTCGTGAAGATGGCACCGCTTGCGCAGAAAGCGCTCGAGGCGGTGAACGCGGGTGAGGTGAAATTCATCCCCGACAACTACGAAAAGATATTCCGCTACTGGATGGAGAACACGCTCGACTGGAATATCTCGCGGCAAATAGTCTGGGGCATCCCGATTCCTGCTTGGCAGAAGGACGGCGACTGGAAGGCTTCGCTTGAGAGCCCAGGAGAAGGCTGGGAGAAAGACACCGATACCTTCGACACGTGGTTCTCAAGCGGTCAGTGGCCGCTCATCATGACCGGATACCCAGACGGGAAGGACTTCGGCACCTACTATCCCACCGACGTGATGGAGACCGGCCACGACCTTATATTCAAATGGGTACCGCGCATGGTTATCTTCGGGCTCTACCTCGCACAAAGAGCGCCCTTCCACACCGTGTACCTCCATGGCCTGGTGAACGATGCGAACGGTAAGAAGATGAGTAAGTCGAAGGGCAACGTGGTGAATCCCTTGGAGCTCACGCAGAAATACGGCACCGACGCGCTGCGCATGGCGCTCGTCGTGGGCAACACGCCCGGCACCGACCTTGCTTTGCGCGAGGACAAAGTGAAAGGCTACAAGCACTTTGCGAACAAGCTCTGGAACATCGCGCGGTTCGTATTGGACAATTCCCAGGAAGTAGTTCGTGAGTTACGAGGTGAAGCAATATTTACTCCCCTTCCGGAGAACCTGGCACCCCTTGAAATTTGGGATTTTTGGAAAATGGCAAAGGATGTTACCGATGACATGGAGAGTTACCGTTTTTATCTTGCGAGCGAGAAACTCTACCATTATATCTGGCATACGTTTGCTGATGAAATTCTTGAAGAAGCAAAGGCTGTGCTCAAGGGCCCCGATAGTGACGAAAAGCGAAAAGTGCAATTTGCCCTCTATGCTAATTTGCACAACTGCTTGAAACTGCTACATCCATTTATGCCGTTTGTGACAGAGGAAATCTGGCAGTCACTCCCTGTTCGGGATGCTAAAGACCTCATAATCGCGAAGTGGCCTGTGTAGAGCTGCTAGTATATAAGGAATGAATTCGGTCGCGATAGTGTACGCGCTGCTTGCCGGCATACTGCCGGCGATGGTGTGGCTGTTTTTCCTGCTGCGTGAAGACGCGAAGAACCCGGAACCGAAGGGACTCATCGCGCTCGCTTTTCTCGCCGGCATGGGGGCGGTGGTGATCGCGCTCCCCTTAGAGCACTTCGCCTGCACCACGCTCGACGGCTGCAGCCCGCCCACGACGCCGGTCGTGGTAGCGTGGGCGGCCATCGAGGAACTCCTGAAGTTCTTCCTCGTCGCGGGCGCGGTGCTGTGGCGCAAAGACGTGGATGAGCCGCTCGACTATGTGGTGTACCTCATCACCGCGGCGCTCGGCTTCGCCGCGCTCGAGAATGCGCTCTTTCTTATGACCCCGTTCTCCGCCGGGCAGTACCTGCAGGGCTTCATGACGGACGACCTGCGGTTCGTGGGCTCGACCTTGCTCCACGTCATCGGCTCCTCTGCGATCGGCTTTGCGCTCGCGTTCACCTACCGCAAGCAGGAAACGCCGGCCCGGTTCGCATTCGGCGCGGCCGCCATTGTGCTCGGACTTATCCTTGCGATCGCGTTGCACGCACTGTTCAATTTCCTTATACTTTGGCAAGACGGTTCGAGTGCCCTCCCCGCCTTTTTCACCGTCTGGACAGGCATCGTCGTGCTGTTCGCGCTCTTCGAGGTATTGAAACGCTACGAGAACAGGATCTTATAACTAACCCTTACACGCATGGCACCCAAACGCTCATTCTTCGAACGCCTCTCCGGCTCCGTCCCGGCGAATGACTACGACTTCGACGAGGACGACCTCCCCGTCCAGAGGGTCACCGCGCCGGCCGCGCGCGCTTCCGCTTCTGCGCAGATCCCTGTCTCCCGCAGCGTACGCGAGGACGACGACCAGATGGAGGGCCAGCTCCCGGTCGACGTGTACCAGACCGCGAACGAGATCGTGATACGCGCGTTCGTCGCGGGCGTGCGCGCGGACGAGCTGAACGTTTCCATCAGCCGCGACATGGTCGTCATCGAAGGGTCCCGCGAAGAGCGCGACACGGTATCCGACTCCGACTACTTCACCCGCGAGCTCTTCTGGGGCTCATTCTCGCGCACCGTGCTCCTGCCGCAGGAGATTGACGTGGAGAACGCTTCCGCGGGCGCCAAGGACGGCCTTTTGACCATCATCCTCCCCAAGCACGACAAGGCGCGCCAGACCAAGCTCAAGGTCCGCGCAAGCTAAAAACAAAATCAACAACCCAAAAGGGTACGCTCCAGGCCGCTCGGCAGTCAGCCCCTTTTGTCTTGTCGCTTTTGTTTTTACTTTATTTCCGTGTAGAGCGCGGGCGGCGTGTCGACATTCACGACATCGAAACGGACGCGGCCGAGGACCGCGCCGTTTTGCGTTTCTATAGATACTCTCCACGCGCCCGGCGTCGCAGCGAGCACGGTGTAGCCGCGGTAGCCCGAGTCGCGGCCGCCTGAAATGGGATACGAAATCTTCGCGACCGTCTGCCACGAGCCGTTCTCATACTCTTCCCACCGGTGCACGATGGGTGTCGTGAGGCTTATCGGTGCGAACACCGAACTGTACGCATAGAGCGGCGAGCCCGGCACGAGGTGGATGACTTCGGGCCTGAACCAGGGCTTGTTCCCTTCCTCTGCGGTCACTTCGTATCCCTGGGTGAGGTGCGTGAGGCTGTGGTAGACCTCGGCGTCGGTAAGCGAGAGTGGCAGGGGCGGCAGGACGCCGGTGAAGTAGAAGAAATTCACCACGACCAGAATGACGCCGGAAGAAATGAGAATGCGCTGAAGGCTCGCAAGCAAACGCTTCGCGCTAACGGCATACAAAAGCCCGAGGAACACGCCGAACACCACCACGCTCACGAGCGCACTCTCGACGAACACCAGGGAGCCAAGCCTGCCGCGCGCTATCGGCAGCTCGAATATCGCGTAGAGGTAGAGCGCGAGGAAAAGCTGCACGCACTGGAACGTGAGCCGCTCGCGGTACTTGCTGAACAACTCGTTCCCGAAGAACACGACGGCGAGCAGCAGTATGAACGGCCAGCTCGCGAAGAGGTTCGCGCTCCTCGTATAGAAAATAAAGCAGCCCGAAAGGAGTCCGCCCGTGAAGTAGGAGCCGATGATGGGCAGGAGCGTGTAGAAGGGGTTCTTGATGGAGGGCGCGGCGTCCGGCCTGTCGCGCCGCAGGTAGTGGCCGACGAGGATGCACAGCGCTGCGATGAGCAGCATGCCGGTGAAAAGGAACGTGATCCACGGAAGGTCGACTCGGTGGTACGCGTAGAGGTCCACGAGGAAGCTCACGACAAACGCCGCTGCCGAAAGGTGCCTCTCATTCCTCCCTATCCACGCAAAGAGCTTCTTGCGCATGTGCTTGGAGGCGGGCTCGAACCGCCGACCCCTTCCTCTTCAGGGAAGTGCTCTACCAACTGAGCTATCCAAGCGAAACGAGGACATGAGACTTGGCCGTCTGCGGACGAGTCCTCATCGTCCGAGTGAGCTTGGCTACGCCTACGTATCCAAGCGTTCTCGGCATCCTATCATATCCAAGCGACCCTTTCACTACGCCCTATTTCGCCTGTTGGGCCTCGTATTGCTGCAAGAGGTTCTGGAGGTTGCCGGGGCTGAAGGTGGTCGCGTCCCCTCCCCCGAGCGCGCTCATGAGCGGTCCCAAATATCCCCAGAGGAAGATGAGCGGGGCGATCACGAACAATGCCCAGAATATGACCTGGCCGATGAGCCCCCACTGCGAGCGGCGGCGCATCGAGCGCAAGAGGTCATTGTTCTCCTGCGCGAGCTTCAGGTTCTGTTCGAGGAGGTCCTTGAGTACGGGGTCCATCCTTTGAGTATACCCGGTTCTTGGGCATCGTATACTTATGGGGTAGCCATAACCCTGCCCTATGCCCCCGACCAACTTTGTGCCGAAAGAACCCGTGATGCCAACGCCCCGACCAGCTTCTCCTCAATGGTGGGCTTACGTGCTTGTTGTGCTCCTCGTCATCGTGATAGGCGTCGGAGGGTTTTTCCTCTTTGCGCACCGCGCTCCAAGCACGACCACCGAGCACGTGGGTGTCGAGAACCTCGGCACGCCGGGCACCACGCGCATCATCGGCGTCAAATACCCTTCGGACGACACCATCGTATCGCACTACGTGATCGGCGACCCCGGTTACGAAGCCGACAAGACCGGACAAGCTGACGCGACCAAGACGTTCCAGAAAGCGCTCGACGACGCTGCTGCGGAAGGCGGTGGTACCGTGTTCGCGCCGGAAGGCGTGTACCGCTTCGATGGCACGCTCGTCATACCGAACGGGGTGACGCTCGAGGGCGACTGGAAGCAGCCCACCGACTCCGACAAGGCGGTCGGCGGCACGGTCTTCGCCGTCTACGACGACGCGCAGAAAGGCAAGCCGGACGGAGACAGCTTCATCGGGCTTTCGACGGGGACCGGCATCAAGTACGTCACCATCTACTATCCCGAGGAGAGCCTCGACAAGGTCGTCCCCTATCCGGCAGCAGTGGGTGCGTACAAAGGACCGAACAACATCACCGTGGACCACGTGACGCTGGTCAACCCGTACATCGGCATCGACTTCGGCAACGACAGCAAGAGCCTGGGACACGGCAGCGTGCGCGACGTCTACGGCACGCCGCTTTCGCTCGGCCTGTATGAAAAAGGGTTCGGCAGCATCCCGTACGCGACGACGGTCCACTTCGACCCCGCGTATTGGGCCGGTTCCGGCCTGTCCGGTGCCCCGTCCGATGACGCCATTTCCTCCTACCTCCAGAACCCGTCGCACAGCGCGGTTGCCTTCCACTTCGCAGGCGCGGGCGGCAGCGGTTACAATACCGACCTCTCCGCGCGCAACTACGAGACCGGGGTTATCTACGACGACCAGGTGCACGGCGGCACGGACCCGCACTTCTTCGGCCTCGCGGTGACGGGAGCGCACACCGGCTTCCTCATCGACCTCCCCATGGACAAGCGCGTGTACCTCACTCAGAGCTCCATCACGGCGGACCAAGGGAGCGATGCCGCAGCGGTGCGGATAAGCGCGCAATCGGCAGCGGGCGACTTCAACCAAGCCATGCTCCTCGTAAACGAGTCTACGCTAAATAGCACCGGCACCGATATAGACAACGAATCGACGCAGGGCTACGGCATCCAGGCCGTGCACAGCACCTTCGCCGCCTGGAACGGATACGCCATTACGGCGAAGTCCGGCATCGTCGAAGTCGAGGGCTCGACGCTTGCGCGCGGCAGTAATGCTTCCGACTTCAACTTCGGCCCCAACGTGCGCCAGGTCGTGCTGCTCGCGAACTCGCTCCCGGGCGGCAGCGCCAAGGTCGCGGGAAGCCTCGATGCAAGCGTGATATGGGAGAACGAATCTTCCCTCTCGCTGCCTTCGGTCGGCATCGCGAGCTTCGCGTCGATCGGCTTTGACGGTCCCGGTCTCATGAAGATGATCCCCGACGAGCCGCTCCCCGCACACACCGGCCCCGGCACGCTCTACCTCGTGACCGACTACGGCGCTACCACGAGCGCGAAGGACAATACCGCCGCGTTCCAGAAAGCGCTCGACGCAGCGGGTGCCGCCGGCGGCGGTACCGTGTACGTGCCCCCCGGCTCCTACGCCGTCCCCGGACAGATCACCGTGCCGTCGGGCGTGCTCCTCCTCGGCGCGAATACCGATACGAAGTTCAACGGCAACTCGGGCGACACGAACATCGCCGTCACTGGCGGGTCCGTGCCGTCGATCATCCTCAAAGCGCACGCGGGCATCGAGGGCATGCTGGTCTGGCTCACCAACCAGGGTGAGTGGGTACCGGCGCCTGGGCTTTCCTGCGGCACGCACACGAACGAAAAATGGGCACCGAAGCCGTTCAACTACACGATACAGGGCCAAGGCCAGGGAGTGTGGGTCGACAACATGGTGGTCGCGAACGCGACCAACGGCATCGACTTCGGGACGTACGACACGACGGGCCACTACCTCTCCGACGTCGACGGTATGGGCTTCCAGAACTTGGTCTATGTAAGCAAGAGCAAGAGCGGGTTCATGGCGTATATGGGCGAAGCCCCTGCATCTTGGCTCGCGACGAGCAAGAGCCAAGGGCTCGCACTCACCGACGCGAACCCGCCGCCGAAGAACTGCCTCGGCACGAGCGGTGACGCCGTCAACGTGGATTCCGGGGGTGCAGCCGTCACGCTCGGGTCGGCCGAGAACGAACTCCTGTTCGACACCTTCGCGCACTCGCCCTACACGGGCATAAAGACCGTCGCCGACGGCGGCACGGGGCCGAGCTTCACGAGCGTGAACTTCGGGGCGGAGACGTATAACGGTTTCGACATCGAGGCGCTCGGTGCGGGCGGCGCGAAGATCATCAATTCCGACTACCACACTATCGCGCCGAACGGCGTACCCTACGTCATCGTCGGGTCCGGCGTACCTGCGTCCTCCCCGCTCACGTTCTTCTCGCTGCGCAACTTCTCCCGGACACCGGTCGGCATGACCATCGCGGGCGGGAACGTACGCATCCAGGGCTACATCACCAACCTCTACGCGGTCGCGGGAGAACCGACGCACTCATTCGCGAATATTAGCGGGAACGCGGTCTTCACCATGCTCTCGGGCGTGCTCGGTGTGAACGACTTCGACTCCGGTATCGTGAACACGACCGGAACGGCAAAGGGTGCGCTCGCGGGCGTGAGCATACCGCCGCCGCTCTCGTTCACCGGGAGCGTGGACGACTCCCTCATGCCGGACGCGGCAGCGCCGAGCGACACCGGCAGTACGGGCGGCAAAGGCGGGGGCGGAAAGAAGAAAAAGAGTAAGTAGTGCCCTCCCCAGGAATCGGACCTGGATCAGCTCGTTAGGAGTGAGCCGTTCTATCCATTGAACTAGGAGGGCCGCCCTAGGAGCCTAGCACAAAACTATGCTTTGACGCCGATGAGCTCCGAGAGCTTCTCCTTGTCGAAGCCGACGACAAGCTCGTCGCCGACGAAGATGACGGGGACGCCCATCTGCCCCGACTTCTGGATCATCTCCTGGCGCTTCTCGAGGTCCGCCGCGACGTTGTACTCCGTGTAATTCACGCCGTTCTCCTTGAAGAACTCCTTGCTCATTTCGCAGAAATGGCAGGTCGGCGTGCTGTAGATAGTGACGTTTTTGTCCATAAACTTTGGGGTTAGTGGGGCTAGTATAGCACACACCCCCTGGGGATAACTGGTGCGGAATACGGGAATCGAACCCGTGCCTACTGCTTGGGAAGCAGCAGTTCTGCCACTAAACTAATTCCGCTACAAGACTAATAAAGCCAGTCGAGCACCTTCTTCCACCACGGGAGCGTTGAGGTCGAGCTCGTGGCTCCCTGGGGCGGCACCACGATGATAACGTTCTCCCCCGGTCGCGCAACTCCCTCGGTGTCTCGGAGCGCCGCTTCCTGCCCGCGCGGGGTGTTGAGTTCGTCGAGGTCGGCTTTGAGGGTCGCCTGGCGTGCGTTGAGCGAGGCCAATTGTGCCTCCGTATCCGCAACGTCGTGGCGCGCCCGCTCCTCCTTCCCGAAGATGTTCCAAGTCAAAAACCCGAACCACACGATGCCGAGCACGAGGAGGCCGGCGACGGTAAGGTCCCGGTACGACAGCGGGCGGTAGGTACGGCGGCGCATGCCCCGATTATACCGCGGGCGGCTAGCGCTCGCTCTCCTGCACCATTTTCATGAACACGTCCTCGGGGATGTCCACCTTGCCGTGTGCTTTGAGCTTCTTCTTCCCTTTCTTCTGCTTCTGCAGCAGCTTATTTTTGCGCGATACGTCGCCGCCGTAGAGTCCGGCAGTGACATCCTTTCTCATTGCGGAGAGCGTACGGGAAGCGATGATGCGCCCCAGCGCTTCTCCCTGGATCTTGGCGACGAATTGCTGCTGCGGCAGTATGGCGTGGAGCTTCTCCACCATCTTCTCCGCTTCTTCCTGCACGCGCCGGCGCGAGATGACGCGCGCGAACGCGGGCACGGGTTCATCCGCGACGAGTATGTCGAGGCGCACCACGTCCGCCGGGCGCTCGTCGAGGAAAGTATAGGAAAGCGATGCGTATCCCGAAGACACGTTCTTCACGCGGTCGAAGAATCCGCGCATGAGCTCTCTCAAAGGCATCTCGGCCGTGAGCTCGATGCGGCCATCGGGGTACGACTCTGTGTGGGTCACGTTCGCCTCGTGGTCGTGGAAGAGCTGGATGAGGGACGAAAGCGACTCGGGCGGCGTGATGAGGATCACGTTCACCCACGGTTCTTCGATGAGCGCGACGTCGCCGTAGGGCGGGAACTTCGACGGCGTGTAGTAGACTTCGCGCTTTCCGTGCTTGTCGGTCACGGCGTAGGCAATCGTGGGGATGGTCACGATAAGTGCGAGGTTGAACTCGCGCCGCAAGCGCTCGGTGATGATTTCGAGGTGGAGCATGCCGAGGAATCCGCAGCGGAATCCGCGGCCGAGCACGCCCGACGATTCTTCTTCATAGGAAAGCGAAGAGTCCGAAAGCTGGAGCCGGCCGAGCGACTGACGCAGAAGCGGCAGGTCGTCCTGGCTCTCCGGGTAAACCGACGCCCACACGACCGGCGCCGGGCGCGCATAGCCCGCGAGCGGGGGCAACAGGCCCTTGGCTGCCCCGACCGTGTCGCCCACCGCGACCACGCCCGGCTCCTTGATGCCCGTCACGATGTAGCCTATTTCCCCTGCCGAGAGCGACTCCGCCGGCGTCTCTTCCGGCGTGAATATGCCGACGTCGAGAGAAGTGAACGTACGGTCCGCGGCTTTGAAGGCAAGCGGCTGCCCTTTCTTGAATGCGCCGTCGAACACGCGCGCATAGACCGCGATGCCGCGGTGCGTGGAATAAGAGAAGTCGAACACCAGCGCGCGCGGCTCGTCTGCTTCTGGCGCGCGCGGCGCCGGCACGCGCTTCACTATTTCCGCAAGGAGCTCGTCCACGCCCGCACCCGTGCGCCCCGAGACCGCGAGCACCGTGCCTGGATCGACATTGAGGAGTTTCGCGAGCGACTCGCGAATCTCGTCGGGCCTCGCGTACGGTGAGTCGATCTTCGAGAGCACGGGCACTATGACGCAGCCCGCCGCTTGCGCCATCGCGAGCGTAGTCAGGGTCTGCGCTTGCACGCCTTGGGTGGAGTCCACGAGGAGGAGCACGCCCTCGACGGCCTTGAGGGCGCGGGAGACTTCGTAGGCAAAATCTATATGCCCCGGCGTGTCTATCAGATTAAAAATGTACTCTTTTCCTTCCGGACTCTTATATTTCATCCGCACAGGCTGCATCTTGATGGTGATGCCGCGCTCGCGCTCGAGGTCCATCTTGTCGAGCACCTGGTCGCGCATCTTGCGGGCCTCGATGGTGCCCGTGCGCTCGAGAAGCCGATCCGCGAGGGTCGACTTCCCATGATCAATATGGGCGATAATAGAGAAATTCCGTATTTCCACCCTAGGACTCTAGCATTTATACCGCATTCCCTCTACACCGAGGACTCGATGTCGGTCGGCTCGACGACGACCGGAGTGCCGGGAAGGAGCCGGCGCTCGATCGCAACCGCGACTTCCATGAGCTCTTCATTGCGCAACAAATAGAGGAATGCGGTCGTGACGAATATGCCCACGATGCCGGCGATGAACCCGTCGAGGAACACGCCGAGCACGGTGGACAAAGGGCCCGTACCGCCGAGAAGCGCGAGCGTACCGTACGCCGCCCCCCCGCCGATGACAGACGCACCGAAGGACTGCCAGAGGAGGCGCTTCACCCTTGACTGCGCAATGTCGAAGTCGCGTATGAAGAATACGTACCCGATGACCGCTTCCGCGATGGAGCCGAGCGCGTAACCGAGTGCGAGCATGAGCACTGTCGAGCCCGCGACGTTGTCAACGCGCAGCAAGGTCTCGATGAAGAGCCGCAGGCCCGGGCTCGAGTGGAATACGGCGACCAAGGCGAGCGCGGAACCGATCGACACCACGATGTCCGCGATGCCGTAGTAAAGCGGTTTCCGTGAGTTCCCCGCCGCGTAGTAGGTGCGCGCGATGAGCAGCGTGACGTTCTGCGCCGCGAGCGAAATGATGAAAAGCGCGAGCGCGGCGGCCGTGAGGCGCGTCGCCGACCAGTCGAAAGCGCCCGTGCCGAGGATGACGCGCACCAATTGCGCGCGCAGCACTATAGCGAGGACCGTGAGCGGTATGGACCAGAACAAGAGGTGCCGGAGCGCATTCTCTACGTGCTCGGCGAGCTTGGCACGCTCCCCGCTTGCAAACAAACGCGCGAGTGTCGGGAACGCCGCAACCGAGTACGAGACGCCGATGATGGCGATGGGTACGGCCTGAAGGTTATACGCGAACGTGAACACCGAAATGGACCCGACCGCGAAGTAGGACGCCAGCGCAGTGAGGACGAGTATCGTGACCTGCGTCGAGGCGAGCGCGAAGGTGCGCGGTATAGAGAGCATCAGCACTTGACCCACATAGCGTAGCGCTTCGCGCCGCGCTATCGGCTCTTCCACGCGTTCCCTCGTGAAGTACGGCACTTGGATCAGGAAATGGAGCATCGCACCGATCACCACGCCCCACCCGAGCCCCGCGATGCCGAAGACCGGGTAGAGGAAGACGACACCGGCGATGATGCCGAGGTTGTAGAGAAGCGGCGAGATGGAATACAGCACGAAGCGGTGGCGCATCTGGGTCAGGTTCGCGAGGATGTTGCTTGCCCCGAGGAAGATGGGCTGCAGGAGCAGGATGCGCGTAAGCAGCACGAGGTGCGCGGCTTGCACGGGGTCGGCCGTGAACCCGGGCGCGGTGACATATATAAGGAGCGGCGCGAATACGAATGCAACTGCCGCGATGACGCCCATGCCGATGAAGAACCAGAGTAAGCAGCGGCGCAGGAACGAAACCATCCGTCCCGGCTGTTCGGCCTCGAGCCGAGACAATACCGGCATCAAAGCGTAGAGCGAGAGAAGTGAGGCGACCGTGGCGAAGAGGAAGTCGGGGATGCGGAACGCCGCATAGTAGATGTCGAGCGTCCCCCCTGCCCCGAAGGTCCCGGCGAGGAGACGGTCGCGCAGAAGCGCAAGCAGCTGGGAGAGGAGCGCGAACCCGGCAAGCACGTACGCGGCCTCGTGGAGGCCGCGTACCGGGTTGGTGATGGAGCGTATGAGCCTGCCGACCATGCCCCTATATTACTGCGCTGGGGTCGTGGCCGGCGCGCCGGTACCTGCCGCAGCGCCGCTCCCTGCGGGTTCGGCGACCGGGGTCTCGGAAAGGGTCGTCGCCGGGAATGGGTTCTTGCCGGCCTCTAGCTGCGCGATATCGGAGGCCACGGCCGCCGCGTTATCCGCAGAGAGCGAGGCCACCGTCTGGAGCTCGGTGATGGCGTCCTTGTAGTCCTTGCCGGCGGCGTAGGCGACCGCGAGGAAGAAGTGCGCGTTCGCGTACTGCGGGTTCACCTTCACCGCGCCCTGGAGCGCCGCGACGGCGCCCGAGACGTTACCCGTGCCGAGCCGCAGGAGGCCGACCTGGAAGAGCACGGTCGGGTCGGTGGGCGCGAAGTACGCGGCGGCTTCTGCTGCCTGGAGCGCTTCCTGCGCCTTCCCTTCCTGCACTTCGAGCTGCGAGAGGAGGAAGATGGCCTGCGTGTAGTTGTGCTTGAGGCTTACCGCCTGCGTGAGGTCGGTCTCTGCAGCCGTCGCATACTGCGCCACGCTCGCGCCGCCCTTGCCGACCACTTGCGCTTCCGCGATCTCGAGCTGCGCCATGGCGAATGGGAGTACCGGGTTGGTGGGGTTGAGCGACTCGGCGTGCTGGTATGCGGTCTTCGCATTGTCGTACGCGCCGCTGATGTTAAGCGGGACGACGGCCGCGTACACGTCTCCCAAAGCGCCCCAGTTCTGGTAGTTATTCGGGCCGAGCTGCGTCGCGGTGATAGCGTCGGAGATGGCTGTGGTGAGCGCGGACTGGAAGTTGGTGCGCGCTTCGTCCGCGGTGAGCGTGTTGTCGCCCGCGATCTGGTTCATGCGTGCGATACCGACTTGGCTCGAGAGCCGGTACGCGTAGTCGCTCGGCGAGAAGAGTATAGAGCGAGCGACGTCGCTTGTCGCCGCGTCGAGGTTGCCGTTCTGGAGCGCGAGCGCGGACTCTGCATACGCGACTTCACCCAGGTAGCGCTCGACGACCACGTAGACGCCGAACACGGCGGCCAAGAGGAGGATGGTGAGCGCGAACACGATCACGAACCCGATGCGCGGGCTGCGCGCGAATGCGACGCCCCACTCCTGCGCCTTCGTGCCGTAGCGCATGCCCGAGATGAACACGCCGGTCGCGATGAACGCGAGCACAATGGGGAGCGGTCCCGGCACGCTGAAGATGGCGACCGCGAACAGGTACACCGCCGCGATGAACGACGAAAGCGAAACGAAGCGGAGGAACGGGTCCGCGGGCGCGCGCATCACGAGGAAGCGGATGCCGATGATGAGAAGAAGTATGAAGAACGCGATCCACGCGATGGCGCCGACCGCGCCGGTAGACACGAACGAGGTCGGTACGTAGCCGATGCCCGCGGTGAAGTCGATGTTCCAGAATATCGTGCTATTGAGGGACGCGTCGCGGTACTTGAGCCAATCCACGGGGAAGGTATTGGGGCCGGTACCGAAGAGCGGCGCCGACGCGAACGTGTGGCTGCCCACGGCAAAGGTAGAAGTCCAGGACGGGCGCACGTCGAGCGCATTCGCGTGGAGCGCGCCCGAGAGTGCGCTGCCGATGGTCGAGCCGCCGATGAGGAAGAACAGCGACACGACGAGCACGATGAGGGGCGCGACCAAGGAGCCCTGCACGAGGTCGTTTGCCGCGGGCGCTTCGACGACGGCGACGCCCTCGAGGTCATCGTCCGCAGCGGCCATGGTGCGGCGCATGATGGCTTCGATGAAGATGCCGAGCGCGACGAGCGCCACCAGTATCCACACGATGACCGAGTTCACGAGGGCGAGCACGAGGAGCTCGATGGCGCCCGCGACGTAGAGCGCGATACGCATCCAGTTGGGGAGCGGCACGAACCGCAGCGCGAGGAGTCCCACGGCGAGGCCGAGGCCGAGCAGCGTGCCGAGGTCGACGAACGCACCCACGATGTTACCGGTCGCGGAAAGCGTGTTCGGCGCGACCTGCCCGCCGATGATGAAGACGACTTCGCCCACGAGGATGAGGGCAAACGCCGCAGCGGTGACGAGGTAGAAGAGACGCAGCTGCTCGCGGCGGCGCAGCACGAGCGCCGCGAGCGTGCCGAGGAGCGCGGAAATCACGATGAAGCCGAACGTGTCGGTCTCAAGCGACGATCCGAAGAATGCAGCCTTGAGCCCCACGCCGGAGAAGAGCGCGGACAAGGCGTACGCGAGCGGCACGAGCCAGAGCGCGCCGATGAGGAGCGCGGGCGGCACGATGATGTTGCCGCGCGTGAGGCGCGCGAGGATAAAGAGCGCGAGCGTGACGATGGCGCCTACGGCAAGTATAGATACTTTCGTGTAGATGAACGGTATCGCGGAGCCCGGGATAATGGCGACCGCGGCGAGCGCGAAGGTGAGCCCCAAAGCCCATACCGCGGCGGTGTCGAACGAGAACTTCCTCGATGCTGATGCGCTGTTCATACTATATAGTGCTGCTCAAACTACTCCCCTAGTAAGTACTTATAAGTATAGCGCGCTCGGGCAGCGCAAAGCGCCGGTGGTGTAGATAAGGCGTTTATGGTACGCTCTTCCCTGGACCGGATAGACGACTGCCCCGCAGAGCTTTACGCGACGTGGGGAGGAAAGTCCGAACACAGCCCTGAGAGAAATCGAAGGGAGTCTGGTAGCAGGTAACGCCTGCCCGCCGCAAGGCGCGAGGTGCGAACAGAGACGGTTCCGACGAAAGGCAGGAACCGTCTGCGAGGGCCAACTCTCGCAGACGAGCTTTCCAGGCGACTGGAGAGGTGAAACGGCTAAATCCTTACCGCTGTGCAAGGCCGTGCCCCGCGTAGCTTTACGCGAAGTGGGGAGCGCCGCTCGAGGTGGTGCGCGAGCATCATCCCAGATAGATAGTCGTCCCGAGCATTAAAGCGATGCTCGCGACAGAATTCGGCTTATCGTCCGGTTTGCGAACATGAAAAGACCCGCCTCACGGCGGGTCTTTTCATTGCTTTCTCTATATTAAATGATGTCGCAGACGCCGGAGACGCAGGCGAGTTCCTTCTTGAGCTCGGTCTCGTCCTGGCGCTCATACTGGATGAGCTTGCCGTAGTCCACTTCGGGGAACCGCTTCGTGAGGTCCTCGTACTGCTCCTTACTGATGGCTTCGTACGGCGCGAGGCGGTACGCGTGGTTCTCGCGCGGGAGGAACGAGAGTCCGCCCACGATGTCCCAGTTCGCGTACACCCAGTTGGCGACGCCAATCCATTCGTTGTCGCCGACCGAGATGGTGACCGACGGGTTGTGCTCGGTGAAGTGCTCCTTCACCAATTTCCAGTGTTCCAATTGGTCGAGCGCGGTGAGGTCGTCCTTGGTGACCGCGCCGTCGGGCGACTTCACCGGGAATTCGAGCACGAATGTGTTCGCCGTGTCCGCAGCCTGCCCCACTTCCGGGTAGTGCGGCACGCCCTGATCGCGCAGCATCTTGAAGAGCGAGTCGGTCGCGCTGATGCGGATGCGGCGGATGTAGTACGGCGCGTGGCGCGGGTGCATGCCGCTCGCGACGCCGAGGGTCTGCGACACGGTGCCCGACGGCTTCACGCAGGTGATGGCGGTCGAAGCGTTCACGCCCATGCGCTTCGCGTACTTCTTGTTGGTCGCGATGGTCTCCTCCTTCATCGCCTCGAGCACGCCCGCGTCGCGCACGCCCTTGCTGTCCCACTGGCCGGTGATGGAGACGCCGAGCAGCCGCTCCTGTTCGCAATTCTCCTGCCATTCCTTAGAAAGGTACGGGAGCTTTGTGAGCGTGGACTGGTACGTACCGAGGATGGTGGCGAGGCGCGCTTTGCGTACGAGCGATTCCTTGGTGTCGCTCGCTCGCGCGACGACTTCGGTCAGGTTGCAGAACTGCTTCGACTTCAGGATGATTTCGCCGCACGGGTTGGTGCCCGCGGGGCCGACCACGCGGTTGTTCTTCACGTACTCGGTCTCCTGCCAGAACTTGAGTCGGCGCGCCGGGAGCTGCTTCATGAGCCCCGCGCGGTTGAAGATGCCGCGCTCGCCCGTGCGGCTCTTCATGAGCGCCACCCACTCGTCCATGAACTCTTCGTTCGCGGGCTTGTCCATATATACGGCGGAGTTGTTCGCGATGGAGCGGTGCGGGTCGGTCATGAAGAACTGGCCCTTCTTCGCGTCGCGCACTTCGACATCGTCGAGGTCGGAAAGCGAGATCATCGCCGAGCGGCGCACGCCGCCCGCGACCACGCACTCGCCTATCTTGCAGATGATGTCGTGCGCGTCGATGTTCCGCAGGCGCCTCCCCTGGCGCGCCATGATGCGCTCGCGCGCGAATGCGAGGAGCGAACGGAGCGGCTCAGGGCCCGAGGCCTTGCCGCCCATCGTCTTCAAGCGCGCGCCCGCCGGGCGGATCTGGGAGAAGTCGAAGTCGACGTCCTTGCCGTCGTACCAGGTGCGCAGTCCCAAGGTGAGCGCGTCGCACCAGCCTTCCTTGCTGTCGCCGATAGTGACCGTCTTCAGTTTCTCGCCGGTCTGGTACTTGATCTGCGGCAACGCCTGCACGTTCTGGCTCTCCACCGAGTAGCCCACGCCCGTGCCGCACATGGAGATGTACATTATTTCCGCGAAGTCTTCGAGTTTCGATGGCGCGATGTAGGAGCAGTTGTACGCAGCGACGTTGCTCGTGCGCGCGGCTTCTCCCGCAAACTGCATGAGACGCATGGACGGCATGATTTCCTGCTTCAGTATCGCCATGCGCAGCTCCGCGTATTCTTTCTCGGTGAGCTTGTCGCCGATGTTTTCTTTCATGAAATTGATGTAGCGGTCCACGGTCTCGACCCACGTCTCGCGGCGCCCTTCTTCCGGGATCCACTTCGAGTACGAACGCAGGTACACGAACTCGCCGAGCTGGTTGCCCGCAAAATACTTCGCGCTCTCTTCCGCAAGCGCGCGCACGTGCGCCGGTACTTCTATCTGCGCCGCGCGCATCTGCGCGCGCTTGTCGCGGTAGAGGATGTACGACTTCGCGGCCGCGGTGTAGTCGTTCAACATCAGGTGCTTCTCCACCGAATCCTGGATGCCTTCGACCGTGGGGAGGAAATTCTTGTACTTTTTCGCGAAACGCGCGAGCTCGCCTGCTACCTGGTGCGCCACCAGCGTCGCGTCTTCCTGGCTGCCTTCGTTCGCTGCGAGCATCGCTTTGTGGATCGCGTTCACTATCTTCTCGAACGAGAACGTGGTGATGCGTCCATCGCGTTTCTCGAGCTGCGGGATGATTTCCCGATAGCGCTTCGTTTCCTTGGATTCTTCGATGACGGGGGCTGCTTTGACTGCGGGGACACGGGACTTGGTGGCGGCTTTTGGCATAAGAACTACAGGTTACTAATAGGCGTCAGAATTGGACGTGAAGTTCATTTTATCTCTCGCGGACTGCCCTGTCATGGGGATATCGCATTCGAGATTGTTTCTCTAATTTGTGAAGGGAATCGAGAGTTGTGTACCCGCTTCCCAGCCCTGTCGGGCGGCTTCTCCGGCGCGCGTCTCTAGGACATATCGGACAGGCTGCGGAGGGTAAAAGACAGTCGGGTAGGTGCTCGTGGCGACGTCGGCGTCGACCTTGAGGATAGCGCCTGTGTCCGATAGCCAGATGATGTCTATGGGCACCAGCATATCCTTCATCCAGAACCCGTAGGAGCCGTCTGTAGTGAACACGAACAGCATGCCGTAGTTCTCTGGAACGTCTTCTCTGCCGCCGAGCCCGAGCGCCTGGGCCGCCGGGCTTGTCACCCGGTCATACGTGAAGCCCGAAACGGACACTTGGTGTGGAATTTGGGTAGGGTGCGTCTGTCCTTTTCCAAAGACTATAAGACACCCGAGCACGAGGACGAGGAGCGCTATGCCGGCTATGCTTCTAGCGTCCATGAGGTAGGTCGAAAAGCTTTCTCACTTGGAGGATGTCCGCAGCGATGGCGGTCATAAGCGAGAGCTCGTCCGGGTACGTTACGCCGCCGCGGATATGGGGCCCCACCAAGATAGTGACTTCTTGCCCGTAGAGGTCTCCGGTCCAGTCTATAAGGTGCGCCTCGAGCAAGCCGCGCGCCGAGTCGGCGTACGCCGCCGCCGGATAGTCCACGCCGCCGACCCGCACGACCGCGGCGTAGATGCCGGAGAGGTCCGTATCGGTAAGCGGGATGTTTATGGTCGGGAATCCTATCGTGCGGCCGAAGCCGCGTCCCTCTCCGACCGTGCCCGAGCGCGTACTCACGAATTCCATCGCTCTACGATAGCACTAGGCGCGGTGCTACACTAAAAATGCATGAGGCGCTACATTCTGCCCGCTGCGGCTGCGGTGATTCTTATCGGCTGCGCTGCCCTTCTTGGCTTCTACCTCCACGGGGCGAATATCCCGGTGCTCAATCCGCAAGGCCCGGTCGCGCTCGCGGAGCGCCAGGTGATGCTGCTCACCCTCACCCTATGCGCGATCATCGTCGTCCCTGTGTTCTTCCTCCTCTTCTGGTTCGCGTGGAAGTACCGCGCCGACAGTCCGCACGCGCCGACTTACCACCTCCCCGACTGGGACCACGACAACCGCGTCGTGGAATTCCTGTGGTGGCTCGTCCCGACCGTGATCATCGCCGTCCTCTCCGTGGTCGCGTGGCAGAGCTCCTACGCGCTCGACCCGTATAAGCCGCTTGCGGTGAGCGGGCGCACGGAGACTATCTACGTGGTGGCGCTCGACTGGAAGTGGCTCTTTATTTATCCCGCCGAAGGCATCGCGAGCGTGAACCGAGTCGAGATGCCTGCGGGCGTCCCGGTGCACTTCTACCTCACCGCCGACGCACCGATGAACTCGTTCTGGATTCCCGCGCTCGCCGGCCAGATCATGGTGATGCCGGGCATGACAACCGAACTCAACCTTATGGCCGACAAGCCGGGTATATACGACGGCCTTTCAGCGAACATCAGCGGCGAAGGGTTCTCCGGCATGGCGTTCACGGCCGAGTCCGTCTCGCCGGCAGACTTCGACGCGTGGGTTCGGGCGACGAAAGCGGCTTCGAGTTCGCTTGACGACGCGTCCTACGCCGCGCTCGCCGCGCCGAGCTCCTACGCACCGGTCGCGCAGTATGGGAGCGTGGGTCAGGGCCTCTTCGACGCCATCCTGATGAAATACATGGCGACTTCTTCTATGGGCGGCGCGATGCCGATGCACATGCCATGACCCTCACGCACTTCATATTCGGAAACCTCTCGTTTTCTGCCCTGCCGCAGAGCGCCATCGCGTGGAGCGGCGCGCTCGTCGTGGTCGGCGGCGCGCTCGCGGTGCTTGCGCTCGTCACCTACCTCGAGCGGTGGGCGTGGCTCTGGCGCGAGTGGCTCACGTCCCTTGACCCGAAGCGCATCGGCGTGATGTACATCCTCGTCGCGATGGTGATGTTCGTGCGCGGCCTCTTCGACGTCGGCCTTATGCGCGTCCAGCAGGTCACTGCGGTGGGCGCTTCCCACGGCATCCTCGCGGCCACCCACTTCCAGGAGATATTCTCGGCACACGGCTCCATCATGATCTTCTTCGTCGCGATGGGGTTTCTGTTCGGGCTCGTGAACCTCGTCGTCCCGCTCCAGATCGGTGCGCGCGATGTCGCCTTCCCCTTCTTGAACTCGGTGAGCTTCTGGCTTTTTTGCGCTGGCGCCGCCATTATCAACCTCTCGCTTATCGTGGGAGACTTCTCGACCGCGGGCTGGCTCTCGTACCCGCCCCTCTCCGAACTCGCGTACAGCCCGACCTCCGGAGTCGACTACTGGATATGGAGCCTGCAGATAGCCGGCATCGGCAGCCTCCTGTCCGGCGTCAACTTCCTCGTGACCATCGTGAAGATGCGCGCCCGCGGCATGTCGCTCATGAAGATGCCGATGTTCACCTGGACGGTGCTCGGCGCGATGACGCTCGTGGTGTTCGCCTTCCCCGTCCTCACGGCGACCCTCGCGCTCTTGTCGCTTGACCGCACCCTCGGCATGCACTTTTTCACCGCAAGCGGGGGCGGCAACATGATGATGTACGTGAACTTGATATGGGCGTGGGGCCACCCTGAGGTATACATACTCATCCTGCCAGCGTTCGGCATCTTTTCTGAAGTCGTGGCCACGTTCTCGGGGAAGAAGCTCGCGGGCTACACCTCCATGGTCTGGGCTATCTGGGCCATCGTGTTCCTCTCCTGGCTCGTTTGGCTGCACCACTTCTTCACTATGGGCGCGAGCGCGGACGTGAACGCGTTCTTCGGCATCATGACCGCGGTCATCGCGATACCGACCGGCGTGAAGATATTCAACTGGCTCTTCACCATGTACCGCGGCCGCATCCGCTTCACGACCCCGATGCTCTGGTTCATGGGCTTCGTGGTGCTGTTCACGCTCGGCGGCGTCGCGGGCGTCGTGCTCGCGGAGCCGGTCGCCGACTATCAGCTGCATAACAGCCTGTTCCTCGTCGCGCATTTCCATACCATGATCGTGTCGGGCGTGCTGTTCGGCTACTTCGCGGGGGTCACGTACTGGTTCCCGAAGGTCGCCGGATTCAGGCTCGACGAGCGCTGGGGCCTTCGTGCGTTCTGGGCGTGGCTCGTGGGCTTCATCCTCGCGTTCGGGCCGCTTTACATCCTCGGCTTCATGGGTGCCACGCGCCGGCTCGACCACTACGACCCCTCCATGGGGTGGCAGGGGCTCTTTATCGTCGCAGCTATCGGTGCTGCGTTCATCATCGTCGGCTTCGTGTGCCAGATAGTGCAAATAGTAGTGAGCGTGCGCGACAGGAGGCAGCACCTCGACACTACCGGCGACCCCTGGTACGGACGCACGCTTGAGTGGGCGACCCGCTCGCCGGCGCCCGAGTATAATTTCGCGACGCTCCCGGTCGCTGCCGAGCGCGACCCGTTCTGGGTGCAGAAGCAGGAGGGCATCCACCACACGACACCTGTATATGAAGACATCAGCGTGCCGCAGAATTCCGGGATCGGCTTCTTGATCTCGGTGTTCGCGGTGATGGTCGGCTTCGGCATCGTGTGGCACATCTGGTGGCTCGCCGCCGCCGGGTTCCTCGGCGCAGCAACGTGCATCATCCTCCGCACGTTCTCGGAAAGCACCGAGCGCGTCATCCCGGCGAGCGAAGTCGCCCGCATCGAAAACGCCAAAACCATATGAATGAAGAGAGGAAAAGCGAAATAGCAGCAGACGCGAAGACCGTATTCGGGTTCTTCACCTACCTCATGACGGACCTTGTGCTGTTTGCGGCGCTCTTCGCCACGTATGCCGTGCTCCACTCGGGCGTGTTCGGCGGGCCCACGAGTGAAGAAATATTCAATGCGCCCTTCGCCCTGCTTGAGACGCTCATCCTGCTCACCTCGAGCTTCTCCTGCGGGCTCTCGCTCCTTGCAGCGCGGCGCGGGAATGCGCACGTGCTCCTTGCGGCGCTCGGCGCGACCTTCATCCTCGGCGCAGCGTTCCTCGCGCTCGAAGTGTCGGAGTTCGCGCGGCTCGCGGCGTCCGGTGCCGGGCCGAGCGCGAGCGCGTTCCTGTCGTCCTACTTCACCCTTGTCGGCACGCACGGCCTCCACGTGCTCATCGGCCTCGTGTGGATGGCGGCGCTCGGCGTCTCTATCGCGGTGCGCGGGCTCACGCGCGGGAACCTGCGCAAGCTCGCGCTGCTCTCACTGTTCTGGCACTTTCTCGATATCATCTGGATATTCATATTCACCATCGTGTACCTCTTCGGCATCATCCTATGAACACTCCTCCCACAAACGACTACTTTGCCGATATCGGCTTCTGGCCGCGGGGCACAGGCTTCGTCCACTATGCGGCCGGGCTCGTGCTCGCGCTCGTACTCACGCTCGTCCCGTTTGCCTTGGTCGAACTGCAAGCGTCCCACCACGCAGCATTCTCGCACGCGTACCTGGTCGCCGCAGTGGTGGTCTGCGCGCTCCTGCAATTCGTTGTCCAAGTTGCGTTCTTCCTGCACCTCGCGGGCCGCGGCGTCGCGCGCGAGCGACTCGTCATATTCGCCGGCGCGTGCCTCGTGGTCGGCATCCTCGTCGCCGGTTCCTTGTGGATCATGCTCGACTTGAACGCGCGCATGATGACGCCGCCGAGCGCAGTACAAATGGAGCAGTACATGCAAGCGCAGGGCGGGTTCTAACCATGTCGACCCTCTCCGAGTACTACCGCCTCACGAAGCCCGGCATCGTATACGGCAACGCGCTCACCACGCTCGCGGCATTCCTGTATGCGTCCCGGTTCCACATTGCGTGGCTACCATTTCTCGCTACGATGCTCGGCATCTCGCTCGTCATCGCGTCGGCGTGCGTGTTCAATAATTACCTCGACCGCGACATAGACCGGCTCATGGAACGCACGCGTGACCGCGCGCTCGCGAGCGGGAGGATATCGGTTAGAAGCGCGCTCGCTTACGGCACGGTGCTCGACGTACTCGGTTTCGTATTGCTTTTCTTTGTAAACGCACTCGCGGCGCTTACTGCACTCTTCGGGTGGGTCATGTATGTAGTCGTGTACGGCTGGGCCAAGCGCAGGGGCGCGTGGGGCACGCTTGTGGGCAGCATCCCGGGCGCGGTACCCATCGTCGTGGGGTACACCGCGGTCGCGGGCACGCTCGACGCATCGGCGCTCATTCTGTTCCTGACTCTCGTCTCCTGGCAGATGCCGCACTTCTATGCGATAGCGATGTACCGCGCCGACGACTACGCGGCGGCCGGTATCCCCGTCCTCCCCGCACGCCAGGGGGTTCGCGCGGCGAAGCTGCACATCGTGCTGTACCAAGTCGTCTTCCTCATCGCAGCACCGCTCCTTACCGTGTATGGCGGCGCCGGGCGCGCGTACGCGGCTTCGGTCATTCTTCTCGGCCTCGCGTGGATAGTGCTCGGCGTACGCGGGTTCTCTGCGAAAGACACCGAGCGCTGGGCGCGCAGAGTATTCCTTGCGTCGCTTATCGTGCTCCTGCTGTTCTGCTTCGTGCTTTCCCTCGGCGCGATACTTCCCTGATTACAGGGTCTGCTACAATGCGGTCAATCATGGAAGAAAAACCGGGAGAGAAGCACGTCATCGAACTCGACGACGCGGTCGAGCGCGAAGGCCTCGAGCATTTGACCCGCATCGAGCAGGACCTGGAAACCATCAAAGAGCGCACGCCGAGCCCGCGTCGCGCGTTCTTGCTTGGGATCCTCCAGGGCGCCGGCGCGCTTGTGGGCGGCATCGTGGCGCTCGTTATCTTCGGCTGGGTGCTCTCCTTACTCGGCATCATCCCGGGCTTCACCCGCATCGTCTCCGCGCTCCAAGACGCCACCGCGCACTTCCGTCACTAATTAAAGCGGAGGCGGAGAGATTCGAACTCTCGAGGCGGTTTCCCACCTGCCGCCTTTCCAAGGCGGTGCACTAGACCACTATGCGACGCCTCCCGTCGTGCACGATTTATAGCATAAAAGCTTAAGGCGGCACACAGAGTACCGCCTTTCGCCCAGTCGTAACCACATGAACTCAAGTAGGCGCTTGGGCGGCCCGTGAAATTTTCTGTACCCGCCCGCCACGCCGCACCACGAGATGTACCTCGGGACTGCGCCGCGGCGCCGCTGTCGTAACCCCACCTGCATTTCCGCGCCAATTGGGCAAGGCGTAGAAGCCTTTGCACCAATCGGTAGCGAATAGATCTAAACGACGAGGTAGATTCTCTAAACGGATCTTTCTCATCCTGCAGGTTCCCTTCACGTGAAGCACCTCCTCCTTGAGATGCAGCGGTTCCCCCAGTGGCACCGCATAAGGCCAGAGCCTAGCACCGAAACGGGAATCGGCAATAGGGCGCAGTGCTTATGTGGTCGGCGCTGTACCGAGGAGCGCCTTCACCCGGAGCGCGATGGGCGGGTGGGTGGAGAACATGCGGTCGATCCAGTCGGAAGGTTTGGGGCCGAAGGGGTCGCCGATAAAGAGGTGCGCCGTCGCGTGCGATGCGTTCTTCATGGGCAGGGCGTAGTTCCCTATCTTCTCGAGCGCAGACGCGAGGCCTTCCGGGTAGCGCGTTAAGAGCGCGCCCGAAGCGTCGGCGAGGTACTCGCGCCGGCGGCTGATAGCGAGCTCGATAAGCGTTGCTGCAAGCGGCGCAAGCACGATGCCGACCACCGCGAGCACCATGAGTATCGCGTTCCCGTTCCCGCGGTCGTTATTGCCGCGGCCGCCGCCCCAGAACGACATCCGCAGGAAAATGTCCGCGATGATAGCCACAAAGCCGGCGAGCACGACCGCGGTCGTCATAAGGAGTATGTCACGGTTACGGATGTGCGAGAGCTCGTGCGCGATCACGCCTTCGAGCTCTGCGCGGTTCATCATGGAAAGGAGCCCGGTCGTCGCGCACACCACCGCGTGCTTCTCGTCGCGCCCGGTCGAGAACGCGTTCGGTGCCGGGTCTTGTATCGCATAGAGTTTGGGCATCGGCATGCCGGCCGTGATGCACAGGTTCTCGGTCACGGTGTAGAAATCGAAGAATTCCTCGCGGGTCGCCGGGCGTGCGTTCGTCATGGAAAGCACCTGCTTGTCGGAATTCCAATACGCCCACACGTTCATAAGGAGCGCGAAGATTATGGCGACGTAGAGGATGATGGACGAATCGAAGTACCACGCCGCGATGTACCCGATCGCGATCACGAACACGAGGAACCCTGCCATCATCACCCAGGTGCGGCGGACGTTACTTGAGCGTTCTTGGTAGAGAGACGGGGTCATACGAGGCCGTTAGCGCGCCGCGTCGTTCGCTATCGTGCGTATCGCTTCCTGTATCGTGGTCATGAATTGCGCGGGGAATATGATGGTGGAGTTCTTCTCGACGCTTATCTCCGCCATGGTCTGGAGCGTGCGCAGCTGGAGCGCGACCGGGTGCGCCGCCATGATGTCTGCCGCCTCGGCGAGCTTCGCAGACGCCTGCATCTCGCCCTCTGCGGCGACGATTTTGGCGCGGCGCTCGCGCTCCGCTTCCGCCTCCTTCGCCATCGCCCGCTGCATGTTATCGGGCAGCACGATGTCCTTAATCTCGACCGCGGTCACCTGCGCTCCCCAGGGTTCGGTGTGCGTGTCTATCACTTCCTTGATCTGGCTGTTGATCGTGCCGGTCTGGGAGAGCAGCTGGTCGAGCATGAACTGCCCCACTACGTTCCGTACCGTCGTCTGGCTTATCTGGTTCACCGCGTCGTGCACGTTCTCGATGGCGACGACCGACTTCTGCGGGTCCACGATGTGGTAGTACGCGACCGCCGCGATGTCTATAGACACATTGTCCTTCGTAATTATCTTCTGCGAAGGGATGTTCATCGTGATGGTGCGCAGCGTCACCCGCGTCATCTGCTCGAATATCGGCACGAGGATGATGAGCCCGGGGCCCCTCACGCCCGTCACCTTGCCGAGCAGGAATACGACGCCGCGGTCGTACTCCTTCACGATGCGCAGCGACGCGAGGACGAGAAGGACGACGACGACTATGGCGACGAGGAGTACCATACTTAGAATTGCACCTTCACCGGTTCGGCTTCAGCCGCGCTCGTGAGCTCGTACATCGTCATCGGCGCGAAGTGAAACATGGATGCGATCACATTGCCCGGGAACGACTGCATCGCGGTCGTGAGGTCTTGCACGGTGGCATTGTAGAAGCGGCGCGACGCTTGGATCTTGTCTTCCGTGTCGGCGAGCTCTTGCTGGAGCTGGAGGAAGTTCTGGTTGGCTTTCAGGTCCGGGTACGCTTCCGCGACGGCGAACAGCGACTTCAGCGCGCCCGTGAGCATATTTTCTGCGGCGGCCTTCTGTGCAGGCGCCGCGTTCATCACCGCCGAGCGCGCGGCGGTCACATTCTCGAACACGCTCTTCTCGTGCGCTGCGTACCCCTTCACGCTCTCGACCAGGTTCGGGATAAGGTCGTAGCGGCGCTTCTCCTGCACGGCGATGTCGGACAGTGCTTCCTTGGCGCGTTGCGTGCGCGTCACGAATCCGTTGTAGGACGCGATGGCCCAGATAACGAGGATAACGACGACTGCAATAACGATATAAAGGATAGTCATATACCTATTGTACTCCTAGAAATCCATGCCGCCCATGCCGGCGCCTTCGGCGCCGGCTGCGGGCTTCGGTTCCGGGATCTCGGCGATAGCCGATTCCGTAGTAAGCAGGATCGCAGCCGCGGAGACCGCGTTCTCCACCGCCGAGCGCGTGACCTTCACCGGGTCGATGATGCCCTCTTCCGTCATGTCGTCTACCATGGCGTCGTTGAGTGCATCGTAGCCGGCCATCGCGCGACCGCCCTGCACCTTCTCCACGATGCTTCCTGCGTTGTCTTTCCCCGCGTTCACCGCGATCTGGCGGAGCGGCACTTCGAGCGCGCGCACCACGATGTCGTACCCCACGCTCTCGTCTTCGCTCATGCCTTTCTTTTCTGCATTCCCCAATTTCTTCGCGACCTTCGCGAGCGCGGTGCCGCCGCCCGGCACGATGCCTTCCTCGATAGACGCCTTCGTCGCCTTCACCGCGTCGTCGATCTTGTCCTTGAGGTATTTCATCTCGGTCTCGGTCGCAGCGCCGACGCGGATGACTGCTACGCCGCCCGAGAGTTTCGCGATGCGCCCTTCGATATTCTCCTTATCGAATTTGGAGGTGGTGTTCTCCGCCTGCGTCTGGAGGCTCTCGACGCGCGCAGCGATGACTGCCTTCTTGCCCTTGCCGCCCACGAACGTCGTCGTGTCCTTTGCGGCGACTACGCGCTTCGCGCCACCGAGTATCGAGAGCTCTGCATTCTCGAACGTCATACCGGTGTCGCCGGTCAAAACCTGCGCGCCCACGATCACCGCGATGTCGCCCAGCATGTCCTTCTTGCGGTCGCCGTATCCGGGAGCCTTCACGGGGAGGATGTTGAACGTGCCGCGCAACTTGTTCACGATGAACGTGGAGAGCGAGTCGCCCTCGAACTCGTCCGCGATGATGACGAGATCCTTGCCGCCCGCCTTCACCACTTTCTCGAGGAACGGGAGCACGTCCTGCACCGTGGTGATCTTTTTATCCGTCACGAGTATCGCGGCGTCTTTCATCTCTGCTTCCATGCGCTCCGGGTTCGTGATGAAGTACGGCGACACGTAGCCCTTGTCTATTTGGAGGCCTTCTACCACTTCGGAATCGAGCTCGGTGCCCTGCGACTCTTCCACGGTCACGACGCCGTTCTGTCCCACCTTCTCTACGGTCTCCGCGATGATGGAGCCCAATTCTTCCGACTCTGCGGCGATAGAGGCGACCTGCTTCACTTCTGCTTTGCCGGAGACAGGCTTCGCCATCCGCTTCAGTTCCGCCACGGCTGCATCGCGCGCGGCTTCCATGCCGGCGCGGATGCCCATCGCGTTTGCGCCCTTCGTCACGCGCGCGAGGCCTTCGTCTATCATGGCCTCAAGCAGCACGACGGTGGTCGTGGTACCGTCGCCCGCGACGTCGTTAGACTTATTCGCGACTTCCTTCACGATCTCCGCGCCCATATTCTCGAACTTATCTTTGAAGGAGATTTCCTTGGCGATAGAGACGCCGTCGTTCGTGATTCTCGGGCCGCCGTAGCTGCGTTCGATCACGACGTTACGGCCTCGGGGCCCAAGCGTGCCCTTCACCGCGCGCGCGGCCTTAGCGAGTCCCGCGTGGATGGCCTTCCGTGCTTCCTCACCGAAAAGAATTTGTTTCGCCATGCGTAAATACTTAGGTCTATTAACTATTCTTGTAACTATTTGATAACCGCGAGTACCGAGGACTCCGCGAGTACGTAGTAATCCTGCTCACCCACTTTCACTTCGTCGTATCCATACTTACTGAAAAGCACCTTGTCGCCGACCTTGAGCGTCATCGGCACGCGCTTGCCGTCTTCGTAGCGGCCCTCGCCCACAGCTACGACCACACCCTGCGCGGGCTTCTCCTTGTTCGCGGTATCAGGGATGATGATGCCTGAAACTGTTTTCTCGCCCTTCTCCGCCGGCTTCACCACCACCCGGTCGTGAAGCGGCTTTATCCCAAGCGATTCCGTCTTCGCCATAGTTCAAAAATTATGCTCCTAATCGCCCGCAGTGCCACAACTATAGTGAAATCGATGAGTCATCGCAAGCGACTTGATGATTTCTGTTTTTGGTATATAATTATTTCGACCTACAGGAGGACAAGCTAATGAAGGTCGGTGCGCTTAAAGCACTTTTGGGGGAACACCCGGATGATATGGAATTGGTCTTCGACAACGACGACGGTGCTCAAACGGGAACGGTTGAAGCCGTCGTCTGCAAGCACAAATACACTGACCTCGGCAGTTACACGACCGATGCTCCGGGCGAAGACATGCCGGGCGAGATTGTGGAGTGCGAACCAGTGCTCCGGCTTGATCTCGATTTCAACCCCACATAAGCGGCTGCTGGCGCGAGCGGATAACTACCGCTCGCGCCAAACCTTTATATACACAGACTCATTGACTTTTCAGGTGAGGAGCCTATACTTGGATATACAAAGCGTCCCCTTCGGGGGTTCCCGAGAAAACCCCGCCGATATTGCGGGGTTTTCGATTTTTATATGAAGCTTTTGAGCAAGTCTCGGAGGTTTTCGAAATTCCTTGAATCCATCTTATACATCTCACGCTGGAAACGTTTGGTGCTGACGAGTCGTAACTGCGACGCAATCGCGGCGACATTGTTACCTTCTGCGTCTGTGTAATTGTAGTAGAAATCGAGATTTTTCTGCTTACTCGTGAGCGGCACGACCCAATACATCTGATTGTTAAATTTCTTCACGACGACAGCTGGGCGACTAAAACTTTCGCCTATCCCATCTTGTTCGAATCCGATGTTTACGCCGAGCGACAACATCCACACCCACTGCTCGTGCGGGAAGTATTGATCGCGCGGCTTGACCCGATCAAGCCGTTTCTTCTCTTCACTCCACGTATCAAAATCTTTGAAGTGCATGTGCGAGCATGGTGATTCCACTATAGCACCTTGCCCGAGACCCCCTGCTGTGGTAAGGTGGGACCTACCGATGCAATCACTCACGGCACTACTGCCCTACATAGAGATCGGGCTTTCCCTCCTCCTTATTATCGGCATCGTCCTCCAGCAGCGCGGGGCGAGCCTTGGAGGCGCCTTCGGCGGCGATAACTTCGCTTCCACCTTTTACAAGCGCCGCGGCGCGGAGAAATTCCTCTTCAACGCGACCATCGTCGTCGCCATACTCTTCGTCGTGTCCGCTATCGTTTCCTTCCTTATATAACACTACCCATGCGGGACCTACTCTCGCGTATTCGTATCATACTGGCCCGCACCTTCCGCCTTTCGGTATTGGATCGGCTTTCGGCGTACATCCGCACGCTTTCTGCGGGCGACCGTTTTATCGCACACACGCTCGCGGTGCTGGTAATGATCGCGGGGGTGCTCTCGGTGTACGGCCTCGAGCAGCACTTCCTCGTGACCGAGCCCGCTTACGGCGGCACGCTGTCTGAAGGCGAGGTCGGCTCGCCCCGCTTCGTGAACCCGCTCTTGGCGATTTCAGACGCCGACCGCGACCTCACCCTGCTCACCTACGCTGGGCTCATGGGCGAGGACGGGTCGGGTAGCCTCGTGCCGGTGCTGGCGTCGAGCTACACGGTCTCTCCAGACGGCAAGACCTACACCTTTACGCTCCGCCCCGATGCCAAGTTCGCAGACGGCACGCCGGTCACCGCAGACGACGTGGTGTTCACGGTGGAGAAGGCGCAGGACCCGGCGCTGAAGTCTCCGGAATACGCGAACTGGTCGGGCGTCGCGGTCGGTGCTGTGGACGCGCACACGGTGGAGTTCACGCTGAACAAGCCCTTCGCGCCGTTCTTGAGCAATGCGACGCTCGGCATACTGCCCGCGCACTTGTGGAAGGACGTAGCAGACGAAGACTTCCCCTTCTCGCCGATGAACACGAGCCCGGTCGGCGCGGGACCGTTCAGGGTGAGCTCGGTCGCGCGAGACGGCAACGGCGTCATCCAGAAATTCAACCTCGCGGCGAACACTTCCTACGTGCTCGGCCGACCGTACCTCGCGGGCATCGACTTCACGTTCTTCGCGCAGGAGTCGGACCTCGCGACCGCGCTCACGAACCATCAAGTAGAGAGCGCGTACGGCGTGCCGAGCGTAAGCGCGATCGAAGCGCCGTACTCGCGCGTGTTCGGCGTGTTCTTCAATAGCGCGCAGAATCCGATCTTCGCGCACCTCGAAGTACGCAAAGCGCTTTCGATAGCGGTAGACCGCGACGCGATAGTGCATAACGTGCTCGGCGGATACGCGACGGCGCTTAACGGCCCCGTCCCGCCGGGAAGCGGCATCGCACCGGTACCGCTCCCGGATTCCACGACGCGCATCGCCGACGCGGCAAAGGTTCTGACCGACGCTGGCTGGACCTACGACACCGACGCGCGTGAATGGAAGTCGAAGACCGGCGAAGCGCTCACGGTGACGCTGAAGACGAGCAACGTGCCGGAACTGAAAGCGGTCGCAACGGAAATCCAGAGCGACTGGCAAGAGCTCGGCGTGCCCGTAGACATCGAGCTCTACGAGCCCGGCGACTTGACCCAGAACGTAATCCGCCCGCGCACGTATGGCGCGCTCCTCTTCGGCATGGTCATCGGCAACGACCGCGACCTCTACGCGTTCTGGGACTCCGCCGAGCGCCAGGACCCCGGCCTCAACATCGCGATGTATTCCAATAAGACCGTGGATACGCTCCTCGAGAAGGCGCGCGGCGAGAGCGACCCCGGCGCGCTCGCGAGCGACCTCACGCAGATCAATGAGGACATCGCCGCCGACTACCCCGCGGCCTTTACGCATGCACCCGATTTCCTGTATACTGTACCCAACGGGTTACAGGGCGTCGTGCTCCCCCAGATCACTTCTCCGTCCGACCGGTTCGCCACCGTCACCGGCTGGTACCTCGAGACGGAACGCGTCTGGCCGTTCCTCGCACGCAAATAATTGTGCCCATTTCAGTACGGCAGAAAGCAAAGATATCAGTCTTTCATCCGTTTATTACGATTAGAAACTAGTCAAGAAATATGACACCAGCACCAGCGCCGGCTCCGGCGCCACGCGAAGGAAGCGGGCACGGCACCAGCCGCCCGCAAGGTTCGCGCAACAACTTCCGCGAAGGACCGCCCGGCCAAGGCGGGAGGAATCGTCGTGGCGGCAGGGGGCGCGGCAATGGCCGCCCCGGCCGCGCAAGCCGCGACATCCGCCGCATGCTGCGGCGCCCGGGAGCCCCGGGGACAGGCGGACGCGAGAAGCGCGCCGCCGATTACTCGCCCGCCGCACCGACGGAGAACGTCGTGCGCGTCATCCCGCTCGGCGGCGTGGAAGAAGTCGGCCGCAACATGTTCGTCGTGGAGACGAACGGCGACATCTTCGTGTTCGACGCCGGGTTCCAGTTCACAAGCGAGGACGAGTCGCCGGGCGTGGACTACATCCTTCCGAACACCAAGTACCTCGAAGAGAACCAGGACCGCGTGCGCGCCGTATTCATCACGCACGGACACCTCGACCACATCGGCGGCATCCCGTTTCTCATGGGCCGCTTCGGCAATCCCCCGATCTACACGCAGAACCTTTCCGCGGTGATGATCCAGAAGCGCCAGGAGGAGTACCCGGACATGCCCAAACCGAACATCGTCACGGTGGAACCGGGCTCGACCCACACCATCGGCTCGACCAAGGTCCACTTCTTCCCGGTGACGCACTCTATTCCCGACTCGATGGGCATCTCGGTCGAGACGCCGTACGGCAACGTAATAGTGACGGGCGACCTCAAAGTCGAGCACGTGGACGACGTGCCCGTGCCCGAAGAAGAGAAAAAGTGGTCGGAGATGGGCAAGCAGAACAACCTGCTCTTCATCGCGGACTCGACGAGCTCGGAGCTCGACGGGTTCTCCGTGCCGGAGCAGAAAGTGCGCGACACGCTCGACCACATCATTAAGTCGGTGAAGGGCCGCCTCATCATCGGCACGTTCGCTTCCCAGTTCGACCGCTTGGTGAACATCATCAAGATGTCGGAGAAGTACGGGAAGAAGATAGTGATGGAGGGCCGCTCCATCAAGACCAACCTCGAGATAGCGCAGAAGATCGGGCTCCTCAACCTCGAGAAAGGCACACTCATCACCGCACAGGAGATGGGCGACTACCCGCCGGACAAGGTCGTGATTCTTGCGACGGGCGCACAAGGTGAGGAATTCGCGGCCCTCATGCGCATCGCGACCAAGCAGCACAAGTCCATCACCTTCAACGACCGCGACACCGTCGTGCTTTCCTCGTCTGTCATCCCAGGCAACGAGCTCTCGGTGCAAAAGCTTAAAGACAACCTGCTGCGGAGTGGCGTGAACCTCTTGCACTACCGTTCGAGCGACGTGCACTCGGGTGGCCACGCGCGCGCGGCAGAGCTTGTGTGGATCAATAAGAAAGTGAATGCGAAGTTCTTCATGCCGGCGTACGGCTACTACTCGATGACCGCTTCGCACGCGAAGGCCGTCGAGCAGGCCGGGCGCCCGAAAGAAACGGTGATCCTCGCCGATAACGGCACGGTGATAGACATCGTCGACGGGGAGCGCCTCGACGTGCACAAACAGAAAGTGCCGTCTTCCCCGCTTATCGTGGACGGCTTCTCTATCGGCGACATGCAGGAGGTCGTGATACGCGACCGCCAGATGCTGGCCAAGGACGGCATGTTCGTCGTGATCGCGACAGTGAACCTGAAGACCGGGAAATTGCGCAAGTCGCCGGACATCATCAGTCGCGGGTTCGTATACCTGCGCGAATCGCAGGACATGCTGAACCAAGCGCGCCTCCTCATCAAGAAGACCGTGGAGGACTCGACGCAGGGTATGAACCCTATCGACCTCGACTACGTGAAGAACACCCTGTCCGATACGCTCGCGGGCTTCCTCTTCACCCGCACGAATAAGGCTCCGATGGTCATCCCCGTCCTCATCGGCGTTTAATTCATCCAATCGTGTGCTCATTCCGCGCCGCCCTCACGGGCGGCGCGGTGCTACAATTTGTGCACCATGCGTTCGAGAGTCACGTTAGCGATTGGGAACTTTTTCGGCGTCGCGCATTTCTATTTGGTTATATACGTGCTCGCCCCCTACCTCGCGCTCTTCATGCCCGAGGAATACACCGGCCTCATCGTGGCCGCAGGTGCACTCGCGACGCTCTCCATACTTCCCTACGCGCCCACCATCGTCGCGAAGATAGGCGCGCGCCGGCTCGTGCTCGTCTTCGCCGTGCTCGAGTGCACCGCGCTCTTCCTGCTTGCCGCGGCGCCCATCGTCATCGTCGCGCTCTTGCTTGCTGCGCTCGCTTGCGCGATGTCCCCCATCATCGCCTACGGGATGGACCTCCTGCTTGAAGCGACCGTGCACGCGGAAGATTTCACCGGCCGCGTGCGCACGGCGTTCCTCACGGCGGGCAACAGCGCACTTTTCCTGGCGCCGATCGCGATCGGCTTTCTCCTCGGCGCGACCGATGACTATGCACGCGTGTTCATCGCTGCGGCCTGCTCGCTCATCCCGCTCCTCGTGCTCTTTACACTACAGCCCATGCCCGAGGGCGCCGTGCCGCGGCTCATCCGCGCGAGCGAAGCGCTCTACACTGGGTTCATGGATAGCGACGTGCGCTCCGTGTTCGTCGCGTACTACCTCCTTCAATTCTTCTACTACTCCGCGCCGTTCTACGTCCCGCTCTACCTTCACTCGGTCATCGGCATACCCTGGGGCACGCTCGGCTGGGTGCTCTCGGTGGTGCTCATCCCTTTCCTCCTTATCGAGTACCCCGCGGGGCTCGTCGCAGACCGCTGGCTCGGCGACCGCGACCTCATGATCGCCGGCTTCTGCATCACGGGCATCGGCGTCGCGCTCTTTGCGTGGGTCAGTGAGGCGACGCCGCTCCTCGTGATCGTCGCGCTCCTTGGCGCCACGCGCGTCGGCGTCGGGCTCATGGAGGCCATGACCGAGGGCCACTTCTTCCGCCGCGTGTCGGAGAAGGATGCGGGGCTCGTGAGCGTGTTCCGCATGGGCCGGCCCTTCGCGGCGCTCACCGCGCCCATCGCGTGCAGCGTCCTGCTTGCCATCGGCAGCTACTGGTGGCTATTTATCGGCGCAGGTGTCATCGTGCTCGTGCCGGGCGCCATCAGCGCGCTCGGCATCAAGGACATCCGCTAGTCTGCGAGCTGGTATTTCCCTTTCTTCCTGGCTATTAATTTTTCTCGTATTAAATTCTTAAGCGCAGTATGTATCTGCTCTCCTCGATCGGCTCCGAGTAGCGATTGGAGTTGTACGCGTGTTTCTGGTTTCTCTGCAAGCGCGCGCAGGATGGCGCCACGCGCTTCGCGCAGTGAGCCCTTGAATGTTGATTGTTTGGTGTAACTTTTCACGCGCGCGTTCGTGCGCACGCCGCTCCGCTTGAGCGACGCGCCGTAATCCATCAGCGCCCAGTTCCACTCGCGCGCTTTTTCTATAGGCGCTGCTTTTTTTAGTACCTTCTCAATCTCCGCATCGCTCACTTTCGACTTCCGTGGAAAGTAGTGGTGCATGACCGCGGTGCGAATATTGGTCTCTATCAAGATGTCGTGCGCATCGTATGCAAACGCCGCCACGGCGCGCGCAGTGTACGGGCCTACGCCGGGCAACGCTTCGAGCTCTGCGGCGGTCTTTGGGAACTTCCCCCCATAATCCCGCACTACGCGCTTAGCCGCTTCGTGGAGCATCTTTGCGCGGCGGTTGTATCCCAAACCCTGCCACGCTTTCAGGACTTCGCTGAGTGGCGCCCTCGCAAGTGCTTTTACATCCGGAAACTTACGCAAGAAGTTCTTATAAAAGGGCTGCACCCTATCTACCTGCGTCTGTTGCAGCATCACCTCGCTCACCAGTATCTTGTACGGGTCGCGCGTCTTCCTCCACGGCAGTGTGTGCCGTCCTTGATGCTTGTAGTAATCCCAAACAATTTTCCTGAAATGTTGTTTTGAGGAGTTTGACAAAACCATGTTGTAATGACAATGTCATTTTAGCGAAGTTCTCGCAGTCTGCGCAAGGAGGCGCCTATGAAAGCGGACACCGTTGTGAAGTTTCTGGAACAGCAAAAAGGGGAGCTGGACGCGGCCGACCTCTGGCACCTTCGGGATCTTATCGAGCTCGATGGCCTGCAATTTGTGCCGGGTGATGCCGAATCGGATGATAACCCGATCTCCGGCGAGTTGATTGCGGATGCCCTCACGAATGAGCATCGCACGAGTGCTGATGCGGCTTGTGCGGCGGCCGACTTGGCGATGAGTATCGGGCAAGAGTTCCAGAAATACCGTTCAAAAAAACGTAAGTGATCTGTTACAAAGGCGGGACGTTCCCGCCTTTGTGTTTTTACAGCTCGTAGATGACATCCTTGCGCTCGACGACCACTTTCCACCCGCGCTTACGCGCGTGCGCGAGGAGCTTTTGGTTCGGGTTGAAGGCGATCGGCGTCTCCACCATCTCGAGCATGGGGATGTCGCTCTCCGTGTCGCCGACGCCGATCGAGCCCTCGAGCGTAAGTTCTTCTTTGCGCACCGCGCGCTGGAGTATCGCCGCCTTGTTGCGTATCAGCTCCTCGTCTGCGATGGTGCCGGTGAACGCGCCCGATGCGCCGCTCTCATAGAAGAATCCGTACGTCTTGTCGAACCCCGCTTCGTACGCGAACCCGTCGGCGATGAATTTGGGCGAGTGCGAGATGGCGAGCAAGAAGTAGCCTCTCGACTTGAGGTCCTGGATCAGGTCGCGGGTGTAGCGGTACACGCGGTCTTTCTTTTCCTCGATCACTTCCCCAGCCGCGTTCGCCGCGGCTTCAAAAGGCACGCCCTTGAGTTGCGTCCTGAATGCGTCCACCACTTTCTCGACATAGGTCGGGTAATCGCCCTTCCGGTCGAGCCACTTAATGCGCGCGTCTTCGTATGCTTCGCGCGTCTCCTTCGGGAACACACCGTTCTCGATTAATTTCTCCACGAGGTCGAGGAACAGCGACCAGCGGAACACCGTCCCGTCTATGTCGAACACCGCCACCGGCCGCTTCTCCATAGGGGTATGGTACCCCCTTTACTTGGCCTTTGACCAGCCAGCCGCGCATCACTTGGCGCGGGGCCATCTATGTGCGGCGGGCGGCCAGAGCTTGGTGAGTGGGTGCTGGAGGCAGTCGTGCGGGCGCGCCGGGCAGACGTAGCGGCCGTAAAGCACGAAGCCGTTGTTCACGTACTTCCAGTCTTTTTTCGTGATGAGCGCCTCGAGATCTTTAGAAATCTTCGTGAGGTCCTCCTGGTCGGTCAGGTCGAAGCGCTTGGCGAAACGCTTCACGTGCGTGTCGGTCGGGATGCCTTCCCAGATGCCATAGAGTTCGCCGAGCACGACGTGCGCGGTCTTGTAGGCGATGCCCGGTAACGATACGAGTTCTGCATCCGTCTTTGGCACCTTGCCGCCGAACTTATCACGGACCATCTGCGCGGATGCGATGATCGCTTTCGCTTTGTTGCGGTGGAACGAGACCGAGGAGATTTCTTTATTGAAGGTAGCGTAGTCCGCGCGAGCAAAGTCTTCGACGCTCTTGTATTTCTTGAAAAGGCGCTCGGTCACCTTATTCACTTGCTTGTCGGTCGTCTGTGCGGAGAGCATGACGGCGGCCACGAGCTGGAATGGGGTCTTGTAGTGGAGCTCTGTCTTGGGTTCGGGATACATTTTCTTAAGCGCGCCGACAAGTCGGCGGGCACGCTTCTCTCGTTCCCTGTTCACTCCGGGCTTCATAGGCTACTCGATAGCCAGGACGTCTTCGTCTTTGGGGAATGCTGCTCGGTAGAAGAGCGACACGAGCGTCCCGCACGACGCTGCAAAGAGCACGAGCATGACGAACCAGCCGAGGACCGGCACGAGCCCCACGATGGAAATGGCGAGCATGCCGAACACCGCGTCGCGCCACAGGAATTGCGGGCGCTTCACGATGCTGCGCGCGAGAGCGCTGCCCGCGATGACCGCGCTGTAGAAGTACGAAAGGAGCATCAGCAGGAGGTACGCGGCGCCGAGCACGAACGCGACCGCGGCGCCCGCGAACGACACCAAGAGCAGCACGATGAACACCGGCGTCGCCACCACCGTAGCGAACCCGAGCAGCGTGAGGAGCGCGAACCGGCTCACCGATCGCGCGAGCGAGCGGTCGGCGACCGCCTGCGCGAAGCGCGGGAAGAGCCCGCCGAGGAGCCCTGCTGCGATCACTACCGCGAGCACGCGCACGAGGAAGAAGATGCCCGCGCCCGCGATGGCGAAGGTCTTCGCCTCCTGGGTCGTCGGCAGGAATGATTTGCCGGTGTACGTCACGCCGCCGTCCACGACCGCATCGGTGGGGATGTCGGCCTGCTGCGGCGCGTCGTAGCGGAACGCGCCGTGAATAACGGTGCCCGGGGCAAGCGACACGCCGTCGCCTGCGACCACGGTCACGTCGCCGTTATACGTGCCCGCGAGCGTGATCGTGTTGCCGTACACCGTGATCGGGCCCGCGGAGCCGTGCGTGAGCGAGACCTTCCCGCCCGCGACCCAGGCGAACTGCGGCGTGGCGTCGATGGTGACCGTGCCGCCCGCCACGGCAACGTCGCCCGTGACGCCGTTTTCCACGTGCACGCTCGCGCCCACGGCGCGCAGGTCGCCTTCCACCCCGCTTTTCACATTGACGGTACCACCAAAGAGGAGCGCGTCTCCCGCGACCGGCGCGGAGACGGTGAGCGTACCGCCCGCGGCGGAAAGGTCTCCCGCGACCGGCGCGGTCACCGTGAGGTCGCCGCCGTAGAAGTACGCATTACCAGGAGCGGCTTCCGACACCACCAGGGAGCGGCCACCCTTGACTGTCGCTGCAGAAGATATGAGCGGCGTGGCGAGGAGTATGAGGAGCGCGAGAGAGAGTGCGCGCATGGGTTCAGGATACCACAGCGGCTGGTACGGAAAGCGGGGTCGGCGTGCGTAGCCGCTTCCAGAGGAGGAGTGCGAATACGAACACGAGCGCGCTCAAGATGGCCGAACCGAGGCAGTAGATGCAGATAGCTTTGATAAGAAAGATTTGGATGGCTTCGAAGATGATGGAGGCGACAAGGCCGATGGCGCCGAGCGCAACGAGCGCGGCCGGCACCCACGCGCGCGGCTTCGCGATGGCGATGGCGCTTACGACGATGAGGAGCGCGTAGAACACCACGCCGTACACGCCGAGCGGAATGCCGAAGAGGTGCGAGTACACGCTCTGCGCGACCACGTTGCAGCCGTCGAGGTTCTCGATGCCGCAGACAAGCGGCGTGTCGGTGAGCGCGCTCTGCGCCAGGTACCAGGAGTCGGCGATGCCGAGCACCGAGCATAAAAGAATGGCCCACTTCATGGTCGAGGCGGTCATGCGCCTATCCTACCCTGCCCGCACTCCCGCGACAACCGCATGTATGGTATACTTTACACATATGGAAACGAACGACACTACCCTGAACGAAGAGGAAATCCGCGCGAAGCTCTCGCCCGAGGAATACCACGTGCTCCGCGAGCAGGGTACCGAGCGCCCGTTCACCGGCGCGCTCCTCGAGAACCACGAGACCGGCATGTACAAGTGCAAAGTCTGCGGCCACGACCTGTTTTCTTCCGACGCGAAATTCGACTCCGGCACCGGCTGGCCGTCCTTTACCGACCCCGCGGTCGCGGCGAACGTCGGCGTGCGCACCGACAAAGACGGGTACCGGAATGAAGTCTACTGCAAGAACTGCGGCAGCCACCTGGGCCATGTGTTCGACGACGGCCCGGCCGACCGCGGAGGCAAGCGCTACTGCATCAACTCCGTCTGCCTCGCCTTCGAGAAGCAATAACGCTAACTGAATGTAGGCGGCGGAGGCGGTGGCGGGCGTCGAGGAGGAAGGTCTTCGGGTGGCAGCGGTGGAGGCATTTCATCGTCCGGTAAATCGGACTCGGCTTCCTGCTGCGGCGCGGCTGTTTCCGGGAAATTTTCTTCGATGACCGAGCGCGCCAGGCTGCGGAAACGTTCGGCCCGGTCTTTCGCGGAATTCATTTCGGCTTCCTGTGTCATCGACTTGCGTTCTGCAAATCCCATGCTCGTGTCTGGTGACCGCTTGTCGAGCCCGTGCGAGCGACGCCATTCATAGAGCGCCTTGCTCGGATCTCCTCCGGCATAGAATACGACCTTCGACGGTTTCTTATCCGGGTGCGCATCAAAGTATGCATTCCAATATTCTTCCGAAGGGACGGTGTTTGATGCTTCTTTGTATCTTGTGCCAGACTGTTCCATCACAAGCTGGGCGGCGTACCCCATATCGTGCTGCTTCTCCCCCTCATCGTAGCGGGCGGCGGCGCTTTCGAAATTCGATGCATTTCGGTAATCGAAGAGCCGCGCCAGCACGCGGTCATCTTTTATGCCGGTAAGTGCCGTGAGCTTGTCGCGGACCGGGATAAGCGCCGCTAGCGCGTCCTTGTGCGCATACGAGTCGAAGCCCTGCCGCGTCATTTCCGTGTCCCACGTCGAGGGCAGGGGTAACGGTTCGTAGAGCTTTCCCGTACTCTTCTTGATATCCTCGAGGATACCCGCAGCATCCGGCGACGCAGCGAACCGGTAGAGACTTTCGCTAAGCTCCGTATTCTCTATGGGCTTTCCGTCCGGCCCAACTTCATAGCGCGAACCGGTTTTCGGATCCACCTGCGCGTCCTTCGGGATGAATACGAGGCCAGCATCGAGCTTCAACCCCCGGTCTTCTTGGGTCATCACCCACGCGTCGTTGTGTTGATCGCCTGTCTTCTCCGGGGCGAGGTCGCCGTGGCTGAAGTGGTACTGCGAGGCGATGTACGCGGATGGGTAAGCTACAAAAATCTCGTTACCCCGCTCCGACCCGTAGAAGTGGTCCGCGACTTCTTCGGCGGCGAAGTGGATGGAGGCAGCATCGATATAGCCTCCCTGCCCTCCGCGCATGTACGCATCAAGGAGTGCGTAGGCTTCGGCTTGCGTCGCGGGCAGCTCTCCCGTCTGTCGCGAACGAAGCAGGTCCAAGACCGCCTGCTCCTTCCCTTTCTCCGCAAGGCGTATCGCAAGCGGCGATTTCAACGCACCTTCGTTGAGCATCTTCTCGAATCCATTGTGGAAGGCTCCTTCACCAGCCGTGTGTTCCCACATACCCGTATGGTCTCTCACCCCCTGGCGCGTGACGTGCGTCACCATCTCGGAGGGAAACCGCTTCATGAGAAGCGCGTAATCTTCGACCGAGAGCGACGCCAGGTGTTCTTCGGTGAACTGCGTGGCAATGTCTTCTTTCCCGTACTCGCTGTTCGCCCACCGCTGCTTCTCCTGCTCGTAGAGCACTTCGATATCCTGCTTTCCGTGCGCGTTCGGGGTCGCGAGCGAGGTGTCGAGCTCCTGTTTATTTCTCTGGAGGAGGCCGAGCTTTTCGCGTGTTGCACGTACCTTAAGGAAATCCGCGGCTTTAGAGAAAAAGGAAGCGTTGTTATAGGTATCGAGCTCCTTGTTTAGGGCTTCGAGTTCAGCGACGACTTCATTGCGCTCCTCCTTCTTCTCAAACCGGGCGGTACGATCTGCCCGTATCTCTTGCGCAAGTTCACGCCGCTTTTCTTGGTTGTCTTTCTTAGAAAATTCGCGGATAAAGCCGGGCTGCTTTTCGGACATAGTAAAATCATACTATGGAAACAGCGATATTCGGGGGCGGGTGCTTCTGGTGCACGGAGGCGGTTTTCAAGATGCTCGCGGGCGTTACGAGCGTCGAGCCCGGGTACGCAGGTGGGAAAGTCGCGAACCCGACCTATGAGCAAGTTTGTACGGGCAATACCGGCCACGCGGAAGTGATCAAAATAGAATACGATCCGAGCGTGGTGAGCTACCGCACACTTATGACCGTGTGGTTCGGGAGCCACGACGCGACACAGCTCAACCGCCAGGGAAACGACGTCGGCACACAGTACCGTTCCGCAATTTTCCCCACGACGTCCGAGCAAGCAGCTGAAGCGCGCGCGTTCATTGACGAATTAAATGCGTCAAGCGATAAAGGCGATCCGGTCGTAACGACGGTCGAAGAAGGCGCGACGTTCTACCCCGCCGAGGATTATCACAAGAATTATTACGCGAATAACCCGAACGCGGGGTACTGCCAGATAGTCATCGCGCCGAAATTGCAGAAAGTACAAAAGCAGTTCGCGGAACTCCTGAAGAGCCAGAAATAGCAAAACGGCCCCTTGCGGGGCCGTTTGCAAAGAGGAGCGATGACTACATCGCTGCCGGCATCGAAGGCATTACCGGAGCATCGCTTGCCCAGAATCCTGCGGCAAGGAGCACGATGCCGAGGAGGAGGTGGAGCCAGTTGTCGGCACCGTTGAAAGCGACGAGGCCGAGCATCGGCGACCCCATCACGAGGCCGAGCAGGAAGATCACGAGGTACACAGCGCCCATGATCTTGAGCCACATGCCCGACTGCGCCGGTGCCCAGAGGGCGACCGCGAGCAGGATGAGGCCGATGATGAGGTGGACGAGGTCGTGTACGACGTTCGTAAGGAAGAGACCGTTCGCGCCGACGAGCGGATTCGGGACGAATCCGAGGAGGCCGACGATCACGAAGATGATACCGAACACGAGAGCAAGCGTTTTTGCTGACATAGTATTGGTTAGTTGATATGAGCCCCTCTACCCGCTCTCAAGTATAGCGCCGGCGCGGGTGAACGGCGGGCCAAACGAAGCCGCTGTGGATAGCTAGAATGTGGCTTAGAACCTGTTCGTCCCGGAGCGTTCCCTTTTCCGCACCTCTTCCTCGTGGAGGCCGAAGTAGTGTCCGAGCTCGTGCCAGAGCGTTTCCTTGAGCACCTCCTCCACCGCGGCCCTAAACGCGGCGCTTTCTGGCGCCGCGTCGGGCGAACGCTTTTCCAAAAGCGTTGTAGCCTCTTCGAGTATGGGGATGCGGTAGAGGGTGATCGTGTCGGGCAGCGTGACGCCCACGCCGTAGCCGCCGCCCCGCTCGCTCTCGGGGATGCCGTGATAGAGGCCGAGCAGCGTCTCGTGTTCGGTGAGGTGCTCGGTCCGGCGTACTTCCGCGCTTGGCTCGTCTTCGATGAAGAGCACGAGGTTATCGATGCGCTTCTGGAATTTCTGCGGTACCTCGTCCCACAACCGGCCGGCGAGCGCGCGGAAGGCTTCGTCCGACATGTCGACGCTATGCATGGTCGCTAAAATAGCGCTTAACGCGCTCGTATATCCTGTGAAGCCGCGGGTTTACGGCCACGAGCACGCTGCCGCCCACGAACGCCACGATGGTGAAGAACACCGCGTGGCGCACGACCTCGAAGGTGGCGACGAATGGCAGAAAGTGCGTGCTGAAGTGCCAGCCGAGGAACGTCATGACGGGCACGAATATGAGGAGCGCCGCGAGGTCGGTGGCGAGGAAGCCGATCCACGAAGCGTCGTTGAACCCCGCGAATATAGGCGAGATGAGCCGGATGCCGGTCACAAACCGGAGCAGAAACACGGCGCGCAAGGGACGCTTGGGGTCGAATATCCAGGTGTTGTGGAGCCCCGACTCGATAAGTCGCGCGTGGATCTTCTTCGCGTACGGCGCACCGAACTTCGCGAGCGAAAAGAGGAACGTATCACCCGTGAGGAGCGCGGCTATCGCAACCGGCACCGCGCGCGTGATCATCATGACGCCGATGTGCGAGAAGTACCCGGCGGTCAGCAGGGTGAGTTCTTCCGGCACCGGCGCGATGATGCCCGCGCCGGCAAGGAGCACGAACATGCCGGCGTAGGAAAGTTTCTGGAGCGCGAGAGCGGTGAACATACTAGAAATTGGGGAGGAGCTTACGCACCTTCTGGACGAGCTCGATCGCTTCCCTGCCGTGCATGTCGCGCGGGCGCGGCAGTGCGACCCGGACGCGCTCCTTCACGCCGCGCGCCGCTACCACGAATATCTCATCGGCGAGCCGCACGGCGTCTTCTATCGAGTGCGAGACCATGAGCATCGTCATGCCCTTTTCCGCGCGCAAGCGTTCCACTTCTTCGCCGAGGCGCTCGGAGGTCTCCGCGTCGAGCGCGGAGAATGGCTCGTCGAGCAGTAGTAGCTCGGGCGCGGACACGAGCGCGCGGGCGATGCCGACCCGCTGGCGCTGGCCGCCCGAAAGGTCGCGCGGGTATGCGTCCGCAAAGCTATCGATGCCGAGGTCGGTGAGCGCCGCGTGCGCGGTGTGCTCCGCGGCGTGGCGCGTGAGCTTCATACCGGTCGCGCCAAGCAGCACGTTTTCGAGTACGGTGCGCCAAGGCAGGAGCGCGCCCGACTGGAATATCATGCGCGTGCGCGCGTTGAGGGTGATAGTGCCCTTGTTTGGTTTCTCGAGACCGACCGCGAGCGAAAGTATAGTGGACTTCCCCGACCCCGACGGCCCCACTATCACGGTGAACGTGCTCTTCAGAAGCGTGAAAGAAATATCGCGCAGCACTTCGGGCAAGCGCTTGTCGTAGCGGTAGCTGACGTCCTTGAAGGAAAGTATCGGCTCCATATTACTCAAATTTGTAGCGTTCGGCGCGGGCCAGGAGGGGCTGCCACGCGAACACGTTCACGAGCGTTATCGCGGCGATGAGCAGTATGAGCGCGTTGATGAGGAGGCTGTTGTTCCCGCTCGCCGCCGCCTGGATGAGGATGCTGCCGATACCGAAGAGGTCACCCGCGCCGGAGGACTGCGGCGCGTACGCGTGAAGCGCTTCGGCGACAATGAGGATGTTCCACCCGTCGGCAAGCGCGAGAATGGACCCCGTCACAAGTATCGGAAAGAGCGCGGGCAACTCTATCTTGAAGAGGCGCTGCAAGCGCGAGAGCCCGAAGACTTTACCCGCGTCGATCACGTCGCGCGGGATCACTTTGAGCCCGCCGATGGTGCTGAACGCGATGTTCCAGACCATCGAGAACACGAGTATGAAGAGCGCTGCGCCCTCGAGCGTGCCCGAGTGCACGAAAAAGAGAATGACGACCGGGAAGAACGCGAGCACCGGTATGGATTCGAGCACGTCGTACACGGGCAGGAGGAACGCTTCACCGCTCCGGTTCCCTTCCGCGATGAACCCGAGCGGCACGCCGATCAAAAGCGATATCACGTACGCCACGAGTAGGCGCACGATGGACGCGCCGAGCGCAGCCGTGAGCGTGCCCGTCTGTGCGGTCGTGGCTGGTGCAAAGTGCGTACCGCCCAAAATGAGCGTGGCGACCAGCAGCACGATGAATGGTATGAGGAATGCGGAGAACAGCCTGTGCCAGATCGTCGTCGGATGCTTGTGGCGCCCCCGGTGACTGTAGTAGTGCATCCGCTGCATGCACGTATTTTAGCACCGAAATAGGCGGTTTTACCCGCCCGCCATGGCTTCGGCGCGGGCTTCAGCGGAGAGTTCAACGTCGCTGTCGTGCGACTTGAGGAGGAATGCGGCGGCGAGCCCGCCCACAAACATTGCAAGGGCGGCGTAGATGAACACCGTGCCGTAGGACACGAGGTCGGCCTTGAGGATGATGAGCGCGGTACCTTGCGCCATCGTCTGCGCGGCGGTCGCGAGCGAGGTGACTGCGATGGATGAGTTCTGCGCGATGGTGAGTATGTGCCGCTCGATGGAAGAATTGAGGAGCGTGCCGAAAATGGCGATGCCGAACGCGCCGCCCAGGTTGCGCACGAGGTTCAGGAGCCCCGAAGCGACGCCGACTTCGTTCGGCGGCACGGCGCTCGTCATCGCGGTCGTGACCGGCGCGAGGCCAAGGCCGAGGCCTGCGCCAAATAGCGAGAGCGGTATCACGAAGTCGAGCATGCCCATTCCCGGGTCGAGGTTGTGGAGCATGAAAAGCGCGAACGCGGAGAGGAACATGCCGAACGCGACCACATAGCGCACCGGTATCTTGAGCGAGAGCCGTGCGCCGAGCGGCGCTGCGATCGGGAGCGAAAGCCCGAGCGGTATGAAAAGAAGCCCCGACTGCGTGGCGTTGTAGCCGAGGAAGGTCTGCGTGAACACGGGCAAGAGGAACATGGCGCCCATCATGCCGCCGAATGATATGAAGGAAACGATGAGTATGGAAACGACCGCCGGGTTCTTGAAGAACTTGAAGTCGATGATGGGATGGTCCTGCCTCGTCTCCCACCAGTAGGTAAGCAGCGCGGAGACAAGCGTGATGCCGTAGCATATGAGCGCGCTCCCCGACATCCAGCCCCAGTCTTGTCCGCGGTCGAGCACGAGCACGAGGGGCGCGATGGCGCCCGCGAGGAATATCGCGCCCGGCCAGTCGAACGCGCCCGAGTCCGCCGGGCGGTCCTTCATGATAAAGAGGAGTGTCATGATGAGCCCCGCGATGCCTATAGGGAGATTGATGAAGAACACCCACCGCCAGGAGAAGTTGTCGACGAGGTACCCGCCAAGCAAGGGGCCGATTACCGCGGACACGGCGAACGAGGACGACCAGATGCCGAGTGCTTGCGCGCGCGCTTTCTTGTCGGCGAACGACTTCACGATAAGCGACATCGCGGTCGGATACACGGCCGCGCCGACGAGACCCTGGAGCACGCGGAACGCCACGAGCGAGGAAAAGTTCCAGGCGAATCCAGCGAGCACGGAGAGGATGATGAACCCGACGAAGCTCCAGAGGTAAATCACCCGGTTGCCGTAGAGGTCGCCCAGTTTTCCGAACACCGGCACGAAGATAGCGTTAGAGATGATATACCCCGTCGCCACCCACGCCGCGGTGGAAACGCTGATACCGAAGTCGCTGATGATGGACGGCACGGCGAGGTTCACTACGGTGCGGTCGAGACCGATGAGGAGCGTCCCCACCATCACCGTGCCGAGGACAAGCCAAGGATTCCCGAGGTTGTTGTCGCGCGGAGGCATGTATTACTTCGTATAGATGGTGAGCCGCGCGGACATGCCGTTTTTCAGCTCCGGGTACGCGCTCTCGTCGAATGCGACCTTCACGTCAAACGTCTGCGTCTGGCGCTGGTCGCTTATGTTGAACACCACGCCGCTCGCGTGCGAAGTCGGGCTCACTTCGTCGACCACGCCCTCGAACTTCCGCCCGCCGAACGCGTCAACCGTGAAGCTCGCGCGCTCGCCCACTTTAAGGGACGCGAGTCCCTTGTTCTCATCCACCTGCCCGACGATGCGCAGCTGCGTCGGGTCGATGAGCGTCACGACCGCCGTGCCGGGCGCCACTTGCGCGCCGATGTCGTTGTCCTCCGACACGACCACGCCGCCCGCCGCGCCCGACTTGAGGAGTTCCGTGCCGACTTCCGCCACCACCGTGTTCGCAGGGATGGTGTCGCCCACATTCACGTATATAGCGTTCAGCGTGCCCGCCGCGGTCGGTGAGAGCGTGACGGTCGGCGCCTCGACCGAGGCTTTGTCTATGGAAACCTGGTTGCGGCCGGCCGCCCAGTACGCGACGCCGGCGATGGCGCCCCCGACGACGACCACGAGCCCCGCTGCCACGATGAGCGGCAAGCGGCTCGGTGCCGGAGCGTTCTGCGTTTCGTTCATATCTGTTGCCATACGGAATTGGTTAGTTGCCGGCGACGCGAGCGACCGAGTCGCCTGCCGCCACGCCCGAGATAATCTGCGTCGTCGTCGCACCCACAAGCCCCACCACGACCGGCGTCTTCACCGGCCCTTCGGGCGTCTCTTTGAGCACGTACGTCTGGTTGTTCTCCGTGACCACGGCGCCCGCAGGCACGACGAGCGCGTCGTCGGCCTTGCCGATGTGGATGACCGCGTTCGCGCCGAGGCCGGAAGAAAGCTTCGGGTCCTGCTCGGTAAACACGAGTGTCGCCTTGTACGCCGGCACGCCGTTTCGGATGCTTGCTGCGCGATCGACCGATACTACGCTGGCCGGGAAGGTCGTGCTGCTGCCGTATGCGTCGAGCGTGATGTCTGCCGGCGCACCGACCGAGATCTTCGCGGCATCGATTTCCGACACGTAGATATCCACTTCGAAATTGGAGTCGGGGAGGATGGATATGGAAGGCTCGTTCGGCGTCACCACGTCTCCGGCCTTCACCTGCACGGCGGCGATGGTGCCCGAGAACGGCGCGATGATTTCTCCCTGCCGGAGCGCCGCGCCCGCAGCATTCACCTGCGCGGCAGCGGCCGCGATAGCCTGCGGCGTCGCGCCGGCTTGCGCAAGGTTGAGCGCGTCCTCGGCAGACTCGGCCGCGAGCTTCTCGTTCGTAATAGTCTGCTGCTCACCTTGGAGCGCCACGATGAGGCTGTTCACTGTCGCGCGCGCGGAAGTGATGGTCGTGATCTCTCCCGCCGGGAGCGCCGGGTCGGCGTCGTTAGCCGCTGCGGTGAGGTTGTCGAAGAACGTGCGCATCTCTATCAAATGGTTGATGGTGTCTGCGAGCGCGCGGTCAAGCTCGGCGGGCGCCGTGTTCGCCGTGAGCGACTCGGTCGCGCTATTCCAGGCGTCGAAGTTCTTCTGCAGGTCCCCGCGCACCTGCCCCGCTTGGTCGGCCGCTTGGCTGTCGCGCGAGCGGAAATTGATGCGCGGGTAGTCGACCACATTAAAGCTTCCGAACAGAAAGTCGGTCGAGTGCACCGCGTCTTCCGCGCTCGCGAGGTCGCCCGCGATCACCGAGGAGAGCTCTGCGTAGGAATTCTTCACCGCGGCGTTCGCCTGCGCGACCGCGGTCTGCTTGCCCGCGAGGTCCACCGCGCGCGGACCGGCTGCCACGCCCGAGTAGTTCGCCTGCGCGGCGGCGAGGTTCGCGGAGAGCACGCCCGTGTCGAGGTTCGCGAGGAGCTGTCCCTGGCGCACCTTCTGCCCTACTTTCACATTCACTGCGGCCACCTTACCGCCGATGGCGAATGAGAGATCCGGGTTCTCCACCGGGCTCACCGTGCCCGTGCCGCTCACGTCTTCCGTGACGGAGCCCTGGGTCACCGCGGCATAGGTAAGCGCCGGCGGGCGGGTTGCGACCGCGTAGTACGCGACGCTACCCACGAGGACGACGCCGACGATGGCGAGGGCGGCGCGGACATAGGTATGCGCAAGCAATTCTTGGATGGTCGGAGTCATAAGCGGTTTAGCGGGTGAGGGTGGTAAGGATATTGATAAGCTGCGCACGGTCGCGGGGCGAGAGCGGTTTGATGACGGCGGCGAATGCTTTCGCCTTCTTCACTTCCGCGTTCTTGAGCGTGCGCTTGCCCGCGGCCGAGGCCGAGAGGCGCACCTTGCGGCGGTCGTGAGCGTCTACGGTGCGGGTGAGACACTTGCCCTTTACGAGCCCGTTGATGAGCTCGGTCGCGGACGGCGCGGATACCTTGAGGTACGCCGCGACCTCGCGCATGGTCGGGTTGCCCGCCTCCGCCACGAACTGCAGCGTCTGCAGGTGGAGGAGCGACAAGGAACCCAAGTGCTTCGCCATCTCCGCGCGGATGAGCCGCCCGAAGGCGATCATCAGGGGGATCAGTTCTGCCTCTGTCGACTGGCGTTTATTCATATACCTAATAGTTAGGTTACCTAAGTATATATGAAAAGCGCCTGAAGCGCAAGGCTGTGGACTAGCGCGCCTTGTCTATGAACGGGAGGAAGACTTCGTATGCCTTCCGGATGTGCTCCTTGGTGTCTTCGTCGGTCAGGGTGCCGGTCTCGTCCACTTTGTCTTTGATATTGCCCGCGTAGAACTCCGGCTGCCCCGGTACGCGCGCGTCGAGGTACGCGAGCACCTGCTTGAGCGCGTATTGCGCGAGCGCGGTGCCGATGGCGCCGCCCGTCGCGCCCGTGACGAACACCGGCTTCCCTACCCACGCGCTCTGCCCGTACGGCCGGCTCGTCCAGTCGATGAAGTTTTTGAGCACGCCCGGGATGGAACGGTTGTATTCGGGCGTGGAGATGATGACGCCGTCGGCTTTCTTGATGCGCTCTTTCATCGCGGTAATGCTTTCCGGGTACGCGTCTTCCATGTCCTGGTCGTAGAGCGGGAGCGCGCGGACTTCGTCTGCGGTGATGATTTCCACCGCGACGCCCTCGGGCGCGAGCGCCTTCCACGCGCGGATGAGCGCGGAGTTATAGGAGCCCTTGCGAAGGCTGCCGGAGATTGCGAGGAGCGAATAGGCCATAGCGGAAGGCTAGCAGTCGGGTAATGAGGCGCCGGTTAACTATCAAATTAACTAGCGTGGGATGCAGGTGCCACTCTGTTTGTCGCAGAACATGCCGCCGCAGTCGCCGCATTCCATCGCGTAGAGCGAGAAGCGCCCCGAGCCCGCGAGCGCGAGGCCGAACGATGCGATAGAAAGCACGAGTTCCGTGCCGCCCACTGCTCGGCCCAAGGGGCCAGTCAACACCGCGACGAGCATCTCGATGCCGAACGCGACCGCGAACACGCGCGTCGCGATACCGAAGATGAGCGCGAGGCCGCCGAGCGTCTCGAGCCACGCGATGAAGATGCCGACCGAAGCGCCGAACCCGAGGTGCGCGAACATGTTCTCCGTGCCGGGGAGGTTGTGGATCTTGCTCCAGCCGTGCGCGAGGAACAGTACGCCGAGCGCGACGCGGATCAAGAGGAGGCCCAAGTCGCGCCTCTTAAAGTAGCGGCTCACGGCGGTGATGTGTTTTCTCATACTTTGCTATTTTGTTTGCTGGTTATGTCCCCTCTTGATACCACGGCCGCGGCGGCTGGAAGGCTGTGTATAACTTTCAGCCGAAGAGCGCGAAGGCGAGGCAGAGGAAGCTGGCGGCAAGGAGGTAGCCGCCCGCGATGTCGCTTGCGTGGTGCACGGAAAGCGCGACGCGGGAAGCCCCGATGGCGAGGATGAGGAGCACACAGGCCACTACGAAAAGTATGGCGATGCCGGAGGCGGGCAGCATGAGGATGGCGAGTAAGCCGTACAAAGAAAGCGCAGAAGTAGAGTGCCCGCTCGGGTAGCTGTACTCAACCTTGTCTTTCATCCACGGCAATTTGTCGGGGCGCACGCGCGCCATCAACACCTTTACTAATTGCGCCACGAGCGCGCTCCCGCCCACCGCGACCACGCCGAGTTCGATGAGGTGCTTGTCCCAGCCGCTAAACACTGCGAGCGCGGCGCACACGAGCCCCACACCGTACACGCCGCCAAAGAACGTGATCGCGGAGAAGAACGCCGACCACTTCGGCGTGCGCGCGAACCCGAACCACTTCTCCCGTTCCGCATCGAACGCGAGCACGAACGCCGCGTCGTTAAACACGCAGAGTGAAAGCAAGGCGAACAGGACAGCGAATACGAACGCGGCGAGCATGCTTAGAATTCCTTTTCTTCGCCCGGGGCGAGGTCGATATATTTCGTGCCGTCGAAGTTCGGTTCCATCCAGCGGCCGATGTTGCGCTGCACGGCGTCGGTGTAGAGGGCGTCGTGCACAGGGAACGCGATGTCGGGCTTCATCGCTTTCACGTAGTCTATTGCTTCCGCTATTTTCATCCATGGGCCAGCGGTCGGGAGCGCGAGCACGCGCACGTGCGTGGTCGGCACGTCGTGCACGGCGTCGCCCGTGATAAATAGTTCGCCGCCGATGAGGAAGCCGGTGTTACGGCACGGCGATTTCCCGTAGATAACTGCGTGCTCGGTGCCGACGCTTTCGATGCTGACGCCGTTCACGTCGATCGTCTGCCCCGGTTCGATGGTCTCCGCTTCGATGCCCGCTTCGGCAAGCTTTGCGACGACATCCGCATGCGAAATGATGCGCACTCCGGGGTTCGCGGCCTGGATGGCTTTAATATTCCCCACGTCCATGTGGTCTTGGTGCTCGTGGGTGATGAGCACGGCTGCGACGCCCGTCGCGTCTGGAGCGGGGCTGTAGCTCCCTGGGTCGGTGATAATCTTTACGCCGCCCACGTCCACGAGCAAGCATGCGTGGCCGTATTTCTTTATCTTCATCCCTATACCGTATCACGCTCCCCCATGAGGAGAGCGTGAGTACCGCGGAGCGCTTTACTTACTTACCCGAGAGCTGTGCGTCGATGAGCGGCTGTAGAGCCGAGTACTCCTGCGCGCCCGAGAAGAGCTGCGTGCCGATGATCATGCTCGGCGTGCCGTTGATGCCGAAGGTCGAGCCTTCCTGACGGTCTGCATTGATCGCGGCGTCGTACTGCGCCTTGTTAGCGGCGACGTCCGCGAGGACCTTCGCCGTGTCGATGGCCGGTACCTGCTGCTTGGTCATCGCGACGATAGTATCCTGGTTGCCGAAGCCCGTGTCGCCTTCCGCATCCTGCGCGTTGAACATCGCCTCGTACCAAGTGTAGAACTGGTCCGGGTAGAGGTGCCACACGCCGCGAGCGAATTCCGCGCCGGTCAAGGAATCGTTACCGAGGAACTGGAAGTCCTTGAAGACCACGCGCAGCTTGCCGGTCTGGACGTAATTCGTGTAGAGCTGCGGGAGCGTCGTCGTGTCGAACTGCTTGCAGAACGGGCACTGGTAATCGAACCAGATCGCCATGGTGACCGGCGCGTTCGGGTCGCCGATAGAAGGGTCGTTGTCCGTCTTCACGTCTTTGATGTCGACCGCTTGGGCCTGTCCGGTGCCGGTGTTAGTGGTGGCCGTGCCGCCGCCGTGGCTGCCGTACACGTATGCGAGGGCGAGGATAAGCGCGCCGATGAGTACTGCTACGGGGGTCAGGTACCGCTCCATGAAGGAAGAATTGTTGTCCATACTGTGCCTTAATTGCTAGTGCCCTCTAGGATACCACAAAGGAAAACCGGCTCCGCAAGGAAGCCGGCATCCGCATATTCACGCGGTCGAAGGTATGACGTAGCCCCTTCCCCACACGGTCTTGATCAAGGAATCAGCGTCCGTTTCTTCCTTGTCTACTTTCAACTGGTTCCGGATGTGGCAGATGTGCACGTCGATAAGCTTATGTTGGGCCCGTCCTTTGATAAGGCGTATGAACGACCGTTTGGATACAACGGTGCCTGCGTTCAACGCGAGAAGCTTCAGGAACCGCCAACGTATAAGGCGCATCTGCACTTCTTGCCCGTTCACCAAGATACAGGCTCGGGGGTAGTCGACCGTGAGCGTGAGTTTGCCGTGGACGAACACGCGTGGCTGGGGCGTGAGTTCATCCAGGTGCTTGACCACTTCCTCATAGCTGCCCGCGAGGTGCAGCGTTGGCGAGCAGTGCTTGAAACCAGACTTCGCTGCCGCGATCCATTCATTGAGCTCCGCGACAGTCATCTGGTATCGCGCCACTGCTTCGTCGAAACGAAGGATGCCGGCTTCCACCGCCTTCGCCACAGTGTACTTCTCGTTCGTGAGCCAGCGGCTGAATCCGGCAGGCGGCAAGTCGTTCCTGACGATCACGTTCCCTTGAAGATCGAATATGTACGGTACCGTTCTATTGGCCTCTACCATGGTGCGCACTCCTTTTTGTTAGGCCATTTCTGCCGTGAGTTAATCACACTTTGAGTCCGGACACAAAGAAGCAAGACCCGCGCTTACGCGCGGGTCGGTGCTTATTGCACGAAGGTGAGGGCTTTGCCCACCTGCCCCGCGCGGCCGGTACGGCCGATGCGGTGCACATAGTCGTCGTAGCTCTGCGGGAGGTCGAAGTTGATCACGTGCGAGACGCCCGAGATGTCGAGGCCGCGCGCAGCGACGTCGGTCGCGACCAGCACCTGCACCTGGTCCTTCTTGAACATCTCTAGAGCTTTCAAGCGGCGGCCGTGCGTCTTGTCGCCATGAATGGCTTCCGCCTTCACGCCGCGGCGCACGAGGTCCTTCGCAAGGCGCTCGACGCCGTACTTAGTGCGGCCGAACACGAGTACCTTCGACATCTCCTTATCTTGGAGCATCTCGACGAGTACTTCGAACTTGTTCTGCCCCGGCTGGATGCGCACCACATTCTGGTCGATCGTGGCTGCGGTGTCGCGCGTCTTCACGGAAACCGTTACCGGGTCGGTAAGGAATTCACCGATGAGGCGCTCGATCTCGCGCGACATGGTCGCAGAGAAGAAGAGCGTGTGCCGAGGCTTCGGCATCTTGCCGATGATGAAGCGCATGTCGTCTATGAACCCCATGTCGAGCATGCGGTCTGCTTCGTCGAGGACGACCGTGTCGAACGTCGACACGTCGAGCGCGCGACGCTCCATGAGGTCCTTGAGGCGCCCCGGCGTGCCAATGACAAAGCCAGGGTTGCGGCGGAGCGTCATCATCTGCGGGACGATGCCCGCGCCGCCCACGCACAGCACCGCTTCCAAGGAAAGCGTGCGTGCGAAGCCGCGGAACTCGTCCTTGATCTGCACGGCGAGCTCGCGGGTAGGCGCCATGATGAGGACGCGCATGCGCGGGTTTTCTATTGCGCGGTTGATGAGCGGTACGAGGAATGCACCAGTCTTGCCGGTACCGGTGTTTGCGAGACCCACGATATCACGCCCCTCTAGTACTGACGGGATAGCTTGGTCCTGGATAGGGGTCGGTGTCGTGTAGCCTTTATCCGCGAGGTTCTTCTGGATGCGCTCGGAGAGCGCGAAGTCCTTGAAGGCGTGGGTCGGGACGTACGGCGCGACGTCCGCTACCGGCGTGCCCTTGTTGATGAAACGGTTGATGTCGATATTCTCGCCCGGGTTGCCGCGTCCGCGACCACCGCGGCTGCCACCACGGCCGCCACGGTTAAAACCGCCGCTGTGGGGGCGACCGCCACCAGAGCGGTTTCCACCACCGGACGGGCGACCGCCGCCACGGCGATTCCTCCCGAACTTATGCGGGTTTACTGCTGCGTAATCATTGGGTTCCGCGCCTTTCCAGGGCGTACGGTAAAACGTTGCCATTGAATGTAATTGGTTGTGGAGAATCTGTGTCCGTCAGCGGGCGGCCGATTCTCGGTATAAGCACAACGCGTCTGTGAGAGTTTTCATCCCGAAGTGCTGAATGGGATGGTCTCGAGATGAAAATCAATGTCTCAAGACGACAAAACCGGAGCCGAGTTGTTGCCCCTATGGTACCGCGAATGCCACCGTCTGTCAAACTACCGCACGCTCGTGTACCCGCCCTCGATCTGCTTGCTAAACACGAACTGCCAGAGCTGGAGCCAGCGCGCGAGGAACGCCGCTTCGCACACGGAAAGATAGTAGCGCCACATGCGCCGGAACCGCTCGTCGTATTTGGCGTGGTCGAGCGTGGGATATGCCCGGTCGAAATTATCGCGCCAAGCGCGAAGCGTTTTCGCATAGTAGACGCCGAAATTATGGAGATCTTCGAGCACAAACACGCCCTTTACTGCGCTAGCAACCTGCTCCAAGTTCAGCAGCACGCCACCTGGGAAAATATGCTTGTCTATCCATGCGTCTGCGCCTCCTTCGTGACCGCCGATGCTGTGGAGTAGGAAGAGTCCGTCCACTTTCATCGCGGCGCTCGCCACTTCCATGTAGGTACGATAGTTCTTCGGACCTACGTGCTCGAACATGCCGATAGACACTACACGGTCGAACGCCTTCGGGTACGCTTTGGGAATATCGCGATAGTCGAGTAGCTTGAACTCGACCGACAAGTCTTTGTATTTTTCCGATGCGAGCGCCACTTGCTCTTTGGAAACAGTCACGCCCACGACCGATGCACCGTAGTTGCGTGCCGCATGCGCTGCGAAACTTCCCCACCCGCAGCCGATGTCGAGCACGCGCATGCCAGGCGCGAGCTTGAGCTTTTTACAGACGAGGTCGAGCTTCGCGAATTGCGCTTCCTCGAGCGTGGTCGCGTCCTTCCAGTACCCGCAGGTGTATGTCATCGAGGAGTCGAGCATCGCTTCGTAGAAATCGTTCCCGAGGTCGTAGTGCTTCTCACCCACGATGAATGCGCGGCTCTTCGATTGCAGGTTCACGACGCGATTCAACCCGTCGACGAAGAACTTCCCGATCTTCTGTCCCGGCACGTCCTGGTCTGCGCCAGAGCGCAGGATACGGCGCAAGAGTTCCGTGAGGTCGTCCGCATCCCACCAGCCGTCCATATAGGAATCGCCGAGCCCCACCGACCCCGAAAGGAGGACACGCCGAAAGACGCGCTCGTCGTGCACCTGGATGTCCCACGGCCGCGTCCCGTTTATTTCTATATCTGCTTTCTTGAGTACGTCCGCTACGAGACGCTTCGCGAGTGCCATAGTTCGACTCTACCGCCGAATACGGAAATGTCGAGCCAAAAATACTACGAGCGGCGCATCTTGGAGCGCTCGTTTTCGGTAAGGCCCTGCTTCCGGAGGCGCACTGATTTGGGAGTAATTTCGAGGTACTCGTCGTCGGTCATGACTTCGAGCCCGCGCTCGATGGTGAGTTCGTACGCCGGGACTAATTGGATGGCTTCATCGGTGCCGCTCGAGCGCACGTTGCTCTGCGCCTTCGCCTTGGTCGGGTTCACCACCATCTCTTCACCCTTCGATGTGTTGCCCACCACCATGCCTTCGTACACTTCGGTCGCGGGTGTGATGTAGAGGAGCCCGCGCTCCTGCATGGTCGCAAGCGAGTAGCCGAGCGCCTTGCCGGTAGCCATGGAAATCATCGAGCCCACGATGCGCTTCTTGATGTCGCCCGCGTACGGCTCGAACCCGACGAACCTTGACGAAAGGATGCCCTCGCCGCGCGTGTCGATGATGAACTGGTTGCGGTAGCCGAGGAGCCCGCGCGTCGGGCCCTTGAGCGTGAGACGCACTTGGTTCTGGTGCTGCGTGAGGTTCTGGAGCTGGAAACCGCGCAGGCCCAATTTCTCGATGACCGCGCCCTGGTATTCCGAAGGTACGTCGATGATCGCTTCTTCGAACGGTTCGAGCGTGTTGCCTATTTCGTCTTTATGCAAAATGACCTGGGGCTGGCTGACCTGGAGCTCGTACCCCTCGCGGCGCATGTTTTCTAGCAAAACAGCAATGTGCAGTTCGCCGCGGCCCGACACTTGGAAGTTATCCGCGGAGACGAAATCGACCTTCAGCCCGACGTTGATCTCGAGCTCCTTCTCGAGGCGTTCGCGGATCTGTCGGCTGGTGACGAACTTGCCTTCGCGCCCGGCGAAGGGCGAGTTATTCACGAGGAAGGTGAGGCTGATGGTCGGCTCATCGACCGCGATAGCCGGCAAGGGCGCCGCGTCCGCGTCGGTCGTGACCGTTTCGCCGATGTACACCTCCGGGAGGCCGGCGATGATCACGATATCTCCCGCGGACGCGCTCGCTTCCTCTACCCGTTCGAGGCCCTTGAACCCGAACAGTTTCGTGATTTTGCCGCTGCGGGTCGTACCGTCCGGATTCTTTTCGATTACGGAGAGCCCCGGCGCGACCGTACCTTTATAGATGCGGCAGATAGCGAGGCGGCCCATGAAATTGTCGTACCCCAGGTTAAACGGCTGCGCCATGAGCGGCTCCGCCGCGTCGCTCTCCTTATTAGCCGCGGGCACGTGCTCGAGCACCGTGTCGAGGAGGGGGGCGAGGTCCTCGGCGCTCCCGCCCCTGCTCGGCATGTCGTTCAGTTTCTTCGCGGCCACGCCGTCGCGTCCGACCGCGTACACGACCGGGAAATTGGACTGCTCGTCGGTCGCGCCGAGCTCGAGGAAAAGTTCGAGCACGTCTTCTTCGCACTTGTCGGGGTTCGCCGCCGGCTTGTCTACCTTATTAATGACGACGATGGGCTTCAGCCCGAGCTCGAGGGACTTCTTGAGCACGAACCTGGTCTGCGGCATCGGCCCTTCCTGCGCGTCGACGATGAGGAGCACGGAGTCTATGGAGCGGAGCACGCGCTCCACTTCTGAACCGAAGTCGGCGTGGCCCGGCGTGTCCACGATGTTGATCTTGGTGCCCTTGTACTCCACCGCGGCGTTCTTCGAGTAGATGGTGATGCCGCGCTCCTGCTCCAATTTATTAGAGTCCATGGACACGCCCGCATCCGCTGCGCCGGTGAAGGCGAGGATCTTGTCGGTCAGCGTGGTCTTGCCGTGGTCCACGTGCGCGATGATGGCGATGTTCCTGATTTCCATGCAATAAAAATTGGCCTCGCGGCCGATGTAGACAGAATACCTTATCCACAGCATACTTGCACGCCTTTATAGAGTATGCTACCTTGGTACATAAAGGTACTGGGGAAATAAGAGTACCTAATTAATTTATGGAACAAGGAGATCGATTCGTGGGCATCAGGAAAGGCCTTTTGGAATTCCTGACGCTCAAGGTGATAAGCGCGAAGTCCGTCTACGCGGCGGATATTCTCGCCGCGCTCGCGGAGACCTCGTTCGCCACGCAAGAAGGCACGCTCTACCCCCTACTGTCGAAGCTGCGGCGCGACGAGCTCGTGGACTACGAGTGGCAGGAGTCGGAAGCGGGCCCGCCGCGCAAGTACTACCGGCTCACCGCGAAAGGACGGAAAGAGCTCGCGCAAGTCGAAACATATTGGAAACACATTATTAAAGAAGTAGCCGACCTAGGCTCGTAAACTTTTATGAACACCGTTACCACTATCAACCTCGCGGGCACTGCGTTCCAGGTGGAAGACCAGGGGTACGCCGCGCTGAAGAAATACCTCAACGACGCGAAAACATCGCTCGCCGGAAACCCAGACGCGGAGGAGATTCTCGCCGACATCGAGCGCGCCATCGCGGAGAAGTGCCGCGGGTACGTATCCGCGCATAAGAACGTGGTCACCACAGCAGAAGCCGAGACCATCGTGAAGGAGATGGGTCCGGTCACGACCGACGGCGAGCCCGCGCACGATGCGCCGCCTGCCCCGGGCGCGCCGAAGCGCCTCTATCGCGTCGTAGAGGGCGAGTGGATCGCCGGCGTCGCGAATGGTCTCGCCGCCTACTTCGACGTCGACGTGATGCTGGTGCGTATCCTCTTCGTACTCCTCTTGGTACTCACCGGTGGCGGCTTCGTATTCGGCTACATACTCGCGTGGATATTCATACCGGTAGCGGTCACGAGCAAGCAGCGCGCAGCGGCGAGCGGCGAGCCCTTCAACGCGCAGGAGATAGTGGATCGCGTGCGCGCGGAATACGCACGCTACGAGACGAAGTACGGCCCCGAGTGGAAGCGGCAGTGGAAAGACTGGAAGTACGAGATGAAACGCAAACGCCGCGAGCACGAAGCCCGGGAGCGCCGCGAGAAGATCCGCTACGCGTACCAATACCGCCATCGCCCGAGCGCGCTCGGCGAAGTCATCGGCATCGCGGTGTTCGCGTTCTTCGCGTGGTACGGGTACCACCACTACGCTCCACTCCACGACTTCATGGACGCGTGCTGGAACCTCGTGAACCGCGTCGTGGATACCATTACGACCGCGATCGCGAGCCACTAGTCAGTATTAAAAATGAACCGGGCGCGCTGCGACAATTTTTGCAGCGCGCCCTTACATTCAACCGGCCAATACCAAGCTCGGGTTGATGAAGCGGATCGTATCCAGCATCCAGTCAGCGACCTGCTCGCCGAGAACGACTCCGCCACCGCGCCTGACATCGATGGCTTCAAGCGCCTCCGTCAGGTACAGGCCCTGGGTCTGCGGCATTTCGACGATGCGTCCGATGCTTTCTCCTCTCCCCCACCCACTCTCGGTAGAGAGACGGTACCGGATTTGCTCGGTCGAGTTGCCGCACGGGTCGACAGAAATCCCGATCTGGGGTTCAGGCTTGCCGTCGTCGCTGATGAAGTTGGTTACAAACACCCGTCCCCTCGCGGTGAGGGCAACGAGAACCGGTGCCAGTCTTTTCATGATCCTCTCCCTGTTATGCCGAATTGTCATACGGGCTTCGGCTCGCGCCCGGTCTGCCGATACAAAAGCACGCGCCGAAGGAATCGGCAACTATTTAAGGTATTTATTCACGTTCGCCACTTGGCCGGCGTAGGTCGGCGAGCAGTGGATCTGCCCGTCGGGGTCGTGCAGATAATAAATGCAGGAGGTCGTCGCAGGGTCGAGCACGGCGGCGATGGCGGCGAGCGACGGTTCCGCGATGGGGTGCGGCGGGAGCCCGGCGTGCTGGTACGTATTGAATGGCGAGTCGAGGTATTTATCGTCCGAGTGCACGGTGGGCCACCAGCCGGTCTCTTCATTCCCCTTTACATACTGGAGCGACGCGTCGAGCTGAAGCGCCATGCCCTTATCCAAACGATTCCATATGATGCCGGCGATGAGCTTCATGTCGGGGCCGGCCGCTTCGCGCTCGATGAGGGACGCGATGGTGAGCACCTTGGTCCAGGCGACGTTCTCTTTCTCTGCTTCCGCGGCGTAGGGCGCGAACACTTCCGCGAAGCGGTTGCGCAAACGCTGGGCGACGTCCGCCGGAGACTCGTCGGAGGGGATGAGGTAGGTGTCCGGGTAGTAGACGCCCTCCTCATACGCGGGCGACGGCGCGGTGTCGGTCGCGACCCACTCTTCCTTCTCGGCATCCGTCCAGGAAAGGTCTTGCGCGAGGAGGTCGGCTATCTGTTCTTTGCGCAAACCGGGCGGGATGGTGACCCACGCGAGGTACGGCGACTGCGCGAGCGTGTGCGCGATGGTCCACACGTCCATGGTGGTGTTGAGCTCGTACCCGCCCGGCCGCGCGGTGCGGCCTTGGAGGTCGGAGAGGTAGGCCACGCGGAAGGCGAACTCGCTTTTAATTATCCCCTGCTGTTTCAAGCGGTCCGCGATGTCGCCCGCAGTCTCGCTCGGGCTCACGATGAACGAGACGGGAACGGTGCTGTCGCCCGCCGGCCCGAACAGGTGCGCATACGTAAGCACCGCCCCCGCGAACAAAAGCGCGACAGCGGCCGAGACCATGAGTATTGCGCGCAGTGAACGGCCCTGCATTACTTCCCTATTGTACCGCACCCGGATTAGAGAGACGGGACGAGTTGCGTGTCTTCGGAACTGGAGTCGGTATCGCTCGTACCCGCGCCCGCGTTCACCGACTGCGTAAGCGCAGCGATCTCGCGGAGTGCGCGGTTGTAGTCGTCCACCGCTTCGCTCGAAGAGCCGATGGCGAGCTCCGCGTCCGCTTTCACGATGCGGTTCTGGATGTTGGCGAGGCGGACCTTGGCGGCAGTGAGCGCGCCCTTCTCCAGGTTGAGCGATGCGAGCGTGCTCGTCGCGCTCGCGAGCGCCGCGTGGGTCTGTACGGAAAGCGCTGCGGCGTCCGCGCTGCCGCCTGCAGACTTCATCGCCATCATCGTGTGCGCCACCGGCGCAGCTTCGCTTGCCGCTCCGTGCACGTCGGTGTCTTCGTCGGTCGCGATAGCGACCACGAGAGAACCCGAGACCTGCGCAGAGTCGGCGTTCGCATTCTTCTTGCCCGCCGCGAGGATGGCGGCACCGTGCGCCGCAACCGCGCTCGAGAAGGTCGCGTCTATGTCGCTTGCCGCTCCCGGGTCGGTTGCGGAAATGCGCCTGGTCGCCGCGCTCACGGCGCTCGCGTGCGCGCTGAAATTGGCGGCGAGCTCGGTACTCGCTTCGGGCGTGAGGCGGCCTTCATCGGCGAGGGTCTGTGCCTCTGCGAGGCGGGTCGTAGCGACCTTCTCATTCCACTCGGCCTTCGCGGCGTCGGAGAACTGGAGCGCGCCGACGGCGGGCTCGACGACGCTCACCTTCATCGGGTAGAGCGCGTCGCCGGGGAGCGAGCCTTCAGCCGCAAACGCGGTGCCCGAACCGACGACAAGCACGAGGGCGAATACCGCGGCGAAGCGCACTGCAAAGGGGCTCGGTATGAAAAACGGTGACTTGACCGGCTGCGCGCGCATCTTCTCGCGCAGCGCGGCGTGGACACGCAAACGCTCCGCATCGCTCATGCGGATCTCCGTGCCTTTCGTATGAAATTCTTCAGTAAATTTGGTCATGGTGTTTCAAGTAATGTTTTGAGAGACTTGAGGGCTCTGTGGATGCGGACCGAAACCAGGTTCTGCGTGAGGTCGAGCCGGTCCGCGATTTCGGCGATGGTAAGCCCGTCGAGGTAGCGGAGCGCGAGGACTTCCGCGTATTGCGGCGGGAGCTTCCCCATGAGCGCTACGGCGCGGGCGCCATCGAGTCGCTCTGTCGCGGCTTCGAGCTCATCTTCTGTCGCCGGCACGAGCGTGTCACCCACGTCTTCCTTCTCCAGCATAGCGTCTAAGGAAACGCTCTTTTTCTTGCGGTACTCGTCGATGATGAGGTGCCGCAGCGTCATATAGAGGAAGGCGCGCATGTTCGCTATGTCAGAACCCTTCGCATAGCCGTAGGCCCGCAGGAACGCGTCCTGGACCAGGTCTGCCGCGCGCTCGCGGTCGGAGACGTGGAAGAACGCGTGCCGGAACAGCTCGTCCGCATATGCGGAGAAGGCTTTTTCAAAGGCTCGGTTCCGCTCCTTCATAGAAGACGGATGTCCCTCATGCATATTTCAGCCGCCAAATCGAGGTCATGCGGCCTATTTTAGCCTAAAAACGGCTCAAAAGCCGAGCGAGTGGAGGATGCCCGAATCCGCGGAAAAGGTGAAGTCGTACGCCTTCTGGAGGTCGAACCCGAAGAAGGCGAGGTAAAAGAGCACCACCACGATGAAGAGGAGGACGAGCTTCGAGCCCTGGCGATCGTTGCTGCCTTGCATGCAGGAAGTATAGCGCTCACCCGCAGCGCATGTACACTAGGTGCATGGAACAACCGCCTGCTGCAGAGCAAACCGCCGGTGAGCGTACGCTGTACGACTTCTTCAATGTCGTCGTGTTCATCAAGGGCGCGCAGGGCATCTTCGAGATCGCCGCCGGCGTACTCGTGGCGCTCATCCCGCTGCGGGCCATCGTGGGACTCGTGGACCGGTTCACCGAAGACGAACTCCTGAACGACCCCGACGACTTCATCGCTTCCCACCTCCACGACTTCGCGCATAACATTTCCATCGGCGGGAAGGAGTTCGCCGCGATCTACCTGCTCGCCCATGGTGCGATTAAGCTCGGACTCGCGCTCGGACTGCTTTCCGGGAAACGGTGGGTGTACCCGGTCGCGCTCGGCGTCTTGGGCGTGCTCATCGCGTACCAAGCGTACCGCATCTGGCTCCACCATTCGCTCTTGCTTACCGCCGCGTCCTTGTTCGACTGCGCGGTGTTCTATATTGTCGCCCGCGAATTCATCGCGGTGTGCTCGCACGACGCGCGCAGAGCCGTTTAGAAACCGCCGAGACCGTTCGGAGAGCCGAGGCCGGTCGGGCCGTCGTATCCTTTCTTTGCGTTGCAAAAGTAGCCCGTGTCGCAGGTACCGTTACTGCCCTGCGTGATGTCGTGGAAGTTGCTCAGGCTGTAATTCTCGTAAGGGAGCGCGGCCATGTCGGCTTGATGATGGTTCGCGAGCGCGAATACGCCGGTCACAAGCGAGCTCGAGAGCGCCGTGCCGCCCGCAAGATACCAGCCGTTCTTCTTGCCGTTGTCGGTCGAGTCGTACATCGCGATGCCGGTCGAGATGTCGCCGTCCATGGCGAGGTCGGCACCCATACGGTCTGCGCACTTGGGGTCGGTCTGCCATACAGGCTTGGCTTCGAGCTGGTCGCAGTAGCTCGTGCTCGGGCTCCAGAGCGCTTCGTTCTTGTAGCTGCCGTCGCTTTTCACCGAGAGCGTGGTGGCGCCGACTGCAGTAACATACTTCGACGCGGCCGGAAAATTGAATTCGCCATAGCCTCCTTCCCCTTCAGGGGCGACGAACGCTACGCCGGGCGTTGTGAAATGGGGGTCGAATGCGTTGTACACATCTTGCGTTTCCGGAGATATCCATTCGTATGCGGTGTCGATATACCGTGCACCGAGCGCAACGGCTTCATCGGTTGCTGCGAGAAGATTGTCTCCATAGCTATTCTTAGATTCGACGAGAAGGATGCTGCAGTTCTGACAGATAGCGTGGACCGCTTCTACTTCCATCTCGATGCCGAGGTGCCAATCCGTCTTCCTCGAGAAGTTCTGTCCGCCGTTCTGGTCTACCTTCTGGAAGCACGGCACGGGCGAGTCTTTCACGGCACCCGCGCAGTCCGGGAGCGAAGTGATGCCGAACGTCTTGCTGTAGGTAGCGAGGTCGGCGGCCATCTTCGGCGCGTCGTACGCGCCTATAACCGCGACGACAGGCGGCTTGCCCGGTGCCAGCACAGGCTTTGCGGGAAGGTTGTAGGCCTTGAGAAGCGCGGCTGGAGAGAACCCGACTGGGATGGCGTAGGGCGTGGTGAGGCTGTCCTGCGAGACGAGCGCGCCACAGCTCGCGGTGTTTGCACCGTCCGGTGGACAGGCCGAGACAGCGTCTGCGGCGTGAGCGGTGAGGACGCCCGAGAAGGTGAGCACAGCGACCGGCACGAGGACCAGTGCGTATTTGGGGTTCATGTATTTGTAGTACCTCTATTAGAGGATTTTGTCAATACCCTGCAAGCACCCTCAAGTGTGAGTCTATCCGGCTAAATATACGATGAAGTAGAGCGCGAGCGCGCCCGCGATGGTCATCACGGTCGTGAGCGCGCGCGGGTGGCGGTGGTGACTCTCGGGGATGAGGTCGCTCGCGCCGAGGTAGATGAAGGAACCAGCGAAAAGCGCGAGCAGTATGCCGATAAAACGCTCGGGAAGCCGTACCGCGAGCGTGGAGAGTATGCCGACCGCGGGCGCGAGCGCGTCGGTGATGAGCCACTCGAACGCCTGGAACCGGCTGCCGCCGTTCTTCAGGATCACATTCGCGGTATTGATGCCGTCCGAGAAGTCATGCGTGAGGACCGCGACCGCGACGACGATGCCGGTCGCGAGCGATACTTGGAAGCTGAACCCGATGGCGATGCCGTCGAGAAAGCTGTGCAAAGAGAGGATGCTCGCGCCGAGGATGCCGCGGTGGATGCCCTCGGCGTGCTCTTCGTTGTCTTCCCCGTGCGTGTGGAGGAGCACGAGCCGGTCAAGGAAAAGGTAGAGGAGGAACCCTACCGCGACGGCGAGGGTGAGCGTGCGCGGCTCAAAGTAATCCTGCGAAAGGCCGATCGCTTCGGGCAAGAGGTCGAAGAACGCGACGCCGATGACCGCGCCCGCGGAGAAGCCGAGTATGAGGTGCAGGTGGTCGCGGAACTTGACCGCGAAGTATCCGCCAATGAACGTCGCAAGAAATGTCGCGACTGCGATCACGTACAGCATCGTTCTATCGTAGCATCCCTATAAAAGGAAAGAGGAGCCCTTGCGGACTCCTCAAAGTTTCCCTCTGCCTTCCCCCGATTAGTTCAGGGGCGCCGAGAGTGTTATCTGCACCGAATGATCGGGCTTCCGGTCGCGCGCGCCCACGACGGGGACGAACGCCGTCACGCCGATGCCGAGCGTCGCACGGCCATCGAAGACCGGGTGCGAGAGCGTGAGGTCGCCGCGAAGCAACCCACCCTCGTCGACATGGAACGGACCCTTGGCGTACACCAGCGAGCCCGCACCGCTAAGGTCGAACCCGAGCGGAAGCTTGATCACGCTCTCGCGCAGCCCAAGCTTCGTCAGGAAGCCGTCGCGGCCGTTCGCACCGCCCGTGAGGTGGTACGCAGACCCGCCGACAAAGCCGGTGAGGCCGTGGCCGAGCGGGACGTCGAGCTGCGCGAACGGCGAGAGGATGTCGCCACCCTTCGTGCTCGCGATGGGCTGGATGTCGTAGAACGCGAGGCCCGTGGTGAGGCTTGTGCTCCCGAGCGACCACACCTTGGTCACCGTGAAGTCGCGCTCATCCGACGTGCCGGCGCGCCCGATGCTTTCGGACGCCCAGTAATCGAACGACCAGCTGCCCCAGGACGCCGTGGCGTCCTGAAACGAGACCAGGTTGTGCTGCACTTCGAGGCCGTTCCCGATGACCTTCGAGGTCTCGAGCCCGATGGTGATGACGACCTTCGGCACCGGGATCTCTTCCAGCACGAGTGTGTTCGCGCTGTCGAGAACGCTGGTGCCGTCGGCGTCGCGATTGCTTGTGGCTTTCGCGAACGCCGCACCCGTCGACCCGATCGAGAGGAATGTTGAGAGCGTGTACGCGGCGTACCGCAAGACACGCTTCGCCGACTCCACTGGATCGATGTTGCCGGGGTATGACCACACCTTGTAAAGCCAGATGGGGCTGTACCGAAGAACATTGAACCACTCGCCGCGCCGCAGCTTGTGCCCTTCGCGCCAGATGCCGACGACGAAGAACAGCATCGCCACAAGCACGGAAAGTCCGTACATCTTACCCGCGAAGATCCAGCCGTAGGCCGGAACATTTTTGGGTTCTCCGAACAGGTTGAGCGAATAGTGATTACGCTTCGCTTGGGCGTCAACTGCGTCGTGCAGCTTCTCGTCACCGTAACGCGCCGCGTATTTCTTCCACAGCGTGTCGGATGCCGTCATCTCTTGGATGAATGGGACCGACTCGTGAACAGGCCCTTTCGCAACGTAGCGAAGGAACTTGTCCTGAATCTGTTCCATCGAATCGAGATCACGGTGGATCTTGAAGAACCGATCGATCGGGCCGACGGGTTCCTTGATTTCGCCATCGAGGTGACGCATGAAATCAACATATCCCTTTTCGGTGAGCGTCGGCACAAGTGCCGTGCGTGCATTGTCCGTGCGGTTCATATCGGCTAAAAAACCGAACGGGCTTGCAAGTGTAATGACGACCAGCATGCACCCGAGCACTACAATCGCTGAATCCAGCGAAAAATAGTTCTTCGGTGGTGAGCGTTCGTAGTCGAACACCGACCCGAGGGTCGGACTATAGGTTCTGCTAACCATTGCCTATTCCTTTCGTGGCTATCGTTGGCGTTAAGGCAGAGGGTTTACACCCGTATCAATTATAGCACCATATTATACCACTTGTCAACTCCCTATTGGTATTGGATAAACGAGGGCGCGGGAGTGAGCTCGAGCACTTCTGAAGGAGTCAGCATGCGGGTGGAGGGCGGCAGGAGGTCGTTCTTGTAGAAAAGTTTGAAGCCGGTGAACTGCACGGGGTACGGCTCGATGACCTGGTGATACGTGTTGATTTTCTTCGCGCCGAAGCCCCAGCCGTCCATATCCATCACTATCTGCACCTCGGGAAGCGGCGTGATGTTAGCCGTATTCTGCACCATGTCCTGCGTAAAGCGATGCACGATGAGGATCTTCGGCGGCAAATTGTTTTGCCTCACGAGGTTCGCGAGGTAATTCGCGGCCCAATTTATTTCCGTCGCTCCCATGGTGCCGATAACGGTGCCCGGCTTCACACCGGGAGACATGTCGAACTCGGGGTCGAGCGCGAGGTGCACGTTCGGCATCGCGAGGTATTTTTCGAGAAGCGGCACTTCCGTCTGCACGGTGCTGTCGCCCACCTGCACGTCGAGGATGACGATGCCGTTCACTTGCTTCGCGAGGTCGATCGCTTTCTCTATCTGGTCGTCGGGCATGCGCAGGCGATACATGCCGTCTGCTCCCGGACTTCCCTGCGCGGTCACCGCGATGTAGTCGATCGCAGGTATGACGGGTGTCGCCGGGTCTGCCGCCTGCCACTGGCTTACTGCTTGTTTCAAGCGCGCGATCATCTCGTCCGGTGGATACTGCCCGAGCACGCCCATGCCTTTGGAGTAGAAATTGCCGTAGTAGGCGACGATGCGGTTCTGTGGCAGGAGCGCTCCCGCTTCCGGATACACAGTCGAGACCGGCCAGAGCTTGTGCACGGCTCCCACGCTCATGGAATCGGTGCCGGGCTTCACGAGCGTCATGCCCACGGGCGTGGTCGTAGAGGTGTCGGAGGTGGTGGAAGCCTGTTTGATGTGCGCGAGGAACAGCATCTTCGCGTTATAGGCCTTGGTGTCGAGCGCGGGCTTCGGCGGAGCCGGTGGGGTCGAGGACGCGACGATTTTGGCGATGGTAGAGGTCGCAACGGCTTCCGCATCTGCGAAGCGCGGGCTGTACTTCACGAAGAAGAACGCATACCCAAGCGTGTACAGCACGAGGAACACGCCGACGCCGAGCAGCACGCCGCGGACGACGAATCCGTAGCGCTGTTCCTTCTTCGTTTTCTTGGCTTTCGGGCGAGGCATGGCTCTATTTTACCCTACTTTGTTACAATGCGACTCCTATGGCGCGCGCCGGAGACCAGGCGAAACTCTTTGATACCGCAAATAGCCTCGCAAACGGCTTCGTATACTGGCCGGAATTCATCACGCCCGCGGAAGAAGCGGCATTGCTGCAAGTCATAGAGCAGCTTCCCCTCGAACACGCCGAAGGCTATGAGGGCAAGAAAGCGCGCCGGCGCATACTTTCATTCGGTCCGCCCCTGCCTGCATTTCTCCACGGGATGCAGAACCGCATCGCCAAGCGCCTCGACATCCCGAAGAAAAGCATCGCGGAAGCGCTCGTCACGGAATACGCGCCGGGCACGCCGCTCGGCTGGCACCGGGATAACGAACCGTTCGAACTGGTCGCCGGGCTCTCGCTCGCCGGGTGGGCGCGATTGCGCCTGCGCCCATTGCCGCGCCACGGGGATCCAAAGCAGATTCAATCGCTCGAGCTCGAGCCGCGTTCCTTGTATGTGATGCAGGGCGACGCACGCTGGAAGTGGCAGCACTCGGTCGCCGAAACGCGCACGTTGCGCTACTCCATCACCTTCCGCACGCTTCCGGCAAATATGCGCTAGCCTTGCGCCGCTGCTTCGAGAGCGGCGATATCGAACTTCTTCATTTTGAGGAACGCTTGGGTGACGCGTGCGATCTGTTCCGGTGTGCCGCTCGTGAGCAGCCGGCCCATCGCGGTCGGCACTACCTGCCACGAGAGGCCGTACTTGTCTTTGAGCCAGCCGCACTGTTCGGACTCGGGGTGAGCGGAAAGCTTTTCCCAGTAGTAATCTATTTCTTCCTGCGTCTCGCAATTCACGATGAACGATATCGCTTCGCTGAACTTGAATAGCGGTCCGGCGCTGATGGCCATGAACGGATTGCCGTCGAGCTCGAACGAGACCATCTCGGCGTCGCCCGATGGCGTGTCGTGGATGACCGAGTAGTGCGTGATCTTCGAATTCGGGAACACGCTCACATAGAAATCGGCGGCTTCTTTCGCTTTCCAGCACAGTGGGATCCGAAGCTTGGAATTCACGTGACTTGAAGTCGCGGC
>JADMIO010838861.1_pt1 | contig 86317 bp, 74 predicted proteins | sample 8958161 | NCBI WGS metagenome assembly JADMIO01 (sample SAMN16585339, study PRJNA669376) | soil metagenome | isolation source: Crop rotation soil | place: USA: Cullars Rotation, Alabama | collected 2011 | reverse complement strand
GCGACAACTTGTCCACGTGGAATTCTAAGCTTAGGATCCCAATGTGCTGGAAATATTATTTTATTTCGACCTTTATAGATGACCATATTGCTTTTCATATGAACAACTTGCTCTGAATTAGGAGATCCTATGAGTAAAAATAAATGTATTGCAGCCTATCTCCTTATCGCCGTAGGTCTCTCGGGATGTGCCACCTCAGCACGTGTTGATCAAATGATCGCTAGGCAAATTGATCCAGCTAAAATCAGTCGCGCAGATTTCGCCCTTAAAAATAATCTCTCCGTTCAAACCGTGAGCGGCGGTAAATCACCCAATCCTTTATGGCATTCCCAAGTTGGAAATCAAGAATTTAAGATCGCATTGGAACAGTCGCTGAAAAAAGCATCGGTTTTAGCGTCTGATCTTAACCAAAGCCGCTATGTATTAGATGTAGAATTAATAAGTCTGGATCAACCTCGCTTTAGCCTTGACCGGAAAGTGACTGTTACAGTGGACTACACGCTTAAAGAAAAAACGACTGGCAATTCGGTGTTCCATCAAAAACTCTCTACTGAATTTATTGCTACCTTTTCTGACTCAGCACTTCCCAGCGAGAGGCTAAGACTCGCCAGTGAAGGGGCAGCTAGAGTAAATATTGAAAAATTTATTGATGAACTGTTAAAGCTAAATATCAAACAAGAGAAAGAATCAGTTTCGATTCAAAATTAATTGCGCTTCGATTCAAGACTTTATTAGCCCTGAGGCTAAGGCTATCATGGCAAAAACCCCGCAAAGTAGAAAGCGGGGTTTATCTGCTGATTCTGAATAACCGTATTAAGCCTTCATATTAGTTAATTTCTTTTTTCTTCGGGTGGCAAAACCTACTAGGCCAATACCTCCGATCATCATCATATAGGTTTCTGGCTCTGGCACGGGTGAAAGCATAAAAGCTTGTTGCAAGCCATTAAAAGACCCCGCCCCTATAATCTGCCCTAAATCGTTTATCCCTGTAGCGCTAGTGAGATGCCATCCTGAATTAGGATTAATAAGTGCGTTAAGATCTTGTATAGCTCCGTTGGTATAAAGCATAGCATGTAAACTAGAATAAGAATCGCCAACTACTAGCCCAGAATTATTAATGGCATTGGGATTAAAATTAAGAGCAATTGTATTGTCTTTATTATACAGATAACCGCTATTTACTCCATTAAAGCTTCCATTACCAATTATTTGAGTTAAATCATTAATATCTCTCGCACTACTGTAGGCCCAACCAGGAGAGTTATTACTAAAGCTATTTGCACTTCCACCTGAACCGGAATAAAGAAAAGCTTGAGATCTTATATTCCCTGCTTGAGTGTAATCCATAACTAAAGAGCTTCCAACTACTTGTCCTAAGTTATTAATAGCGGTAGCATCACTATCGTAAGGATACCCATTTACATCAATACCCTTCATATTCGTATTACTATAAATAAAGGGTTTATCTATTTCATCAAAACTACCGACATATGACATTCCTACCACTTGGCCAGAATTATTGATAGCATTAGCTATTGTGCTATGATTATTGCCATCCATCACTGGCAAGGAGCCTAGGTCTTTCATTGCACCATTAGAGTAAACAGAAGCATGAAATCTATAAAGATCTGGCGTCGAATTAACAACCACTTGCCCAGAAGCGTTGATACTACTTGCCCAACTATATACATTATTAGCACTAGTAAGGTCTTGCATATTTCCATTACTATACAAAAACGCGTGATAATCTCCGTTAGCAGTTGAAGATATTCCAACCACTTGACCTTTATCATTAATACCGTAGGCTTTACTGTATTGAGATTCCCCGTTTGCGCCTAGAGCGCCTAATCCTTTGATACTGTATTGATATGCCAGTAATGGTGTAGTGATACCCCCAACCAAGATGGTGGCACAAAAAACGCCCAAACTTCTTATCCGTGTATTTAGCATCACTTGCTCTCCATGAATTGCCAGCTGATAGCATTGTAAAGTAACGATTGCAGCGCCTAGTGTTCAAAAAAACAGGTATCTGGTAACTACCGGAATTATTGGAGGTATTAATAAAGCGCAACAAAAAATTGAACCTTCCGCACACTTGCTTTGCCTACTAGCATACATGAGATGTATTAAGATTTTTATACTGAGATTCTAATTTTTATAATTATATGAATCTATTTGGCTCGACAGTCTGAGTCGAACAGACGGCCTACCACTTACAAGGCACTCTACCTATTTTTCTGGATAGGTATTATTGATCAGCATGATTATGTTTAAATGCAAATATTTAAACATATACTCTGAAATATATATCTGCTTGTGGTTCAATTTTTTATATAAATTGCTAAGGGGTAATTGCTACGCTTCTAAGATAGCGCACATGTACTGGCATAAATTCAGGCTCGATTCCCGACTAGGACATTGAGCTAAGCAATGGAATCAGCAGAGACGCAAAACATAAACCCGTGTGTTTAATCATCCCTCCCAAAGCGCGTTGACTCTCATTAACCGGAAAAACCTATTCAGGTCTACATGAAAAGATGGGGTTCTGAAAATGAGGGAAATCATTCTTATAATTTTTTTGGTGCCGACAGTCTGAATCGAACAGACGGCCTACCGCTTACAAGGCGGTTGCTCTACCCCTGAGCTATGCCGGCGTTTGGAACGAGTGCGTGCATTTTATCGAAAAGCCCCATTCTACGCAACTAAACGCTACAGCCAGTATCCTCCCATACCCCCTTGACACAGTGCTTAACGCGTATAATGAGGCTCGTTTTATTGGACTTGGAGCATAGCAATGGCGATCCGACTCTCCCCTGTATTTCTGAGTGTCATCGCAGCGTTAAGCGGTACATTTACCGTCCCTTCAGCCGCTGCATCTATCTGGAAAGAAACGGTTTCCCTACCCTCATCCGCCACTGCCGCACTCATACCCGCCCCGCCTCCCACTTCCCCCCTTGCTGTTGCCATAACCCAAGATCTGATACCCAGCGCTGAAATGGCAGGCATGACAGAATATCGCCTCGCCAACGGTTTGAAGGTGGTATTGGTTCCCGATCAAGGCAAACCTACCACTACCGTGAATATTACCTATCAAGTAGGCTCACGTAATGAAAGCTACGGCGAAACCGGGATGGCGCATTTGCTCGAACATCTGCTATTCAAAGGTACGCCCAACATTCGCAACCTGCCCCAGGAACTCAGCTCGCGCGGCATGAGGCCTAACGGCACCACATGGTACGATCGCACCAATTACTTCGAGACCTTTGCCGCCTCCGACGAAAAGCTCGAATGGGCGCTGAAGATGGAAGCAGATCGCATGATCAACGCCTTCATCGCACGCAAAGATCTCGATAGTGAAATGACGGTGGTACGCAATGAGATGGAATCGGGTGAAAATGATTCTCAGCGTATTCTTACCCAAAAAATGGCTGCGATGGCCTATCAATGGCATAACTACGGCAAAAGTACGATTGGCGCACGCAGCGATGTGGAAAATGTAAGCATCGACCACCTTCACGCCTTCTACACCCAATACTATCAGCCAGATAATGCGGTACTTGTTATCGCAGGTGCCTTTAATACGCCAAAGGTATTAGCCTGGGTTCAGCAGTACTTTGGCGCCCTCCCTCGCCCTACACGGCAGCTTCCCATCACCTATACCGAAGAACCGGCACAGGATGGCGAGCGCTCAGTCCGTTTGCGGCGTGTGGGCAGCGAACAAAGTGCGGCGCTGCTGTATCGCATCCCTGCTGCAACTCACCCTGATTTTCCTGCTCTTGAAGTACTACTGGAAATCATGGCAAGCACACCTTCGGGTCGCCTCCATAAAGCCTTAGTCGATACACAGAAAGCCTCCGATGTTAGCGGCTACGCCTATCCATTAAAAGAACCTGGCTACCTGATTGTAAGCACTGAATTACGTGAGGAGGCTCCTATAGAAGAGGTTCAAAAGCAGCTCATTAAAACAGTAGAGGGCACACTGGAAGCGCCAATTGAAGCCAATGAAGTTGCTCGCGCTAAACGCGTCTTAATGAACCACTGGAACCAAGTGCTGCGCGATCCTCAAAAGCTAGGCGTTGCTTTATCGCAGGCCATTGCTGTGGGCGACTGGCGTATCTTTCTGCTGAGCCGTGATCGCCTAGAGCGCGTTACGGCTCAAGATGTTCAGCGCGTAGCCCAACACTATCTGAAATCTTCCAACCGCACTTTAGGTGAATTCATCCCCACTCAAACCCCTGAGCGCGTGGCTATTCCTAAAGCGGAACCCGTCGAAACTCAGTTGGCACAGTTCAAGCCCACTACCACCATCAGTCAAGGTGAGGCTTTTGATCCTTCCTTTAAAAATATAGAGCAGCGCGTCACCCGTTTCCGCCTTAAAAATGGCGCAAAAGTAGCCGTTCTGGCTAAGAAAAACCGCGGGGAAGCTGTCAGCCTGTATGCCCAACTGCATTGGGGCGACGAAACCACGTTGAAAGATAGCCGCTGGAAAGGCGATTTACTCGCGTCCATGCTCATGCGGGGCACCCAACGCTTATCGCACAAACAGCTTATCGATGAGCTTGCCAATCTCAACGCCCAACTCTCGATGAGCAGTCGTGCGGATGGCCTGACCCTTCGCGTTGAAGCCACACGTCCCAATCTGGAGGCTGTCGTTGCACTCATTGGAGAAATTCTTAAAACGCCCCGTTTCGATATGCACGAATGGAAAGTATTAAAGCAGCAAACGCTTACAGGCTTAGAGAGTGCGCGAACAGAACCTGCCTCATGGGCAGCACGTCAGCTTGAACGTTATCAGCAACCCTATCAGCCCGATGATCCTCGTTATACCGCCACCCTGGAAGAAGACATTGAGGAGGTAGAAAAGCTGGAGGCGAGCACGATTCAGACTTTTCATAAGGACATGATGTCTACCCAGAACAGCGAATGGGCTATCGTCGGTGATACCGATCCTGAAGCATTAAAAACTTCTATTGATGCGGCTGTAGGATCGCTCACTTCAAAGCTGCCATATCAGCGCTTGAGCCAAAGTGTGTATAAGACAGAGCCCGATATACTGGTCAAACACATCACAGACAAAGCCAATGCCATGCTGGGTGGCCAGCTTATGATCGCTGTGCAGGATACCGACCCTGACTATCCTGCACTCATAGCTGCTAATACCCTTTTGGGAGGCGGATTCTTGAATTCTCGTCTGGCTACCCGTATTCGCCAGAAAGAAGGCATCAGTTACGGCGTGGGTAGCACTCTCAAAACCAGTTCAGACGATCCTTATACCGAATGGGGCATCTACGCTATCTTTGCACCACAAAATCGTGAGCGTTTGATAAAAGCACTCAACGAAGAACTCTACGCGATGCAAAAAGAACCTATCGATGCCACTATTTTCCAGCACGCTATTCAAGGCTGGCTTGAGAGCCGTAAGCTAGCTCGCAGTCAGGATGATCGCTTAACCGTCAGCCTCGCAGAATGGATGCGTCTAGGGCGTACAGGCTATGATGTTCAGGAGCTTGAAGAAAAGGTGAAAGCACTTACACCGCCAGATGTTCAAGCCATCATTGGCAAGTACCTGCAACCGGATCACTGGGTCTTCAGTGTGGCAGGCTCTTTCCCCCTAGCTGATGAAAGCTATACTCAAGCGGAGACTAAACCCAAACCTCAATAACCTGTATGTAGTTAAATATATTGATAAAAATACGGCTGCAGCGTATAATCACGAGACTCCGAAGTTTTTTGGCTTCGGAGTTTTTTGCGTCTAAAAACTTTAGATTCGCTATTTATAAAAAGATTCATCAGGAGAGTTCTGGAATGAAAAAGCTTCTTTTAGCTTCGCTATTGTCTGCATTTGCCGCTAGTGCTAACGCGGGTATTTTTGATGGTAAAACTGTAGAGTTCCAATACTTGTTCCCCGATCAAGTAACAAATTATTCGGGTGCAAGCAACGGTAACTACACTGCTGGCAACACTGTTCCTAACCTCGTTGATGGCATTGGCACGCTGGACATTCAAAGCAATGGTTTTGTAGCTAATTTCAATACAAACAGCAGCTTTACCTCCTCTGGCTTCAACGGTTTCCGTATTACAGACATCAATGGAGACATTGATGCATTTACATCATTCACCTTGGTTTCCAACACAAGTTTAGGCGGCAACCCCGTTTTGACTTTTGATGCCAACAACCTTTACGTAAACTGGCAAGGTCTGGGCATTCAGCCAGGTCAAGTTCAGTTTGCTGTTAATGCAGTTCCTGAGCCAGAAACCTATGTCATGATGATGGCTGGTCTTGGCTTGGTAGGCACGTTTACCCGTCGTCGTAAAAACGCTGTTGTTGCAGCGTAATTTACGCCGCACTTAACGCGGCTACAAAAAAAGCGTGGAAGAAATTCCACGCTTTTTTATTTTTTGCCCACATGAAACTGCTGCCGCTGATAATGCTACTTATACAAGTGCGTGCACAAAATATTAGCTTCAGCTTGTTTTTGTTAATAAATAATCCACCAACAAGCTCACAGGGCGTCCCGTTCCCATAAAATCTTTTCCAGGTTGCATTGCCACACCTGCAATATCTAAATGCGCCCATGGATACGCTTCAGTAAACTCCTGAAGAAAGCAGGCTGCGATAATACTTCCCGCTGAACGGCCACCACCCGGTGAGATATTCGATAAATCGGCGCACCCCTTTTTCAGTGGCTCCAGATACTTTTTAACTAGGGGCATACGCCAGATATGATCACGCGTCCGCTCGCTTGAGGCCAGCAAGGCTTGAGCTAAATCCTCATCATCGCTATACAAGGCTGCTACATCCGTTCCCAACGCAACAATACATGCGCCTGTGAGGGTCGCAATATCTATCACTGCTTTGGGGTTATAGCGTTCTGCATAAGTCAGCGCATCCGCCAGAATTAAACGGCCTTCGGCATCGGTATTCAGCACTTCAATAGTTTTGCCCGACATGCTCTTGACTACATCGCCCGGCTTGGTTGCGGTTGCACTGGGCATATTCTCACAGGTAGGCACCAGACCCACTACATTCACTGCTGGCTCAAATTCCCCCAGCGTACGGAAAGCACCCAACACACTGGCAGCTCCCCCCATATCCATCTTCATTTCATGCATATCCGCAGCAGGCTTTATACTAATCCCGCCTGTATCGAAGGTAATACCTTTACCTACCAATACGGTAGGTGCCACATCATCCGCTGCACCCTTATAGTTCAAAATAATGAACTGTGCCGGCTCTTCGCCACCGCGCGATACTGAAAGAAAAGAACCCATTCCTAGGGCTTCGCACTGAGCATGGTCTAGTACTGTGGTTTCAATGCGTGCAAATTGCTTGCCCAGACCTCGTGCCTCATTGGCCAAATAGCTGGGCGTTGCCACATTGGCAGGTAAATTCACCAGCTCGCGCGCTAAGCGAATCCCATTAGCCAAAGCGATGGCTTGAGTAATCACCCGACTCGTTGCTTCTTCATTTTCTGAAGTCAGCAAAGCTACGCTTTCAAGTTTAGAGGCTGGAGCAGCTTCGCTTTTAAAACGCTCGAAACGATAGTCCATGTAGTTTAGCTGCAACACTGCCTGCTCAAGGGCCCATAGCGATGAATACGTCCCCTTATTTCCCTGGATGGGTGTAGTCGTCAAACCTAAGCTGACGCTGGAAAATGGGGCCTTCAATAATGCTCTACCCGCTGCTTTAAGTGCCTTGATATAGGCATCGGCATCGAAGCGCTGCGATTTGCCTAAACCGATAATCAGCACAGATGTCTCGATACCCGGCACATCATATAGCCATTGGGTTTCATCCGGTTTACCGCTGAACATACCTCTGGCTTTCAATGAGGCCAACGCGCCGCCACTACGTTGATCTAATAATTTCCCTGCGGGATCGAAACCGTCATCCTGAAAAATCCCGACAACGACCGCAGCCTGCGGTAGCAAGCTAGATTGTGTGGTAAAGTGCATGAGTCTACTCCGCAATGGTATCAAAGAAGATGTCATTCTAATTCCAATAACTTTTTATTGACCATGATTTTTCGATAATGATTTTTCAACGCTATCTGTTGCGCGAACTGTTCAGCACGTGGGCATTGTGGATGATGGCTCTCACTTTAGTACTCTTCAGTGTAGTAGCAGCCAAAACCTTCAAACAAATTGATGTTCAGGCGCTTGATCTCATCACTTGGATCAGACTCTTCGGCATCAATGGCCTGCGTTACCTGCCCTACCTGCTGGGAATCGCTGCCTATCTGGCAGCCTTTAATACCAGCACACGCTACTGGCATGAAGGCGAGATCTGGGTATGGCGAAATGCGGGTGTTACATCTGCGTTGTTGTTACGAAAACTGGGGCTATTCATCGTTCCCATGAGTTTGGGCATCGCCATATTAACTGCGTGGGCTGTTCCCTGGTCATACCGCCAAGGCGCCATCGAGCAACTCGCTATCGCGCGCACCCCTTTAACGCGTTTCAGTGAAGCAGGACGTTTCCTTCATTTCCCATCTGGCTTAACTGTGCGCATTGAAGGCAAAAAAACTAACAATGCTGAAGCTTCGCAGCATGATGCTCACTCTGTTTTCGTTTTTCGCGAATCTGTAACAGGGAATCAGGTTCAAGATTCCAGCATCTGGGCAAAATCGGCACAGCTCGAACCACAAAACGAACGGGTTATTCTGACGCTCAATGAAGGCATTCTGAAACAGTACCAAATTCACGGTACCGCAGGCTTCATAAAGCCTAAAGTCGATATGCGCTTCAAATCCTTACGCTACCTGTTCAGCCTTCCAGATACTACTCTTAACGATAACCCTAAGTGGATGAGTACATCACAGCTTTGGATTTCAAATAAGAACCCTCCCAGACTAAAATCAGGTATCCAAGCCGAGCGCTTCTGGCGGCTCAGCTTTCCCTTCCATGTATTCATTATCACCTGGATAGCCTGGAGTTTAGGCCGGCACAACACACGCTCCGGACAATCTGCTCATGTGTTCTCCCTAATTCTGTTAGATCAGCTTTACCTGAACCTCATAAATCTCGTGCAATCCAACCTTAATAACGGGCGTTGGGATATGTCAGGATTACTCGTCGGCCTCCTCCTGCACGCTGCATTCACCTTCGTGGCGTGGACATTATGGCTCCGGCAAAGTCGTTAGCATGATTCGGATACCTACTTATCTACGTTGGATTCTACGGCGCTGGGCCATGCCTTGCCTCAGCATTACTGCAGTCATGCTGATGCTCTTTTCTTTTTTCGATATTCTTAATCAATGGGAAGATCGGCATCTCGAAATCCTGGCAGTGATAAGGTGGATTATTCGCAGAACGCCCGTTAATCTCTTTGAGATGCTGCCTTTTTCAGCTTTACTAGCTTCAATGGTGACTGCCTTTAATTGGGTGCAGCACGGCGAATGGACTATCATTCGTTTTGCTGGCTGGAGACAACGCCATAGTTTGATTTTTCTGATTTTAGCAGGCGCATTTTTAGGAGGCGTGGGCCTATTTGCAGATACCCTCAACGCCCGCAAATTAGGGGGCATAGATATTGCCACCAAAAGTGTCTGGGTTCATAGCGCGGGCTATATTTTTAAGATTGCTCAGGTCAATGTCACAGGCTTTCAATCGGCTGAACTGGACTCCGTTTATGTTTATCCCGATAGCGCCTCTGTACTACAAGGTACCGCCCCTAGCGTGCAGTATCTTCCCCATGCCTCGCTTAATAATAACCTGCTGACTTTTGATCCTTCTATACGTACACGACTTCCCTCAAAACTTGCTCTCCCTTTCTACCTTGTATTAGAACCTAGTACACTGGAACGCCTCGATATAGCATTTCTGATACGCACATTAAATAGTGTAAAAAACGTACATCAACACGCCACATCCACAGAAGCTATTTTGAATTTCACGCTTGCCAAGAAATGCTTTTATTCATTGTGGATCATGTATTGGCTGGCGTGGGGAAACCTTCTGCTACTTATCCCTCCACGCTTTAGAAATGCCCGTACCTACCAGGCTGGGATTTTTGCTTTGGGTTCGCTATTGATATTCTGCTATCGCACCCTCAGCACCGTACTGATGCAGCAAGAATTTTCTGGATGGTGGATGAATAGTGGCATGCTTTTTCTAGGAATCATTGGCCTCTTCGCACTTGATCGCCTCATTCGCTGGAAAACTGCAGGTGGCTAGGCTGTGTCCCTAAAAACTAACTATGAGATGCTGCAAACAAGGATTGCTGCGCTTCCGCTCCTCATGTACTTCATGTACATTCCGGTGCGGTTCTCGCAAAACCTTGCTTTCGCTACCTCATAGCGTCTTTAGGAACACAGCCTAATCTAATCCTTTAATTTTTTACAAATAGCCACGTTGATAGATTTTCTTCCGGTATGCGATCAATACGCTCTTTAAGCTTATAAGAGGTTAACAGAGCTGAAAACTCTTGATTATCAGAGAAGTCCTCAATATGCCCATCCTTCTTCTTCTCCCATTCCACAACAATCAACTGTGGCAATTTTTTATCCATATCCTTATGAATATAGTGGATATCTCGCTTTAGAAATTTCAAAAAGAAAGCTTCATTGACAATCCCTCTTCTCCACATTTCCTTTGACGCTATGGTAGGCCACATAGAAGGGTATCGGGAAACATAATGATAATTACCCGAACTAGTTAATGAGAAAGGACACTCCATCGAATAAGAGATACATATAAACGAATCATTTAATTTTAAGCTAGCACGCGCCGTATTTACCCATACCCGTTGATATATAATATTTTTAGGGCCGTAAAAATCGTTAGAAAAAAAAGCCAGCATTAAATAGCTTATAAAAAAAACAAATGCAATACTTGCAATTAGCCATTGATTCTTGAATTTGTAAATATAGCTAAAAATAGTAAACGAAACTATTCCCCAGAGTGGCAAGGTAACAGGTAATCTCTGATAAACCCATCCTTTTTGCTGCATCAAAAAAACAACCGCATTAGAAGCAGCCAGGCACAGCAATGCATAAAATAGTTTCTTTTCCATATGAAATGCTTTAGGGAACGTTTTATAGCATAAAATTAATGCAAAAAATTGAGTGATAACCCCTTCGCCTAAAGATAGAAACGTCATACCCCATCCAACCTGGTACCCTTTGTACAGTGCCCATGCATCATGGGCAACCGGTAACCATTCTGGAAAAAATAGGACAATGCACGCGCTTCCCATTAGAGCAGCGAGAATCAGCACCCCAATTTCTGGAAAAATATACCATTGTCTTTTATACAAAATAGAAGATGCTAAATGAATGATAAATACTGATACCATATAGGGCGGTTTTATAAGCACCCCTATAAACAACATTACTCCACATGCAACGTGTATCCATTTTTTTCGCTCTTCCGGATGCTCGTTAAAACCGGAGGGAGCCCATTTAAGTAGCGCATAAGGTAGCAATAAAACTAAAACTAAGTAATCACGCTGAGAAAAAGCCAAGCTGGAAATAGTGAACAGAATGCATAGAAATGAAATTATAAAAATAGTGCGTGTAGTTTTTTCTTCGAATCCTGAATAATTCCGATACTTTAAGATAGCTGAAGAAAGGCATACACATCCCAACGTTACCAAAACAGTTAGCGTATAGGTTACCAAAGATGTTGGAAGCATAAGGAAACGAGAAATTATCACCGAAGGCACATATAGCATCACGCTAAAAGGCGTATTTAATTCATAGATATCTTCACCAAATTTTTGCCCATCCAACCAACGGTCTGCCGCCAATGTAAGCCATGCAATATCCGAGTTAAGCGCTACAATATATCGGCTTACTATCGCAACTACACAGATACTTAATATTAACGCCCACGACAAAACTCGATTACTTAAATCGATCTCTTTAGTTTGAAAGATGTTGAGTATCTTAGCTATATTACGCACTTGGCCAGAGTGGGTTCTTGAGTCCATCCAGATAGGCGCGATGTAATACCAACTCTTCTTCAGTCGCACGATGCACTTTAAGTGGGAGGGCTGGTGCCAATAGTACGGGCGCATCGGCTTTGGAAGTAGCCGTCTCATACGTCACTTCCAATGAGTCGCCAATGAGTGACTGCTGGCCCCGCGTCATTGCAAGAAATACTTCTGCCAGTATCTGAGCATCTAGCAAAGCGCCATGAAAATGCCGATGGCTGGCATTCACACCCAATCGCTCACACAGTGCATCCAGATTATTCCGTTTACCAGGATAACGCTGACGGGCCTCTTTTAATGTATCCCGAACCGTACACACGGTATCGAGCGCAGGGCGCCCCAATTGTGCAAGTTCATGATTCAAAAAACCCATATCAAAGCTAGCATTGTGAATGACGAGCTCTGCGCCCTCACAAAAACTCCATAACTCATCCACCACTTCCATGAAGCGTGGCTTATCTGACAAAAAAGCCTCATCAAGGCCATGAATGCGCTTAGCGCCTTCATCAATTTCACGCTCGGGGTTGAGATAGCGATGAAAAGTCTGACCCGTAATCTGACGATCGTGCATTTCAACCGCACCGATCTCAATGAGCCGATGACCTTGCCTCGGATCAAGCCCGGTAGTCTCAGTATCTAAAATAATGTAGCGCATAGTTCTCAATATCAGGTTATAACGTAGCTAAAAGCACTATACTTCAATTTGATAAAGCTGGGTAACGCTCAAAAAGGGACCATGTTCCATCAGTATAAAGCAAGTGCGCATAATTGCGAGCATGCGCCAAAGTATCTACCAATTTGAGAGGTTCACCACGGACCATAAAGTAATCATAATTATTTCCATCACTTCTCCAATTAAAACTATCTGCATTAGAAGCCACCTCAAACTGCCTATCAGATATATATATCTTACTATTTCTTCTGTACTGAACAATAAGATTAAAATAGGAAAACGAATGATCTCCCAAGCCGCCCTTCTCAGCCTGATACCATGAACCAGTATTATAGTAATACAGATAATTAAAGCCATGAGTTTTAGCATCATAGATAACCGTCATTAAGGTCCGATTAGGCCGCATTATTTTTATCATTGCCGTGAGACCCTTCATATCCTTTTCATAACCCAGCATGCAAGAAGCAATCGCCAAAAGTAGTACGCATGATAAGAAAGAAAATATCTTTGTTCTTCTCTTGCTCATTTCTAGACATATTTCAGATTTATGATCTATTGAGAGCACATAAAATGGCAGCAAAAATGCACTAAACCTTTCTGAAACAGTCAATGTATTAAAGATACGATCAGGTCCTATAATGCAAATAGTTAAAATAGTTAGAAACGGCAATAATCTCCAGTTATAAATAAATCGGGGTGATAAAATTGCAGCCCATGCTACTACATTAAATGCTGATATCATAACCCAGCATAATGCATTATGATTAAAAAAACTAATAATCTCTCTTATAGAATTTCCATAAAAATATTTAGCTACAGGCAGACAGCCTGCAATCCATTCCTGAATACCTATAAACCCTTTATAATTTAATCCTAAAGCATCGGGTAGAAATCTTAAGGTACGGTTTATCGAAATACGCCACTCTATTGCCGAAAAACTGTGCGTATCATATGACGCCACTTGTATTGACCATATCGCAATAACCGGCAGCAGCAAAAACAGAGGAAGCAGCTTAAGAAAGAAAACCCGAAAATTTTTGGTATTACACACTTCAACTTCGATAGCAACCAATAATACCAGCATAAAAATAAGGATATGCGCTGAAAATAAAATAACTCCCAATAAAAAAACGATAAATCCTGATTTTATATTTGGCATAGACAGATACTGAATAATATAAGCTATCGATAGTAATGCTATTGGAGTACCAATAATAAAATTTAAGAGACCGCAATTAAACGCTACACCATATCCGATCGGCAAGAATAACCAATCCCATGATGAGTCTTGCGTCACACATAAACGTAGCTTAGAAGCAGCCCAAGGCGTGGCAGCTATCGCAATAGAAATTATGCATTTTATGGCTAGGATAATAGGCAGAAATTTTGCTAATCCTGCCGTCAACAGATAACCCATCCAATAAGGCGTAAACCAATTAATCCAAAACAATGAACTATAGTGCTCTGTGCCCGATAGTAATCTCAGCAAAGTTGCCACTTGCGTAGCATGCATAGGCATATCAATCCCCGGTGGATAGGTTGCTAACCAGATGGGAAATGTGGAAGCAATACAGGCCAGCAGAAATAATGTGCGTGAATGGTTTTTACTCAAAGTTTTGTCTTTCAAACGCTTGCATCCCTACACAGAAGGCCGTACAGTGCCAGATTGAGCTTTTCCAAACAGGACACTCGCATGGTCTATAGTATGACGGCCTACTGCCACCGAACTTTTAGCTCAGAGCAGGGGACGCTGACCGTAGAGCTACGTTCCGTAAATCATCGATTTTTGGAATTATCACTTAAACTTGCTGAAGAATTGAGAGCATTTGAGAGCGAAATTCGAAGCGCGCTCAATCCTCTTTTACGCGGTAAAGTTGAATGCCGCATGAGCTGGGCTGCCAGACCCAGCACTACTAATACCCTTCACTACGATACCCAAAAGCTTGAAGCTCTATGCAACACCTTCCGCCAGATCCAGGCACTCTGCCCTGAAAGCCCCTGGCCTACGCTGGACGCTTTAATTCAATTTCCAGGTATCCGGACTGAAACTGTTTCATCGGAAAACTTGTCTGAAGCTGAACACACTCACTGGGTACTGGCTTCATTGGAAGCCACGATCCGCGACCTTGAGATAATGCGAAGCAATGAAGGCAAAAAAATCAAAGATCTACTAATAGATCGCACGACTGAATGCCGCAACGCTCTCCACCCCATTTCGGCTCAAGCAGAGGTATTAACTCAGCTTTACGTAGAACGTATCCAGCGCCGCCTTAGCCAATTAGCCTTAGAGGTTGAACCAGAACGCTTCATGCAGGAAGCTGTTCTGCAGGCGCTACGCGCTGATATACGTGAAGAACTAGATCGTCTCTTCATGCATTTGGAGGCCGTTGAGAGTGCCCTTGAGCAAGGAGGCGCCTTAGGTAAGCGCCTCGATTTTCTTATGCAGGAACTTAATCGCGAAGCTAATACGCTAGCCTCAAAAGCCGCCGATATGAATATTAGTCAGTGCGCACTTCAGCTTAAACTGCTCATCGAACAGATGCGCGAACAAATTCAAAACCTTGTTTAATAGGAGTGTTTCACCATGAGTGGGCAGGTCTTTATCGTGAGTGCGCCGTCAGGAGCCGGAAAAACCAGTTTGGTACATGCCGCTCTAGAGCGCATACCCCTCTTAAAAGTTTCCATTTCTTACACTACGCGCGCACCGCGCCCGGGCGAAGAAGAGGGTATCGCCTACCACTTTATTGATGTGAATACCTTCCATCAGATGCGTGAACATGGCGATTTTATTGAATGTGCAGAAGTTCATGGTAACCTATATGGAACTTCGCATCGTTGGATAAAAGATCAACTTGCCAGCGGTTCAGATGTAGTTCTAGAAATCGACTGGCAAGGGGCAGAACAGGTGTTACGACTAATGCCTCAACAATCTACGAGTATTTTTATACTGCCACCTTCTTTTGAAGTGCTTAAAGCACGTCTGACTGGCCGGGGACAAGATAGCTCCGACATCATCAACCGCCGCTTACGTGCCGCTTATGAAGAAGTCATGCATGCTCCTGTATTTGATTACCTCATTATTAATGAAGTGTTCGAAACAGCCCTCGAAAATCTTATCGCAATTGTGCAGGCCACCCGGCTAAAAACGACCTCAGTGCTTATGACTCAGCAGGATGCTATGAATGCCCTGAACCGTGCACTCAAAATCTATCATGACGGACACTAACTCACTCAGTCAGAACGTAGCACGCTTTACTCATTACCTGAGCGATAAAGATCAAGCTCAGGTGCAGCGGGCATTTGCCCTGGCTGCACACGCTCATACCGGACAGCTTCGTCATAGCGGTGAACCGTATATTACTCATCCGGTCGCTGTCGCTGCCATCCTTGCAGAATGGCGTTTGGATGCTGATGGCCTTTCAGCTGCCTTATTGCACGATGTCATTGAAGATACCAAAGTATCCCGTGAAGGCATCAAAGAAAGCATGGGAAGCACCGTGCTGTATTTAGTAGATGCCGTCTCGAAACTGGATCATCTTGAATTTGCCAGCAAAGAAGAGGCTCAAGCAGAAAGCTTCCGCCGTATGCTGCTGGCCATGACGCAGGATATACGCGTTATGCTCATTAAGCTGGCTGATCGCCTCCATAACATGCGAACATTGGGCTCTCTGCGAGAAACTAAACGGCGGCGCATTGCTCAGGAAACCCTTGATATTTATGTTCCTATCGCTCACCGGTTAGGACTCAACCGCGTATACACGGAACTCCATGATCTGGCCTTCCAGGCTATGCATCCCCAGCGCTACCTGGTATTGCAAAGAGCCCTGAAAGTCGTATCGGGAGGGCAGCGCGCGCAGCGCATTGAAACCCTTTTATCTGATTTAGAAGCCTATTTAAGAGCCAATAACGTCAATGCTACTGTAAGTGGCCGCCCTAAATCGTTGTATAGTATCTATCGAAAAATGCGCGAAAAACGCATGCGTTTTGAGCAGGTTAATGATCTTTTTGGATGCCGTGTCATTGTTGAGCGACCCATTGAGTGTTATATGGCCATGGGCTTGATTCATCAACGCTATAAGCCCATTCCCGGGAAAATTAAAGACTATATTGCTATTCCTAAGCCCAACGGCTATCAATCTCTTCATACCACCGTATTCGGCCCTTTCAGCACACCTCTCGAAATTCAGATTCGCACCGAAGCCATGCACCATATTGCTGAGACCGGTCTTGCTGCACACTGGCGTTATAAGCAAGGCGATGGCAGCAGTCTTGCTGCTGCTCAGCAAGAAGCACGGCAATGGATGCGTCAGCTCCTGGATATTCAGGCAAAAACAGATTCTTCTAAAGAATTTCTCTCCAATGTAAAAAAAGACTTATTCCCTTCAGAGGTTTATGTTTTCACCCCGCGCGGAGATATTATCGCTCTGCCCAAAGGGTCGAGTGCCTTGGATTTTGCCTATGCCGTCCATACAGAAATTGGTCACCACTGCCACCGGGTTAAAATCAATCAGCAACCTGCTTCCCCCAAAACAACCCTCCGAAACGGTGATCGCGTCGAAATCGTTACTGCCGAAAACAGCGCACCTCAACCCAACTGGCTACACTGGGTTATCACAGGGCGAGCCCGTTCCTCGATTCGCCACTATCTCAACCGGCATCCTGATGCTGTAGAGAAACCTTCCCGACTACGCGCTTTGCTAGGTAACTCAAATTTTTTATCCCTAAATACCGAGATTCTTGAGCAAGTCCGTTGGGCACGCTGCTGCTTTCCTATCTATGGCGATCGCGTAACAGGAGCTTGGAGTGAACGCCCAGGTGAACCCATCGTTGTGCATCGATCGATATGCAGCCAGCTTCGGCTACGCCTCAGAGAAGGCAGTTGTCATGCTGTTCCCCTCATATGGTCGGATGATACGCTTACCGAAGGTTTTCTTTGCCGCTTTGAAGTCTGGGCTACCAATCAGCCAGGCATGTTGGCTCAATTAGCTCAAGCTGTCGCCAGCGCCAATATCAATATTGTAGATATCAGCGTACATGGAGTAGAAATGCAATCAGAGGCTTATTTACATATTTGTGTGCGTGTTCGCAACCGTTCACATTTAGCCCAATTATTTAGAGTCATCCGTAGAGTAAAAAATGTTCAACGCATCTATCGCTCACGTGGGTAATTATAAGTACACATCCTTCTAAAAATGGTAATACCTTTAGAATCAATAATATTCTACTTAGGTTTTTTCAGATAGACCCATGATGAAGATTGAGCCTCTATATGATCTATTTGTTTTATAAGCTTATAGTGCTTAAGTTGAGAGATAAAAAGCTCATTTTTGGAAAAGTTGTCAATAAGTCCATTCCTATCCTTCTCCCACTCAATCACTATTAGCTTCGGTTGGTACATTTTAATATCATCTAACAGGTTATTAATATCTCTATTTAGATAATCTAGAAATATTTTTTTATCTAAACGACCTTTTATCCACAATCGCTTAGCGCCTGCTGTTGGCCACAAAGATGGATAACGAGAGGCATACCGATAACCGTTGATCGTTGAAAATGGGAAAGCGCACTTTATATCTTGAGATATGCAGATGTAGCTATCACCTGGTTTCAGGATAGATTGTATTTCATAAAATTCAGTACCAAAGAAACGCTTAGATGCATATTCAAGATGCACGTAGTTTGCCAATAGAGTAAAGCTTAAAAAACCAAGTAATAAAAATGTTTTTTTTGTTTTAGAAAGCGTATAAATGGGCGCAAAAAATGCGACTCCCCATAATGGAAGAATGACTGGAAGTAAATGATAGTACCAAGGGTTTCTGGAGAGGAGAAATACAGGTGCTGCTGCGACAGATATACAAGCCACAGCTAAAAATAGATGATTTTTTTTATTTTCGATTTTTGGAAAAAAAGATTTTAAGATAGCCATGCAGGCGATAGGAGGAAAAACTTTATCAACTAAAAATAAGAAGACTTGTCTGGGTTGGGCCATGTACCCAGGATATGCTATCCATGCATCATAAGCAACTGGCAACCAGCTTGAGAAGAAAAAAATAACTACCAACGAAGCCAGAAATACACAGAGCAACAAAAGATATAATCCTGGCCAGAAAATATTTATTTCCTTTTTTCTCCATAAAGAAAATAAATTAATAATCCATACAAAGCTCAAGTACTGAGGCTTAATAAGCAACGCAAAGATTAATACTATCGAGCAGGCTATATTAATGAAATGTTTTCTTTCACTCGCCTGCTCCTTGAATCCATAGGGTGCCAGCTTAAGTAACCCATAGGGTAAAAGGCAGGCAGAAATGAAATGATCGCGCTGCGAAAATCCATTGATGCCAGGAAAGAATAAGAACGCGCATAAAAAAGAAATTTTGAAGACATTCAACATACGATAGTCTTGAAACCCATCATAACCCCTATGATATAGAACCTTAGAAGCTAGCTGAATGCATCCAACCACACTTCCTATCGTTAAAATATAAGTGAAAAAGAATGGGGAAATGGAAAGTAATCGACCTGCTACGACTGAAGGTACATATAACATAACTGCAAAGGGAACATTTAACTCATAAATGCCCCTACCAAATTTTTGACCTTCTAACAAGCGCTCCGCAGCAAGAGTCAACCATGCAATATCTGAGGTGGGAATCGCATTATAACGACTATATAATGCAATTCCCCCTATAAAAATAGTGAGCACTCTGAAAAAGAGTCTGTGATAAATATCAAGCATTAAAAAATTATGCTGTGTAAGGCGCGAAAGCATACAATAATCTAATATTTTCTGATGGCATTAAGTTACGATTTACCATTCTTTTGCAGGGTGCCGACGTTTGAATTCATCAGTCATCTGATCATCAGTAATCACTTGGCTACCTGGTGGCATAGCATCTACAGGCTTAATTGGCCACTTTTTAAACCAATCAGACCACTGCCCAGGTGTAGCCTGAAGAAACTCAGGGTGATTGGCTAAGCGCCTTCGTGTACCTTCATCAGAAAGGTCCATAGGCGTATCTGAAGCAATCACATTATTGTTTACTAAAATAACATAACGGAAAGAACGGTAAACCGTAGCCACAATATTTTCGGAATAGGTACTATTTATCAATAACATTCCACCTGGTTTCAGGTGTGCCTTAATAAGCTCTATAAACTCTAACGATGTGATTAAGGTTGCGCCACTCCGCCAATGGAAACTGATATTCGAAACAATTAGATCAAAACGACGATCCGGGTGTACCCGTAACCAGCGCCGAGCATCATCTATTTCAATCTTCACCTTCGGATCATAAAGAATCGGACTAACAATACTTGATTTCTTAATTAATTCAAGATAAGCCGGATTAATTTCTACACTGGTCAAGCTCTTAACCCGAGGATCGAGCGAAATCGCTCGTGCCCACGATCCGCTTGAAAGACCTACCTCCAGCACTTCCTCAGGGTGGTTATGCAGACCTAGCAAGCGGTAGGCCCTCGTCACCATATTAATATCTGGCCAGGGATGAATATTTAATTTACCGTCGTATAAGCCTCCACCGATAATAATATATTCGCCTTTGAAATTTCTCACCATCCCAGCAATGCCAGTTTTTGTTTCTTTTGACCATATAAAGCGCGGCATAGGAGCAGTTCCTCTCACCATATCCTCTAGCCATCGATCAGATAGCCATGGCCATAGCGCGATTCCTGCAATCGGCATAATCCACCACTTGCGATTAGCTCGAATTATTTTCTGCCAGGGCGCGGAATGCACATAGCAATCTAATCCCACAAATGAGATAGCAATCCCGAGCGAGGCTAAACCCACAAGGGCTATTAATTCGCTCAGTTTTATATGATCCGCAGCGTAATTTCCCAAAATCAATGAACCTAACACGCACCCGATAATATTGGCTGTTAAAACGCGGCCAAAATATATCTGATCTTTGAAGCGCATTAAACCGGAAATCATGGGAAATGTGCGTGCACCCCAATAACCACACGCTAGCAGGACACCCAAAATACATGCCTCAGCCGATATGCCTAAAAACCATACCATCTTAGGGACTAGAAAAGGGATACACAGCATCATGCTTCCCAACCAAATCCAATGGCGCTGTGCTTCTTGAGCAAGCTGATCAGCAGCAAGCTTGGATTGTTGCCACGAACCATAGGCCAAACCAATCAAGAAGCTGCCAACCGCTAAACCAAAAATCTGCGGGAAGCCGCCCGTTATCCAGTTCAATTGTTTGATTAGCAGTATTTCCTGGCCTAAAGAAAGAAAACCTGTCAAACCAGCCAGTAAAGCCAGCCACGGCCAAGCAGGAAACCTCAAAGTTTCTTGCCTGATGTCTCGCGTTACTGGCTTCTTCTCTTCAAGTACTATCCTTTCAGAAGATTCGCTGCTTAATCCAGCCAAATACGCCAACACTGCTGTAACTGTATTTATTCCAGCAGCAAGCACAGTAACCATCTTTTGACCCATGAATACAAATAAGACCATCACAGTTAGAATGGCGGCTATGCCGGAACCCAGGGCATTAATCGCATAAAGACGACCTACATTTTCATGCATGTGCGGCACGCGCGGACGTAATGCTTCAACCAGAATAGGCAAGGTAGCGCCCATCAATACGGTTGGCAATAATAACAATGAGGATACAGCGCCCACCAATGACCATCCTTGAGGAATCTGTGAAAACCAACGCCCCCCAGCATCCAGCAATGGAATCGACAGGGCTCCACACAGTGCAATGCCAAGCTCCAAGATACAGAAAATACGAAGCGCATGCTTTGAAAAATAGCGCAGCAGCACCTCCCCGAAAGCGCCGCCTATACCTAATCCTCCCATAAACACAGCTACGATAACCGCTACAGACTCGCTATTGGCCCCAAAAAAATTAATGAGTCGACGCTGCCATACCACCTGATAAATGAGTGCTGAGGCTCCTGATAAAAAGAAAATAGCACGCAATCCTTCTACGCTGGCGAAGTAACGCTTACGCTTATCGCTCGAACAATGCCACGTACGCGCCCCCAAAGCCACACACCAATACATTAGGCCTAGCATGATTCCTGTGCTGGCATACATACCCATGGCCCACGCCACCCAGGCTCCTATCGCTCCTACAGCGAACGCAATATATTTATCGTTTACCGCATTAGAGACAGAGCGCTCATAGGCGACCATAAACATCCAGCTTCCTAGTGTATACACCATAAGAAAACCAGATTCGCAATATTCAATAGACTTCATGCTACATTTCTGCCACCACGCGCCATCTTGTAGCATCCACTGCGCTATTAATGCTATCCAGACAGGTATAACAATCAGCCAGAAATAGCCATCTAAACGTGGGCGTGTTCGACGTATATTAAGCATAGTTTTCTCATCTTTGTTTATCTCAAGCTTAAAAAATCAATACTATTCTGTAACCATTATCTATAAGTGTCCAAGCGATTATAGATATAACTCTTAAAGCTTTTTAATAAGGCCGTATTTGAGCATTCGTTCATTTCTCCTTTGCACATCTTCCGAAGGTGTTCATTGGCAGCAAAGAGCGGACTCAACGGTAGGCCCGTACGCACTAATAGATTAGATCCCAAAAATGTTAAATCTTCCGCCTGCGGTTTCCAGAAGAGTGTTTGATCTTTCACAATGGTGGAAAAATTATCTTGTATTTTGTAGTAAGTCAGGAACTTGGGATTTGCCAATTCAGAAGTGGAACAAAACACCTTTTCCTGTTTCGCTTCATCTTGGCGCAAATAGGGATGATGATCTCCGAAGCTTGCCAGAATGATACGTTTTTCTTTTTGGCCTAATACTTCCTTTTCTAACTTTTCCATGGATACGCTTAAAGGCAGCAACCGTGACCAATAATCCTGGTACTTTGCCTGTAAAGATGCATCCAAGGTTAAACGAGAATCATCTAACACCCCCTTCCATTTTTCTTTTGGAAAATCCCCATGGTAAGGCGCATGCTCTGCCAACGAAAGCGCGTATACAAACACCGGACGATTTTTATAACGCTGCCATACTTGCACCATGGCTTCGCGAACTTCATCATCAGGAATAAACCCGGTAGTAAAATGGAGAGGATGAATTTCTGAAACTGTAAGCACTTGGTCGAAACCAAAATCCTTATACGCACTACGCGAATTATAAAAATCTTTACGCTCTTGCGGCACAATCGCAATAGTAGTATATCCAGCCTTTTTCAAATTTTTAACGAAAGAATCTTGAAGATGCGGTGTAACCGTATAAAACACACTTTGACGATTTGCGCCAAAATCATAGCTATTTAAACCTGATAAAAATGCAAACTCCGTGAGCCATGTCCCTCCTCCAAACGTATGCACTCTTCCCCATCCTAATTCTTGAGTAGTTGCATTCGGCTTGAACAAAGATAGTTTTGGAAAAGTACGATACGCGCAAAGCATATTGGGATTTAACGTCGACTCATGTAGCCACACCATGATATCAGGCTTAATGGCAGATGGCACAGGAGTGATTACAGAGCGAGTATTGAATGACGCTTCAAATAAAGCCGGATCATTATCAAACAGCGGCTTTTCCTGCTTCTCAAAAAAGGAATAAAAGAAATATGGAATACTTCCCTGGTCACGAGAAGCAAGCAAACTATAACTATGGAGGTGCACACATACATTTACTATTCCGGCCGATAGGATTAATGCACTTATAAGCCGCCCCAAAGGGCTCCACTCTTTTTTCATAGCACTCATTGCAAGTTTTACGCTAAGATAACCAAGTAGTAGGGCATTGCATACTATAAATAACACAGCAGCTACCAGTACAGACCAAGGAAAATAATCGGTATGCCAGTTCCTGGGATCAAAAATTACAATGAAATCATTTGGAAGCAGACCTTCAAAGGTCATTCCATACTTAACTGCTTCCAGTACAGCGAATACCAGAGAAGCACCGCATGCCAAAAAACAAGCATACATCAGATTTTTGAAGAGAAACCATCCTATTTCTAGAAGTGCAAACACTACACCCATCATAATCAGAAATGAATTAATCTCAAAAATTCGTATATTGTAGGGAGAAGCTGAGACAAATAAGAATATGAATGTAACTAGATAGACCTGAACATATACACGCAGTGTTGCTTTCATCAATGAAGGTTTAACTACGAGTTTCAAACGCATGCCTAACCTTTATCTGCAATAAAAATAACCCACACAAGTGGGTTATTTTTATAGTATTGGTATTTTCTTATAGTATCAGCACGCGGTAGGCAAATTACCTTCAAGTACAAGCGCGCTACCACCACTGGCAGCACTACTAAACATACTGAGAAAGCTACTACCCATCAACATTACTGAAATCGCCAGGCACATCCAGGTTATACGACGACCAAAATCAGAAAGTTCGCCCCCAAAAACCAAAAGTCCACCCGCCACAAACAAGCCGATCAGTGCAATCGCTTTGGCGGTAGGCCCTGTTAATGATGCGGCTAGACTATTAAGTGGGCCTTCCCAAGGCAAAGGAGTCGCCATAACAGATACTGATACTGCTGCTAGGACTACAACTGCCAGACACATCATACGACTACGTAATGTTGCACTCATCTTTGTTGCTCTCCTGACTTTTGTAAAAAACTTACAACATTGCCCCCGCTGCTGCAGGCAAAGCCGCTCCATTCGAAAGAATGTTAATAAACGAGCTACCCCCCAACATGAGAGAAATTGCCAATACCATCCAAGTGATTCGCTTTGCGAAATCGCCTAGATCTCCTCCAAAAACTAATGCACCGCCAGCCACAAATAAACCAATTAACGCAATGGACGAAGAAGTCGGGCCCGTTAAGTTTTGAGAAAGCCTGGCTAAAGGTACATCCCAGGGGAAATTGACACCAGCCATGACCGAGGCACTGGCTATTGCCAACCCTAGTACGCACACCACCCAAACATTTTTCATACCCAACTCCACATCCAAAACTAACCGATTGTCCTTGAAGTGGAGCGCAACTAAAAGTGGGACTTACCCTACATCATATTGCTGAATATCCTCCTTCCAATATCCTTTATTGCATGACAATTTTTGGAAACTTACTGCCATACTCACGTCCTAATCGCGCCAGTTCAACTGTCATGTAACGAGCCATATGCGTATACCGCTCTGTGAGCGGACTGCCTGGCTCGGCAACCACTATCGGGACACCGCAATCAGCCTGCTGTCGAATACGAATATCTAAAGGCAACTGCCCTAAAAAAGGTACGCCAAACTGTTCAGATAAAGAACGACCTCCGTTTTCACCAAAAATAGCTTCAGCATGCCCGCATTGAGAACAAATGTGCAGACTCATATTTTCTATGACGCCTAGAATCGGCACATTTACCTTTTCGAACATCTTCAGGCCTTTCTTTACATCCATGAGCGCAATATCTTGAGGAGTTGTCACAATCACTGCTCCACTTAACGGCACTTTTTGGGCAAGCGTTAACTGAATATCACCCGTTCCGGGGGGTAAATCTACTACTAAATAGTCCAAATCGCCCCAGCGAGTATCCCGAAGAAGCTGCTCAAGCGCCGCTGTTACCATGGGGCCCCGCCATACCATTGGCGTATCTTCTTCAACCAAAACACCCATCGAGATCGCTTCGAGGCCGTAGGCCTGCATAGGAGACCAGCCTTTTTCATTTTCGCTGACTGGAGGTTTACCTTCTAGCTTAAGCATGGTGGGTATCGATGGGCCGTAGATATCTGCATCGAGAAGCCCGACTTTAGCCCCTTCGCGAACGAGAGCAAGCGCCAGGTTAACCGCAGTCGTCGATTTACCCACCCCTCCTTTACACGAAGCAACAGCAATGATGTTTTTTACACCGGGCATCAGCTGCAAACCATGGCGGATTTTATGGGGCACCACAGCTACTTTGATATTCAGTTGAACCCCTTTAACCTCGGGAAGCGTTAAAAGATGAGTTTCAATAGCGAGACGAATGCTTTCTACCTGGCTCAGGCAGGGATAGCCCACCTCCACATCAGCCAAAACCTGGCCCTCTCGCAATCTGAGCGATTTCACATGCTCCGCGGTTACATAAGTTTCAGGACTATCGAGTCCTGGCCATTCGTTCAAGTGCTGCTTCACACGCTCCAACACCTGTTTTTCGTCCAACATTTAGAGGTACCTGAAAGTAGTTTAGAATATGCATCATTCTACCCACAGAGACGTGTGATGACATCCCCAAAAACGCTACTCGTAACTTCGGCGCTCCCTTATGCCAATGGCTCCATTCACTTAGGCCATTTAGTTGAATATATTCAGACCGATTTATGGGTACGTTTCATGAAACTTCGTGGACATACCGTTCACTATGTGTGTGCTGACGATACACATGGCACGCCTGTCATGCTGCGCGCGGAAAAAGAAGGTATCACACCCGAAGAACTGATTGCCCGGATGCACACCGAGCACTTAAGCGACTTTCAAGGCTTTGGCATTCACTTCGATCATTACGGCTCCACCCACTCAGAAGAAACACGCACCTGGGCCTATACGCTTTACACTCGCCTTAAAGCCAAAGGGCTGATCGAATCACGCTCTATTGAACAATTCTATGATCCAGTCAAAGCCATGTTTTTACCGGATCGCTTTATTAAGGGCGAATGTCCACGCTGTAAAGCTAAGGATCAATATGGCGATAGCTGCGAGAGCTGTGGTGCCGTCTACAGCCCGCGAGAATTGAAGAACCCTTATTCAGCGGTATCGGGTGCTATACCTGAGCTGCGCCACTCTGAGCACTACTTCTTCAAACTCAGCGCCTGCACAGAAATTCTCAAACGCTGGCTTGATACACCAGGACGCGTACCGGAAGAATCCCGCCACAAACTCCAGGAATGGTTTGAAAATGGTTTGCAAGATTGGGATATTTCCCGCGATGCGCCGTATTTCGGTTTTGAAATTCCTGATCATCCCGGCAAATACTTTTATGTCTGGCTGGATGCGCCTGTTGGCTACATGGGCAGCTTTTCCCAATTATGCGCTCAAAAGAATTTGAATTTTGACCACTACTGGCAGCCCGATAGCCCCACAGAATTAGTGCATTTTATCGGAAAAGACATCCTCTATTTTCATGCGCTCTTTTGGCCTGCTATGCTAGATGCAGCAGGATTTAGAACTCCTACTCGCCTCTGTGTTCACGGTTTTTTAACCGTGAATGGCGAAAAAATGTCGAAATCGCGTGGTACCTTTATTACTGCGCGCAGCTATCTGGATCAAAAAGAACTGGATACCGAGTGGTTGCGCTTCTATTACGCCAGCAAAATGAACGCTGCGGTAGAAGATATCGATCTGAATTTAGATGATTTTATTTCTAAAATTAACAGCACGCTTGTAGGCAAATTGGTGAATATCCCCAGCCGTGTTGCAGGCTTCATCCACAAACGTTTTGGTGGACAAATAGCCGATGTTTTAAATGCTCATGATGCGCTTAACGCATTGCGTTTTGAGCTTGATCTTAACTCTGCACACGTGCTGGGTTATGCCGAGCTCCGTTCTGGCCTCGAAGGTGAGTACAGCGTGCTGGATGTGCTGGATCAATTAATGACACCTATTGCTGTTCTTTTTGAAGCGCGTGAATTTGCCAAAGCACTTCGTTTAATTGAGCAAGGCCTCGATGTCATCAATCAATATGTAGATTTTACTGCACCCTGGACCTTAGCAAAAAATCCTGATTCTCTGCCCTACTTGCACCAGATTTGTACCGTTACGCTTGATGCTTTCCGACGCATATTGATTCCGCTCTCTCCCGTTTTACCGAAATTGGTGGCCAGGGCCGAGACTTTTCTTAACATCCAACCTCAGCAATGGAAAGATGCGCATACGCCTCTACCCATCAAGCATACCCTTGCGCCTTATAGTCATCTAATGCAACGCGTCGACCCGAAAAATATTGACGCTCTTGTAGCCGCAAACCAAAGCTCACTAACACCGACCGCCGCACCCACCCCCAAAAAAATCGACTCTTTATCGGCAAAGAAAGATGATTCTGAAGCTGGGGATAATCCTCAAGGACAATCCCCCATTTCGATTGATCAGTTCAATGCCGTAGACTTGCGAGTAGTTCGCATTACCCATGCAGAAGCAGTTCCAGGCGCAGACAAACTAGTCAAAATCATCGCCGAGTTGAGTCCTGGCATTACGCGAACTGTCTTTGCAGGTATTAAAAGCGGCTACAGTCCTGAACATTTAATCGGTCGATTAACTGTGATGGTTGCAAACCTTGAACCCAGGAAAATGAAGTTTGGTTTGTCAGAAGGAATGCTGCTAGCAGCGAGTGATAGTACCGGGGCGGTTCCGGGACTCTTCCTGCTTGCACCCGATAGCGGTGCGCAGCCCGGCATGAAAATTAAATAACATCAAACTGCAAGGAGATCATATGAAATGGTTTATCGGTGGTTTAGCCGTATTACTACTCTTATGCGTCACCCGCCATCACCGCGAGTATCGAACTTCACGATCGACCTCATCCTCTTCCTTAGCTGCCTGTGCAAGAAAAGGCATGCGGGCAGCGCCTAGCGCTGCATTAGGGTGGAGACACGCTTCATGCCGCCGGATAGCTTCTCACAACTAATATTATCAAGCAGTCTCTTCTAGTCAGTCTGCCTCTAGGCCCCTCTTCAAAAGGGGCCTTATTTCTTCCCTTTTCCAAATCACAGAAATAAAAGGAACAATAAATTTTTTACCTTTTAAATAACGTGTGAGTGACGAGAATAGACGCTCCCGTAACAATACCTCCTGCAATGACATCAACTAGATAATGCCCGCCTATTATCAGCGTTGCAAAAATCATGATTCCATTTAGCAACAAGCTGATTAAAAATAGAATTCTTGAAAAACGGAGAATATAAATAAATAAAAAACCAGAGGCCGCATGAAAAGAAGGCATAGAGACAAGGCCTTGGAATTTCTCTATATCGAATACACTCATCACGCCGCTGCGCAATATATCAAAATCATTTACGTTTAGATAGGAAGCTTGATGGATGCCATATCTAGCAAAGGTACCTTGTGCTGGAAAAAATCCAGAAATAATTAGTGTCAACATCACCACAATAATCAAAACACTCAAAAATTCACGTAAGTATGAACTACTTTTCAATAATGAAAGAAATAATATAATGGCAGATGCTTGCACAATCATTGTGCTATAAACCAATCGAAGAATGCTTTCAATTAGAGGGTGCCTTATAACCCACTCATATACAGTAAGCCAGTTAAACCCTATCAATTTATCTAATAGATCTAATTTTTCATCTACCAATGGCTGGTTAGTCGCTATTAGCAAGTACTCTAGTAAGCATACTGCCTTTACATAAATAACCATTAAAATAAATGCATGCAAAATTGTTATTATTTTTTTAAGGCTATCTTTTTGTACCGGATCGCGAAACTTTTTATGACGGTAGACTGTGACGAGTATCTTACAAATTATACAAAAAAATGAAACTCCCGCTACAAATGAAATAAATGATGACAACACGAGTGAGCGATGCGTTAATATGATCCATATTGCATCTACTGCAATGATTAAAAATACAGATCCCAATATAAAGCGGTTTAACTTCCTATAAGAAAAATACTTATCTTGCATTATTTTAAAAAATACATATATGATTATTCAAGCCGCATCTCAAAAATCACCTTCTAAAGCATTTAGTTATTTCCATCAAGGAAACAACTAAATGCTTAATAAATAAATTTTGGCAATTACATTACTTTATAACTGCTCACATCATGCCGCAGACTCTTTATCTCCACTGTCTACCTTCAGCCAATGCTCACGATAATATGCCAGCTCCTCAATCGACTCATACACATCAGCCAATGCTTCATGGCGGCCCTTTTTGTTGAAGCCTTTCATCAATTGCGGCATCCAGCGTTTGGCGAGCTCTTTTAGAGTGCTGACATCTAAATTACGATAATGAAAATAGTCTTCTAGCTCAGGCATCCAACGCGCCATGAAACGACGATCCTGACAAATTGAATTACCACACATTGGCGAGCTGCCTTTTTTTAGATGTTCTTTAAGAAAATCTAAGGCTGCCTCTTGAACTGCTGCTTCATTCATTGTAGAAGCACGAACGCGCTCAATAAGTCCACTGCGTTGGTGTGTCCCTTTGTTCCAATCATCCATGCCGTTAAGCACTTCATCAGCTTGATGCACCACCCAAATTGGCGCTTCTATCACAGTATTTAGCTGACTATCAGTCACGACTATCGCTAATTCCAGAATTCGATCATCCTGCGGATTCAACCCCGTCATTTCCATATCTAGCCATATCAGGCGATCCGACACCGTCGACATTCTTATCTGCTCCTTAATTACGCTTAATTCCATTCAAACTCAAAATCAATTCTGCTTCTGTCTGAGAGAGCTGACACTCGGTAGCAATCGATGCTGAATCCAGACCAGACCGTGCCAGTTCCACTACCCGCCGATGCAGCATTTCCACCCCTCTTGAGAACCCATTACCCAATGCTGAAGATTGAGGCACTGAATGGGAACGGGGCGGCATATCCCGTTCTTCTGGGCGTTTCCCCTGAGAACTCTGCTGTTTTCTTTCATTGGCAGAAGCTGAGGGCGAAGGTCTGGGGGCTGGTGCAGCGGATGTCGCTATAGATCGCTTGGGCGCTGCAGACTCCATACGGGCACCTGATGCCACAAATTCAGGAATGCCACTTACTTCGCCGTAGCGCGTCAGTTGACGGCGCAATCCCGCCACTTCTTCAGCCAATACATCAACTTCGGCCTGAAGCTCCTGGATTAAGGTATGCGCTCCACCCTCTTGATGCATTTGCAGCGCCAGACGCTGCCAACGCGACCAAAAAAATAACATCTCTACAGCGTAGAGGCCGACCGCACTTGCAATGATAGCGGTTAGTAACACATGATCATAAAAGAGCGTCATAGATTGTGTATACCCTCTCCCGACTGGTCGTCGGCAGTGTAGCATAAGGTTCTTATGCCTAACATCAGCCGGCATGTTCATTTTTCCTCGCCGCCGCTGAGGTGTTGTATATGGTTGAATATAGTGCCCGTACGCTTACAGCACTTCTAAAAAATACAGTGAGCCATAGCCCCAACCGCATAGCGATCAGTTGCGAAGGTGCCGAATTCAGTTATGCCGAACTGGATCACGCTTCAGATGCATGGGCGGCATTCTTTCACACTCAAGGCCTTAAGCTCGGCGAACGCGTTGCTGTTATCTTGCCTAATCTGCCTCAATTCCCTATCGTGTTTTTTGGCATATTAAAGGCAGGAGGCGTTGCTGTTCATTTAAATCCGCTTTATACCTCTACTGAATTAAAAGATCATCTTCAGGATAGCGGGGCACGTTTTGTAATTGCCCTTAACTCTGTGCTCCCTACCTTGCAACCTGCGCTCCCACTTCCCTCTATTGAACACATCATTCTCGCCTCTCCTGGCGATTTCTTGAATTGGAATGCCAAGCTCTATGACTGGATCAACGGATTACTTCATTCCGTTGATCTGACAAAACTTGAACATCAATACCCCTGCCGCTGGTGGTCATTCCTGCAAGCGCAGAATGATGGAGAACAGCATCGCTATGAGCAGCTTTTTCACGATGCAAACCCGGAAGATCTGGCAGTTATTCAGTACACGGCAGGAACCATCAGCGCAAGCAAAGGCGTTATGCTTTGCCACAAAAATCTTCTGGAAAGTACGCTTCAGGCGTTAGAACGAGCAGTTCCTGTTTTTGAAACTAAGCTGGAATGCCCTGTTGAAATGGTTCCGCTTACCTCCGTTGTGGCAATCCCTCTTTATCATATCCTGGGCCTTACAGCGGGATTACTCGCTATCATCGCCTTGGGGGGATGCGCCCGACTGGTTCCTGATCCGCGTTCTAATACGATGCTTATCAGAGCCCTGAGCCAACCCTTTCATTCCATCGTGGGTGTCACCACACTTCTGCATAAACTCATGGGACTGAAAGAATTCTCTGAGATATCTTTCGAATCCCTCTGCCTGACGTGTAGTGGAGGAATGGTCCTCCCCATTTCCATTGCCGATCGCTGGACACTCATCACAGGCGCTCCCATTCTTCAAGGCTATGGACTCACCGAAACCGCCGCAGCTCTCACACTCAGCACACCTCTCGAACAAGGTAACTCACTCACCTATCATTCTGGCAAGCCTCTTAGACGCACAGAAATGCAGATTCGACATGCTGAGCGCGCCTGGATACATCCACTTGAAGTGGGTGAAATATGGGTGCGCGGGCCTCAAGTTATGTCGGGTTATTGGAACCGTCCTGAGGAAACACGAGCTTGCTTCGATGCGGAAGGCTGGTTCAATACTGGGGATTTAGGTTTCTGGGATGCTGAAGGACACTTACACTGGGTTGATCGCAAAAAAGATGTCGTGGATGTTTCAGGATTTAAAGTCTGGCCTAGTGAAATTGAGATTATAGCCCTCACTTTTCCAGGGGTGCGCGAAGCTGTTGCTTATGGCGTTCCTCACCTGCATCAGGGAGAGTGCGTTCACCTTGCTTTAACTTTCCACACCCCTCCAACTGACGCTAATTTTTCGGTTGATAGCTTTTTACGCCACTGTCAGCGGCACCTTGCCGCCTACAAAATACCTTCATGTTTAATTCACTATACGTCTCTTCCACGCAACAGCATTGGGAAGATACGACGTGTTGTTCTCCAGGATCATGCCATACAAGGCTATCCTTCTCACATTGCACAATGCCGAGTACTTACGCACAATGAAGATGTGGTTTGATGTTTTCCATAAACCTAAAGCACTTTTTTATCTTTTTTATTAGGAGCCTGGTGCCATGATGCAGCCTTCCTCCGCGGTGATTTTTCTAATTGACGACGATGAAGCCGTCCGTGATTCACTTCAATGGCTCCTTAAGAGCCACAACAAAAAGGTCAAAATTTTTGAATCTGCTGAAATATTTTTAGCCTCTGAAAATCTTCCTGAAGCGATTGGTTGCATTCTTACCGACATCCGCATGCCAGGAATGAGCGGACTGGAATTGCAAACTCGTGCTCGTCAATTAGCGCCTCATCTGCCTATCATCTTGATGACGGGACACGGCGATATTCCGATGGCTGTACAGTCGATGCAAAATGGCGCCTTTGATTTTATCGAAAAACCGTTCAGCGAAGAAGATCTTCTACAGCGCATTCATCGCTGTCTAGCTCATGTGGCAGCCCAGGTCGATGAGCAGGAACAACTTCGCATCATCCGTCACCGCATCACTGACCTCACTCCCCGTGAGACTGAAGTGATGGAGCGCATGGTACAAGGTCGTATGAATAAACAGATTGCCGATGATTTAGGCATCAGCATCAAAACCGTTGAACTGCACCGCGCACGGGTAATGGAAAAGATGGAAGCCCCTAGCCTTGCCGATCTCGTTCGACAGATTCTGATTGTGCAAACAAAAAGTACTCAGTAGATGGCTTTATCTGTTTATTGGATTCGCCATGGTGAAACCGATTTTAATCGCCATGGAATTGTTCAGGGGGGCGGTATTGATGCGGCCCTCAACTCGACGGGCGAAGCGCAAGCCCAAGCCTTTTTTGATGCCTATCGCACCCTCCCCATTAATGCAGTGTATGCCAGCGCGCTAAGACGTACACAGCACACCTTAGCGCCATGGCAAAAGGCAGGCCATACCCTGAATATCTATCCAGGAATCAATGAGCTGGGATGGGGTGATCTTGAAGGCCAACCCAGCTCATACAATACGCGGCGACTTTTTGGGGAAGTTATCGATGCATGGGCAATAGGCAATATCCATGCCCGAATGCCCAATGGTGAATCGGCGGCTGAAGTTTTAGAGCGCGTAAAACCCTTCATTCAACACCTGGAGGCACAGCCCTCAGACCATACTCTTTTAGTATGTACACATGGTCGACTGCTTCGCGTCATCCTTAGTTATATCCTGCACGGTGGCCTGGAGCATATGGAACGCTTTCCTAACGACAATACAGGGCTTAGCCTTACCCACTTCGTACCTGAGCAGGGATGGTCGGCTGAGCGTCTCAACTGTACTGCTCATCTTCAAAAAAATGGATTAGAATCCTTTTCTGCTCAATACCGCTGATCCTGTCTTCTGTTACCATCAGAGATGCTCTATGTGCGTGCACAAAACTTCCCCAGCGGCGTTATGGCTCCTTGTCGTACTACTTGCACTGTCTGCGTCGCTATGCCTTACTGGAAAACTTTTATGCACTCACTTATTTGAATAAACCTCAAACTTTAATAACGATTCAACAAGGAGTTTCACCATGCTTAGCGCAGGACAATCCCTTCCCGCCCTTTCCCTAGATGCCTTACTCCCCAACGGCGAGTTTGGAACAGTTGACTTGGCTGCTCTTAAAGGCAAGTGGGTAGTACTTTTCTTTTATCCACTGGATTTTACTTTTGTGTGCCCCACTGAGATCAAGGCATTCGATGCTCTTAACGCCGAATTCAAAAAGCAAAATACCGTGCTGTTAGGCGTTAGCGTGGATAGTAAATTTACTCATCGCGCCTGGACTCAGCACGAATTAGGTCAGCTTTCCTTCCCGCTGCTCAGCGATTTAAACCACAAGCTTTCAGAAGCTGCTGGAGTGCTTGATCCCGCTGGCTTTGCATTACGTGCAACCTTCATTGCCAATAAAGACGGTATCATTCAGAGTGCAACGGTTAACGCAGCACCTATTGGTCGCTCGCCTGAAGAAACTCTGCGCCTGGTTCAGGCCATGCAGGAAGTCGAAGCCAATGGCGGCGTAGCGCCTTGCGGATGGACGCCAGGGAAGTCGCTGCTTCAACCTAAGTAATAAGTAAGTAATACGCTGATCCCTTTGCCCTCTCTTCAGCAAACGGCTAGAGAGGGCTGCATAGCAGGGGTTAAATCTGAAATACAACAAATGCTTCCCGCCCTTGATCGCTATACTCCAGAGCTTCGCACAACTCTAGCAAGAGCGCGATGCCTCGTCCGTAAGGGCGTTTTACATCCATATCAGCTTGCCTGACTTTAGCCATTACGGCCCGGTAATCAAACCCATCTCCGCTACATGAGACATAAATCATCAACTGCGGGCCATTTTCTCCAAATACTTTTTCGACTTTTACCCCTAAATAACCATGCTTCAGAAGTTGTAAGCGCGATGCACGTTCATGATAAAACAGCTCTATACCATCCTCGCGTTCCTTAATCTCTGAACCCAGCCCCAAAATGCCATGGTCAATCGCGTTGCACAACAGTTCTGATAGAACGACGAACAACTCACTGGAACGCTCGGTAGGCGCTTCAAGATCACGCAAAATCTGATGGATGAGGGGTACCACTTCGACGCGACGCAACTGATCTGCGCCCAAATGCAAATATAACTCCCAGGGCGAATCGCTCATAAAGGCCTCATCTGCCAACCATGATAATGATGCCCCTCCCTCATCTGTGCTTGCTGAAAGCCTGGAAAGACGATGTCGCGCATGAATAACCAACAACGAAACATCATCAGCCGGGGGAAGTCCGTCCAAATGCGTCGTCAGTGCATCCGCAATCATGGCTGAGCGCTGCTCAAAAGGGTCGTCTTCCTTCAATATTGAGTGGAGCCTGACTTTTCCGAAGGCTTCTCTACTCCGGTTCTCTGCTTCAATTAATCCATCGGAGCACAGGACAATCTGAGCATCCTGGTGGTAAGTATAATAATCTGTCTCTGTTGAGAAAAGATCATCACCTAGCACTCCTAAAGGCAAATGCTGCGATTTCCATATGTGAAGAATTTCGCCCCCCGCTGGGGTAGCAAGATGTACTTCCGGCATACCTCCATTCCAGATTTCTATCGTATTTTGCAGACGATCCAGGGCTAGCAAAATTGCACCTGCAAAACGATCGCTAGGTAATAATTCGTGCATTGTGCGATTAATTTGCAACGCTATCTGGCCAATCTTGAAACCTTTGCGCGTCATACTGTAGAAAGGCTGCGCCATGGGTAACACAGAAAGCGCTGCACTCAAACCATGCCCCGTACCATCTGCCAGTAAGATATGCCATATTCCTGAAGGCGTTTGCTCAGCGACGATTAAATCTCCGCTGAAACTGCTGGTCGGCACACTCCAGCGCTGAATAATTTTCGAATTCTCGATTAAATCACTTTTAATGATCTTTTCCATCAAGCTAGCCGCTACTTCGTTTTCCTGCTCAGAAAGCTGACGCAAAGCTAATAACTCTTTATTTTGCTGATGGATTTGCTGCTGCAAGCGAAGAATGCGCCCAAAGCTGTTCAGCTTTGCCTTAAGTGTTGCCATCGTAACAGGCTTGTAGAGGTAATCATCACCGCCCTCTTCCACCACTCCACGCAGAAGGCTTTGCTCATCAGTCAACGAAGTTAGAAAAATAATGGGAACCCACTCGCCACCCAGCGTCTTAGCCTTGATTCGACGCGCTGTTTCAAATCCCCCTATCCCTGGCATCAGTACATCCATTAAAATAATGTCAGGGGGTTCATGCTCAAATAAAGCCAGTGCTTCTTCTCCACTTGTTGCAGTGATTGCATGGTGACCCATCTGCTTAACCAAGGCTTGTACCACATGCAAATTTACAGCCATATCGTCGACAACTAAGACGGTGAGTTGATTATTCATATCACTCCATCATACTTAAAAAACTCTTATGTCAAGAGCGTACGGCCTGCACACTTATCTTTACAAGGCCTTTACGGTTCCTTTATATTGCCGATTAATGTCTAGGACTCAAAAAGCGAGGTCACGATGCGGAAATCCCATCGAATACACCCTATCCTCGTGCTGGCCGTGTCTTTAGCACTGTTTAGCACACCCCTTCATGCTGACGACTTAGGGGACTTTGTCTTCCAAGAACCAGCCTCGAACCCACCTGCCCATCACTCTCAGAGCAAAAAAGATAAGTTATACGCAGATCCTACCCCTCCATCCCTTAGCGCTCTCGCCGATGATCCTACCGTGGCAGTTACCGAGAGTAGCACTCCTAGCGAATCTGCTGCGCTACCTGAGATAAAGGAGAAGCCTGCCTCTAAGAAGAAAAGTAAGAAACGTACACTCGCAGCTAAAACTACAGCGCCCGCTTCTACGATTACTGCTGCCACTGCCATAGTTGCACCTCCTGCTACACCCGATCCAGCCACTGATAACGAGACCCAGCTTAAATTCGAAACACAAGCTTTTGCCTCTACTGAAGCTAGGACACGCTTTCCAGATAGTTCTTCAGACTCCAGCGATGCGCTTCAGGCTCAACAAGAAAGCCCGCTTCAAACCGCGGCACAAGAATTCAACACTTATACAGATACAGGCGCTCCAGGAGTTACCCCTCCTCCCGAAGCACTTAACTCTTTATGGAAATCAGCTCAAGATGTTGCTGTTGGAGCACTCGGGCTCTTGGGTGTTCGCTACCAATGGGGTGGCAATACCCCCGAATCGGGATTAGATTGCAGCGGTTTTGTTCAATATGTGTTTAAGCAGGCAAAAGGCATAAAACTTCCCCGCTCTTCCCGCGAAATCAGCCAAGTTGGGCAGCACGTCGGATGGAATAACCTGATTCCCGGAGATCTGGTATTTTTCAATACCCGCCGCTTTGCCTTTTCACATGTGGGTATTTATCTGGGCGATAACCGCTTCATTCATTCCCCAACTTCGGGACGTGATGTGGAAATAGGCCGCATTACTGACCGCTACTGGAGTGCCCGATTTAATGGAGGCCGCCGTATTCTAGGTATGCAGGCTTCCCGCAAACCGCAAAATCATTGATAATTGAATGCTTATCGCTATTGATTTTTTAAGGTTTCGTCATGCCCACAGCAGATCGGCTCACTCTGAACCCCATTCAACGCATGAATGGCACCTTACAACTTCCCGGTTCAAAAAGCCTATCAAATCGTGCGCTGCTGCTCGCAACACTCGCTGAAGGTACAACCCACCTCACTAATCTCCTCGATGCCGAGGATGTGCAGCATATGACGAACGCCCTAGAACAGGTAGGTGTATCAATCACCCGCTCTTCTAAAGCCCCTACAAGCCATGAAATTACGATAAAGGGAACCGGGGGCCGCTTTCCTATTCGAGAAGCCCGCTGCTTTCTCGGCAATTCTGGTACTAGCATGCGCTCACTGGCTGCTGCGCTATGCGCAGCTCAAGGCGACTACATACTGGAAGGAGAGCCTCGCATGCACGAGCGCCCCATCGGTGATCTAGTCGACGGCTTACGGTCGTTGGGAGCGCATATTGATTACCTGCAGACACCCGGTTATCCGCCTTTGCATATTCATCCCTCAACACTTCAAGGCGGTGAAATCTCGCTGTCAGGCAAAACCTCCAGCCAGTACCTTAGCGCGGTTCTCATGCTCGCACCCTATGCAGCCAACCCTGTCTCCATCCGCATTCGTGATGAACTTATTTCCAAGCCCTATGTAAGCATGACAGTGGAAGTCATGCGACGATTTGGCATTGATGTTCAGGTGAGTACCGACGGACATCGCTTTGAAATCCCTACAGGACGCTACACAAGCCCTGGTACGTACTGGATTGAGTCAGATGCTTCGTCTGCGTCTTACTTCCTTGCTGCGGGTGCTATACGGGGCGGCACGGTGCGCTTGGAAGGGGTAGGCTCGGAAAGTCTGCAAGGCGATGCAAACTTTGCACGTGTTTTAGAACGTATGGGTGCACCCGTGCGTTATGAAGCTCATGCTATTGAAATTGATCGAGCTCCACAGCTTCAGGGTATTGATATTGATATGAATGATATGCCCGATGCGGCCATGACGCTTGCCGTTGTCGCGCTATTTGCCCAAGGCTCAACAACGATTCGCAATATTGCCAGTTGGAAAGTTAAAGAAACAGACCGCTTGCATGCCATGGCCACCGAATTACGTAAAGTGGGTGCCAGTGTTGAAACAGGCGAGGATTGGATCCGTGTAGCCCCCCTCGCTCCCGGCACTTGGCAGCATGCTCAAATCGCCACCTATAATGATCATCGTATAGCAATGTGTTTCTCGCTGGTGGCATTGGGGGGGATTCCAGTCACGATACTTGATCCTGGCTGCACAGCGAAAACCTTTCCAGACTACTTTGAAGCACTCAGTAGCCTGGTAGCTTGATTCTCTTAGGTTATCACATGCGGCGGATAATGCTACGCTACCCGCCCTAATGATTTTACATACCCTGAGCACAGGCTTCCACGGGAGCCTCCACTAAAACTTCAAATCGGCTCATCTCAGGGTTATAACCCCAAAGTGCTCCATCCACTAAATCAAAGTACCAGCCGTGCAAACGCAAGGTTCCCGCCTCCACACGCTCCCTAATCCATGGAAAAGTAAGTAAATTTTCCAGCGATATAACAATAGTCGCTTTCTCACAGGCTCTGACTTGGACATCAAAAGGCTTATGACCAAAACGCGTTAGCACATCATTTCTGGCACGCGCTGCGATATTCATCCATGGCCCGATAAATTCACTTTTCTTAGTCGCGAAATGTCCCTCCATCAGTGCCGTAACGCCACCGCACAGGGCATGACCCAGAATAATAATATGCTCAACATTTAAGCTTCTTACCCCGAACTCCAGCGCGGTACTCACACCGTGAATACCTCCATCCTGTTCGTAAGGCGGCACTAAGTTAGCAACATTCCGCACAACAAAGAGCTCACCCGGATCGCAATCTGTAATAATGGCCGGATCAGCCCGTGAATCGCAACAGGCAATCACCATGGCTTTAGGGACCTGCCTCAGACGGAGACGACTATAAAGCTCATGGTGATCATTAAAATATTTTTTTTGAAAGCGACTAAAGCCAGCAGTAAAATAATTGATATCATCCATAATCTTTTATATATTCCTATTTAGTAGACATTATCTGATCTATTAGCTTCGTTTTGCATTGGCTGCAATACGCAAACGTAGTGCGTTTAATTTAATAAATCCAGCGGCATCGGCCTGGTTATAAGCGCCTGCGTCATCCTCAAACGTTGCAATAGTCGAGTCGAATAAGGAATCAGTTTTCGAATCACGCCCCGCTACACTCACGTTACCTTTATACAATTTAAGCCTTACCCATCCATTCACATGCTGCTGCGTATGATCAACCAGCACTTGGATCGCTTTACGTTCTGGGCTCCACCAGTATCCTGAATAGACCAGCGCAGCATAACGCGGCATTAAATCATCTTTAAGATGAGCCACTTCCCGATCCAGGCAAATCGACTCGATAGCACGGTGTGCTTTTAACATAATCGTTCCACCTGGAGTTTCATAACACCCTCTCGATTTCATACCCACGTAACGGTTCTCTACAAGATCCAAACGGCCAATGCCATGCTTTCCGCCAACGAGATTAAGCTCAGTCAACACTTGTGCAGGTGACAGTTTTTTACCATTGATTCCAACGATGTCGCCATGTTGATATTCAAGCTCAACATATTCTGCTTGATCAGGTGCCTTTTCTGGCGAAACCGTCCAGCGCCACATATCATCTTCCGCTTCCTTAGCCGGATCCTCAAGAGCCCGTCCTTCGTAGGAAATATGAAGCAGATTAGCATCCATGCTATAGGGGCTACCCCCCTGCTTATGTTTCATTTCAACAGGAATACCATGTTTTTCTGCGTAGGCCAACAGCTTTTCGCGAGAGGTCAGATCCCATTCACGCCAGGGTGCAATAACGTGAATATTGGGCTCCATCGCGTAATAGCCCAACTCAAAACGTACTTGGTCATTCCCTTTGCCTGTCGCACCGTGCGAAACTGCATCGGCATTTGTGGCACGGGCAATCTCAATTTGGCGCTTAGCAATTAAAGGCCGCGCAATACTGGTACCTAATAAGTACTCGCCTTCGTATACCGCATTGGTGCGAAACATGGGGAAAACAAAATCACGGACAAACTCTTCACGTAGATCATCAATAAAAATTTCTTTAATGCCAAATTTTTTAGCTTTCTCGCGTGCAGGCTCTAGCTCTTCACCTTGGCCGATATCAGCAGTAAACGTCACGACTTCGCACTGATAAGTATCCTGGAGCCATTTCAAAATAACGGAGGTATCCAAGCCACCAGAATAAGCCAGCACAACTTTTTTTACTGCACCCATAGAGTTTTTATCCTATTCCAATGACACGTTTTAGTACCAATATTATATCAATGGATTTACGCAAAAGTGTTCCAGCAAAACATGGCGACGCAGACAGTACATGGGTACGACGAGGCACCATAATGTCGCTGGAGCAGTTTTGCGTAAATCCTAATCAAGTTGCATGAAAAATATTCTCACAGTAGACTAGCATGTACGATGCGTTAATTCTAGATGTTGAATCACATGCCTAAACTTCCACTTGCCTCCACCCCTGCTTTCATCAGCGACACCCCTCCGTTGCGCGAGCGCATCTCAGCAGGTGGCAAACCTCAGCTTCTTTCTGTTGATCAGTTTTCCCGTGAATCTGTAGAAGATCTCTTTCGTATCGCTGACATCATGAAACCCATTGCTCATCGCCAGAAGATTTCGCGTGTATTAGAGGGTGCGGTACTGGGAAATTTATTCTTTGAGGCCAGCACACGTACCCGCGTGAGCTTTGGCGCGGCCTTCTGCCGCTTAGGAGGCTCGGTCTGCGATACCACAGGCTTTACCTTCTCTTCGATGGCTAAAGGTGAATCCATTTACGATACCAGCCGTGTGATGAGTGGCTATGTTGACGCCATGGTTATTCGCCATCCCGAACAAGGTTCAGTTCATGAATTCGCACGTGCTACCAACATTCCCGTTATTAATGGCGGTGATGGCCCCGGCGAGCATCCTAGCCAGGCGCTTCTAGACCTTTATACTATTCAAACCGAATTTTCGCGTCTGAATAAACAGATCGACGGCTCACATATTGTTCTGGTGGGCGATTTAAGGCACGGTCGCACCGTACACTCCCTGATTAAACTCCTGGCGCTATACCGGGATTTGAAATTTACATTAACCGCCCCGCTCTCTTTGGAAATGCCTTCTTATATCATTGAGCAGGTCGCGTCACGTGGGCACGTTATCGAACAATGCTCTTCGCTCGCGCAAGGCTTATCAGGGGCTGATGTGGTGTATGCCACCCGAGTGCAGAAAGAGCGTTTTGCCAATCCCGATGAAACCATTGGAGGTTACACTCCCGATTTTCAAATTAATAAAGCCCTTATTGATACTCATTGCGATATCAATACCATCGTGATGCACCCTTTACCTCGCGATAGCCGTAGTGAAGCCAATGATCTGAGCACCGATTTGAATCATGATCCTCGCTTGGCGATCTTCAGGCAGGCTGACAATGGAATTCCCGTTCGTATGGCTATCTTTGCTGTACTGTTAGGGGTGGAGAATCTAGTTGAGGGCAGTATGCGTGATGCCACATGGTGCCGCCCCACCTATCTTGGCCCAGAGGATGCGCCTTTCCATCATCTTGATAGTTAAGGCACTCCTAAAAAGTCCGAACTTCTAAGCAACAAGGCGCAGACAAGAAAATTTATACGCCGCATACAAATGCTATTTAAGGATAAATTTTTCTGTCTGCAACGCAGTATTGCAACAAAGCGAAGCTTCGACGTAGTCAAAATTTGGATTTTTTGATTAATCGCTCTCGCGAACACTCTCCGCTTGAACCCCTTCATTTTTGGGTATCATTTCAAGATCCGGCATCACACCTAGTGTTCGCAATGATTGGCCCATTACCTCGCTGAAGGCAGGAGCTGCAACCGTTCCGCCATAGTATTCTCCTGCTCCTGGCTCATCAATCATCACCCCTACAATCAGACGGGGATTCGATGCGGGTGCTAAACCCACGAAAGAGGAGATATATTTATTGATGTAATGACGTCCTGATAGCTTATGAGCCGTGCCAGTTTTTCCCGCCACGCGGTAACCAATAACCTGAGCTTTAAGCGCCGTACCCCCTGGCTGGGTAACCATTTCAAGCATTTTACGCACCTCCAACGCAGTGCTGGCTTTCATCACACGCAGAGGTACTCGGGTCTGATTAGGTGCTTTCTTAACTGAAAAATCTACCTTCTGATCCGCTACTGCTGTGGCTCTGCTAGTTGATGTGGAATCATCCATATAAATTTTCACTGGCAACATTCGCCCATTTGCGGAAAAAACCGTATACGCCTGAGCCAGCTGCAGCAAGCTCACTGCAATCCCGTGTCCATAGGCTAGTGTAGCCTGCTCAATGGGGCGCCAGCTTTTTGCAGGACGCAGCCGCCCAGAACCTTCACCTGGAAAGCCGGTATTCGGTATATGACCAAAACCCACTCCCGTTAATAGTTTATGGAAAGGTTCAGGAGGTAGTGACAAGACGATTTTGGCTGCACCTACGTTGCTCGATTTCTGAATAACCTGGCTCACGGTAATGGTTCCTGCCGCATGGGCATCATGGATCGTAGCTGGGCCCAGCGCTAGCGTTCCATTACCTGTTGGAATTAAAGTGTTAGGATGATATTTGCCTGATTCCAGTGCCATGGAAATCGCAAAGGGCTTCAACGTGGAGCCAGGTTCAAAGACATCCGTAAAAACGCGATTACGCACGGCCTCGCGATCTAGGTTGGCACGATTATTGGGGTTAAAGGTCGGCCAGTTCGCGACGGCGAGTAGTTCACCAGTTTTCGCATCTAAGACTACGATTCCACCTGCTTTAGCTTTATTCGCCTCTACTGCCTTACGAAGCTCTCGAGACGCGATAAACTGCAAGCGGCTATCAATGGTCAGATGAATATCTTGCCCCTGTTGAGGGGTCTTTACATTCGCTACATCTTCAATAATCTGTCTTCGTCGATCTCTAATCACACGTCGACTACCGGGACTTCCCAGCAAAGTGGCTTCACTACCCAGCTCAATGCCTTCACGGCCTCGATCATCCACATCTGTCCACCCTACAAGATGAGCCAGTTCTTCCCCACGGGGGTAATAACGTGCTTGAGCATCCATTTGATAGATGCCAGGAATATCTAGGGCTAGTATCTGCCCAGCGATATCCGGAGGAACCTGGCGCTTAAGATAGACGAAATCTTTCCCGACGGGGGTGACTTTTTTCTTAATGTCCGACACATTCATACGCAGCAAACCCGCTAAGGCTTTCTTTTCCTGCTCCGTCATTTCGACATCTGCAGGGATAGCCCAGATGGACTTTACGGAGGTGCTAACGGCTAGTACCTGGCCATGACGATCCATGATACGCCCACGGCTGGCGGGAATGGTGAGCAAACGGCTGTAACGCATTTCCCCTTTTTTCTGGAGGAACTGAGTCTGAAAAGCCTGAAGATAAATCCCTCGGCATATTAACGCTACCGCCAGACTCACAAGTACAACATATATCACATGGGCGCGATAAGGCAGTTCCTTCAACACATGGGAGCGTGCGGCGGAAGGATGTCGATTTGATCTTTTAAGGGTTTTTGACATTTTATTTTGGCGATGCCAGAAGCTGTACTTGGTCTACATTTGGAACCCGCATCATTAAATGACGCTGTGCTAAACGCTCAATACGCGAGTGGGTTGCCCAGGTGCTTTGCTCTAATTGAAGCTGTCCCCATTCGACGTCTAAATGACGTTGAGACTCATTCTCGCGCTCTAACTCGATAAAACTCTGGCGAGCCCGCTGCTGAATGGTGACTACTATCAGTCCGCACGCAATGGCCATAAGCCACAGCACCAGATTAATCCGCGTCATATCCCAAACTCCCTCGACTCTCCCAATTCTGTTTTCTCGGCTACTCGTAACTTAGCGCTACGCGCTCGACGGTTGCGCTCTGCTTCCTGTGCACCTGCTTCAGTAAATTTACCAATAGGATTCAAACAGGGTGTCATCCAGCGCTTTAATGGCGTACCTAGCCATGCATCCGGGAAATCATCTCCTTGATGACGTTCGGGATGCTTCAGATAACGCATCACCTGCTTTACTAGGCGATCCTCAATAGAGTGGAATGTAATAACAGCCAAACGCCCTCCTACCGCCAAACAGCGTACCGCATCTAGCAGGGCGCGCTGAATTTCACCTATCTCATCATTAATGTGCATACGGATTGCCTGAAAACTCCGGGTTGCCGCATGCTTATGAGGATCTTTACGCGGCACTGCTTTTGCTATGCATTCTGCTAAATCCAGAGTCGTTTCGAAGGCTTGAATATCACGGCGCTCGACAATGGCCCTGGCAATACGTCGCGAGAAGCGTTCTTCCCCCAGGTGATAAAGACAATCCGCCAGCGCTGTTTCATCAACGGTTGATAACCATTCCTGAGCTGAAATCCCTTCCTCTGGATTCATACGCATATCCAGTGGACCATCATGCTGAAAACTGAAACCTCGGGCTGGCTGATCCAATTGAGGTGATGAAACACCTAAATCAAATAGAATCCCATTTAAACGAGGTGCATCAGAATTAGCATAGTCGGCTAGCACGGATGAAAACGCCCCCGAAAGCACTTCCAGGCGCGTATCGTGTGCTGCCCATTCATACGCTACGCTCAGCGCCTCAGGATCACGATCCACTACTGCCAGACAACCTGAAGGCCCTAACTGATCCAAAATAGCCCGGCTGTGTCCACCGCGGCCAAAGGTCGCATCCAGATAGCGTCCTCCGGCTTGAATTGCTAACGCCTGAACGGCTTCATGCAACAGTACTGCATCATGCATCATTGTGCCTTAGTATGCCAAGCACGTAAGGCGTGCTGGACACTTAAACGATGGGCATCACGCGCCCGTTGATTCATCACATCCAAAATCAAACCAATACCCCAAAGTAAACCCGCCAATAAACCTAAGCCAACTACTGCAGCAGCACGCGCTACGCCTACCACATGACCATGATGCTCAAATTCTTTCCAAACTAGGGCCATGCCCCAGCCCGCACAGATCATCATTATTACAGAAAGTGTGGAGAAAAAACGCAGCGGAAAAGTATCTTTAAACAAACTTGGCACCAGCTTGATAATTCGCAATCCATCCCGCCATGTGCTCAGCTTAGACACACTACCTTCAGGCCGCACGCCATAACGCACAGGCACCTCGCGAATAGCATAGCCATGAGCAATAGCATGAACCGTCAGCTCTGTCTCAATTTCAAAACCTTTGCTCAATACAGGCATCGAAAGCATAAAACGTCGACCAAAAACACGATACCCTGAAAGAACATCGTTTAACTTTACACCAAATAGAATGTTAATCATCGAAACAATGAAACGATTGCCTATAACATGCAAAGGTCGGAAACTTCCCCCTCGGGCGCGATCATCAAACTCTTTCAAGCGAGTGCCTACCGACATATCAACACCTTCCGCTATGACCGGCCGTATCAGATCATGCACCATGTCGGCAGGATAGGTATCGTCTCCATCTACGATCACCACTGCATCTGCATCCAAACGTTCAAAGATAGCCTGCACCACATGCCCTTTACCCGGCTGCGGCACAAAAACGACAGAAGCGCCCGCCTTCATTGCAAGCGCAGCGCTTCCATCGGTACTCGCATTATCAAATACATAGACCTGGGCGTCAGGCACCACCCGACGAAAATCGGTGACGACCTTGGCAATGGTAAGCGCTTCGTTATAACAGGGAATAACGATAGCGACTTTACCTCCAGATACTGCGCTAGACATGGCTAAAAGCCATTCTCAATCAGCGCCACTGCACTCGGCTTGCTTCACTCTTGACATGCCAATCGACATGATGAAGCGCAATACCCAGGCGGTCAGTTACACGGTCTAGCCACTCCTCTTTTTTCGAGAAGCTTTTGAGTGTGCTTTCTTTTATCACATCGTCGGCAACGGATTGTACGGAGCCTATGCCATCGGCCAATCCCATTTTCACACTCTGCTCACCGGTCCACACTAAGCCTGAAAAAATCTCAGGGCTTTCGTGCAAGCGCTTTCCCCGACCTTTTTTAACAGTATCAATAAATTGATGGTGGATTTGTGTCAGCATGTTCTGCGCATATTGGCGCTGCTTATCAGACATTGGGCTAAAAGGATCGAGGAAGTTCTTGTTCTCGCCTGCAGTTAAGGTACGGCGCTCAACTCCCAGTTTATTCATTAGGCCTTCGAAGCCAAAACCGCCCATAATGACCCCAATTGATCCCACCAAACTGGCTTTATCGACGTAAATTTTCTCGGCCCCGACTGCCACATAATAGCCTCCCGACGCACACATTTCGTCTACTACCGCGTAAAGGGGAACTCTGGGATACTGGCGTCGCAGTTTCCACATGGCATCATTAATCTGGCCTGCCTGAACAGGGCTGCCACCTGGCGTATTGATTGAGAGAATTACTGCCTTTGTCCCGCTATCTTTAAACGCTTCGGTCAGCCCTTCAATCACTGTATCAGCACTAGCAGGACTATCAGCATCAATTACGCCTTTCAGTTCCACTACAGCAGTATGAGTACCTGAAATTCCCGCAAGATTCTCATCACCCATTGAAAGATGCTTATGAAATGTGGCCGCCAATGCTATAAGAAGTATCGCCCCCCAGAATAGTGATCGGAAAAAAACATTCCAACGACGTGCCAAACGCTGTTCACGCAAATTTGCCAGTAGAAGCTTCTCAATGGTATTACGCTCCCATTGTTCTCTAGGATCTTGATCCATAAACTGTGCACCTTTTATTAGTAAAGCTAAATTAGTGTAGTAGAAACGATGTTATTTTTCAGTAGGACCGAGTCTGCAATAAGGGAAAAAAAGCCAGCATTGTATCTAACCCGCCATAACGAATACAATGGGTTGCCACCGCTTCGAGGGCAGGCTTTGCATGATAGGCCACACCTGCATCGGCCTGGGCGAACATAAGCTGATCATTCGAACCATCACCCACCGCAATAATACCCTTTGCAACCCGGCCTTGTGCCTGGACTACCTGATTTTCAAGCATTGATCTCAAGCGTTGAACATGTGCAGCTTTAGCAGCTCCATCCACAATAGAACCTTGAATTCGGCCTGTCAAACATCCATCACGCACGTCTAGAACATTTGCATAGGCTTCATCCAAGCCAAGCCGCTGTTTAAGACGATCTGTAAAAAAAGTAAAACCACCCGAAACTAACACAGTACGGACACCCGCCGCTTTAAAACCCGCAAGCATAGCTTCGGCACCCGGTGAAAGCTTAAGACGCTGAGAATACACCGCTTCCAGAGTTTCAACAGGCAAACCTGCCAGGAGCTTTACCCGTTGATGCAACGCCTGGGTAAATTCAATATCACCCCGCATTGCGGCCTCGGTAATTTCAGCCACCTGATCTTTTGCACCGACAAAGTCAGCAATTTCATCAATACACTCGATAGTAATAAGCGTGGAATCCATATCCATGATCACCAAGCCCACATCGGAGCGATCCATGCCTTGGGGTGCCGCATCAATACAGTGCTGTGAACACCATATGTCAAGCGCCGGCATATCTTGATCAGCTACCTGTAACTCCAGGCAGCATAAACCTTCGTGCTGAATAAGCCTGAGAGGAATACCTACGGGACAGCGTTGAAGCAACGCTACATCGGAACCTACGAGACGATAAACCCCCATGACACCTTTTTCTCAGTTTTGCTATTCAAGCAAGCATTTTACACTCAAAGAACTCAGCCATCAGTTATGTTTTATAAAAACTGTAAAGATAAAATATTCTCGCCACTATTAGATAGTGACTGATTCTTACTGGAAAATAGAAATGTCGGGGGTCACCTTACTGACTAGCAAGTATGGTAACACCCGACATAAATAGCATGAAGAAAGATTTGGAGAGAGCCTACGGATTAAAAAGTGCTCCGAAGTTATTAGCAAAAGGCCAGCCCTGGCCTTCGTCTATAGCATCTTGCCAGTCAAATACACCACGAACGGTAGGATACTTGGCAGCAACCTGTTTCCAGGTAGATACAGCATCGCTGATAGTCATATAGTTAGGTTGATCCCATACACCTAATCCAAGAACCACATGTTCTGCACCCAGTTGTGACACCCATTGCTGAATATTGCCAACTACATACGAGGGCGAATTCAGGCCAGGACCATCATAGTATTGAGGGGCCGCATAGTCTAGGGCACCTGCCTTAACCATGGCTGTGCAGAAGGCCAGATCCGTTGAATTCCAGGGAGCAGGAGGCGCGGTGATAATAAAACCAGGATATAACTGTTTTAACTGAAGACTAATCCAGATCATCTCGTTTGTATCAGGCGTCTGGCTAGCTTCAAAGGTATTCCAGTCTAAACCATCAAATCCCCCGAACTGGTTGTATAAAGAGACAATGCTGTTAACAAAAGCCTGCGATTTTGCACGATAGGGGAAGCTCATACCATTACCTGCGCCTCCCACCGATAAAATAATTTTACGTCCCTGAGTTTTTCTGGCGTACTGAATATCAGCTACAAAATTTGTGGCGGCACCTCTGCCATTTGCAGGAGGGGTCCAGAATACCTCGCCAGTTGTGCCGGGTGATCCTCCTACAGGACGTGCGTGGAAGAGATAAATCACGTTGTAGTAAAGATTAATATCACGAATACGGATTGGAGCTGGAGACCAATATACCCAATAGGTTCCTAAGAACTTTGAGCTTCGTGCGCTAGTAGAGCTCGTAGGAGTAGGGCTCGTAGTAGTGCTAGTAGGGCTCGTAGCACTCGTAGTACAGGTATACGCATCCCAATAATACGTGCTAATCGTTGGATTATAGCCAGGGTTATCATGAGAAGCTTTGTAGTACTTCCCGTTTGGCAAATATAGAACAATAGCTCCTGTCGTATAGCTGGCACCCTCAACCCAGTTGGAGTAATAAAATTTGCAGGTGGAATCTTGTACTGGCGCTAGCGTTGGCGTTGGCGTTGGCGTTGGCGTTGGCGTTGGCGTTGGTGTCGATGTGGTCGTCGTCGTTGGTGACGATATCCTCCGTCTTGCATGAGAAATATCAGGCTGCAAAATCAGACCGCTTATAAACAAAGCCATAAGAGAAGAGTAGAAGGATCTTTTCATTTTTTTCTCCGGGTAAATATGTATATACAAATCAATATTTTTAGAATATTTTTTCAAAGCCATTCCGTTATTTATGACTACATAACGAAAAAAAACACAATAAGATCATTAATTTATTTTCTATGTTTTATCTTGTAAGAAGCGGGACCACCATAAAAAACGCTGTTGAAGCGTGTTGGTAACACTCAGGTAGTGCATGGCGTTTTCAGTAGCACGTCCTTTTTCAGCTTCCATTTCAACGGTATTGCCATCCACGCTACTCTGAAATGGCACCCGATACTGTAAACCGGAATCCATATCTCCCGACTCTTCCATTCCACTATTTATATGCTCTGCACGAGTGGTACTAAGGGTGGAGGCCCCCTCACTGCTGCTGTTTTGGCCAAACGAATCTAATTTAGCAGTCAGGCTCGAGGCAAAATCCATATCGCGTGCCTTATAACCGGGGGTATTATCGTTGGCAATATTCGCTGATAAAATTTCCTGTCGGCGTGCTCTAAGATGAAGTGCAGTTTCTTCAAACTGAAAAGCACGCTGAAGCTTATTAAGCATAATCGTATCTCCCAACTTTTTTCATCTGCATGACTAAGTGCGTACACAGAAGTTTTCCAGCAAGGCATAGCGACGCAGGCAGTACAAGTAGTACGGCAAGGCGCTATAACGCCGCTGGGGAGGTTTTGTGTACGCACTTAAAAGAGAATGCATACTGTTCCTGCTAAGTCATCGGCGTTCCCCGCCATATAATCTCTTCCACCACGAATTGAACCCGATGTCGAAATGCCGTCGTCATAAAGGCTTTCCATATCGCGAACCACATCCGCCGTCAAACCTTGATAGCAAACGGCAGTAGGACTGTTCCAGCCAGGAACAAATACACTGGTACGTGATAGCACTAAATTCCCGCCAAACGCATGAGTTGGACTTACGGTATCACGCCCGGAAATAATGCCCGCAAGGCGCAAATGATAAAAAGCCTGGCACGATTCGTTTTGAGTAACCCCTGCGCCGCACGCTGCATTCGTAGCACCATCAATCAGCCCATTACCATCGCCATTTACAATAGCTGGCAAATTTGCTCCCGGGGGCACTGTAAAGCGACTTGAGGCTTGCAGATCATCACCCGGCAGGAAATGAAACCGGTCTTGATAAGTCGTTACCGCTGCCACTAGCTCGCGATATTGGGTGTAGAGGGTTTTTACTTTAGTGTTTCGAATTAAGGCTTGGCCGCGCAAAATACCACCGACCAGCAAACTAATGATTGTGAGCACTAATGCTATTTCAATCAGCGTAAAGCCTCGAATTGGATAGGTTGGATAGCATGTTGGATAATATAAGCGCTTCATATTTCTCATCCTGATAGTGGCACTCCTGTTCCACTATCGGCTGATTCTACTGAAGTTTTTCTTTTTTTCGATTTTTTAGTAATTCTAGCCGCTGTTCTAGGAACTCTAATTCAGCAGGGAAAAGGACTTCGTGCTAACTGGCGAAAGGTATAGCATCCCCAGCGAAGAACAGCATTGCTCAAGAGCGAGGCCACAAAAGCCATAAACTTAGCGGGTTTTTTGAGCGCCCTGCCTGCTCCCCTGCCGCCTCTCCACTTCCCCAAAAAAAATCGGCGCGTTGTGCGCCTTGAATAGCCGAACCCACATCCTGCGCAATAACCAAGCGCTGTAAGGGTTGACGGTCGGGGGTACTCGACACCAGGTAAACAGGCGCTCCTAAGGGAAGAAAGTTAGGATCTACCGCAATGCTCCGCATGGGTGTCAACGAGATTCCCAGACTGCCTAAGGGCCCTGAAGCAGCTTCGGTATTTAAGACTTTAAAGAAAACATAACTAGGATTTGAGCCCATCACAGCGGGCAATTTCTCAGGATTCTTTTCCAGCCAGGTACGAATTGCCGGCATTGAGGCCTGCCCTGATGGCAGCCACCCCTTGTCGATCATAAAACGGCCTATCGACTTGTAAGGATGACCATTTGCATCCGCATACCCCAGACGCATTTCGTGGCCATCTTCTAATCGAATCCGAACGGAACCTTGAACATGCACTAAAAATACTTGGATTGGACTGTCGAGAAATACCAGCTCTTTTCCGGCTAAACTGCCTTGCGCCTTGCCTAACTCGATCTCTTCTCGTGTCCAATAGGGCTGTAATTGACCTGAAGCACCACGGCGCACCCGGCTCCCTGGGGTTTTTGCAGCAGGTTTTAGACGTACCAGATCATCTGGCACAGCATAGAGAGGATATCGAAAACGCGCCGTCTTCTGGCGTGAACCTTCGAATAAAGGCTCATAGTAACCCGTCATCAAACCAGGAGTCGCGCTGCTTGCCCCATGCTGATAGGGTAGAAAACGCTCTTCGATGAAACGCCGGATCACCATCGGGTGCAAAGCTAAATCGCGCCCATCTGCACAGACACTCTTCCAAACAGCCTGATGCTGCAACGTTTGACAGCTTCGAATAAACGCCTGCCAAGCTTCTTCTACAGCATCGCGATCCCATCCAGGCAAGGTTTGCCAGGATACCGGCGTCCAACCCTCAGGAAGACGGTTACTTGTACGGCTTCCTGGAGGAGGCACAATGCCTAAGGATGAAAGAGGGGGATTCTCATAACGAAGGCCGGGACTGCCCCTACTAAAATGGCCAGAACTGCTGCAACCATCTAAAAGTCCCGCTACAATCATTATCAGCACACCATTATAGGAAACCCACTTAGATGGCTTGGATATTGATTGAAGCTGCACTCGCTACACTCCTGCTGGTAGGATTAATGATCTGGACTTTGCGGGACACCTGGACATCAGAGCGACCTAAAGAATCTAGTGAATCACTCGAGGAATTGACAGCACAAAACGCGGAATCTCCACATCAAAGGCCTCACCATCCTCACTAATGAAGTGGTAGCGCCCCTCCATGGTTCCCACAGGCGTAGCGATAACGCTACTGCTAGTGTACTCAAAGGTTTCGCCAGGCTCTAGGATAGGTTTTTGACCTACCACGCCTTCACCTTTAACTTCTTTAACACCGCTCTCAGCATCAAGAATATGCCAGTGACGACTGATTAACTGCGCGGAAAGTTCACCGCGATTCGTAATTTTAATCGTATAAGCAAAGGCATAGCGCCCATTTTCCGGCAATGACTCTGATTCCATGTAAAAGCTTTCGGGCTCAATCTCGATCTCGGGCTTCATGACGCGCACCCCATCATCTTCATTTTAAACTCAAGCAGGTTAATCAGAACTCTCAGATTCCAGCAACTTTGTAGCATCTCTAAAAGAATAGCAGCCATTCCCCGTGCAATCAATCACGTTATCAATAAAGGTGATTACGGTGTTGCATGCGCAGGAGAAACTTTTGACTGACCCAGGCTATTCATTGAAAGTATACGAGGCTTATCGCCATACTCTAGCGTGAAGCGCCCTACTAACTGGCCCGAAAGCTGCTCACTTGCCCTAACACGCACATCACCCTCTCCCACGCCATTCCATACTAACGTACCCACTTTCAGATCCATTGCTCTCCATTGAACGGTTCCTGTTACGTCAGCCTGAAGCTGATCAACATTGCCTGACCAGTCAACCTCCATCCCTCCCCCTACTAACTCTACCTGTAAACGCTTTAAATTAAGATTTTGGCCCCTCAATCGATGACCTGAACCGATACAGCGCAGTTGTCCTGCCCAACCTTCGGGTACGGTAACCGTAACGGGTATGGCGGAGGCGCTGACTTCGGATTGATTCGATTGAAATTGTAACGTGCCATCCGGCCGCACAATCCATTCTGCATATAAGGCCAGCAGGTACTTCGAATCTACACTCACTTCAATATCAGTGCGGCGCTCGGTTTTCAGTGTTAAGGCTACGGGTTGGGCCCCAAAAGCAATGGATTGGATACCCACGAATCGTTGCTCAGCCGCAGGTACAACTACAGGTACCCACACTAGCACCCAAGCTACGGCTATAATCAGCCCCTTGATGCGTTCGTTGTGAAAGTCTACCAATGCGTACCTCCGCTCTTACCTTTGTTATCTACGCCACCTCTGCCTTGATGTCAGTTCCTGCATTCAGTCAGGCTGCCACCCCCATAGCTCCTACTCTTGACGCTGAAACATACCTGCTCAAAGACTTCAATAGCGATCAAATCCTGGTGGCTCAAAATGCTGATGAGCGCCGAGAACCTGCCTCTCTGACCAAATTAATGACAGCTTATCTGGCTTTTGAGGCACTACACACAGGTAAAATACGGCTCGACCAGACCACATCCGTTTCAGCGTATGCACATAAGCAGGAAGGTTCCCGTACCTTCTTAGAAGTTAATGAACGCGCTGATGTGAAAACCTTACTTTACGGAACCATCGTACAGTCGGGAAATGATGCCACTGTTGCCCTGGTAGAGCTTATCTCAGGTAACGAGCCCACTTTTGTACAGCTCATGAATACAACGGCAAAAAAACTGGGCATGCTCAATACCCACTTTGAAAATTCTACGGGTCTGAACAATCCAAATCATTACAGCACTGCCAGTGATCTGGCACGTTTAGCGGGTGCCATCATTCATGATTTCCCCGATTTTTATCCTATTTATTCTGTAAAATCATTCACTCATAATAAGATTTCCCAGCCCAATCGCAACCTGTTGCTCTACCGTGATCCTACTGTAGATGGAATGAAAACAGGCCATACGAAAAATGCAGGCTTTTGCTTGGTCTCTTCATCCAAGAGAGGGGATCGAAGACTCATCTCAGTTGTGATGGGAACAAAGTCAGATCTGGCACGAGCCCAGGAAAGTCAAAAATTGCTCAACTTTGGCTTTGGTGCTTATGAAACCACGTTAGGGCTCTCGGGAGGCCAGCGCCTGCAAGAAGCACCAGTGTTTAAAGGCGATTTATCCAATGTATATGTAGGTGCCGCCCACAATGTATGGGTAACACTTCCTAACGGAGATGCACGCAACCTTACACGTCAAGCAACACTCACTTCACCTCTTATTGCCCCCTTGAAAAAAGGTCACGAAGTAGGACGCGTAACGCTCTCACTCAATGGCAAAGCCATTCAGACCATTCCCTTAGTCACCCTTGAGGCTGTAAACTCGGGCAGTTTCATTAAGCGCATCAAAGACAGCATACGCTTACTTATTCAGGAACACTCAAGCACGCCTGCACGCATCTAACCTAACTAAGCAAGGGGGGATTAGCGATGCGCTACCACGATCTACGCGATTTTCTCGCTCAACTGGAACAGCGTGGCTGGCTCAAGCGCATTACCACACCGGTATCGCCTTATCTAGAAATGACCGAGATTAGTGACCGCGTACTACGATCGGGTGGCGCTGCTCTGCTTTTTGAGAATCCCACAGGGTTCACGACTCCGGTGCTCACCAACCTCTTCGGCACACCTGAACGCGTGGCCCTTGCCATGGGTGCAGACTCCCTTGAAGCTCTGAGAGATGTCGGACGTCTACTGGCTTTTCTGAAAGAGCCTGAACCTCCAAAGGGCTTCCGTGATTTATGGGAAAAATGGCCTCTGTTCAAGCAAGTATTGAATATGCCTTTAAAAGTGCTCCGTTCTGCCCCCTGCCAGGATGTGGTACTTGAAAAAGCCGACATTGACCTAAGCCAGTGGCCTATTCAACACTGCTGGCCTGGAGACATAGCCCCTCTTATTACCTGGGGGTTGGTTGTTACCCAAGGGCCGCATCAAAGCCGGCAGAATCTGGGCATCTACCGCCAGCAGGTCATTGGCCCTAACCGCGTTATCATGCGCTGGCTTGCCCATCGTGGTGGCGCACTGGATTTTCAGGCGCACCAGAAGGCGAGTCCAGGCACACCTTTCCCAGTCGCCGTTGTGTTAGGGGCTGATCCAGCTACCGTTTTGGCAGCTGTAACCCCCGTGCCCGATTCTTTATCTGAATATCAATTCGCAGGATTGTTGCGCGGTGAACGTACTGAATTGGTGGAATGCCTCAGTCATTCGCTACAGGTGCCCGCAAGTGCTGAAATTGTGCTGGAAGGCTTCATCTATCCCGACGACACAGCCCTAGAAGGCCCTTACGGCGACCACACTGGCTACTACAACGAGCAAGAACGTTTTCCTGTCTTCACTATTGAACGAATGACACATCGCAAGCAGCCTATCTACCACAGCACTCATACCGGTCGACCACCTGATGAACCTGCGGTGCTCGGCGTGGCGCTAAATGAGGTTTTCGTACCTATTCTGCAAAAACAGTTTACTGAAATCGTAGACTTCTATCTTCCGCCGGAGGGATGCTCATACCGCCTGGCCATTGTCAGCATCCGCAAAGCCTACCCTGGCCACGCCAAGCGAGTCATGATGGGCATTTGGAGCTTTCTGCGTCAATTTATGTACACCAAATTTGTGATCGTCGTCGATGACGATATCAATATCCGCGATTGGAAAGAAGTGGTATGGGCCATCACCACACGTATGGACCCCTTACGCGATACCGTGATGATCGACCGTACACCTATTGATTACCTTGATTTCGCCAGCCCCATTTCCGGCTTGGGCTCAAAAATGGGCCTGGATGCAACGAATAAATGGAAAGGCGAAACCGATCGTGAGTGGGGAACGCCCATTACGATGTCGGCAGATGTTAAAACTCGGGTGGATGAACTTTGGAAAGAATTAGAGCTTTAAATTTATAGCTTCTAGTCGGGAACCGAAATACCGGAAATTAATATCAGTTGGGTCTGCTTCGTACTTAAAATCTCACAGGGAAAAGTATGGATCTAGTGCGTGTGCTAATTATCGATGACGATGATGTAGATCGGGAAAAAATCCGGCGTCTTCTTGGAAAAATAGACCTTCCTGTGGAGATACACGAAGCTATCTCAGCGCAAGAAGCCCGGCAATTCCTAAGCACCTCTTTTTTTGACTGTGTTATTTTGGATTACCAGCTTCAAGATGCTGTTGGCACAGAGCTGCTACTTGAGATCAAGATACATCGGAGCGATCCTTGTCCAGTGATTATGATTACTGGGCTGGGAGATGAACGTATTCAGACCGAAGCGATGCGGGAAGGGGTATACGAGTATTTTTCGAAAACCTATCTCAAAGTACACCATCTGAGCATGGCATTAACAGGAGGATTACGTTGGGCGGAACTTGCCAAACGATTGGCTGATACCCAAGATCACCTCCAGCATTTATACCTCTACGATGACCTCACTCAACTCCCTAACCGCAATTTATTTTTCGATCGGCTCGATCAAAGCATGTTGGCGGGTGAGCGTCATACCACCCCTTTCACCCTACTGATCATTGATCTCGATTTATTCCATGAAGTTAACGACATGGTTGGCCACGAGGCTGGGAATTTCATATTGACGAGCGTCGCTGAGCGCTTAAAAAAAATTGTACGTAAATCCGATACCGTTGCTCGCCTGGAAGGAGATTCATTCGCCTGCTTGCTACAGGGTGCTTCTCAGCCAGATGATATTTCTAAAATTACAGAGAAAATCGCTCTATCTATACGCAAACCTATCATGATCAATGAGCATGCAGTATCGGTTGATCTTTCCATTGGCGCTGCACAATTTCCGCTTGATGGCCACGATCGTATCAGTCTACTCAGCAAGGCCGACCAAGCCATGTACCATGTCAAAATAGAACACGCGAGAAAGCGCGTCCTCTAGAAAATCACATTACGATCATTTCGTCTGCCTTTGAAGCTTCAAAAATCGCTCAAGCTCCTCTGGCAACGGGGCTTCAAAATTCATTGGCGCGCCACTGATAGGATGCCGAAAACTCAGCTTCCATGCATGAAGAAACATCCGCTTCAAGCCACTGCGCGCAAGCTGATGATTCCAGGCATCTGGTGCATACTTATCGTCGCCGCCAATCGGATAGCCTGTTGAGGCAAGATGGACACGAATCTGGTGAGTACGACCCGTCTGCGGCTCAGCTCGAACCAGAGAAAACTCTGGCCATGCCTCTATGCCTTCGAATAGCGTGCTTGAAGCCAGCCCTTGATTTTTATCTACGCGCACACGCCTCTCGCCCGAAGCCAGCACATAGCGAAAGAGAGGTAACTCAACTCTACGCCGCTCGCCCTCTGGCCAGTATCCTTGAACACCTGCCAGATAGACTTTCCGCATCTGATGTTCGCGTAGCATTTCATGTAATTTCACCAGAGCCTGTCGTTTTTTTGCCACTACCAACACACCTGAAGTATCGCGATCCAGACGATGCACTAATTCTAGGAGTTTGCATTCGGGATAACGGCTTCGAAGGCGTTCGATCAGACCATGCTCAATGCCGCTACCTCCATGTACTGCAAGGCCTGAAGGCTTATTGATAACCATCATTGCCTCATCTTCGTAGAGGCAATCTGGCGTCCATGGCTGGGCACGAGGCGCATCTTCAGGTACTTCAACACTTACGGGGGGCAGACGCAACTCATCTCCCGCTTCCAACCGGTAATCAGGCTTGGCACGCTTGCCATTAACACGAATTTGGCCGGTACGCAGTAAACGAAAGCATAGCGCTTTGGGAGCCGCCTTCCAATGCCGTTGTAAAAAATGATCCAGACGCTGTCCAGCTTGGTCTGAGTCGACTCGGAGATGCTCCACGTGGGGTTTGATTACTGTACTCATTTTTCCTATATAATGCTGATTGTCCGGTAGACGGGCGATAAAAAGTGGATGGGCTAAGACCTGAGTCTCTTGTTTTAAGCGTGGCGTTTGTTGTCCGCACTCTGGTTCTGATCTCTCGCATGGACTTAGCACTCCGTGCCGTGTGTCTACCGAGAAGCAGAAGTCGGTACTGTATCACAGTGACAGTGCTCTTTCCCCCTGCAATCTTTCCCCGAAGCGTGTAACTGTTGTTGCGCTTCATGATGTAAGACAGGGTAGTGAACCATAAGGATAGACATGAAGAGAATGCTTTTTAATGCTACGCAGGCAGAAGAGCTGCGCGTAGCGATTGTTGATGGCCAGAAACTCATTGACTTAGATATTGAGTCATCCCAAAAGGAGCAACGCAAAGGCAGTATTTACAAAGGTATCATAACCCGTATTGAACCCAGTTTAGAAGCCTGTTTTGTTGATTATGGCACGGAACGTCACGGCTTTCTCCCCTTTAAAGAAATTAACCGAACCAACTTCCACCAGGATAACGACCAAGAAAGTGGCGGCGGAAGTGGTCGTGGGCGCGCACAAACAGGTCTTAAAGAAGGTCAGGAAATCCTGATTCAAGTTGATAAAGACGAGCGCGGCAGCAAAGGCGCAGCGCTGACCAGTTTCGTTTCATTAGCAGGACGCTATCTGGTACTAATGCCTAACAATCCACGTGGCGGCGGCGTTTCGCGACGTATTGAAGGCGAAGAACGTAGTGAATTGAAAGAAACCCTGGGCCAGCTTAATGTGCCCGATGGCATGAGCCTGATTGCCCGTACTGCCGGTATAGGCCGTAATGTTGAAGAGCTTCAATGGGATCTCGACTACCTGCTCCAACTATGGACAGCCATTGAATCGGCAGCAGGCGGACTCAAAGCCCCCACCTTGATTTACCAGGAATCTAGCCTCGTTATCCGTGCTATTCGTGACTACTTTCACCCCGATATTGGTGAAATTCTTATCGATACCAACGAAATTTTCGAGCAGGCTCAACAGTTCATGAGCCATGTTATGCCGCAAAATGTGTCTCGCGTGCACCTGTATCAGGATGATATCCCTCTCTTCTCCCGCTTCCAGATTGAGCACCAGATTGAAACCGCGCATTCGCGCCAGGTAGGGTTAAGCTCAGGCGGCGCTATCGTGATCGATCACACAGAAGCACTGGTTGCTATCGACGTTAACTCAGCACGCGCTACTCGCGGTGCCGACATCGAAACCACTGCATTCAATACTAACCTCGAAGCTGCAGAAGAAGTAGCGCGCCAATTACGCTTGCGCGATTTAGGCGGTTTGATCGTGATCGATTTTATCGACATGGAAAATCAGCGTAACCAACGTGAGGTTGAAAACCGTCTGCGCGACTCGCTACGTTACGACCGTGCCCGTGTTCAGGTTGGTAAAATTTCCCGCTTCGGGCTGCTTGAACTCTCACGCCAGCGCCTGCGCCCCAGCTTGGGCGAATCTAACCATATTGCATGCCCGCGCTGCCATGGTCTCGGCCATATTCGCGGTACAGAATCCATCGCACTGCACGTATTACGCCTGCTTCAGGAAGAAGCCCTGAAAGGCAATGCCGCGCAATTGATTGCCCAGGTACCTGTCGATGTCGCTACCTACCTTCTCAATGAGAAGCGTACCGAAGTACATGAACTAGAAACCCGCCTTAAAGTTTCTATTCTCTTGCTTCCCAATCGCCATCTTGAGACACCGAACTATCAGATTCAAAAAATCAAGCAAGAAGAACTTAGCGGCGATAATCTCACCCCCAGCTTCCAGCGCGTTAATAAGCCTGAAGAAGAGGTGCTGACATCCCGCTCTGAACAAACCCGTGAGCCACGCCAGGAAGCTGCTGTTAAGGGTATTACCCCGAATCAGCCAGCACCTACCCCTGGTTCAGCTCATAGCCATGGGCACTTGCGTGCTAACTACCCTAAAGATGGTATCTTGCAGCGTCTATGGACATGGATAGTAGGTGATGCGCCGATTGAAGCGGTTGCATCGAAGCCTAGTGAAACGGCTGCTGCCAGCTCAGGAGCAATCGCAGTACCTCAACGTACTAACCAAGGCCGTGAGCCGCGTGATCAGAGACGTCCCGATCGCCAAGGCGGACGTGAGCCACGTGATTCGCGCGAACCTCGTGCACCGCGAAATAATGCCGCTGGCCAAGGTCAATCCGGCGAACGTGAAGCGCGAGATAATCCACGTGATGGTCAGCGCAACGATAATCAGCGCGATAATCCCAGAAACTCCAATCGCAATGATAACCGTCCTGAGCGTCAAGAGCGCCCTGCCCGTGCACCGCGTCCTGAAAACGAACAGCGTGAACCACGTAATGATCAGCGCTCAGAGCGTCGTGAATCACCCCAGGCCTCACTGATTGTTGCAGCGGTTCGTCCTGCGATCGAAACCGATACCTCTTCATTGACTGAAACTTCCCAGAACCAGAATCCTGAGGCAGCGCAAAATGACAGGCCAGAACAAGGGCAACGCCGTGGTCGCGGTCAAGGTCACAATGGGAACAATCGTCGACGCGAACGCCTTTCCGCAAATGGAGAAGCTGAAACTGCAGCACTGAATACGGGATCAAGTGAAGCAGCTAACGTTCAAGATGCTGTATCTGTCGTAGAAGCAGAGCCTGCACGACGCGAACGCGCGCCTCGCCGCGCACCTCGCGAAAAACAGGAAGCACCTCGTGATCTCGCCGATGCCAGCGAAGCCGCTCATGCGTCGCCTCTGCATCAGCCTTCACCTATCGTTACAAAAACTGTTGTAGCCGCCGTGATAGTAGCTCAGCCAACTGCGTCTCCCACTCCTAAAGAGCCGCTGGTGTCTGATAAAGATATCGTAGGCCGTCCGCCGAAAGCTGATGACCTACCATCTCCTGAGGCGCGCGGTTTGATTATGGTGGAAACATCCGCTGGCCAAACAGCCCCTTCTGAGTCTGCTGCTACGCCACCGCCCGCACCACGCGCTCGCCGTGCGCCCCGCCGTAAATCTGTGATTGAAGCCGAGCCTATGCTTCAAGTGGAAACTCAGAACGGTTCGAGCAATCACGCGGATAGCAACAACACTAACTTTGCTGCAGAAGCGCCTATAGTTCCTATGGCGCCCATAGCTCCTACAACGAGCAATGCAGACAACGATAACCCCCAGCTCGTTTAGTGGGAAAGACGGCCTCACTCTTGCAAAGGATGAGGCCTTTTTCGTCGTACATTCTAGAAAGTGTTCAGATGCGTCGCCTGCCAGTATTGTCTCGCTCCTCTCGCTCTTTCATCTTCGCCTGCCTGGCTCTCAGTAGCTCATTATTAGTCCCTTCTGTAGAAGCGGCACGGCGAAATCTCGAAGAAATTCTCGTAGTCGTCAACAACGACGTTATTACTAACGAGGATTTCGCTCAATACAAAAAGATTACCTTGCGGCAATTGGGCAATAACAAAATACCGCTACCACCCGAAGCCCAGCTTAACGCGCAGATTTTGGATCGTCTGATCAACGAGCGCATTCAGCTTCAGGTTGCCGAACAAAGCGGCATTCAGGTGGAAGAATTGCAGCTTAACCGCAGCCTTCAGCGTATTGCTGAAGATAGTCATATGACGGTGGCACAATTAATGACCGGCTTAGAACGCACAGGTATTACCGTGGCGCGTTTCCGCGAAGAAATCCGTCATGAAATTCTGCTTAATCGTCTGCAAGAGCGGGAAATTGGTGCACGTGTTACGGTCAGCGAAGCTGATATCGACCGCTATTGGGAGCAACAGGCCCAAGCTCCGACATCACAAAATACTCCTGTTAGCGCCGTGCCCCAATACCATGCCCGCCACATTCTGATTAAAGTAAACGAAGCGATGCCGGATGATGAAGCTCAGCAGAAAATTAAGGGGCTTTATCGTCAGCTTCAGGCGCAGCCTGACCAATTTGCAACTCTGGCTGAACGGCATTCTGAAGATGGCACTGCCCGTAAAGGCGGCGATTTAGGCTGGCTCAGTTTGGGGGATACCGTACCGGAATTTGAACATGCCATGGTTGCTCTCAAACCCAACCAACTTAGTGGACCTGTGCGCTCCCCTTTCGGTTATCACTTAATTCAGTTACTTGCAACGCGCCAATACGATGCACAGAAAAATAAGGATCGCACCATTGCTCGCAATGCGCTGCGAGCACAGAAAATGCAAGAAACCTTTGCTGATTGGCTACAACAGTTACGCGCCAGAGCTACGATTGAATATCGTGCTGCAAAACCGCCTGCTGGTTAACTGGAAATTCTGCATCCTATAATCCCCTAACTAAAACCCTGCTGCGAGGAGCTTCCTGAATAATGCATGATTTTTTTTCTCATCTTAACGAACAGCTTCAGACTCTTCGGCAGGAAGGCTACTACAAGCCTGAGCGCGTTATCACAACGCCTCAACGCGCTCAGCTTAGTTTGGCAAACGGTCAATCCGTTCTCAATTTCTGCGCGAACAACTACCTGGGATTAGCCAATGATTCCCGCCTCATCGCGGCGGCCCAGCAAGGTTTAACCGATTATGGCTATGGCGCAGCTTCTGTGCGCTTCATCTGCGGCACTCAAAAGATACATAAAGACCTCGAGCACGCGCTCAGTGATTTCCTTGGCACTGAAGATACCATCCTCTACTCAAGCTGTTTCGACGCCAATGGCGGGGTTTTCGAAACCTTGCTAGGTGAAAACGATGCGGTCATTTCCGATGAATTAAATCACGCCAGTATTATTGATGGCATCCGGCTCTGTAAGGCCCAGCGCTACCGCTATAAAAACAATAATATTGAAGATCTGGAAACTCAGCTCAAGGCGGCTGATGCAGCGGGTGCGCGCTTTAAACTTATTGTGACCGATGGCGTTTTCTCCATGGATGGGATTATTGCCAACCTTGCGGCCATCTGCGAACTTGCTGATCGTTACAACGCACTCGTTATGGTCGATGATAGCCATGCTGTCGGCTTTATTGGCGAACAGGGGCGCGGCACACCAGAGCTGTGTGGCGTTGCGGATCGTATTGATATCTACACGGGAACACTTGGCAAAGCCTTAGGCGGCGCTTCGGGAGGATATGTTTCAGGGCGCGCACCCATCGTTGAATGGTTACGCCAGCGCTCCCGCCCTTACCTTTTCTCAAACTCCCTTGCACCCTCTATTACCGCTGCCAGCCTTGAAGTTCTGCGGATTCTCAAAACCGATGGCTCCCGATTACGTCACCAGCTCAAAGAAAACGCCGAACATTTCCGGAGTGGCATGACAGCCTCCGGCTTTACGCTGATTCCTGGACAACATCCTATTATTCCCGTCATGCTGGGTGAGGCGCGCCTTGCTGGCGAACTTGCTTCGAAGCTGCTGGATGAAGGCATTTATGTGATCGGTTTCTCTTTTCCTGTCGTTCCCAAAGGGCGCGCACGTATTCGAACTCAAATGTCAGCAGCCCACACCCCTGCTCATGTTGACCAGGCTATTACTGCTTTTACCAAAATTGGGCGAGAACTCGGTATCATATAGAACATTTTAAATTTCTAAGTCAGCTCTGTTGTAAGCTAGGCGCATCAAAAAAATCTTATGTCTCATAGGATTACTATATAAGAGGGTTTTGACCGTAATGCAGTATTGCAATACAAAAGGGGATTTTTACAGACGCCCTGAGAAACATTGCACTTCGCAGTACCTTGGCGGCAACGTTGCCGTATAAGAACTCTTGAGGTTGTCTATGAAAGCACTTGCTAAACTTACGCGCGCACCAGGCCTTACGCTCACGGATATCGAAAATCCAGAAGTGGGCCATAATGACGTACTTATAAAAATTCATAAAACCGCCATCTGTGGAACAGATATCCATATCTGGAAATGGGATGAGTGGGCAGAATCTACAGTTCCTGTCCCTATGAATGTGGGGCATGAATACGTTGGCGTTATTGCAGCCCTAGGGGACGGAGCCAGAGGCTTTAAAATCGGCGACCGCGTCAGTGGCGAAGGTCATATCGTGTGTGGAACCTGCCGGAACTGTCGTGGAGGACGCTACCATTTATGCCCGAATACGGTAGGCGTAGGTGTTAACCGTCCAGGTGCTTTTGCCGAATACCTGGCAATCCCTGCTTTTAACGCCATTAAAATTCCTGATGATATTTCCGATGATATCGCTGCCATCTTTGATCCTTTTGGCAATGCTACTCACACCGCGCTCAAATTCAATCTGGTCGGTGAAGATGTGCTGATTACAGGCGCTGGCCCTATTGGTATTATGGCGGTGGCCATTGCCCGCCACGTCGGCGCACGTCATATTGTAATTACTGATGTGAACGATTACCGTCTGGAACTGGCCCGTACCATGGGAGCGACCTGTGCCATCAATGCCAGGGATGACTCACTCAAAGACGTGATGGAAGACCTTGGCATAACAGAAGGTTTTGGGGTAGGAATGGAGATGTCGGGTAATCCCACCGCATTCCGCGATTTACTAGAAAGCATGAGCCATGGGGGAAAGGTTGCTCTACTGGGTATTCCTCCTAAGAACACGCTTATTGATTGGAATCAGGTTATTTTTAAAAGTCTGGAGCTTAAAGGTATCTATGGCCGCGAAATGTTTGAAACCTGGTATAAGATGATCGCCATGCTTCAATCTGGTCTCGACCTGACTCCAGTGATCACTCATCACTTTCCAGTGGAGGATTATGCGACGGGCTTTGAAACAATGCTTTCAGGAAGATCCGGGAAAGTTATTCTGGATTGGAACTCACCGAAGGATTAGAAATCGGGTTTAACTCTACCCCCCCTAAGGAGTCTACATCATGGGCTATACCACTACCCTGGGTATGCATACCTACTTTTTCTCTGATCTCAAAGAGGTATTAGCAAAAGCCACCCCTGAACGTTCCGGTGATCATCTTGCTGGAATCGTTGCCCGGAGCGAAGAACAGCGCATCGCCGCACGCTTCGCATTAGCAGAAATCCCTCTTAAAAACTTCCTTAATGAAGCCCTCATTCCCTACGAAAGCGACGAAGTCACCCGGCTGATTATGGATGGGCACGACGTCAATGCTTTTAGCCACATCAGCCACCTTACAGTCGGCGGCTTCAAGGAATGGCTGCTTTCAAATTTCGCGACTACTGAAATGTTGAAGCAGGTGGCACCCGGTGTTACTCCAGAAATGGCCTCTGCAGTCAGCAAATTAATGCGAAATCAGGAATTGGTATTCGTCGCGCAGAAATGTCGGATCGTGACGGCCTTCCGCAATACTATTGGCCTACCCGGACGCATGTCGGTACGCCTTCAACCTAATCACCCTACTGATGATCCGCGATTCATCTCCGCTTCTATTCTGGATGGCTTGCTTTACGGTTGTGGCGATGCGGTAATTGATGTGAATCCCGCCAGCGATAACATTGAAAGCCTGACGAGACTGATTCACGTGCTGGATGAAGTCATTCAACGCTACGCTATTCCCACCCAATCATGCGTGTTGGCTCCCATCACCGACACCCTCAAAATGATTCAGCACCGAGCTCCTGTAGATTTGGTTTATCAGATGATTGAGGGCACGGAAGATGCTAATAAAACTCATGGCTTTAACCTGGCGCTTTTAGCAGAAGCCCGCGAAGCAGCGCTTTCGCTCGACCGCGGAACAGTGGGCAACAACGTGATGTACTTTGAAACTGAGCAAGGTAGTGCGCTTGCCGCATCGGCTCATCATGGGGTAGATCAGCAAACATGCGAAGCCCGCGCTTATGCTGTCGCTCGCAAGTTCAACCCTCTTCTCATCAATACAGTAGTCGGATTCCTTGGGCCTGATTATCTCTATAATGGCAAGCAATTGATCCGCGCAGGGCTCGAAAGCCACTTCTCCGGCAAATTAATGGGCCTGCCGATGGGATGCGATATCTGCTTTACCCATCGCGAAGAAGCAGATCAGGACGATACAGATTCCCTGCTTACTCTACTCTCTGTAGCAGGTGCCACCTTTATCATTGGTGTTCCTGAAACAGATGATACCCTGATCGACTATCACCGCACGTCTTTTCAAGATGCTCAGTATGTACGACAGGTATTAGGATTAAAACGCGCGCCTGAATTTGAAACTTGGCTTGAAACCATGAAGATTATCAATGTTTCAACAGGCCAACTCCTTGATCTCTCGCCACAGCATCCACTGCTCGCCCTGCTTCCTGCAGAACCTGCTAGTGAACCTGTGCGCCTCGAATAAGGCCAAATACGATACAGATGTCCAAGCTTTTCACAGATCCTACTCCTGCAGCACCGCTTGCTGAAATGCTTCGACCCGCCCATATATCAGAAGTGATTGGGCAAAGTCATCTGTTAGGCGAAGGCAAACCCTTGCGTTTGGCTTTTGATGCTGGAAAAGCCCACTCTATGATTTTATGGGGCCCACCAGGGGTAGGCAAAACTACCCTGGCACGATTGATGGCACAAGCTTTCAGCAGTTCATTTATCGCCCTATCTGCAGTATTTGCAGGCGTTAAGGATATTCGTGCTGCGATGGAGCAGGCCGAGAACACCCTCTCAAGCTTGGGAAAACATACGCTTCTGTTTGTAGATGAAATTCACCGCTTCAATAAATCTCAGCAGGATGCCCTACTCCCCTATGTGGAATCAGGATTAGTCACACTGATTGGCGCAACCACCGAGAACCCTTCCTTTGAAGTGAACTCCGCGCTACTTTCCCGAGCACAAGTGTATGTACTCCATTCTTTAAACGACGAAGAACTGCTGCAGTTGCTGCATCACGCTCAAGAGAAAGCGCTACCGCATCTTGAATTTGATGATGTGGCAAGCTCTACGCTGATTGGCTATGCCGATGGCGATGCGCGACGGCTTCTGAACCTTCTTGAACAAACCGATACTGCCGCCAAAACAACCGGTATTCAGCGTATCGATAAGGCTTTTGTTGAACGCTCACTGACTCTCAACTCAAGGCGCTTCGATAAGGGCGGCGACAACTTTTATGATCAGATTTCCGCCCTGCATAAATCGGTGCGCGGCTCGCATCCTGATGCCGCCTTGTATTGGCTGTGCCGGATGCTGGATGGTGGAGCTGATCCTAAATACTTATCACGCCGCATTGTCAGAATGGCGTGGGAGGATATTGGACTGGCTGATCCACGAGCCATTGAGATTGCCGTGAATGCGGCAGACACTTACGAGCGACTGGGCTCCCCAGAAGGCGACTTGGCCTTAGCCCAAGCGACGATATATCTGGCAGTCGCTGCAAAAAGTAATGCGGGTTATAACGCCTATAAGCAGGCGATGGCTTTCGTGAAAAAAGATTCGTCCCGAACGGTTCCGGTTCACCTCAGAAATGCCCCGACCAAGCTTATGAAAGAGTTGGGACACGGACACGCCTATCGCTATGCCCATGATGAACCCAATGCCTACGCTGCTGGCGAGACATATCTGCCCGACGATATGGACGAACCAGGATGGTATCAGCCGGTGACACGTGGCTTGGAAATTAAGATTGCGGAGAAGATGGCACTGCTGAAGAAAATGGATGCGGACGCGAGAAAGACTAGCTAGTACTACATACAGGGCAAGCAGGATCGCGCTGAAAACGGCTGGTGCGCCAGCTCCCACTTCGTAAATCCATACTCAACAGCCGATTCGTAAACGCATCCCCCAAACCCAGCAATACCTTGAGAGCCTCACTGGCTTGAAGCGCCCCCACTACGCCAACCAGCGGTGCGAAAATCCCCGTGGTTGCGCAGCGCCGTTCCACGACATCCTCGCCTTCAGGAAACACGCAGTGATAGCACGGAGAAGAAGGCTCACGGAAATCAAAGACCATCAAGCGGCCCTCCCACTCCACTGCCGCACCACTCACCAGCGGTACATTCCGTGCCTTACATACGCGATTCACTGCATAACGTGCATCAAAATTATCGGTACAGTCGATCACCAGATCTATACCTTCAAGCTGGGCTGAGAACTGCGCTTCACTCCAGCGTTCCGTATAGGCATCGAATCGCACCAAGGGATTGAGCGCACGCAACGACTCAGCCGCTGCTTCCGACTTTGAGTGCCCTACATCCGACATTCGATACAGTACCTGGCGTTGAAGATTATCGAGGCTCACCGTATCGAAATCAGCCAGCACAAGATGCCCAATACCGGAAGAGGCAAGATAAGGCGCCACCGCGCTACCCAAGCCCCCCATGCCTAGCACGAGCACTTTTGAGGCAGCCAGACGATGCTGATGCTCCTCTGACCACTCGTTTAGCAGAAGGTGGCGACTGTAGCGCAGTAACGCTTCATCATTCATCTGTAATAGAACGCCCCGCCAGAAAAGCCACTGCATCGGCTTGCGGCAACGTTGTCTGTTCCAATGCCTGTCCTCGCAACGGCTTGATGGTGACGGTACCATTTGCACATTCCGACTCACCCAGAATAGCCGCGAAATGCGCACCGCTAGCATCGGCTTTCTTCATCTGAGATTTCAAACTTCCCGCAGGGCTATGAACCAGTGCCGACAAACCTGCCGAACGCACTTCTTCTGCCACTGTAAGGGCTGTTTCTAAGGCAGATGGCCCCTGATGCAATACATACACATCCACAGCAGGCTGTGCCTGAATACGCTGTTGTTGTTCAATCAGCAGTAGTACGCGTTCAATACCAATACCGAAACCACAGGCTGGGGCAGGCTTTCCGCCCAATTGCTCCACCAAGCCATCGTAACGCCCGCCACCGCAGATTGTTGCCTGCGCGCCTAGATCGCGGGTTGTCCATTCGAATACGGTGCGGTTGTAATAGTCCAGACCACGAACAAGACGTGAATTGATCACGTAAGGAATATTCACCGCATCCAAATAACGACATACCGCTGAAAAATGCTCGCGTGCTTCCTCCCCCAGGAAATCTTGCAGATTGGGGGCAGCGGTAATCACCTCAGCCATTGCCGGATTTTTGCTATCGAGCAAACGCATCGGATTGGTATGCAAACGGCGAAGCTCTTCTTCCCCTAATGCCCCGCGATGCTGCTCGAAGTGATGAATCAGCGCGGTGCGATAGGCCACTCTATCGTGATAATCGCCAATGCTATTGAGCTCAAGCTGAATACCCGTCAAACCCAGCGCCTGCCATAGGCGGTGAATCATCATCAGATGTTCGGCATCCAGCTCCGGGCCTTCAAAACCCAGTGCCTCGACCCCAATTTGATGAAACTGACGATAGCGGCCTTTCTGAGGGCGCTCATGACGAAACATGGGGCCTGTGTACCAGAGGCGCTTCCCCCCGTCGTAGAGTAAATGATGCTGCACTACCGCGCGAACACAACTGGCTGTGCCTTCAGGCCGAAGCGTTAAACGCTCGCCATTCAGCCCATCGACGAAGGTATACATTTCCTTCTCAACAATGTCGGTAACTTCGCCAATCGAGCGCACAAAGAGTTCGGTGGGTTCTACAAGAGGCATTCGAATGGGCTGATAGCCGTACGCGTTTAATACCTGACGCGCGGCCTGCTCAAAGGTGGCCCACAACGCTGCTTGTTCGGGCAGCACATCGTTCATGCCACGAATGGCCTGCAAAGCTTGATTCATAAGGTTTCACTAGGGGAAAAAGAGTCTCGACCGCTTAATTATACAACGAGGGGTGACGACCTTTGCGCTCATCCCGCGAGCGGAAAGAGTTTGCTTTAAACAGGTTGTTCACAGCTAGGCTGAAAACCATTATAGCGATGCCACCCCAGAGACTGGTCTGGGGATGGCTTCGCACGTACTCAAGAAAAAGACTCATTTGTACTGCCTGATAAAAAATTAAAGATTAAAGATTAAAAGTTAAAGTAATTTGCCGACGAATAATTAAATGTGTCGCCGTAATGGGTTACTTCCTGAGACGCCGCAAAGGAAGAATTAGAATTACCCGAAGAGCACGAAGTAAACGACGGCATACAGCTCACCATACGATCCAGACTCCCATAATCATACTTATTATCGCCATGCTTGTTACCACTATGCTTGTCGTAACAAGAATCGTTGAAGTACGATCCTTTGTGCGGCTCAGTAGATAAATTAGAACTTTTGGGACTGCAGAAAGTAGCTTCTTTACACTCTTTATATCCTGCTGGCTGATCAGACACTAAAGACGACAAGCTTGAAAGCTGTGAATCTAAATTTGGAGGTGTAGATGGATGATAGTTGGTATTTTCCATGATTATCGACTCCCTTTAGTAGTGTGTTGTTGTAGCACGATAAAGAAGTAGCCTCTTGATTATACCTAAGTGGGCGGGGAATTAGGGAGAACGGGCGGGAAACGCAGGAATATGTCTGAATAATCAACTTACTTAGTAGCGAATCAGATAGTTTACGCTATGTTCTAGTTATGACTGGCAGGGCACCACAAGATGCACTGCCAATTTTTGCGTTTATGGGGTAGCGTGACTACGGAGCTTTGGGGTAATCATTGCTATGCTGCCGCAGCCATTAGGGCATCCACATCATGAGCAGCGCTGTCGTGGTTATCTATGGGCCCCAACAATTCCCAGGGTGTCCAGTCTACTACCCCATCAAGCGTTTTATCCCTCTCATCATAGAAGTGATAACCGCGTAATCGTGAGAACGCATAGAACATTAAGCCAATGGCCATGACAAACCAAAAGAAGGCTTGCCCAGAAACCTGGTTAAGATATTGTTTCAACTTATCTTCCTCCTTATTCCTTGAATGTTAAATACATGCCCTCTCATCTTATTTAGCAATAGAGTTTGCTTATACTTTCTCTTTGCGTTGTAAACAAATCGGAGGCAATTTTTAGCGATCAAAGCAAGTAACACGCCCCTGTTAGATCGCATATGTTTCGTGATGATGTCTTGAGTATTACCTGCAAGCGCCAGCTCAATGAAGTGATTATCGGCCTTACCAAGCCATACTTCAGGCCATACTTGCACTAGCCCGCCCTTACTCCTGTTGCCCTGGCACTTGAGAGCGCTCTGACGGTTCATCTCCACGTTAGGAACATTACATTTAACATAACAATACTTATACGATATGACTCATGGGAAACTCTCAAATCCAGCAGCCCTTAAATCCCTAACTATCGATCTATCCCCACTCGTTGGAACACTCTACAGAGCATAAAAACGTAAACGCTCTGCCCGGTTCATCCCTACGTCCATGGGGAACACAACGCCGCTTTGATATCCGCGGGGCTTGAATCCGGTTCATCCCCAGGGACGTGGGGAGCACTCGCGAGGGTCAATAAGCATGTGCCCGGAGTCCGGTTCATCCCCACAGACATGGGGAACACTGTGATATTCGCGGCTAGTGTCATGATCATTCCGATTCATCCCCACTGGCGTGGGGAACACAGCTTTCATAATCCCACCGCCTCTTTAAATCGCGGTTCATTCCCACTGGCGTGGGGAACACTAATCGTTCTGCTCCATAATCACAGCCATTTGCGGTTCATCCCCACGTTCGTGGGGAACACCAAGAAACACTGAACCCGCTGCTGATGCTGTACGGTTCATCCCCACGTTCGTGGGGAACACAAAAGATAAATCAGAACCAGCAACGAAAAAACCGGTTCATCCCCACGTTCGTGGGGAACACAAGTGGTCTTAGCTTCTACTGAAGCTTGCCTGCGGTTCATCCCCACTGGCGTGGGGAACACGAAATTAATTTGCGCACAACTGCAAAGAGCCGCGGTTCATCCCCACTGGCGTGGGGAACACTCTTTAGTAAAAATGTATAAATTAACGATAGACGGTTCATCCCCACTAGCGTGGGGAACACATGAAATTCCACATTAGAAAGAGAAAATATATCGGTTCATCCCCACTGGCGTGGGGAACACAAGCGGGGGGCTTAGATATTCAATACTGCGGTCGGTTCATCCCCACTGGCGTGGGGAACACTAGCGTATGCCTACGGTAAAGCATGCGATTGGCGGTTCATCCCCACTGGCGTGGGGAACACCTTGTACCCAAGAGCCAGTCGGCGTAATTTTACGGTTCATCCCCACTGGCGTGGGGAACACTACCCTTCCCCCTCCACGGAAACACCATGCCACGGTTCATCCCCACTGGCGTGGGGAACACGTTTGATTTAGATGCAACTGCCTAAAATAGTTCGGTTCATCCCCACTGGCGTGGGGAACACGAGCAACCAGCTCACGTAATCTCCTGGAAGATCGGTTCATCCCCACTGGCGTGGGGAACACAAGCAATGCTGATTCTTCATTGAATAAGAACTCGGTTCATCCCCACTGGCGTGGGGAACACGTAAGGCGCACGGAATATCGAGTGTCACCACACGGTTCATCCCCACTGGCGTGGGGAACACTGCTGTATTGGTTAGAGTTACAGGGAAAGAAACGGTTCATCCCCACTGGCGTGGGGAACACGGGCCCCATGAATTCTGTGGCATCGCCTGGTCCGGTTCATCCCCACTGGCGTGGGGAACACCAACAGAAGAATCGTTAAAGTCTGCTCAAAAACGGTTCATCCCCACTGGCGTGGGGAACACGCCAAAGCGTTGCGGCTGGAGTGTCTGGGGGATGGTTCATCCCCACTGGCGTGGGGAACACTTCAGTCTCCATTGGCTCGAAGATTGGCAGTGCGGTTCATCCCCACTGGCGTGGGGAACACACGCTCATGCCCGTCCAGTCGCGGTCATCCAGCGGTTCATCCCCACTGGCGTGGGGAACACTTCCGGTGTTCTTATGATCATTGCTGAACTCGCGGTTCATCCCCACTGGCGTGGGGAACACATAAAATTATCTAATATAACAGCGTGATAAGGCGGTTCATCCCCACTGGCGTGGGGAACACAAGAGTCCCGGCTTCCCCCTCGAGCGCCCACGCGGTTCATCCCCACTGGCGTGGGGAACACTCGATGCGGTGAGGGCGGCAATGGCTCCTACTCCTAAGCGGTTCATCCCCACTGGCGTGGGGAACACCCCTTGCCGTCTTGTTAATCGCTATCTTTACCCGGTTCATCCCCACTGGCGTGGGGAACACGAAAAACCCAATATAAAAAGTGCGATACCTTACGGTTCATCCCCACTGGCGTGGGGAACACAATGTGACAATGCACTGTAAAGCTAAAATGCTCGGTTCATCCCCACTGGCGTGGGGAACACCATCATGCGTCTTGACTAATGCAGTACCAACGCGGTTCATCCCCACTGGCGTGGGGAACACCGCCTCTATAACATCAATCCTCGACCTCATGGCGGTTCATCCCCACTGGCGTGGGGAACACCTTTGCCAAACGACTCGCCCGACCTCTTTCACCGGTTCATCCCCACTGGCGTGGGGAACACCGAAACGATTACAGCGTATTCGAAGCCTGGGGCGGTTCATCCCCACTGGCGTGGGGAACACATGAAATTACTAGCCCTGGGCCTGATGGCGATCGGTTCATCCCCACTGGCGTGGGGAACACTCCTGATATTTTTTTCTAAGGCTTGAAAAATGCGGTTCATCCCCACTTGCGTGGGGAACACCTGGGCCGTGGCCGATTTAGCACCATCCAGCTCGGTTCATCCCCACTGGCGTGGGGAACACTCCTTCCCGGCTTCGCGCCGGTTTTTTTATTTCGGTTCATCCCCACTGGCGTGGGGAACACTGGACTCAAATCAAACCAGTTCGGCTAGAGTACGGTTCATCCCCACTGGCGTGGGGAACACTTAGGGGGCCGCCGTATCATTTGTGGCCAGATCGGTTCATCCCCACTGGCGTGGGGAACACACAGGACGGTAACCGGAGACAGTTAACTAACACGGTTCATCCCCACTGGCGTGGGGAACACTAGAAGAAGGCTACACGATGGAAGTATGGAAGCGGTTCATCCCCACTGGCGTGGGGAACACGCGTCAGGCATTACTATAGAAGGGGTGCGACCCGGTTCATCCCCACTGGCGTGGGGAACACCTACCGTGCAAGAAGCGAAAGAATTTACTAATCGGTTCATCCCCACTGGCGTGGGGAACACCAGGTGAAAAACTTACAATAACGGAAGCTATGCGGTTCATCCCCACTGGCGTGGGGAACACCTGCTACCGCAAACCGCTACCGTTAACTACCTCGGTTCATCCCCACTGGCGTGGGGAACACTGCTGAATACCCGTCCGTCCCTGCCCTCCTTTCGGTTCATCCCCACTGGCGTGGGGAACACATCACGACTTTGCGACGTTCGGCAATACAGTCCGGTTCATCCCCACTGGCGTGGGGAACACCTCCATTAGGGCTTTTACTACCCTTTGATATTCGGTTCATCCCCACTGGCGTGGGGAACACCACGCCCTTAACCTGCATAAGCTCCTTGGTGGCGGTTCATCCCCACTGGCGTGGGGAACACCTGATTTAATTCTGGGATAAGGCCACCGGTCGCGGTTCATCCCCACTGGCGTGGGGAACACCGGCTGTACAATCTGTTATTTCAACGTGATATCGGTTCATCCCCACTGGCGTGGGGAACACCTATGACAACATGACTGGCGATTTATCTGATCCGGTTCATCCCCACTGGCGTGGGGAACACTGCTCTTTATATCATCAACCAGTTTTCTAAGCCGGTTCATCCCCACTGGCGTGGGGAACACCTCAAGGGGCTGGCTCCCGAGATGCCCTTTAGCGGTTCATCCCCACTGGCGTGGGGAACACATTTTATTCTCTAAGGGCATCTTAATCGATGCCGGTTCATCCCCACTGGCGTGGGGAACACCTCATATCAACCCACATTGGCTTATTATGGTACGGTTCATCCCCACTGGCGTGGGGAACACGCAAATCATTATTTTAATAAATTGGCGAGTGACGGTTCATCCCCACTGGCGTGGGGAACACGCTTAAGCTCCTTTTCTACATTCATTTGAGAGCGGTTCATCCCCACTGGCGTGGGGAACACTTTTCTCTGAATGGGTACGCCTCCCTCAATGCCGGTTCATCCCCACTGGCGTGGGGAACACCTCGGCGGGCTATGCTCAGAATCAAGGCAGGGCGGTTCATCCCCACTGGCGTGGGGAACACGATCTCGTCTCGAGTTTTTTCAAACCAGTGATCGGTTCATCCCCACTGGCGTGGGGAACACAAGTTAAAGAGTTAGAGGCAGTCACACTACCTCGGTTCATCCCCACTGGCGTGGGGAACACAGGCAAGAATTCTATCCATCAATTTTTGATGCCGGTTCATCCCCACTGGCGTGGGGAACACTGCTGGTCGGCATACTTCGCCTCAGTAGTAGCCGGTTCATCCCCACTGGCGTGGGGAACACTTCACCTGGGCGCTGATGGTCAGTCAGCAGGTCGGTTCATCCCCACTGGCGTGGGGAACACTGTGCTGTTGTCTAGTGCAGCCAAGACGCTAACGGTTCATCCCCACTGGCGTGGGGAACACCTTTGAAATGATGATGCATGCAGGGGAATAAGCGGTTCATCCCCACTGGCGTGGGGAACACTTCTGCCTCTGGTTGGGGCTACGATAGGAACACGGTTCATCCCCACTGGCGTGGGGAACACGCCGTTACGAGCAAGAAGCCGGAAGAAAGAGGCGGTTCATCCCCACTGGCGTGGGGAACACACATTGACGGAAATGCACGAACGAATGTCGAGCGGTTCATCCCCACTGGCGTGGGGAACACACACCGTGTTAGCGCAAAGCTGGGAGTTCATCCGGTTCATCCCCACTGGCGTGGGGAACACCTGTGAAATCTGACTCCGTAGCGCCATCTCTGCGGTTCATCCCCACTGGCGTGGGGAACACTTACATTCCTATGCCAGAACCTTTTTAAGAGCCGGTTCATCCCCACTGGCGTGGGGAACACCAGCAACGGAACCGTAAACATTAATGGAAAGACGGTTCATCCCCACTGGCGTGGGGAACACCTCTGGTAGTATTTCCCAATCTCCAGCTAAATCGGTTCATCCCCACTGGCGTGGGGAACACCATCAGCTCCGGCCTACGCTCAAAAGTCGGATCGGTTCATCCCCACTGGCGTGGGGAACACAAGAGGTGCGACATGCTAACAATCCCAATCTGCGGTTCATCCCCACTGGCGTGGGGAACACTTGTAACATTTTTATCAAATCCATTATTCAGCCGGTTCATCCCCACTGGCGTGGGGAACACCGATTGGGCTAGACTTTTATCCACTTTTGATCCGGTTCATCCCCACTGGCGTGGGGAACACAGAAATACCATTTATGCGACCACACAAATAACCGGTTCATCCCCACTGGCGTGGGGAACACAATTCAATCGCAAAAAGCCAGATGATGAGCTGCGGTTCATCCCCACTGGCGTGGGGAACACGCTTAGCGCAGGTTATTGTCCCATAAAGGGAATTCGAGCGCTAAGAAATCTACCGACTTAAATGGCTCTTTTTTAGAAGCCTGAATATTCCAAATTGTTAAAGAGCACTTTCCTCTTTTTCTGCGATTGGGCAGAAAGAGACTAAGCGTAGACCATCGTAATCTATGGGCATTCTTCTATTCTCGCCCAGCGTCTGAAAATCGAAGCCGGATTCAGTATTTGTCGCCCATGTCATAACAATATTGCCTTGCTCTAGCAACAGACCACACTGCTCCCAAATCATCTCACGCACACGGCGGTTAACATCTCCCACATACACACCAGCTCGAACCTCAAGTAGCCAAATCGCTAAACGACCACGCAGCCGTGGAGGAACATTTTCCGTAACCACCATTAGCATACTCATTTGGTTCGATGCCCATCTTCTCCAAGAGAATCAGCATTAGGGATAGCGGGCAGGACACTTTCAGGAGGAGCTTCCGGCGGCTTGATCTCGCCAGCAGCCAAAACTTCTTCAATTGTAGGAATGATTTTTTCAAGCAAATTGGTTTTGCGAAAGATATCTCTACACGCCAAACGCACTTCCTGGTCAGGCTTATGGGGATTTTTAGCAGCAATTTTGAAGGCCAAGGGCACAACAGTTTCAAATTTAAAAATATCGGCGATATCGTAGACAAAAGATTGCGGCTTACCGGTATGGATAAAACCTACTGCGGGCGCATATCCCGCTGCCAATATAGCTGCTTCAGTAATTCCGTACAGGCACGCCGTAGCTGCGCTTAAACACCGATTGGGAATATCCCCTGCCTCCCATGCCGACACATCATAATTCCTACCTTTCCACACCACTCCGAACTGCCGCGCTAATATTTTATACGTTTCCCGGACACGTGCCCCTTCGATGCCTCGTAATTGCTCGACACTTCTACGTTCGGGTGCAGGCTCACCAAAGCGAATTTCATACATTTTACGAACTACTTTTAAGCGCAGATCATCATCTAACGCCAGCTTTGCCTGATACAGCAGACGATCAGCCCGCGCCCCGCCCGGTTGACCCGCCGAATACAAACGTACGCCCGCTTCGCCTACCCATACCAACAAAGTGCCCACTGTAGACGCTAACTTAATAGCTGCATGTGAAACCCGAGTACCCGGTTCTAGCATTAAGCATGCTACTGACCCGAGGGGAATGTGTGTCCGGATACCGGTTTTATCGATGACGACAAAAGCACCATCGAGCACATCAATCTGCCCATACTCTACGAAGACCATAGATACTCGATCTTTCATGAGAAGAGGTTTAAGGGGAAGCGGTGCTTCTCTAGACATTTCTTTTATCCATTATTTCTACTTTAAATGTATGCTCTTAATACTTAACCGAGTGTAAGCATACTCATAAATCTTCGTAAATTAGGATTTCATTCATTGTTATTGACTACCTGATATTGCGATAAGCTCGGCAAAAATGCCGACTATCAATTTTCCTACTCCCACCCATACCACGCATCTTTAAGCTCACGGCACTGTACGGATAACACTTCTGGCTGAGCACGCAAAAAAGCTTCTACTCTTGTTCGATCTTCTTCTGTAACTGAACCTCGAGAAGGAAGTGCTATCACACCATTGAATTCACCCTCCTCCCCGCTACCACCGCCCCCGAAGCTTAAGTTATGCAATTCGATAAACTCGATAAATGCCCAGAAGCACGTGTCATAAGCTTCTTCGCTTATGGGAGTGTGAAGTTTTACAGTAATTTCAAATGCCAGCTCTTGGAACTCGCCGACATGAAGCTTTTTACGCTGACGGAAGTTGAAGCGAGCAATTCGCTTGGGGGTAGTGGGATTTTTAAGCATAGTTGTTACTTTTCTTTCGTTTTTGTTAGAAGAAATTAGGCGGGTTTGATTAGGAGGAGACCACAACCAAAGGCTTTAGCGGGGCCGATGCCTTTTTTCATCAATTCACGCATTAAGTTAGGATCAGACACAGACAAAACCCCATCAAAATTTACGGTAACTAATTTTCCTGCTTGCCCTTTTCGCTTAAAAAACAAAGGAGGGTTAGAAGCCGCTGTTGCTGCCTCGACATGTGCAGCTCCTAGCAATTTTCTAGAAAACCAAGCCAATTGCTCCTCTTCTTTTAATAAAGGCACCCGAATACTTCGATCTGGATTTTGAGCATCTTTGATTGTCTTAATCACATTGGCAGTCAACCGAAAACGCAGCAATTGCGAATTCACAAGTTTTCCAAAACTCACAGCCTTAGAGGCTTCAAGCCGAATATTGCTTCCCCGCCTTATTGGCTCAACTTCTGATTGCAATAAAATCGTTGCGCCATCACCCGCACGCTGTTTTTCAACCCAGAATAGAAAATCCCGATCACTTGCTTCCCGATTTGGAAATAATTGCCATAAAGACCTATGCCACTCATATGGGTTACGAGTGGCAGGCCCGTCTAGCTGGACTTTACTTAGATACATTGGGCCTCCTGGAAGCATGAATAAAAACGCGGCGCGTTGCAAATTGCCGGACACGCCCATACTGAGGCATATCTCTCAAACGCAATTCACGATCATGCTCAAGTAAAGGAGAGTCGGAATACATTGTACCTAGTCGGGGAGAAAACTTATTTAGGGCCTCCAGCGCATTCTCTGCATCAACATACGCTGCAAATAAAGGGCGATTCAATGGGCAAGAACGCCTCCCCAAAAAAGGGGTATAGATTGGTTTTTTCACTGCGGCTTCTATTTGAGCAAGCGAATAATCAACATGCGCTGATTGCTCCACTGCTACCGAAAATACGGCATCACATAAATACTCTCGCCGCGATACCACTGGATATTCATTGGATTTACGAATATCTACCTTGCGAGCATTTTGCACTGTATGGAAATCGGTAATTCGCAAAGTGGCGCACCCCTTATCTTCCACATATCTATCTTCTGCTCGTATTGTGAAATACACGCTCCGATCCAATGCCGAAAGGTTTTTTATATCGCTACGATCAATGCCCAAACATGCCGCCAGCAAACCCAGCAAGCCTGAGCGTGTTGGAAATCCGACTGTAGGCCGAAAATCCTCAAACGTATGATCACCCCATGCTTGCAATACACCATCCAATTGCAGAATTAAAAAGGATGTCATGGCATCCTCCTTTATGCGTGACCGTCGGCAAGCAGCCATTTTTCCACAGAAGGAAGAGACTCATGGCGGTTTAGGCCATTGGGGGACATTACCTCAGCAAGCGTAAATAAACCCGCCTGTTCATCAAGACCATAACCGCGATGAATCTTGTCCCAATACCCTAATAGCCCATCAATCGATGGTTGTAAAAAACCATTACGATTCTTTACAGGTGCCTCAAAAGCATTGGCTAAGGAAATAGGCTGATCTGAAAGAGTAACTAGCGCTGCATCAGCTAGATTATGTGCAGCAAATGCCTGCTGCTTGGCTGTTGGCACCACGGTCGCCAATAAATGCAGTGCATGAGAAGCAATCTCTAAAGCCCTTTCTCGACTCACCCCACCTAAATTCTCCTGTAATTGACGCACATTCAGGCTTGCATAGCGATAAAACACGCCTGCCGAAAATTCTTGGGTATCAAGGTGACCCGCCCCTACTTCGCCTGCATCGGCAATCAGATCATCCACAGCAGTAAACCAATCAATATCTGATTCAGCGGCATGTGTCGTAATTGCATGTGCCACCGCTAATGAACCATCTATATTTGTCATTAACCCACTGGTAGCCATGCGACCTGATAGAGCAATATCTAAATTTCCGGCCATTGCCTTTTTTAACGATTCTGATTCTTGTCCAACCATTTTTTCTAGTTTCTTTGCATCTAATCCCTCTGTTTCAGCACGCTGAACAAGCTCACAAAGGCGTGAAAATTCAGCAATAGACCAAGGGGCTACAGCGTCTCCTTTCCCGTCATCAGCTAACCCTTCTTTTCCTGACATCAATCCCAGAGTCTTTTCTATTAATGCTTCAGGAAATTGCTCTCGCAAGGTTGGATACAGCATCTGCCTTAAACGACCGAGCTCACGTGTACGAATAGAGTGGTTACCTAATTTTTCCTGATAGTAATCACTGGTACGCAAAGCGCGTTTCAAACTTTGACTTGAAACCCGCACACGGCGCACACCCCCAAAGATCGCCGTTTTTTGCATATTCATATCATCGCGATTCAAGCAGGAAGGACTATGAGAAATTAAAACATGAAAATTAACAAAATTCTTACTCATGACAGAGACTTTCTTATTTAGTTTTTGCGGGTAAATGGACAAAAAAATCTTCAAGTAAACGACGCTTGGCTCGCTCTCTGCTGTCAGGGAAACGATTACTCCAGTCATATAACATCTTGCCAAACTCTTTCCAATTCACTGATACAGGCTCGATATTCTGGACAAGACGGCGTAGTTGAATCAGATCATTGGGATACTCTGCTCGAATTACTTGAAACAATCGCATTTCGGAAATCTTTTTCGCTGCAAGCTGTGCCCCTAATGATTTTCCATCTTCACTGTGGCGACAGAATGGCAAGAAAAATACTATGCGATCTCCCCACGCAGGTGGATATTCACCAGGAAACAAGCGATAAAATGCAGGTCGACTACCTAAATCCTCAGGAGTGCCTACGCGCTTGCCTAATTGGGAACGAAAGCTTCCATCTTTGTCGGCCAACTTTTGATAACGATTATGTAACCCTATAAAATCTGGCAAAGCCTTAGTAGATGCCGGTACATCTGTCATGCGGCACTCTCCTTCATTGTAAGAAGTTCATTATTCAAACTGCGATAAGCTAGTGCTACCGTACGTACAAGCGCGGGATTACGACAATACGGATCAGTTACTTGCTGGAAAATCTCCCGGCAAATTTTAGAAATATCTTTTACAAATTGCGCTCTCTCTTCACGTCGTTCACTACGCGTCATTTCACGTAACCAGCTATGAATCAGAGATTCCGTACGCTGGTAATACAACTGTTCTGCCGCTTCATGAATATCCATGCCTAGCGCTTTAATTCCCTTATCCCGATTGCCTTTTACTACTGAATAAAGCTTGCCACGCAAAAGAGTTTTCCCTTTTAGACCTTCACCGATAGCCCAAGTAATAGCAATCTGGCCGCGCTCATCCTGCCAACCATCTCCAATGCTAAAAAACTCATGTCGTCGCTGCAAAATAGAGGCCTGTTTATTACGGTAGCCTCCAACAATCAGTCTCAAGCTACCCTCACCTTCAGTGCGCCATTGATCAACTATTGCCGCAGGGGTATGGCCTTCTTTTTCAGCGCGGTGGCTATACAGGTAGCGACCACATTGCGTCCATGCGGGAGCCATGGTAGTAAAACCAAGAAAGCGTTCGCCAGACTCGCCTTTTTTTACCTCATACTCACGAGGGCTATGTGGATGAGGCCATAAACCAACTACCTCAAAAACAAACTTTTCCTTATTAAATCCGCTGTAACCCAATCCAGGCTTACCACCTAAAAGGTCGCACGAAGCTTCCTGTTTCGTCCGAATTAACTCAAAATGGGCTGGCTGCCAGAACAAGCCTCGTAATAAACCAATATTATCAACCGCAATTTTTTCACCCGCTTTAATCTGCTCTACCCAAACGGGCGGTTGTGCCTTTGTTTGGTCGTACCAAGGCAAAATATGGCGCAAATGACCCTCATGTAAAACGTTCCGCCAGATTGTTTGCCGCAAATCATTCCCTGCAACTAAAGTGGTAATAGGCGTTCCGCGCAGTCCCCCTTTAAAACCGCCTCCAAAATTTGGAGCATTAGATGCCTGATTAAATAGTGCAATGACTACTGCTGCAGGTGATAAATGAGTAGCTTCGCCGGGTGCGTTGAAAAAAGTATGATTATTCCCTTCGGGTAAACCCACTAGCAATTTCTGAATGGGCGTTGGCTCACTAGACGATACTCCTCGTGTCTGCATAAATGGCCATTTCGGATGATCAACATCAAACCAATCCAGCAATGGGGCTACTGCTTCGTCATATTCTTCTGCCTTAAGCAATTCCCGTTGCCGCAGTCGCCAAGCACCTACATTGGCAGGAGGTAGCGCAACCTGAACCAGTGACACTACTAACTCTACACACCCCAACTCCATATCATCGCGGGGTAAAGACAATTGCCACTCTTCTGGTTCGCATAACAATTGTTTAAGTGTTAGCAGCTTCATGCCATCTTCATCTCTTACAGGAATCCAAGAATCAAGATACAGATTCACCTTAAATGCCCCCCAATAACCCAAACAATTGAAATTGTTAGCAACAACATAAGCAGCAGCAATCCTTGCGGCTTAATTTTATTTGCCTCCATAACTACTCTTCTGGTCCAAATCGGTAATCCACGCATAAAGCATCTCTATCCAGATTAATGGAGCTGAATAATATGAGATCTAAAACTTAAAGTCAAACAAGATGGATTGTTCTCTATAAATATTTTCAATAAAGTCACAATCTCAAGTAGAATCTCTGTATTCCCTACACGCGTAGGGATGTACCGATGGAGTGTTCACTAACGGTATTTGTCGAAACTGTTCCCCACACTTGTGGGGATCGGAGGCGAAGCCAATCATTACTTTGCCTCCTCTATTATCTTTTCTAATCCATAATCTTCGCTGTAACGAAATGTCGCCCCTACCCCACCACCAACCCAAAACAATCCTCCATCCGGATACATAGTTAACCAAGTCACCCCTTCCTCATCTGATTCCGGAAAATGCTTTTTCCAGCTATCTGGTACCCCTACTGCATTTAAGGCTATACATTCGCGCCGCTCCCATTTATCCAATGCTGTAATCATTGGTCCAGCACCACCCAATAGCTGTCCATTGTTATCAATCAGCATAACCGTTAATGACATTTCACCATCTCGCGTAAGCGCCCGCACAGCATCATCTGTTTCGGTCAGCGGGTTCATGTCATCGCTAGCAAGACGCTGTGCATTACGAAATTTACTATTCTCAATTACATGAAACTTATCGTATTCAAGCGATATTTGCTCTGGTTCCACAGGCCAATCGTCACGGATATAAACTTGTTCAATCCATTCTCGATATGCTGCAGGAAAATAAATAACATCATTTATTTGTAATAGTTGTTGCGTTCTCCACAACACTCGCGTATTGCCATAAACCACTTTGTGCAGCCCATAATCTGCATCGGGTGCAACCAAAATAGTAGCCTTAGGCCTCTCAAAACCTTGGGGGCGAACACGAACATGTCGATGCAACCGACCTAATCGCTGAAAGAGCAAATCAACTGGACATAACTGAGTAATTAACCAATCAAAATCGAGGTCTAGGCTTTGCTCAACAACTTGTGTAGCTACAAGAATCCGGCCCTGACCACGTACCGCATCGCGCCCATACTCTTTCAATACCGCCTGCTCACGCATCTGGCGATCATTAAAGCGATATCGCGCATGAAATAAATCCACGGGTATTTCAGTAATCGCACGTAACTCACGGGCTAGTTGCTGAGCATCATTCACAAGATTGCAAATAATAGCAACGCGAGCCCCCATAGAAGCTGCGGCTATCAGCCGCTCAATAAGCATTTGATCAGGCTTGAGTCCAACTAAAGGCAATTTCTCAATCACCACTGTACGCGACTCAGGTTGCTGAGCTGGATCATCCAGTTTTAGAAACCGTACTCCGCCACTCTTATCAACATGAGTAAATAAGGGATAAGGTGCATCTGAAATAATTGCAGACTGACTACCCCATGCCTCGGCTAACTTTCGGCGCTGATCTTGAGGCAATGTGGCAGATAACAGAATGGCACTGCCGCCTCCCAATTGTTGCTGACGCAACACACCATCTAGCAAGCCATACATATAGCGATCATAGGCATGCACTTCATCAACGATTAGGACAGACTTCATAACCCCAAAACCACGCACAAACTTATGGCGTAGCGGCAGGACAGAAAGCAGCACTTGATCAATTGTGCATACTCCAATTTGACCCAAAAATACACGCTTGCGGCTTTCTGCCAACCATTCAGCACACTGCACGCGAATATCTTCGCCTCCTTGTACGCTATGCTGCCGGGTTGTCTCTTTTAACTCGTTATATCCGGGATGATGCTGTCTCTTACCATGAGCCAATAATAAGTTTGATCCTACTCCAAACAGCCTTTCAGCAAACCGCTTTAAACGCTCCCACATCGCATTTGCAGTAGCTTGTGTAGGCAATGCAAATACAATACTATCAGCTAGCCCTGCCTCTAATAATCGCCAAGCATAGGCTAAAGCAGTTTCCGTCTTACCAGAGCCAGTAGGCGCCTCTATCAATGTCAGCCCTTCAGTTAATGGTAGTGCGTTCACCATCGTTTGGAGCTGCCTTGGAAATTCGTTGGTTCCTAGAAGAGATTCCACACCGCTGAACGGTGCCACAGCCTGTACAAGACCACATCGCTCAATTACTCTTTTTTGCTTGATATAGCTTAATCGCTGCTGAAAATAAGCAACAAGATCATTAGTAGGCTTATCACAGTATCCAAACCACTCCTCGTTTGAACCCACCCAATCACAGATGGCGCAAAAACCGGCAAGATAGGTCGTCTGTGCACTATTTAATGGCGGGGGCGTATCCTGAAGTGACAACCCTGCTGGAACAAGAAAGAGCGTAACCAATATATCAATCCAGCCCTTGCGAGCATTCCTATCTTGCTCAATTAAATACGGTTCTGAATCTGCTTCTGATGCTGGGAAACGGTTCTTTGGAATTTTTCCGTGATGGCCTGCCACAGCGCCCAACCAAGGCAACCATGCATCTAGAACTTGATCATTTTTTTCGTCTAGTCCAAGGTAAAGCAGATATTCGCGAACAAACCACGCATACCCTTCCTCGCCGTGCCGATAATCTTTAGCCTCACCTTTTGGTGGCAAATCCTCTGCCTCAACTTTACTCTGCAGCTTCTGGAATGCCTCTTCCGCTTTCATTTGGAAGCGAATATCTAGCTTGCCCAAATCGTGTAGGGCGACAAAGAACAGCACCCATGCCAGAAGTTGGGATTCTTTAAGCAGAGGGGACGTAATCCTTGAAAGCTGCTGACGCATCGAAGGACTAAGTAGCCACCAAGCATTCCCCACCGCCGCCACATCCAAACAATGAAACGGCAGCAAATGATATTGAGCTCCATTCACATTTTCTGGGTTCGGCCTCGCCTTCCCCCAGTACCGCATATACAAGCGCGTATCCATAAACAACTTTCACGACTCAACCACGTAACCACAAAAATACCCCGAACCCTTTGCAACCTGAGCTACCCCTCGCCCATAAAGGCAGGGAAATGAAACACCCACTTCGTGCTGATACCTCAGCATCGCTGATATAATATAAGTATATAAAGCATATCAATCTAAAAACTATACCCATTTTGTAATGGGTAGCGAATCATGCAAGGATCTATCAACCATGTCAATCACTACGAATGGAAAAAATAGTGGGTCCAAAAACTCCAATCGCTGGAGTCAGGAACAACGGCTTGAATTCATTGACTTTCGCTTGTATTGGGAAGGCCGAATGAACCGGAGTGATCTCACTACATTCTTTGGAATATCCGTACCTCAAGCCTCGCTAGATATAGCGCGCTATCTGGAGCTGGCTCCGCATAATCTTGAATACAATAAGAAGCTCAAAGCGTACTTTGCTACGCCTGAATTTAAGCCTTTTTTGACACCGCCCCACGCCCACAGCTACCTCAACCAACTACTTGGCGTGATGACCCATACCCTACCAAGGGAAGCCGCTTTTCTAGGCGAGACTTTCCAGCACAGTGGGATCCGAAGCTTGGAATTCACGTGACTTGAAGTCGCGGC